>ERZ650311.40-NODE-40-length-82976-cov-8.741694_pt1 | contig 82976 bp, 147 predicted proteins | sample MGYA00376247_ERZ650311 | MGnify/ENA primary metagenome ERZ650311 (study PRJEB26733, sample SAMN07839324) | wastewater metagenome | biome: small river; feature: stream; material: water | place: USA: North Carolina | collected 2016-07-28 ... | reverse complement strand
AATAGAAGCTGACCTAACGGATGAGGAAAGTGAAATTAATGTTGACAGCGGTGTGGCCAATGAGGTGGGCTAACGACTTTGCGAAATAAACATAGTAGGGCTAATTATTATTATTTATTTTATAAAAAAGTATTAAAAAATGGAAAAATATGGATTTGTATATATCTGGTATGATCGAAAACATAAGCGTTATTATATAGGTTCGCATTGGGGTAGAGAAGATGACGGATATATTTGTTCTTCTAGATGGATGCGTAATGCATATAAAATTCGTCCTGAATGTTTTAAACGTAGAATATTATCTCGTATCTACACTAATAGAGAAGATTTAATATTAATGGAACAATATTGGATAGATATGATTGATGATAATAAACTTGCTACTAAAAATACCACTACAGGAAAAAGAGAAACTGTACGATATTATAATGTTACAAAACAAGTACAACAAATTTGGCATCAAAAAGAAGATCACCGCAAGACAATAGGCCAAAAAATATCAGCATCCAAAAAAGGTAAAAAAACAGGCCCTCGTGATCCTTCTGTCGGTGAAGCTATTTCAAAGGCTAAAAAGAGGTCTTTCCAGAAACGTAAAGAAGAATTAGGTTATACATTCACCCCTGAACATGCTGAAAAAATAGCCTTTAAGAATAGAGGCAGAAAACATACAGAAGAAACTAAAGCTAAACATGCCAAGGATATGAGAGAACAATGGGAAAATGGTATTCGTAAATCCAATGGTTCTCCATCCGAAGAAACTAGAGATAAAATTTCAAAGGCTCTTACAGGTATTAAAAGAGAAAATGTTGAAAATTACAAAATTGCTCATTCAAAAAAATATACAATTATAATGAATGATGGAACACAAATTATAGCTAATGGTCTCAAAAAATATGGCCTTGAAAATAATATCCCATATGTTACGCTATTCAAGGCTGCACAACATAGCACACGAATACCAAAATATAATATACAATCTATAAATCTTGTCTAAAATTCTGGATTACTTGTTTCTAAATCTTTCTTACCGGGAACATCTAGAGTAACAGTCAAACCGAAGCCACCATAATAACCATTATGTTGATTATGATTGACGAGAGTAACAAACCCCTTCTTATCTGTAGCAATTTCTACAAAGCATTGATCATGACAATAATCATCATCATCATCTGATGATTTAAATTCTTTGACTTCAACCTTAATTAATTTACCACCTTTTAAAGATGAAGGGTCATCGTCGCAAGTCATAAAACGGCTTTCACAACATGACTGTCCATTATCCCAAATACTAATTTGAGATTTATCAGTAAATTCTATTACAAATTTATCATTTTCAATAAAAGCTTTCTTGATTTTTCTGCCATAAAATTTAGCAGGATCATGTTCTGACCCTCTACCAAGATAATGTATCATTGCTCCTAAACCAATCATCTATTCTTCTCCATATCCTTATTCCATTCTTCCATATTCAATACTAAAACATGTTCAAATTCATATCTAGGTAAATCTTTAATAATAGAGTTCCAATATTCATCCATATCTTCTGGAAGATCAGGTATCAAACTAACCAACTTAGGAATAATACCTTTTTTATGACATAGATATAACCTATGTGACCCTTCAACAGCAAAATATTCATCGTCCCTTTTGATTACCCTAATGGTAGGAGGGCCGGCTAATTCTAGTTCATCATTAACCAGACCTAAATTACCATCTTTATAAGGTTCATGTTTGGCGTATACGACTTTCATTTCCGACCATCCATATCATAACCTAATTGAGACAATGCATTAATAATATCTAAATCTAAAATTGCATTTCCACCAGAATCTTCATTTAATAATGAAGGACATTCGCCCCTTACAGTAGCATATAATTCATACAATGATGTAGATAGATCATTAATTATTTCATCCTTTTCTCTAATAAGTTCATCTCTACCTAAAATAATATTTTTCAATTTTGTTATTAATGCATCTTTATTCATCTCATTCGCTTTCTATCATATCCTTAGCCAATTCAAATACTCTCCGAGCCTGATCTTCTGTCAACCTATCTAACAAGCCTTCATTTTCTTTGATACCACTTACGGCTAGGTTAGCAGTAATACCATTGATCACTGTAATCTGATTGACTCTTACAGCATCATCCATATCAGGGTCAGGTTCAATATAAAACAAAACTTGATGCCCATCTACAGTATATAGTCTTGCAAAATCATTCATTAGTCAGCGCTCGCTTTCTCGATTTGTTTCAACAATTTATTACCCTCATCGACCAAAGACTCAAATCTCACCTATTATTTTGAGGCCAAAAATCCCATACATCGGATTTTTCATGATTAGGGGTAAATTCACCGGGATAATAATCTCGACTTACCCTGATGGTTCTTTCATCTTCAACCACATTAAAACCGGGCCAGCGATTGGAGTAACCATTCTGTTCAATTATAGCTAGCACTCGCTTGCTTGTCAAGTCACCTTTAGGGCAGATAACCAAACTATCCAGAGGATATAATCTCGGTAGGGTCCTAATCCAATCATCAGGACCAGACACAAATTCAGAAGTATCCAATCGTTTATAAAAGACCATTATTGATTATCTCGTTTTTTAATTCTTTGATTTTTTGCTTTGCCTCTATTTCAGTATCATAGAATAGAGGTACACCGTCTTCAGCGACATGGAGCCATCGTCTAGACCCAGTATGACCTTGAAGACCATACTTAGTTTTTAATGTCTTGGTATCTAACCATTTATGGACACGATATTTCATTCCTTCTCCTTATTTTATTGACTTCATCATATAAATCCCTTCAATAGTTGTTACGATGGTTGGACTTTACTCTACAATAGACGCCTTGTCAAGTGACATATTGTCATTATTATGTTCGTTTCTCCAATAATGGATAGTCGGAAATCCCGGTTTTGTCGTTGGATATTCACAACGATTATGATCCCAAATATACCATGCATGATTTTCTCTAGGACTTCCTGTTGAACCTTCAATCCAACGAATACGCTTAGTGATTACTATTTTTTTATCAAAACAAGGTAATGAAGTGAATCGTGAATTACCTTTAGCAGCATCCCAATTATTATTGAGTAACATAGCCACAAATCCATGTGTTGGTAATGTCCATGTCGGTTCTGATAATTTAATTGCACGCTCAACAAATTCAGAAGCTAAAGAATATGGTGGATTTGTAACAATAGCAACTGGTGAAGTTACAGGAAATCTATGACGACAAAATTCAATAGCATCATTGCTTATAAAATCAATTTTATGATTTTCATTTTCATGATTGATATCTGTTCCAAATACATGTTTGTCGTTTTTTCCTAACACCTTACCAATATGGCCTTCACCATATGCAGGTTCCCAAATAGCGTAATATCTCTTAGGAATATAAGGAACAAGTATTTCTGTTACCCATGAAGGCGTCGCATAAAAATCACTATCTCTTCTCTTATATCCAGAATTACCATATCGTGGTGTATGGTGTCCAATCTTCTCATCAATCAATTCACTCTCCTAAATATTAATATACTATAATAAGGGTTAATAAATTATGCCATTTCTTGCTTTTTTCGGAACTACAATAGGTAAATATGTTGCTATCGGTTTAGGTATTTTAGTCCTAGGCGGTGTAGCATGGGGTATGTTAGCTATACATGACAATGGTGTCAAAAACAAGGCATTACTTCAATATAACAATGATCAACTAGAACAAGTTCTCAAAGAACAAAAAGAATTTAATACCAAGATGACTTCTATTACAGAAGGGCAGAAAAAGCTAATAGAAGAATTAAACACTCGTAATAAGGAGCTTAAGGACCAATATACCACTTTGGGAGCTTATCTCAAATCCGATAAAGTTAAATCTTTAAATGGTCCGGCAGACGAAATTGCGAAAGAAACTATCCGTAGATTAAGGGAAATTGAATAATGTTTAAACTATTATATATATTACCAGTAATATTATTAGCTGCTTGTGCCCCACCAACGCCACAAATCATAATCAGCAAAGAATTGGTGTCCATACCCTTTGATAATGCCATGTTTACCTGCCCATATGTTCCATCATCTGAGCTACCAAATCCTGAAACTATGACTAAATCAGAATTTGCCGAAGTATTGGCTGAAACTCGATTTAACAATAAGATATGTCATAATAATATGGAAGTTGTTAAAAAGGCTATTCAAGATGCTAATTCTATAGTTTCTAAAAAGGACTAAAATTTAAATTTATAAAAGACTATATGTATGATTGTTTGATCATACATTAAAGGTTCTGATCTAGGCATAGATGAACAAGCAGATATTAGTAAAAAAATTGGTATTAAAAGATATACCATGATAATCTACCTATAATAATACCAAAAAATACAGATGAACCGATTCCTAGATAAACGAAGAACATTTCATCTGAAATAGTTTTAATTCGATTTTTCATAATTTATTCCATTTCCATCCTAGAAGTAATTCCGACATTTTTCTATGAAACCAATTAACAGGTTTAGACACTGGAACAGTAAGATTTGGTGTTATATTTACATTCCAAATAGTTTTAGGCATATTAATAATAGGGATATTTTCATGTCCTTCATATACTATAGTATCTAAACTCATTTAAATCTATCCTTTCCAAAAAGTATTCTATCTGGCTCTTTCATAATAAATGCCATTCTTAATTGTTGGGCATAAAATCCATGTAAATTACTAGCATTTTGAGATGGTGTTGCCCATCTCAAATTATCTCTACAATTATTAAGGCTATTCCCATCCATATGATCGCCAATTATATGGCGGTCTGATGGCGGTAGTCCATGTGCTCTATAACATATCTCTTTATGGAGATAAACGGAAATTGGTTTACCATTAATTCTAGTGGCACGTCTAGCATAAGCCTTTTTCTTTTGTTTTGACCAATGTGCCTGCCAACGCCATTGAGACGCAAAATCATAATCTTCTTTATCAATTATGCAGGGGATCAATTCCCCTCTATCATTTAGATAAATTTTCTTATAATTTATTACATCAAAATCATTAATATCAAACATTAGATTTTTGGCAATGGCCTTACAAAACAAAGCACCTTATTCTCTCTAATACAGATATGAGCATTACCATCGGGAGCTTGAGAATGCGGGTTTCCCGGTGGCATATTTTGTCTTACAATAGACATATCAGGTACTACAATTTTACGTCTATTAACAATAGCCACCCATTCTTGGGTTTCTTCGTCAAACCATGCTCTGACACCGTCACAATCGGCTAATGAGCAACATGATCCGGGCACATATCTATCTAACCACGGCTTGGATAGATTAAAATAGAAATCATGATGAAGCTTATCATGAGTATTTCTACCGGGCTCAGGCCAAATTACAGGTGGTCCTTCAATAGTTGGCGGCTCAATTTGATATTGTACATTTGGTACAACATGTTCCTGTGAAAAACTAGGTTCTGTGATACAAGATGACATTAATAACGCAATTAAAATACTAAATTTTTTCATTACATAGGCCCTCTCACTTTGTCGTCAATTTTATATCCATTTCCAATAACATATTTTAAACAAATTGTATTGTCATTATCTCGTTTAATTCTAAGCATTTGTTGGTCATAAATTTGTGACCCAAAACGAGAATATCGGGTTATTGATGTAACTTCTACACCAATAATAGTTCCAACATCATTAGCATCCTTTAAACAAGAAGATGGATTATCACAACCTGCTAATCCAATTATTAGCAGACCCATAATAAAGAAGCGCATTTTTATTCTCCTATATAAGGCGTACCAATAACCTTGATGCCGTAATTCTCCTGAATATATTTAATTCGTCTGGTAAAGTCAAGTGCAGCTTTATAATCTTCAAAGGTTTTAACCCCCTCTTGCAAGATACCATACAAATGATTATTTTTATCAGTGTTTTTGTAAGAATATACCACTTTTACTCCAAAATCATCCATTTAATAACCCCTATCCCAAAACCATTGATGCCACAAATTTATCACTCGACACAGAGCTATGTCAACCATTAAATGGTCCTACAGCTAAATATTAATACCCTTTCTCTCACTAAAAAGGATAAAAATGAAAGTAAGTGTCTATGGTAAATCTCCCCATATTAACACCAAATTATTAAGAAAGGCATCTAGATTTTATATTAGACAATTAATTCCCGATATTTATGACAAAATTGAGGTAAAAATTAGCATTCTACAAAAATTAATTAAAGACGATGTAGAATGTTGGGGTTATTGTACCCCAAAAAATATTAAACAAAAAAATCCCAAAATTTTTCATATTTACTTGCATCAGGATATGAACAAACACATGATGCTTAAGACTCTAGCACATGAAATGGTGCATGTCAAGCAATATGCTAAAAATACCTTGACAAAGGATAATGCAGGACGTTATAAGTGGAAAGGTGAGGTAGTGACCGCCTATTGGTCTGCATATTACGAAAAAGAGGCGTATCGACGGGAAAATAAACTTTACAAGGCTTTTAAAAAATTTTATTCTAACCCAAAGGATTAATTATGTCAAAAAAGTGGAAATTACATTCTGGTTCTACCCCTTGGACAGAAATCATGAATCAAGATGAGGTAGCCAAGTTGGCCAAGGTATTGCATGAAATGAGCGATTATTGTCCTGATTGCCATGCACCATTAAAATGTGCCAGTGGTGGCGGGGTGGTGTGTACTGCCAAATGTGGCTGGTGGTTCTGTTATTAAAAAAATTGGTTGACATAGCCTGATCAGAGGCGTATAACCCTCCCATCGCAACACACTATAGAGGATTTCATTATGTCACATGAAGTTGAGACTATGGCTTATGCAGGTGAAAAGCCTTGGCATGGCCTTGGTACTGAGGTTCCCAACGATCTTACTTCTGATCAGATGCTTAAGAAGGCTGGTCTGGATTGGCAGGTTGTCAAGGTTCCACTTTTTGCCAATTATAATGGGAAGGAAATTCCTACTGGTCAGGAAGCTCTTATTCGTGATTCGGATGATTCAATTTTGACTGTCGTGTCAAGTGATTGGAATCCTGTCCAGAATAAGGATGCTTTCGATTTTTTCCATGAATTCATCATGGAAGGCCATATGAATATGGAAACAGCCGGCAGTCTTAAGAAGGGCAAGCGAGTTTGGGCTTTGGCCAAGATCAACAAGGGATTTACCATTCTTGCAAATGATCGGGTTGAATCTTATCTACTCTTTTCCAATCCTCATGAATATGGCAAGGGTATCGATATTCGAGTGACGTTTGTTCGTGTTGTCTGCTGGAATACTATTTCCATGGCTCTGAATACCAAGGCTGATACGGTGTTCCGTATGAACCATCGTAAGGTGTTCGATCCTGAGATGGTTAAGAAGACCCTTGGTATGGCTCAGGATAATATGACTGATTATAAGGATACTGCTGAGTTCCTTTCTTCCAAGAATTTCAGCACTGCTGCCGCCAAGTCATTCATTACTAAGCTTTTTCCTTCTACCTCTGAGGATGAAGAAAAGATTTCCAAGCCGGCCAAGAAGGTTTTTGAAGTGCTGGAAAATCAGCCGGGCGTTGAATTTGGTCGTGGGTCTTTTTGGCAGCTTGTTAATGCCGTTACCTATGCTGTCGATCATAAGCTTGGACGTTCTGCTGATACTCGGCTTCAGTCAGCTTGGTATGGGAATGGTGCCCAAAAGAAGATTGAAGCTTTGAAGCTTGCTACCATGATGGCAACAGCGGGTTAAATAACAATGACAACCGCATTTAAAGATGGCGTAGATTGGTTTCTACGCCTAACAGATGGAAAGATTGAAAAATTAGGCGTTGATTTAGGAGATGAAGGAAGTATGGCTAGGCTTCTAGCCAGAGCTTTTGTCCATGGTGAAAATAATCGTCAAAGAGAGTTCAATTCTTTCTTTACAAAAACATATTATATGCCTTGGAGAAATAACTAATGTCTGTATTTTGGATTTTTTTAATACTTATTACTAGTCCTATTTGGATTGTACCAGCTATTATTATTGTAGTATTTTCTATAGTTCTTGCTATAGGAATATGCTGGTTAATTGGAATGGCATTATATTGTTTATATCTTCTAGTTACAGGGCAATTGTAATCCTAAATGGAAATTGATATAACAGAAGAACAAAAATTGGAGATATTTTTAAAAATCATGGAAGATAAAGACAAGAGACGTGGTCAACGTATGATGATTGACCCGCCCGGTGGTTGGAAATATGGTTTTCCCAAGGAATTTGACCTTGACACAGACGAACCTATTGATCTAAAAGATTGGTTGATAGAGAATGGATATCCAAAGGATGAAGATTGGGAAGAAATTATCAAACATTGTAGATATTGGTTTGAAGATAAAAATAGAAAGAAGCATTGATTATGGATACTATAACAACATTTAAAAGAACATGCGATAATTGTGGCCGTGACCTTACATATTCTAATAATTCTGTTGATTATTGTTTAGAATTGAAGGCTATTAATATTCCTTCTAGGGGTGGCATTGTTACTGATATGAATATAACACCTGAAATGCTTGGCATTGATGGGATTAAAAATTTCTGCCATCTTAGATGTTTAAAAGATTGGGCATAAATGTATAGATGTTCTACCTGTCAACATGAAATTACAGAAATTTTGAAGCATCAATTTTTAAAAGGTAGTCCAGAAAAGCCTGAAAAGGTATGGTATATTCATGGACCACTTTATTTTAATCAGGAGAAGGACGAAGGCTATTGCAGTCCCGATTGCTCTGTGATAGGATACTCTAAATAGTATTTCATGCGGGGTAGAGCAGTGGTTAGCTCAACAGTCTCATAAACTGTAGGTCGCAGGTTCAAATCCTGCCCCCGCAACCAAATTTAGGAGTTGATAATGACGTATAGATCATATAAAGGTTTTGATAGAGAAGAGCTTAAGCCCGCATACAGGACATTTGAAGAAACACCTTCTTTATATTTTGTTATTTTAGATCATTTCAAGGGTGATACGATTACGATGGACAACCCGGTAAATGAAAGGTATAAATATAATCTAACGCCAAGTGAATTGATTGAGGCTCTTAAAGAGCTTACTAATGAACAGCGTATAGAAGTATTAGATGAATTTTGTAATTATTGTGGTAAAATTGATATAAACTGTCTTTGTTGCTGGCTAGATTAAACAAATTTGGAAGGGTGGGTGAGTGGATAAAAACCGCCAGTCCTGAAAACTGGAATACCCCTTAAACAAGGGTATCGTGGGTTCGAATCCCACTCCTTCCTCCATTATGCGAGTGGTTACAACGTGTGAGGCAATGTAACATTTGATATAGGATATTTACAACCTCGGCCGGGGAAGTTTATGGATGATATCGAAGAGTAGGATCGTTCCCTACCGCTCGCTCCACCTATGTAAGTACCCTTCGCGTAAAGATTGGGCTAAGTTAATGTGATAATCTGAAGCTTACATACGATTTTTTGAGGTATTATTATGAAGAATAAATTTAGTAAAAAGGAAATTGAAAACATTATTCTTAGAAAATTAGAATCACATCCGGGGGATGCCCCATGGAGTTGTGTTAAATGTTATCATAATGAGCCTTGCATTGAAGCTGAAATTCTTCATTTAGCTTTGATTGAAGCTGAAATTCTTCATTTAGCTTTGAAGGCCATTAGGGGGATTAGCTCAGAGTAGAGCAACGGACTCCAAACCCGTAGGTCGGTGGTTCAATCCCATCATCCCTCGCCAAAATGTCGAATTAGCTCAGTGGATTAGAGCGACAGCTTGCGAAGCTGTAGGGCAGCGGTTCAAATCCGTTATTCGACTCCATTAAATACGTGATAAACCACCGGGGGGCTGCGGTAGGAGTGGCCACTTGACTTTCAATCAGGGGATCAGGCGAGTTCGACCCTCGCACGGTGGGCATAGAACCTCCAAAATCATAAATAGCAGTACGGATAAGACTTTTTATGATTTTGGAGGAATAATTTGTATTTTACTATCTATAAAATAACCAATAAAATTAATAGAAAGACATATATAGGTAAACATCAAACAAATGATTTAGATGATGGTTATTTTGGTTCTGGTAAAATGTTAAAGAGAGCTATCAAGAAATATGGTATAGAAAATTTTACTAAAGAGATACTTTTTATATTTGACACCGAAGCTGAGATGAACTATAAAGAGAAAGAACTAGTAGAGGTTGGTCCTAACAGTTATAATCTCTGTGAAGGTGGTAAAGGCGGGTTTGGATATATTAATAAAAAATATCCAACAGGTAAAGATAAAAATATTGATCGTGCTAGAAATATATTTCTCAATAAGTATTATAATGATGAAATTTTTAGAAAAGAATATAATAATAAAATAGATAAAATAAATAAATCTTCGGAGAGAAACCAAAAAGTAAAAGACGGTCTCAAAAAATATTATGAAACACATGATTATCATTGGACAAATAAAAAACACAGTAGTATTACTAAAGAAAAAATATCTAAAACAAAACAAGGGCAAACTTTAGGAAAAAATAATAGCCAGTATGGAACTTGTTGGATAACAAATAATATTGAAAATAAAAAAATATTAAAATCTGAAATTGTACCAATAGGATGGCGTAGAGGGAGAGTATTTAGATGTTGACTTCAAGCTACATAAAGTCTATATAGATAACACGAAGTCAACATTTTAGGAGTAGCGGTTACGATGGGGGAGTAACGTCGGTCTGTAAAACCGATACACAGAAACACAGTAGGTTCAAATCCTACCTACTCCACCAAAATTGAAAGGAACTTAAAGATGGCAACTTCAAGGGAAATTTTTGATAATTATACCGCTCCTGAAACTTTAGAAGAGAATGTAAAGCTTTTCTTTGAAATTTTAGACACTATTGAAATATCAGATAATGGTAAGTCTTTTAGACCTAATTATATAAGTTCATGTCGTGTATGGGATAATCATAGATTAGACTGTCTTCTTAAGAAGATGAAACAATTGATAAATAATTAAAAGAGGATATAATATGAAGTGGTTAATTATCGGATTATTTTATGTAATAGGTCAACCTTCAAGTGTTACAATCCATGGCAACCCTCACGATAACCTGGAAATTTGCTTACAAGAAATAGGTAAAATGACGACAAAATTTGGTGAAGAAGCCAAAAAAGCTACCCCGCCTCAAATATGGAATACAATTGGAACAGTTGGTTATTTGTGTATTCGTGAAGATATCTATGAAGTAATAAGATCAGAAAGCCAATAAGTTTTTCGGGAATAGCTCAGTTGGTAGAGCGTCGGATTCTGATTCCGAATGTCGGGGGTTCAAGTCCCTCTTCCCGCGCCATTTTGAAAGGCATATATCATGGAAGAAAAACTAATATCAGAACATTGGACTTTTGGCCCTGAAGCTTCTAAATTATCTTCTGAGGAATTAGAAAAGAATAAGAATGAAGCTAGAGCAAGAGATATGGAATGGAGTAATTTGCCTGAAGTAGAAAAAATGCGTTTGGTCATTTATCGTGCTTATGAAGAATTGTCAAAAGCTATTCATTATACCCAAAGAGATATTCGTGATCCTTCATTTTTTGAAATGACAGATGATCGTAGAAGACTTCTCGAAATCTTTGGCCATATTGAATCATCAATGATGGCACTAGGCAATCATGTCCGAAATGAACCTAAGGGTGATGAAATTCGTACAAAGGTAAAGGCATGGTGGGAAGAAAATCCACTTAGATATAGACATCCAGAGGATGAGGTATAAATTATGACATGGAAAGCTAATGTTTATCGTCTAGATGTTCAAGTTCTAGATGTTGGTCCTGAAATGCCTAGTATTGACAGCATTATTCATGAAGTAGAGAGTAGTAAATGGCTAAGTATTTCAGTTAACAAAATTATCAGTACATCCAATATTTCTAATTGGGACGATGATCATCCTCTTAATAGGAAAATGACCTATGAAGAATATGAAAAATGGTGGGAAAATAATGGAACTATCTGAAATTAAGGAAAAATTTGATCTTAAGTTTTATCAAGAAATCGATGGTAAGGTAGAAGAATTACCTGAAGGATATCAACCATTATTAATATATCCTGAGAAATTAGATGATTTTTATGAAAAAAATTATGAATATATCATACCTTCTAGATATGGTGATATTAGAATTTTTAGTAGAACTGTAAAAAAGGGTCAATAAATGCCTGATACACATACGCAATGCCGACTTCGCAAGGGTAACGTCCATCAGACAAGTTGGATACCTACTGATATAGCTATCGAGGGTCAAAAAGTTAACTTGCAAGAGACGCGCATCAATGCTAAAGGTCTAGAAGAGAAGTATTGGGATGAGGGTTGGGAGGTCGTCAAGGCTGGCGGCCAAGTCTTCCCTTCTAAGTACATTGCTGAACGTGAACGTGATTATAAGAATACTAGAAAGGCATCAGATATATAATGAGATGTTTCTTTGATACGGAATTCATTGACAATCCTGATTACTTTGCCCTTCTCTCTATTGGTTTAATTAGAGAAGATGGGCAAACGTACTATGCCGAACTAGATTCAACTGATCGTTCACAGGCTGTTCCATGGGTTAGAAAGAATGTACTACCCTTGATGAAGGGGCCTGTCAAATCTCGTGAACAGATATGCTATGACTTAGTTCAATTTGTAGGAAAGAAACCTGAATTTTGGGCCTATTTTGCATCATTCGATTGGGTATTACTATCTCGTCTATATGGTAGTATGTTATCTGTACCAGAAACGTGGCCCAATTTTTCCAACGATATTCTTTTTATCAAAGGTAATTATAAATTACCAAAACAAACTAGCATTCCACATCATGCTCTAAATGATGCTATCTGGAATAAAGAGTGTTATGATTATATAGTTGAGATGAATTATGAGAAAATTTTGAGGAGTTAATTATGAAGAAATTTTTGATTAAAATGATTGTTATAATTGTAGTAATTTTAATTTATACTGGTTTGGTACCTCCTGATTGGAGCGGTCATCCATACGTTTTTTTAATGTTAATGGGTATGACTGTCAGTTTTATAATTGATGATTATTATCGTGTCGTATTAGGAGAGAAGGAATAATGATCAAACGAAGTAGAGAACAGAAACTAATCGACATTATGTTCGAGATTGGTATTATGACCCATTCTGATACACCAGAAGGGGATCATCTTCGTGGTTTAGATAGAGATACTTATGCTGAATGGATTAGACATAACCTAAAAGAATGTGGATTTCCGACTATTCTTATGGGTATGTCATGGGGAGTATTAGAGAAGTAATGGTGCCAGCAGTAGGATTTTAACCCACGATCTACCCCTTACAAGGGGGGCGCTTTAAACACTAAGCTATACTGGCTTAAATTTGGCTCCGGAGGATGGACTCGAACCACCAACCAACGTCTTAACAGGACGCCGCTCTGCCATTGAGCTACACCGGATTAAATCTTTGGCGGAAACGGGAGGGATCGAACCTCCGCACGACTATTTAACCGTGACTACGGGTTAGCAACCCGATGCTTTACCACTCAGCCACATTTCCTTCTACCCATTTCCCATCTTGTTGATATTCGATCTTTGTATTGTACCTTAACTCTCTATCAAGAGCAAGCTCTATTTCTGCCAAGATACCCATTCTTCTCATTGTTTCTAAATTATGCCATTTTTTAAATTCTGATGTTTCAATCATTTTTAAAAATGCGTCTCTTTTATTGTCATGTTGAGAACGAGTTACGTCTGAATATGATCTAGCTCCACTAGCCGGATGATAACAATGAACAGCCGAACTAGTCTTATTTCTCTTTTGACCACCGGGACCTGTACCTCTGGTATAGCTCCATTCACAATCCTTGGCAGTTACAGAAAATAGAAGTTCTCTAGACATTTATTCCTTCATCAAATGCTTGAAATGCTCAGACCTAACTCTAACTGACAACCATTTATTGTAGTATAGAGGGTCTAGTAAAGCATCCCAATCGAAAATATATTTAGCTTCAAAGTAACTGCACTCGCCCTTAGTCTTACATAATCTTAGCACACGGCGCTTGAAGTTGTCAACCCCATATTTCTCTACGTCTGCTATAAGATCAGCACTAGACCCATAGTATTGCTGCCAATCAGATTGAACTCTGTATCTTGTTTTGCGCTTCTTTCCTTTTAATTTTTTGCTCTTGGCAGAAGTGAAGAGTTTTTTACCAATATATTTTTGCTTGGTTTTCATATTGGTAATTAAATAAACAAATCCTAAAAAATCAATTGTATCATCAACGTCTATTATTTTTTCTTCATTCCCGTTATCATAACGCCACGGGTTTTCATATGTCATACTATCTTATAATTTCCTTCCAAAATATAATAATAAATCCTATAAATGGTAACATAAATAAACCCGTTAACCAAGGTAAATCAAAAATATGTAATGGAGATATAACAAATGCATAATATCCTAATAGGATTAAGAATTTAGTCGTAGGTGATAGACTAAACCACCATGCTCTAAAGCTATTTATCATAGTGCTAACCTCATAATAGCTACGATACCACCTAACGCCAACCCAAATGAGCCTATTCCATAAAAAAGGATTATTCCTAATAATTTTATCTTGTCTTTAAATTCAATATCACTATGCATGAACATATTCCAATTTTAAATTAGGACCTAATCTTAAATCACCACGATCTAAGATGCGACGTATAGCACTATCGATATCTTCACTTTTGTAACCAGATTCTTCAAATACAGTCTTTAAAGATAATGCATCACGACTACCACAAAGCCTAATATTGAGTATAATAAGCGTTTCAAGATATCTATTCATTTTACATCTCCATAATCCAAGCATCTCCACCATCTGAATAATGGCTTTTACAATATTTTTTAAATTTATAACCTAATGATATATAGAGATTAATAGCCACCATATTATCTGATCTTACATGCAATAAATGATGATCAATATCATTTGTCTGATGAAAATAATGTTTCATCATTTTGCGAGACCATCCTTGGCCACGAAATTTTTTATCAACATCTAATGATCCAAGATAAGCCTTTTTACCTTGTTTTTCCCAAAAATAAAATCCAATAATTTGAGGATCAGACACTGCTATTAATTTAAGGCCCTTTGTCTTAAAGACATGAAATGTATTTCTATATTGATTAATCATGCTTTCAGTAAGTCGATCATACTTGAAACAACGATGATCTAGCTTAACCAGCTTTTTATAATCCTTAGGATCAGGATAATCAACAGTATAATCATCAATATAATACATTTTATAATTTCATCCCTTTAAAGCTATCAACACTAACGTCCTGTTTAATCGAACCAGTCGTATAAGAAACAATCTCTGTCTCTTGTGGAGCTACCTGCACCTCTGCCCCGCCAATCCATTTTTGTGTCCATGGCAGCGGATTGCTCGCCACTGTCTTGTAATAGGGCTTATAACCTACCGCGACCATACGTCTATTGGTAAGCCATTCGATATAGTCTGTCAAGATACGTTCATTCAGACCGATGATAGAGCCATCCTTGAACATATATTTGATCCATGCCTTCTCTTGCTCGGCAGCAGCAATGAACATGGCTATGCAATCCATCTCAGTCTGCTTCTTAATTGTGGCAAAATCAGGATCATCTTGAACCAATGATTTTAATAACTGTTGAGTACCTGCCAGATGAAGATTCTCATCACGACTAATAAACTTGATGATCTTGGCATTACCCTCCATTTTCTTGGCTTCTGCAAAGGCCCAAGATGCGGCAAATGATACATAGAAACGAATACCTTCAAGGATATTGACGGACATAAGTGCTAACCAAATAGCTTTCTTATGATCAAATCTATCAATAGGTTCATCTGTATGATATGAATTATTCATATAAATTAAATCATCATAATGCTTAGAAACATCAAAGGCGCAATCAGAAATTTCTTTGATGGTAGTTAATTCATCAAAAACAATAGACGGATTTGGATATACATTCTGAATAATATATGTGTATGATCTAGAATGGATACTTTCAAAGAATGACCATGTAGTTAACCATGTTTCTAGCTCTGGAATAGAACAAATTGGTCCAAAGGCTAGAATAGGTGCTCTCCCCTGAATACTATCAAGTAAGATTTGACGTTTCAGGTTTGAGGTAAATATATGCTGTTCATGTGGTGCCAAAGATTTGAAATCCTTGGCATCCTTGAAAATATCAATTTCTTCTGGCGTCCAAAAGAATGATATTTGTTGTTTAATTAACTTCTCTAACCATACATATTTTTGCTTATCATATCTAGATATTAATACAGGTCCATCTAAAAATGCTTGGTTAACTGTCTGATCTACTAACGCTGTTTTCTCAAATACTGAATAATCTGGCATTACGCTTCCTCTTTACTAAAATTTAACCATTTTTCATCTTCATAAGGTATCCATCCTCTACGAAACCATTTTATCATGTTCATATGTGGGCCACCATATTTTGGATAACCAAAAGTTTTAGCCATAACTGAATATGATTTTGTTTTATTGTTTATCCACCATTTATAAAAATCATTAGCTAATAACCATGTTTGTTTAGTTTCTTTAGTTGCTCTAGGATGATACCAAGGCATTGTTCCTTTGTTTGGGTTATTATTTTTCATATTATCAATAATAGCTTGTTTCCCTTTATCAGATAATTTCCAATTACGATCAGGAGATTTACCATATTTTTTTATATATGCTAATCTAGCTTTCCCATTTTTATTTGGATTATTTTTTTCCATTTTTTCAGACCAACGCCGCCTTAACCAACCATATATCTTATTTCCTGTACCTCTTCCTGTCATATATATCGCAGATATAAGTAATTTTGAATTATCAGGATATATTTTTGCTAATAATTGATGTGCAGTATAATGCTCTTCAGCAGTTAATTCAACTAAATTATCATCTTCATCATTACCATTCATACATTTAGGTATTACATGATGTATTTCTTTATACCCGGATAATTGTCTATTTTTTGCTTTTTCTATTAATTTATCATAATGTTTTTTATAGTCCATAAATTCTCCTTATGGACTATTTATAATTTACAAGTTTTAACCCTATAATTTACAAGAAGAACAATCAACTTCATCCATTATTTCAGATGGAGCTAAAGGAACCTCTATTTCACCAGCCCCATCATTTGTATTAAAATAATACAAAGTTTTAATACCCCATTTATATGCATTAAGTATATCAATCATTAATACTGACATGGGTATTTCATTATCAGGATAATGAGCAGGATTATATGACGTATTTACAGAGATAGACTGATCGATAAATTTCTGTAGAATCGCACAAATCTTGAGATATCCTTCTGGTGACTTCTGATCCCATAGCAAATCATATTTATTTTTAAGCTTTCTGATTTCAGGGACTACTTGTTTAAGAACACCATCCTTGCTTTGTTTTACTGAAATCAATGATCTAGGTGGCTCAATACCATTGGTGGCGTTCGACACCTGAGAACTTGATTCAGAAGGCATTAGAGCCATTAATGTAGAATTACGAATACCATGTTCCATTATATTGGTTCTAAGGCTCGTCCAATCCATTTTTAATGATGGATTTGTTAAATCATCAACTGTTAATTTATATGTATCATTAGGAAATAGCCCATTACCATATTTGGTTTCATGACTTAGAGGACATGCACCGTATTCCTTAGCTAATTCAACAGAAGATTTAATCAAATAATATGACCAAGCCTCTGTATATTCATGAATTTTAGCCAATCCATTTTCATCAATATTTTGATAATTTAGATCATTCTTGGCGAGCCAATAAGCGAAATTGATGATACCAATGCCAAGTGGTCTACGTTCCTTAGTAGCCAATTCAGCAGCCTTAACAGGATATGATTGATAATCAAGCAAAGCATCTAATGCTCTGACTACTAGATTACATGGCTTCTCAAAATCCTTTGGTTCCTTGATCTTGCCCCAATTGATTGCCCCAAGTGTGCAGAGTGCAATTCTACCTTCCTCATCCTTGATATCCTTCAAAGGTTTAGTAGGGAGTGTAATTTCCATACATAGATTAGATTGATAGACAGGAGCTTTATCCTTTTCAAATGATGAATGATCATTACAATGATCGACATTCATCAAATAGATACGTCCTGTATCCTTACGTTCTTGCATAAAGGCTGAAAACAACTTAATAGCTGGAATTGTTTTCTTTCTTATTCTAGTATTTCTTTCAGCCTTTTCATATAATTCTTGAAATCGTTCGTTATTAGTGAAAAAAGCCTGATATATTTCAGGTACATCATGTGGACTAAAGAGTGTAATATTACCGCCATTTATAAGACGATCATACATTAATTTATTGAATTGAACACCATAATCCATGCCACGAATACGATTATCTTCTGTACCCTTATTATTCTTCAATACTAGAAGGTCTTCAATCTCATAATGCCATATAGGATAGAAAAGAGTAGCCGCGCCACCACGAATACCGCCTTGAGAACAACTCTTTACAGCAGCTTGAAAATACTTATAGAATGGAATGACACCAGTATGTGAAGTATCCCCATTCCTGATAGGAGAACCAATAGCACGAATACGCCCCGCTCCGATACCGATACCTGCTCTTTGTGAGACGTATTTGACAATTGCAGAAGCAGTAGCATTGAGAGAATCAAGAGAATCATCAGTTTCTACCAATACACAAGAACTAAATTGTCTTTGGGGTGTTCTTACTCCTGCCATAATAGGAGTTGGTAATGAGATAGTAAATGTGGATAAGGCATCATACATATCCTTCACCCATTGAATTCTAGTATCTGTGGGATAATTCTTGAATAGAGCCATGGCGATAAGCATAAATGACATGTTAGGCGTTTCATAAAAAGCCCCTGTCACTCTATTCTTAACTAGATACTTACCTCGTAATTGTTCCATGCCAGCATAGGCAATATCAAAATCTCTTTCATGATCAATATAATCATTCAGTATTTTGTATTCATCATGGGTATATGCCATCTCCAATTCTTCATCATAATACCCTTGATCTACAATTTTATAAACATGTCCACGTAAATGATCAGGTTCAAACTTATTATAGACTTCCTTACGAAGATGATAATTGATCAGTCTTGAAGCCACATACTGATAGCCCGGTGTTTCTTCTGAAATCAATTCCGCTGCTGATTTAATCAGGATTTCTTGGATATTTGATGTTTTGATATTGTTGTAAAATTGGATGTTTGATTTAAGTTCTATTTCTGATGCCGATACCCCATTTATTCCTTCACATGACCACAAAACCACCTTATGCATTTTCTCTAAATCTAAATCTTGACTAGTACCATCTCTTTTTACAACTTTCATTTCTTTCCTTTATATGTTCTTTAATTAAAATACCATCAATCCAAAAACAATAAAAGGCTGTTGGCAAACCTATTACCAAAGCCATTATTGTTATTAATTCATCAATCATTGGAATGGATATTTAGAGAGGGCCATGTTCTGCCCTTTCAATAGCAATATCGAGTACCCTCATAACATCATCATGGGTAGTATCAGGATGATCATTAAAATTAACAATAATTTCATCTGTCATTATATCCTTATATCTACGCCTATCAGGATATGCGACCTTAATTACATTACCAATCAATGTTCTAAATTTTCTTTCATTTTCGTCTGGTAATTCATTAAAAACGATTGAATAAAGCGCACCTAATAAACAATAACACGTCACATCATTTCTATGATCAGCATATTTTCCTTTAGTCCAAAGATCAGGAGTATTAATTTTACTCCTGATTCTTTTTAAGTATTCAACTGTATTCATTACTTATTTCCATGTAGAATTTCTCTAATTTCTGCAAGTGTCTGAATACGAAGCATCTGGCTATTATAGAATACAGGCTCTAGGGCGCCTGAAGCTTCCTCATCCCATGTCTGGTTTTCATATAGGACGAAATCATCACCTTCCTTCTCTACTCTGAGAAGACCCTTGGCTGAATTCTTTTCGCCTGAATCAGTCTTAGGAGCCTTGAAAATAGCCCTTCCCTCACCATTGACGACGCCATAAGTTGCCTTGATGGCAGTCCCTAGGGTATCACGGGTTACATTCTGATAGGTAAAAGAACCAATGCCAGCAACCCAATTAACTGAAGCAAATTCTCTTACTTCAAGACGAGAGCAAATTTCCTCGGCTACCTTCAATGTAATTGAATCACCATAGATAGCGCCAATATGTTCATCCAGAAGCTTGTATCCTTTCTTGGTAAAAGTACCGCCAAAGATATCCCATAGACACTGAATAAGTCCTCTTTCCTGTGGCGTATTTCCATCTGTACGGGCAGTGCCACAAAGGATATCAGCAGGCGTGCCAGAATCAGGGCGAATTACCAACTTGCCGTTTCGAGCCATAATCGTATTCTTTAAGGCAGGAAGATATTCAGTTACTACCTTCCAAAAATCCCAAGTATCAGATACGACAGAAACAATTCCAGTTGGATAAACCTCAGTAATCAGACGATCAAATGTAACAATTTCGTCTCCCTGACCACCCATACACATTACTGAATGCTCAGTAGCCGGAACAGACACTCCTACCAATTCCTTATCAGAATCAGCCTTATAATATTTTTCGAGATAATCAATAGCCGGAAGGGTATCAGTACCAGAGAATGACAGGAGATGAGCAGCACCCGATGATGCAGCATCCATAACACCACACATTCCACGGAATGAAAAGTCATGACCCTGAAACTGTACGGCTTCCTTAGGAGAGCCTGTAAAATATGCCCAATAATCAAATAGACGCCGAAATTCATATGCTGTTGTGGCAGATGTTGGCGGCTTCCATAGCTCACATGAAAGCTGGGTCTCTAGATAATTAGAAAGCCAGAAAAATTCTGGTAGGGTATTCTGAATTGTCCAAAGAGGGATACGAGCATTAACCCGACTTCCTTCAGGAAGAGCCTTGATAAGCACCGGAAGATAACCTAGCTCATGTAGAGCCCTAATATGATTAGTACCAATCTTATTAGGTCCAAGATAATTATTGATACGACGGGCATAATCAATAGTTACATCATCAATATGCTGATTGAAGAAATTATCATCCCAATCTTCAATTAGAAGCCTGATACAAACTCCCTGAAGACCAAAGAAAACAACCTTGTTATCAAAATCAACACCAGAGTTAAACCGCTTCAATGAGCGACAAGTAAAATTTGAATAACAAAGGGTCGTACCTTCTGGATATTGATTACGATGATCAAGCTTATAACCATCGGTCATATTAATAGTGGGTAAATTTGTCATTTTAATTCCTTTCAACTATGTTTACATTACTAACATTCTTGGTATTGGGAAATAGATGAGCAGTATAGATTTCATCAATTCCAGCTTCGAATAGAACTTCCTGCCCCTTGGAAAAGATGCCATGGGTAACATACAACATGATCTTACCTGTTGTCAAGGGTCTAAGTATCTTGGCTAGCTCAATAAAGGTTCTCCCGCCATCACAGATATCGTCTACAATCAAAATATCATTATCACCTAAATCGCTATTAAGCGTAGTTGTTTCTACAACATTATTATTATCTACAAATATAGGATTAAGAATTCTAGTGCCTGTAATTTCACCTGTTTCTGTATTACGGATTTTTTCTCCATATAAAATAGCAGCATTTAAGCCATTAGCACATTCTGTACCTCTTGGAAGAGCGCCCTTATCAGGGACAACTACAATAGGAATATTAGTAAATTTGATGTTTCTGACAAAATCCCATGCATGAACATTCTTAAAATCAGCAAGAATACCACGACTTCCAAGTAATTTTTCAAAAACTCCTGAATGAATATCCCATACTTCAAGTTCGTCATAATCCATTTGAACTATGAAATTGGCAATCATTTCCAAACTAAATGCTTCACCGGGAGAACAAACACGATCCTGTCGTGCATATGGAACATATGGGATAACCAATTTTACCCACATAAAATTTTCCATATGTCTCAGAGCATTTAACACCAAAGCAGTTTCCATGATATCTTGTGCTGAATACATGCAAGAGGTTATTACAAGTTCTGTCGTATTATCAAATATTTTAAAAGGGGTGATTTTTACTTGTGTTTCACCACCCGGAAAAATAAACTTGGAATAATTGGCTACTTCCTCGCCAAGACGATTAGCAATCATGATATTATTGAGCATATTGAACTCCTGTATATGGCTTGACGATACCACGCTTTAGACCATTTTGGAACCAAATAACATAGCTAGGATTGAAACGATCCATTGCATGATAATAATGTTCCCATGCAAATTCACGGAACCAACCTGAAGTAATAGAGGTACATACCTTCATTAGAGCCATTTTAAAACTCTTGGTTGGATCAGTATCAGGGAAAGGAATCTGTGAACGCTCTAATGCTAGCACATAGCTTTCCTCTAGTACAGCATTGACTTGCTGATATTGATCCAGAGCAAAAAATTTCTCTTTTGATGAGAGAACTTGCTCGCCATCCTTTGCGAATAATCTATATGCTGGGATACTTTCAATAGCTACGGCCTCATGAATTGAATCATGATCATACACATATTCAACACCATCGCCAGCGAAAAAGGTATTCTTACCCTGATTAAGCTTGGGGTGTGAATAATTATAGGTAGCGTCCATTCGTCTCTTATACCAATTCTGATATTCAGGACGAATTTTGGCACCATGATTTCTCATTAGATGAATATGCTCCATAGTCTTGAGAAAATGAGGAGAATTCTTCAAATATCTATGAGACATTTTCAGAGTATAGAGAAGGTCCAGACTAGGAACAATATAATCATTCCATAGCAAAACCTTTTCAGGACCCTCCACAATCATATTCATGAATTCCTCGCCAGTTGAGCCCGGCCAAGCAATTTCATATTCAATAATGCCATTATTCATCTTAATGACATACTTATTCTTATTCAGGGGGTAGCATTCCTTAATGCCACCCTGACTACGAATAAAGGCACTCATATCTTCATATTTACCGATAAAATCAAAATCTGTATTTGTCCTAGGATGAAAAGGCATCCTTTGAGACATAGCTCTTGACCCAATTAAAACCAATGAAGACATAATATAAAAATCCTTCTAATTAACAACTATGTGACGATGCGCGCCAACCATTAGTTTCATCACCATAATCATCCTCGGTATATTCAGGATCAAAAGACCCTCCCATACCATAAGTAGGTCCATCCCAATGAAACCACACATTATGCTTTCTTGCAATTTCGGCAGCTTCATCTAAAAGCTTTTTAGCTTCCTGAAGCTTTACCTGAATTTCTTTATCTGCCTTTGTTTGTTCCTTATTTGACATAAATCTACCAATCCAAGGTGCAACCTGAATCCTGCCATTCACAGCCTGAATCATTCCATCCAGCAGACTCTTCCCAATTTTTAACATCTATAATATCATTGATATGACTATCAAATGGAATATCAAATTTGTCAGCCAAATGCGTTGCTTCTCTTAGAAGCTTCTTGGCAGCATCAACCCTCTGTGCAATTGCCTCAACTGCCTCTGAAGTATCGGTAACATCATTAACATCAATAAAACTCATTTTCTATCCATCCTTTTGTAAGTGTTATCAACCATTTTCCACGACGCCATCATATTTAAAGCCTTCAGCCCGCCATATGAATTCTGATCAACTATATCCTTAATCTCCTGTCTTGTCAAGCCATTAAGGATTGCCTTGTTAATATCTTTACCCATATTTTCATCGGGCCAAAAGAACACCTTATATCCGGCATTAATAGCCTTATTCATCTTATTAATAGTATCTTTTGATCTTCGTTCATTATCATATATAATGATCAAATTATCTTTGTCAAAATCTAAATGACCTATTGTTACAGCTATATCCCCACCTGCTGTAGATATACAATTAGGTAGAAACAATGAATCCAATGGTCCCTCAGTCACATATCCTAATCGTGTGTTTGAATATCGTTCTAGACCATATACCTTAGGTGATAGGCTGTCAAGGATAATTGTTATATATCGTAAATTATCATTTTCGTTAAAAGAACGCCCCTGATAGGCTACGAATTTGTTTTCTTTAGAAAAGAAGGGTATGACCAATCTTGAATGCTCATGCGCCTTCTCCAATTCTTCTTTCTTTTCAGGAACTAAATCAATTGTCCATTCAATGAAATTAGAACAATAGTACAGTCTATCATAGAATTCCTCTGGTATCAAGCGATCTGTTACATATTTTTTATGAGGATCATTATTTTTTAGTTGATTGATAGAAATCAATTTGGTAAGGGCGACCCCATCAATAGCTTTTGTTTTTCTAGTTTCCTTGGCTAAAATTTCAATTTTATTAGGTTCTTTTTTATCCAATAATCTTTCTTTGACAAAATCGGAATAAAGCAGATGATTTTGTTCTTTGAGAAATTTATTGAAAGGTCTAGTTATGCTGCAATTATGACAATGGTAGAATACCTTATTCTTGGCTTCGTAAATGAAACCTCTAGCCTTTCTTTCATTATTTAATGAATCACCACAATACGGACAAGAAAAATTCCAGAGATTTGAACTTTTTCTTTTAAAATTTCGGAGATAACTTGACAACATATTGACATATTTCACATCTAACCATTGCATGATTAAAATTCTCCTAAATAATAATGCTAGTCACGGTCTGCCAACCTACTAGCTCTATTATCACAACAGGAGACAACAGCATGAAAGTATTTAGCATATATAAGGCTACTAACAAAGTCAATGGTAAAATATACATTGGATTCGATAGTAATTGGCCTAAACGTATAAAAAATCATAAAAATTATTTTAATTCTAATAAATCAAGACATTATAATTCCAAATTTCATAATGCCATACGCAAATATGGTTGGGAAGCATTTGAATGGGAGGTTATATGTCAATCTTTAGATGGTGAATATCTTCTAAATGAAATGGAGCCTTATTTCATTCAATATTATGATAGTTATATTGATGGTTATAATATGACCTTAGGTGGAGAAGGTAGAATAGGATATATAACTTCAGAAGAAACCAAAAGGAAAATGTCTTTGGCCTCAAAAGGGAAATCGAAATCCAAAAAACATATTGAAAATATATCCAAGGGTAAAAAGGGTGTTAAACATAAGAAAAAACGTCCTTTTAGGAAAAAGGGTCCACGTTCAGAATCAACAAAACAAAAAATAAGAAATTCTATGATTGGTATTAAACATACAGAAGAAAGACGTAAAAATCAATCCTTAGCTAGAATAAAATTCTTTAAAGAGCATGGATATTAAAAAATATTTCACATCTAACCAATCCATTATAATTCCTATCTATGATGATCTACAGATACTCTAGGAGGCAAAGTGTCAAGACGTTGTTTAATCTGATCAAATGTAACAGGAGTATAATCCCAACAATCAACCCCTACATCACAACTTTGTGAATTACCGGGAAGTGATCCATGAGAATGTCCATAAAGATGGAATGCTCCATGGTGACACCTATTCCAGACCCTCATTCCATAATGGCATAACACAACCATAACCTTGTTGGCAACATACATTTCATGGCATTGTTCAAGGCGTGTAAATCCTTTCAGACCTTTCCTTTTCCAATCTTTGTCATGATTTCCCGGTATCCAAAATTTGTTTTTGCCTTTTAATTGATCAAGAATATCATCCATATCTCTCTTGAAGCCTACGTCCCCAAGATGATAAACAGTATCATTATCACCAACTACAGAATTCCATCTTTGGATCAATTCATTGTTCATCTCTTCTATATCATTAAATGGACGATTAGAATAACGAATGATATTCCTATGCCAATAATGCGTGTCTGAGGTAAAAAATATAGTCATTATATAGCCTTTCTGATAAGTTCGGCAATATCTCTGGCGGCAGCCGCTTTTTCTTGGGCATTAACCATCAGACAATCACGAGCATATTGGTCTGCTATTTTAGCACATTTTTCCATAGCCGATTCACGTAAATCTTTACATAATAAATCTATAGACATAACACCCTCATATGTACAAAATCCGCCATGGCAGCGGATTCTAATACATATAACACATGAGAGGATAGTTGTAAAGGACTTTTTTAGGACTTGACTATTTTAATTATAAAATCAATATGACTTAAAAGGAAGAAAAATACAGCCGAGCCACCAAGACACATCCATAACACTCTTTGAAATTTGTCAAATGATTTTTTGATAGAACCAACAGTTATAGATATTTCACTAAATTGTTTGTCTGTATCAGCTTTTCTAGATGCAAGATGTTCTCTGACTTCTTTAACGATAACATTATCTCTAGCATCCATATCAGAATAAACCTTATCGACTTTAGCCTGTATTTCTTCTCTGTGTTTATCTGATAAATTTACTAATTTTTCAAGAACTTCTTCGGTCTTAGAAAAACGTTGTTCATGCACTGCCAAAAGTTTTGACATATCGCCGGCCAAAGAAGCTATTTTTTCTATGGTTGAATCCAGCTTACCGACATGTTGTGACAAATATGTCGCATCCTTTTGTAAGGAAATAATTTCACTTTCCAAAGCATATGGATTTGTTGTTCTTTTAGCCATTTGGCGGTCTCCGTTTAATAACGGCGCGTAGAGGCTTTTTCTTTCTAACACCGGGTTCTCCCTTCTCTCCTACACCAATACCATCAATTTTTCCGCTGCCCGCATTGTTAGTTGCTACCGCAGAGACCATTTCAGAAAGCTTCTTTTTACCCATTTTTAAATCTTTCTTAATACATTAACAATATTGTTGTCCATAGATATCAGAGTTGTGTCAATTTCCCTTTCATTATTAACATCATAGATTTTATCTTGTAAAATATTCAAAAGGATCAAAAATGGTTTGATGAACCCAAATTGATCCTTCATTTTTAGATATAAAATTTTATTTAATACTTTAACCGGAAAAACATTACTTAATACAATCAAATGATTTATTACTAAACGCTCTTTTAATACTCCTGAATCTTGATACCTTGTCGCCAACTTCTTCAAATATTTAATTCGATTTATATCCTCAATAAATTCTTCAGTCGAATAACTTTGAGGGTTATCATAATAATGAGCAGCATACAATAAAAATGACTCATCAGTCAACATTACATTATTCATAAATTCATTTCTTCTTATTATTTATTAAATTAACGATTTAATATAGCATTTTCTAGGGCACGTAGCCTCATCTCCTGATTACGATTAATTTCCCATAGAATAGCTGTTGCTTTTGAATAATTAATACCCAAGTTGCCATATCCATCCATACTTACCAATTCTGGATATACTTTTTGCATATCTTGTGCAATAAAACCTATTTGTTCAATATCTGGATCAGATAATAACTTATATCTAACAGCATGAACTTGTAAGAATTCATCGCCAATAATAAGATTAGAAACATCAAACTTTAACTTTAGATCAGAAGTTTCTGTTAAAGATACACAAGAAATGTTACCATTAGCATAGAAAGTAGCAATTGGATTACCATCTATATTCAAGAAAGACCAAGCACCATTGCTTGGCGTATCATGATCGTAAAAAATTGCAGCCGCACCGCCGACAACACCAGAGCCTCTACCATTTATTGAATTATCAAATGGCCAAATATAACTTTGTTGTGTTCCAAGACTAGAATCTGAACATACATTATTACCAAATCTTTGTCTTAATGCAATATAAATTTCGGCTACGGCATTAGAATATGCAGCGGCAGCTTTAATGGTACCATTATCATAGGCTGTCTTGGCTGAATTAGCGGCAGCAACCCATGTAATTGAGGTATTGGTAACAGAATCCAGAATAGGTAATCTAGCAGCAGCGACAGTACCAGAAGAAAGATTTGTAGCGTTCGCAGCAAAAGCGATTGCATTTGAATATGCCGTTCCGCCATTATCAAATGCTCTTTTGACAGCATTAGCAGTAGGAGCGATAACAATCGAGGTGTTATCAACAGCATCTACAAGCTGTACAATACCTCTTTGTGCAGTATTTGAAAATGGTAGTCTGGCAATAGCTACCGTACCAGTATCCAAATTAGTAGCATTGGTATAATAAGCTGGTGGTAGAGTACCTAGATAATTGGCATTATTAGCATCTTCAAAGGTTGGAACAATGGCAGTAATATCAACCCAAAGACCATTAGCATTTAAGAAATATGCACCATCGGCAATTTCGGCGGCTGTAGGCAAAGCCAGCTTAGTTGCGGCGGTCGAATTTGCTACAGCAAATGAGGTTGAATTAATAGTAACATTGACTGTTGAATTACCAACTTTAATAGACCCAACAGAGGTAATATTGTTCGAAACAGTTAAGGTGTTTGATGCAGTAGAAAAGGTTAAAGCCGAAACCGCTCCATAGGCTCCTGAATCATTGAATAGAACATAGGTATTAGAACCGGCAGGAGTAGGAATTACGAACGAACCATTACCATTGAGGAAATAAGTACCATCTCTTTCAGCAACAGTAGGAATATGAATGTTGATATTGGATGTAGAATTAGATAATTTGAGTGAGGTAGAATTGGTTACTGCATTAACTGTCGAATTACCAACCATAAGTCTAGTTAAAATACTGACTGTATTTGTACTATCATCAAATGTAAATGCATTGGTACCATTCATCGTACCTTCGTCATTATATTGAATATTGGTATTGGTTCCACCGGGAGTAGTGTTAGCAGCTACAACAGAAAGAATATTAGACCATGTACCATTAGCCTGTAGAAAATGATTAGAAGAACCATATTCGGCAGCAGTCGGTATTTTTAACATACCGTTTGAAGTAGAATTAGCAAATTTTAATACTGAAGTATTAACAAATACATTGGCTGTAGAATTACCAATAAACAACGTATTTGTGGTCTTATTAAAAGCAAAGGACGAAACCGCTCCAAATGAACCTGAATCATTAATTTGAACATAGGTATTAGAACCTGCAACACTTACATAGGTATATAGATTAACCCATGAACCATTAGCATGTAAGAAATATGGCCCACTATATTCACCGGGAGATGGTAAACGAATACCAGTGTTGGTTACACCATTTGCTAACTGAATTCTAACCGGAGTAATATATGTGTTGATAAGACCATTACCAACGATTAACTTACTTTCAATAGTGACTGTATTGGTCGTTTTATTAAATGTAAAGGCAAGATTACCAGTAATTACACCGCCATCATTAAATTGGACTTCTGTGTTACCGCCTCCTGCTGGAATTTCTTCAATATCAGGAATTGTAACCCAATCACCATTAGCATGAAGGAAATAATTAGAAGCACCCCATTGAACCGCTGTAGGTATCTTCAATTTAGTATTTGAAGTAGAATTTGAAAAAGCAATAGCTGTAGAATTAATAGATACGTTAATAGAAGCTGTACCTAGCTTGATTGTTTCACGAGTTAGCGCGACGGAAACGGTTGAATTACCAATAACTGCTGAATTAGATATTAGAGCTAAATTGGCGTCCGTGCTAGTAATAATTAAAGCTGATGAATTAGCTATAACATTTGAACCAACAAATACAGATGTTGCATTAACACCCGAAACACCAATTGTTAAATTAATTGGAGTAAGATTAGCAGTACCAGAAGAATTAGAAATAGATATTAATGATTGTGTTAATTTTGTATTAGCAGTAGTGTTACCAACAAAAATTACTGTGGTATTAACAGAAACATTAGCACCTACAAATATAGATGATGAATTAATATTCAAATTAGCTGATGAATTACCTACATAAAATAATCCATTCATTAGATGCAAAGTGTTTGATGAATTATCAAATGTAAAGGCATCAGAACCAGCCATTACATTATCATCATTAAATTGAATGTTTAGGTTGTTTCCAGCAGGAGCCGCGATACCAACATCAACAGTTGTCCATTCACCAGTTGACGATAGAAAATAGCCAGTAGATACAAATTTCTCTAGAGTAGGAGCTTCAAATACGAATGTTACTGTTGAATTTGAAAATGTAACATCTGTTTTATTAACAGTGACATTAGCTGTAGAGTTACCAACTGAAACACTATTACCAGTAACTAAGGTAAAATCTGTATTAGAAAATAATTTTAAATTGGAAGAATTAGAAGTAGAATTAACTGTAGAATTACCAATAGTAATTGTTGATGCATTAATAAACACATTACCAACTGTCAAACTTGTAGTATTAGCAACAACATTACCGACAATTATTTGTCCCGGTAATACATTAGCTATAGCAGTCGAATTTGCAACTGAAATAATTGTTGGAGACACAATTACATTAGCAGTTGAATTACCTACTAATAATCTTGAATTATTGGCAATTAGAACGTTTGAATATAATGAAGTATTAGAATATACAACAACAGGAGTAGAAATATTCCCAAATACATCAGATATATTAATTCGATTAGTATATGGCGTTGAATTAACATTGGTAACAATAACGATAACATCGTTACCAATAGCATGATTAACCGAATCTAATTCTGTAATTTTTACTGTATTGGCATAGATATTAGCTACGCCACCATCGACTTCTACAACTAAAGGAAGTTGGAAATCTAAGGTATTGGCTTCACCAATATTAACACCTTCAGCATTGATTTCTACGTTACTTGCAACCATTATATTCTAACCTATTTCTTTATTATTATTTATGCTAGAAAAATGACTATACGTTAGTAACGCTCATCAATCGTCCATCTTCAAAAACTAATGATTTTCCGTCTACGACAACAGTATTTGAAACACCGGCTACATTGGAAACATAATTTATAAAACCAGAAGAATTGATTGCTAAATTATTACCTACTTTAACTACACCGGCTTTAGTAGTATTAGCATATGGAGCACCATTCCCAAATAAATTAGGAACGCTAATGGTTCTTGTTGTAAAGGCACCATTAGCGTATTTTAGAATTAATACTCTATCATTAGAAGATGATGTAGTATTAGTTACTAGTAAGTTAGAAGTTTTATTAGCATCATTGGCCATTAGATTAACCTAATATCCAATCTTAGCTATCAGGAAGAACAGTATCTTCAGAGTCGTTAGAAATACCACCAGCTACTAGAACTTCGTAATGAACGCGACCTGCACGTCCACCAGTGCCTTCACGTCTAACTACATAACCTGTATGTGCGATACCTCTATTCTTACCACCTGCGACCGTTAGCTTACCTGTAGCTGTCTGACCACGTAGAGAATGACCTGTCTCTGATACACCGGGAACTAGAGAAATTGGCGTCCCGCCATGAGTTAGAGATAGTCTTAGACCAGTAGTATTAGCATTAACAACATAATACTGATTACCAGATGTTAGCCCTGTTAGAGCAGTATTACCAGATGCAACCGTATAAGTAACATAATCACCATTCTGATATACGTTTGAACCAATTTCGAGGAAGCCATTTCGTGTTAGATTATGACCAGCTTCAGAAATAGCAGTTGCAGTTAGATTGATAGCTGCACCACCAGAAGTTAATGAAAGCTTGGCGCCTGTTGAATTGGCAGCAACTACATAATAGTTATTACCAGAGATTAGATCATAACGTCTGAGAGTATGACCAGTTTCGGAAGTTGCTGAAGCAGTTAGACCAATAACAGCCCCGCCTAGAGTTGCAGCTAGCTTGACACCTGTTGAATTGGCACCTGTTACATAATATGTGGTGTTATTAACTAGTGGATCAACAGCAGTATTTGAAGCAGCTACTAGATAAAGTAGAGCATCGCCGTTGGCAAATGGATTTGAAGAAATAGTAATGAAGTCATTAGCATTATCAACGCCAGTATTGGCATTAAAAGTAGCTTGACGATGGAGAGCAGTATTACCGGCTGATACAGTATATGCAACAATATCACCATTTACAAATCTATTTGAAGAAATAGTAATGAAGTCATTAGCATTATCAACGCCAGTATTGGAGTTGAATGTTACTGTTTCAAATAGAGCGGTATTAGAATTGAATGTCTGTGCAGCAGGAGGATCAATAGCAGCAAGAGGAGCAACCTTATAACCAGAACCAGCCGTTGAAACCTTCAAATCATCAATACGACCAGTTGAGTTAGCATGAGCATTAACTACACCAGAAGAACCACCATTTACAACTGTTAGAGTAACAGCGGCATTGGCAAAATATCCTGAGCCATTAAAACTTAGCTGACCTTCAAGAATTGGACCACCATTTACGCCAATTTCTGTTCTGTCTACAGCGAATACTCCTACAGCCATGTTATTCACAAAGGCTGACATAGTAGTATTACCAAACATATTAACGTCTACGTTAGCGCGACTTGAAGCTGAAGTATTACCAAAATGGGCATTAGCTCCACCTGTACGAGCCTTACCACCTTTGACAAGTGCCCATGTACCGATAGGTGCGCCTTCTGTAGTAACTACAGTTGTAACGTCATTTGCTGTGATACTCTCGTCCTTTTTTCCAAAAAGAGCCATATATTTTATCCTTTTGCTAAAAATTCTTTATTATTTACTTATATTTATGAATTTCAAATCCTTATAAATAATAATACCAATCGCGGTTCCTAGGCCCATTGGTTCTATTATCATACAGGAGATAACAGCTATGAAACTATTTAGCATCTATAAAGCTACCAATAAAATCAATGGTAAAATTTATATTGGTTATACCAATAATTATTCAAAAAGAAAACGTGACCATAAATACGAAGCTGTAAATAATAATTACAAATATAATTTCCATCACGCCATAAGAAAATATGGATGGAATAATTTTGATTGGGAAGTTATATGTCAGTCATTAGATGGTGAATATCTTCTAAAAGAAATGGAACCATATTTTATTAAATATTATGATAGTTTTGGTAAAAATGGTTACAATATGACTTTGGGCGGTGGGTCTTGTGTAATGACAGAAGAAACTAAATTAAAAATATCAAATAGTAAAAGAGGGATAAAACAATCTGAAGAAACAAAAAAGAAAAAATCCTTATCATTAATTGGAAGAACATATTCAAACGAGACATTAGAAAAAATGTCAAAAAGTGCCAAAAATAGAAATTATATACATACTCATTCTAATGAGACTAAAAAATTAATTTCTAAAAACACAAAATTATATATCTGTCCTAAATGTAATAAACGAGGCAAAGGTAATATTATGCTTTATTGGCACTTTAATAATTGTAAAAAGAATTAAGCCTTATACCTATCATTTATGCCGCTTTTACTAATAAAATCAACTAATCTAGACATAGGATCATATGCTTCCTTTACGGTTTCTTCTTTTAATTTACTCTTGGCAATTAATTGACCTACACCACGATTCTTTTCTTTTCTGGCAAGTTTGGATGCACGATCATAATTACCACGAGAAGCAGCCGCATCGGCTCTCATACCAATACTAGTCTCTGAATCCTGAGACTTTTTGACATAATTTCTAAGTAAAGGCTTGGAAAGTTCGGTAACTACTGATTCGTCTAAATCACGATCTTTCTTCTTGTCCTTAGCCTTTTTCTTTTGCATAAAACGTTTGGCACGATCATTCTTACCTTTATTATCAGAAGAATCAGGCTCATAATCCTTTTCATTAATAGCCTTAAGAGTAGCTAATTCTTCATCTGTAAGAACGCTTTCATCCTTCTGCTTCTTACTCTTGGCCTTCTGCTTCTGTAGGAAACGAAGTGCTCTCTTATTCTTACCTCTACCATTGGCTGAATCAGGCTCATATTCTTTACCTTCACTCTTAGGCTTACCTAAGAGACGATCAATTTCATCCTGTGTAAATTTACCAGTGGTATCTACAAATTCGATTAGAGCTTCATCTTGTTTTGTCACTTTGGGTTTATCTCCTACAGGTTTAATAGTTCCGTTGTGTTTTAGTTTCTTTGTTGTTTTAGGTTGATCGGTATCAACGTCTTCTTTTACCTTACGAATAGCATGAATAATACGGCCAAATTCCATATCTTTTCTGGCTGCATGTCGTTTGGCGGTTTCATGAGTAGGAGCAGTATGAACCAATTCCTTAGTTCGTACATTAATAACTTGATGCATAACAGCTTCTTTTACGGAAGGTGACATAGTTATCTTATTTTTTGGCTTTGGTTTACCAATTTTACTTTCAAGAGATTTGTTGGATGGAGGGCCACCCTTACCAAACATTTTCTCAGTTAAAGCATTAATAATATCTTCCTGCATTTCAACAGGACGGCTTGTTTTAACTTGTTCTTCTGTTGTCAATCTTGACTGTTTTTGAATATTACGCATAATATCAGAAACACTATCAAAAGTTTCTGGTGTTACCTCTTTAACTTCCTCGATAACTGGAATGACCTTAGGTTTAGGCTTAGGAGGTATAACTATAGGCTTAGAGATTACAGGCTCTTCTAAAATAGCAGCATCAATGTCTTGATCTTCATTTACTGAGACCTTGGGGGAAGTAGACGCAATTTTCTTGAATAGATCGAAAATTTCACTCATTAAAAGCCCATTTAAGTATTTGGAATATATTGTATTTATTGTTATTAAAGATTAGGCATAGCTGATACCCATTGGGTAGTATCGCCATCATTATATCGAATATACATGATACCATCGGAACTATTCCACCATAGATCGCCTTCATCAGGATCAATTGGTTCTTCATCTCCAATATAGACCGCAGCCTTGATAGAAGCCCCGCCAGTATTAGTAGTATATGGCGGAATATTGGCAGCAAGAAGTCTTAAATTGACAAGATTAGAATTACTAGTATTGAATACCTCATATGCTTCATCTGCATACTTAAATGGTGTATTAGGCTCTGCTTGGGTTCTAAATGATTCAAGCATATATGGAAGCTGTAATTTAGCCGACGCTGCTGCCTGAATCCAAGAGAAGCCTTCCATGGTCTTGATCCCCACGTTAGAAGCCAAATGTGACATAAATGTCATATTATTAGCTACTTCATCCAGCTTAGTATTAAGAGCATCTATTTTATCAGAGATAGCTTCAATTTTGTCTGTATAATCAACAGTAAGTAATACAATATTGCTGAATGAATTACCATCACCTGCACCTACAGCAATAACTACGGTATTAGCCGTAGTATTAGCAATATCAGTATTTGATACTACTGTTCTAAGTACAATTATCTCTGAGTTGGCATCAATGTAATTTGTCAATTATTCCTCTACTATGAAAATACTGTCGGCAACCGACATATCTACTCTTTTATATCCTAATTCACCAAGAAACTCTTCAACTGCCTTACCATTCTCTGCTGAAATTACAGGATGGAATTTATGAATAGTTCTTACTGCACCTTTCAAAACTGACAATTCATAATCTTCAACATCAAGGCAAATGAAATCACATGTAGGTAGAGCCAAATCATCAATCATAAACTGAGGAATAGCCCCGGTTCTATCTTCTGATACCTTATGCATACCTACGTTGCTCATGGTCTTTCTATTTACTACAACCATCTTATGACTATCGCCAAGAGCCGCATTTATCTTGATAACATTATTTAGCTGACAATTATTAACCAAACAATGGAAATTAAGTGGATCAGGCTCAAAGGTATAGACTACCTGAAACATTCGACCAAGCAATCTAGGATACATCCCGCAATTACCACCAGCCTGAATACAGACATTGTAATTCTTTACATATTCAAAATACTTATGAGAATGCCACGCCTCCCAATCCTTTTTAGGACCATCCCAACCGCCATTATCAGCCTTGGGCCATAGCCAACCCTGTACATCATCTACAAATTCATTTCTAAAAGTTAAATCATCAAAATATGACATATTAATGCTCCCATTTACCAAATGTATTTACCTTATGAAAATGATGCCCATAGAATTCTACCCAAGGGAAATCATGTTTTAAAGCCAACATATATTCAATATTTTCCTTGGAATCATCAAATAAATGTACTACATCATAGTCAGTATTTTCTTTTAGTAATTTAGCTATAGACATATACTTATTAAAAGGAGCGCCTTTAGGATGATAATTAGCTCCTGCAAATATAATTTCACCATAAACGTTATGTCTTCCTAAGAATGATATAAAGGTATCATAATCATCCATTCTATCACGAGCAGTCATGATTATGACACGATCATATTTTTCTTGAATAAATTCTTCTGTATGTCCTTTGATAAAATTATAAAATTCAATCATGCCTTTAATAGGTCTACCTTTCATGAATAATTCTGTTGAATTATATTTGATCCATTCAGAATTACCCATATTAGGGAAATTGGCATGTTCTACAGGATCATGCTCAAATAAGGTTTCATCCAAATCAAAAAGATATAACACTGTCATTATTGAAATCCTTGGAAGTTACGTTTTTTCTTGAACTTGCTAGAAAAGGATCGTTCCTTATCCTCTATTCCGAATGGAGTATTGTCCATAACTGGTTTATCTTCTTCATCCGGTATTTCATCACTATTAATATCATCCATACCTTTCTGAGCTTCAGGTTCTAGATCATACAGTCTCATTTTACCATAATCTACGCCTACCAACCATTTCTTATTTTTAGCTTTTGAACCATATCTATTTTTCAATTGCTTAAACAGATATTGGCCTAAACTTTCCAAAGTATCGTTAGAGATGATACCTACCATCAAGTCAGCCGTGAAAGGAATACCCAATGATTCCGCGGAATTTTCCATACCCGGATTTGAATTATTCATACCTGCTCTATTAAACTGAATAGCTGATACAATAGGAACGTTATTATATGATCCTAAGGCTCTTAATTCTTCAGCAACCGACTTATTATACTCATATAGACCGCCGCCACTCTTAACCTTGGACGATGCACAGATATTGAGATAATCAATATAAATGATATCAGGAACAAAATTCTTTTTGAGCTTCAATTCATTGATAAGATTTTGGAAATGAATAACCGAGGCAGACGAATTAGGATATTCATGAACAATAAGCTTTGAATTAAGTTGTTTTCTGATGCGATTGATCTTCTTCATATAAGTATCTTTTGTCAGATTTTCAAGGAAATCTAACTCAACATCTAGAAGATTAGCATCAATACGATTGGAAATTTCCTCTTCAGCCATCTCCATGGTAATATATAAAACATTTTTACCACGAGCCAAATTAGAGGCAGCCAAATGACATAAGCATAAGCTCTTGCCTACATTGGTTCCACCGATCAATAGATTCAGAGTTTTCTTTTTGAAACCACCGCCAGTAATACGATCAATATATTCAACACCTGAAGGTACTCTAGCAATAGGATTATGAAAATAGTCGTATCTAGCTTCGGCGTCTTCGAGATAGTCATGACCAATATGAGTTTGGAATGAGACTGCCAAAGCATCCTGTAAGATAGATGGAATAGCATTAAATGGTTTTTTGCTATCCCCCTGTCTTATTTCAATAGCCTCATTCAAAGCATTATGAAGGGCTCTTTCCTTACAGAAATTTTCTGTGTTCTCTATTAACCAATTAAGATCAGTTGACTTATCATTATTGAGTGTAGCAATAAGTTCATTACATCCTTCATAAACCTTTTCATTTAGATTTGTCTTATTTTGAAGATCAATTTGTAAGGCTTCCTTGGAAGGTAATGTATTATGCTTGGTTACATGGGTATCGATCAGTTCATATATTGATTGGTATACTGGTGTTGTGAAATAATCCTTTTTTAAAAATGGTATAACCTTACTACCATACTCTCTATTATCTACTAAATGCGAAAATATTACCGTCTCAATATTTGTGTCCATTAAAACTCTCAGTTAGAGGGTAAATCTATCCAATATATTGGGAATAGCGTGATAACCTCATGTGTAAAACTATCATGCCAATACCAATCAAAATTACTATAATATGCCTTTACAACATTTACACCATCGGTTAGAATATATGATTTTGGGAATATTGATGAAGATTCATTCATTGGACAATGCTCCATTGTTCGCCATGTCGGCGCATATACCCATTCTTTTTTTGGTTGATGCCAAGGATTATTTACTTCATACATCGAATAATTTCTCCCCAAATACATGCCATTCCAATGGCCCCCATTCTATTTCCATACAATCATCCCATGGCTCACACCACATTTCACAAAACTTATCCCAAAATGCCAATGATATATCGTATTCACACATTAATATAATGACGGAACCATCCTTTGGGGAAGTTTCCATAGGATGGGTCTTATTTGAAATGTAATATATTAAATCACCTTGACATAATTTTTTCATTTCCTCTTCATTCATCTTGAACCTCTACTTCACCTATCTTTTTAAGCATTTTTTTTCCATCTAGATTCAATGAGTATTTGTTTCGTATCCATTTCTTGAAACCATCAAATTGAAGTAATTCTTCCCAAGCGGCTGCATCTTCCTTTAATTCATCTTCTGAATATTCAACCTCATCGACAACTCCGTCTGGATGAATCCATGAATAAGACCCTTTACCAACCTTACTAAGGAAACCAGCTTCCAAAGCCATTTCAAATAAACCTGAATATCTATTAATACCAGTTTCAAAGGATACTGATAGAGGAATAATAGATTTTTCCTTAACGAATCTAGATTTTTCAATCTTGATCATGAAATTATAACCAGTCAACACGTTCTTATTATCTTCCTTTTCAGTTTCTTGCTGGCGTCCTACGATCCAAATCCAATCAGCCGATAGATATGGACCCTGACCACCTGAAACAACATCCTTGGCATACATTTCAAGTGTCTTATATGTATGGTTGACAGCAATGCAAGGAATATCCTTTAAAGTCAAATAAGGTGTTACGACACGGAATAGAGATTTCAAAGCTTGTGCACGGGTCATATCTCGTTTACTTTCACCGGCTAAAGCATCTTCAGCTTCTTTCTTTGAAGCTAGATTTCCGATAGAATCAATGATGATCATTACCTTATCACCACGTTCTAATCCGTCTAATTGAGCAGCCATATCAAACATTAGCTTCTCAATATTAACGATAGGAGTATGAACTACTGAATCGGATGGAATATCGAAGCTTTCAAAATATGAAGCTGGTGAACCAAATTCTGAATCATAGAATAGAATAAGCCCATCTGGATTTTTCTTTAAGAAAGACCGAGCAAGAATTAGTAATAAACCAGTCTTGAAATGTTTGGAAGGGCCAGCTACAACACCTAGACCGGGAGTAAATCCACCATCAGAATCAGCAGAACAAGCAATATTAACTGCCGGCACTTCAGTAACAATCATATCCTTCTGGAAATAGATAGAATCCTTTAAAATTGATGTTTCTGAAATAGTGGAATTCTTGATAAGACGATCCCTGAGTGATCCTTTACCTTCTGTATCTTCAACCTTTTTCTTTGCTTTAGCCATAATTTAATCTCCTAGATATTCTTGATATGCCTTATATAATCCTTTAATAGCTCCATTTAATCCAATAGCAGCTTCAGTCATATCCCCTTTTGGATTGTTCATATCCATTGCAGCATAAAAAGCTTTCATATTTTCACCCCACCATATTGCTGCACCCAGTAAATAGGCTTCTTTATCACTCATAACTTCATTCATAATTATTTCACCTTTAATATATTATCTGGATCAATTGAAATCATTGAAGATGCCTTCTTCTCTTCTTTCCGTTTCATAAGACCCTGTTGTGCTGCAATCAATAGTATGATTGCCAAAGGATCGAATACAGAAACGATCAGAATAATAACCCATCTAACTGATTTTTCTAATTGTTTTGGGTCTGCTTCACCATAGATTAGATCAGCCACATATTTAAGTGGTCCAACCTCTGCTTCATTTTTCTTAATTTCGGTCTCTTGACGAACCTTATCAGTACGGAGCTTGGAAAGAACTTCTGTTCTCTCTTCGCGCCGTTTAACCAATGCTTCTCTATTTTTCTTTTGACGCTCAGATTCTCTTAATGATGTTTGAGGATTACCTTGGGCAGTGATTTTATCTAAAGCAACATCAATCTGGCGTATCTGATTATCTAAGTCTTTGACAGCTTCCTGTTCAACATTAATGCGTTCTATAGTGATCTTGACTTGATCAGCGGCACCAGTAGATATTGTCAAGGACTGTTCAATATGAGCTTTACTCATGTAACCATAAACTCCCATAGAAGTGATTATCATAAGCACAAATACAGCCAATGTCAAGTAACATTTGACCATTACCGAAGCAATATCCCAATTTCGATATAACCATGAAACGGTTACAAGCTTACCTATTTCTAATGAGGTACCCATAACTAGGATGGGCCAAAATTGAGAAGAGAATAAGGCTATCAAACCAGCAATACTAAAGAAACCTGATACGCCAGATATAATAAGAGCGGTAATTAACGCTAGATAATGGATCATTACGAGTTATAATAATCTAACAGTTTATTTTTAAACTCAGTGACCCTTTTACTTCTATCAGGCCACAAAATATAATGCTTTTCAGGGTCTTGTGAAAGAGAATCCAATAGAGGCATAATCATCTTGATCAAGCCTTCTGCCTTGGTTTTGGCAGCGGTTTCACTTAATGTCTTTTCCTGAATAATCTTACGTTCATGAGCTTTGACGGTTTCTTCATCTGCTAAAGTAAACCCGAAATCATTGTCTATATTCATTTTAATCTTCCGCGACCATAAACTTATTAACACTGCCTCTTTTTTCAATTTTCCATCCAATGGCATCTAAAATCTTAATCATAGGGTTCTTGAACGCCTTTTCAAATTGTGTATTATGGTCAATGTATTTATCCAATCCTAATTCAGGAGGTAATTCGTCTGGTGCCGATATAACATTTTCTTTCAAAGAATTAGGTTCTTTCAGATAGCAAAATCTGATTTTATCCTTATTCTTGATTGGAGGATATTGTTTTTCCAAACCTAATTTTCGTATCAGGTTATTATATAATAAGGCTCCTCTGACTTGCATAGGGCATCCAGATTTGTATATTGTATCAGATGAGGAATATTTGTCAAGCCCATTTATACCTCTAGGAAAGGCTACTGCCGTAAATGGCATATTATTAAAGGCTTCCTTGAATCCTTTTACGAATTTTTGAAGAGACGCCTCGTTCTTGTTAAGAATAATCTTAATAGCCTGCTTTAATCCTTCTCGAATAACCTGAGGTGTTGACGACCTAACTGTTTCAATACCTACAGTCTTAATATCAGGAGTTTTGAGACGAATACCTTCATTATCAAGTACATTTAAGATATAATGCTTAGGTGCTGTCCAGATACCTTTATCGGCAATGGCTTCTCTCTTCATTACCAACTTATTTTTACTAACATTCATATAAGTAGATAGACGTTCAAATGATTCATTGATGATTTCTTGAATTTTTTCTTTGCAGATATTATCAATGAAATCGGTAATTTCATCCTTGGTACCATCTGGCATATATTTCTGTACAATACTATCCAAATTGAGATACATAGAATCCGTATCAGATGCAATCACATAATCAACCCCCTCTGTCTTAAGCATCTTATTCAAACGAGCATTAACATCTCTTTGAACCCATTGAATAGCAAGCTGACCTGTCGTGGTAATAGCCTCGCCATGTCTAATATCAAACCAACGAAAATATTGATTAGTCAGCGCGCCATACCCTGAATTCATAAAAATTTTGCCAGACCATTGGAAATTATGATATTTGGTCTTAAGTTTATTACTTTCTTCACTCTTAGTTTTTTCATATTCTAGCTTATATTCATTCATCTTCTTACGATCAACTACACGATCATCATAAAATTTATGCATAAGCTCTGCAAGAAATCCTAATTCTTGATTGTCATAAAGACAATTATTACCAGTTACACAGACGCCCTTTTCCTTCAATTCATTAAGATATGCGTCTAATTTACCATCAAGCATATCCTGAATGGTTAGATTAGATTTCAATCTCCCTCTAAATTTTTCTGGTGAGATGTTAAACATCATGATCAGATGAGGGTACAGGGATTGAATATCAAACGATACGACCCATTTATAGAAGCCGGGGATAGGGTCTTTGACGTATCCACCTACGAAGCTAGAGGCTACTGAATTCGTCTTGGGAGGCACTACGATACGTTTTTCCCAAAGATAGTTATAGATGATAACATCCCATGGTCGAATAGTTGTCATTGTGTCTAGATAGTTAATCTTGGCCTTATAAGCCATTGATATAACTAGCTTGATAAATCCTAGCTTTTCTTCTAGCTTGTCAATCAAGATGGCATCATGTATATTATAATCATAGTATAGCTTATGATTTTTTTCATATAAATCAGACAATGATTTATATTGAGAATAATCAAGCTTCTTTTCACCCAAAACTTCTTGGGCAATATAATCTAATTTATATGATTCAAATTTCTTATCATTGAATTTCTTGATAAGTTCGATATAATCAAGAGACGTAACACCTACAATATTATAGATTACATCAGTACGTTCTGATAAATTATGACTATCTCTATCATTTTGTTTACCGCGAATAATCTCTTTTTGTTCAATGATCTTCCATGGTGATAATCTCAGAGCATCATCCTCACCCAAGACTTTAGCAATCCGATTAATCAAATATGGAATATCGAACCCATCAATGTTATATCCAGTGATAATATCAGGGTCTAATTCAATCCATTTATTAATGAATTTTTGAAGTAATTCTTCTTCAGTATCACATTGATACCATGTGATCAAATTAGAGGTAGGTGTATAATTATGATATCCAAAAGAATAAGTGTACCCATCTTTTCTTAAGGTTATGGCTGTAATAATTTGAGACGCCTCGGCAGGCTCAGGGAAACCATCCTTAGAATCAACCTCGATATCTAATGATATGACATTGATAAAATCTGTGTTGTAATCAACTACGCCGGGATATTCATCATTAATAAACGTATATTCAAAATTGGTTAGACCAAAAATTTGAGAATTATCTGCATCACCACACTCTCTGATAAATTTTCTGGCTTCTCCAATGGTTTCAAAGCTTTTTCTAATTAATGGATCACCTTTAATAGTTCTGAATTTTGTATTGGTATTTTCTTCGGTAGTAGGGAAAAACAAATATGGCTTATATTGAATCTTTTCTTTGATACGATTTCCTCTATCAATTCCCTTTAATAATATATTATTACCTTGAATATAGATATGTGTGTAAAAATTCATTGACGCCTTTCAAATTGTAAAACGAAATTAGCCGGGTTGAACCCGGCTAATTTTTATCCTTCCAGGGATTTTTATAGGGTGAAATTATTCATCTTATTCTTCAAATTATTCACTTCCTTCTTAAGCTTGTTTACCTTAAGACTATTTGTATGATATTTTTCATATAGCTTCATCATCTTAGGATAAAGTTTCTGTGCATCCTTAATGATCTTTTTGACATCAGCAAGAGTAGTGTTTTTATCATCATTGAATGCAGGAATAATATCTTCATTAATATAATTATATTGTCTTGTTACAATATCATCATAAACACCAAACAAAGCTTCAAGACGTGAAATGTTTTCATCGCCTTCTTCTTTAGAAATAATATATGAAGTAATTGCTTCATCAAGTTCGCCATTTTTCTTAGCAATCGCTAAACTAATCAGGGCGATAATTTCTTCCTCAGTGGGGCCATTAACATGTCTAACCGCACCAATAAGACAAAATGATGCAGCAGTGTTATCTTTTGCATCAACCTCAATACCTAAGGCATTTTTGGCTTCATAATCCTTCATCCAAGTCTTTTCAGACAAGAGATTATACATAATCTCAAATCGCTTTGTAATTTGAGCTTCATTCTTCTTATTAAACTTTAGAACAATAATATCCATCATATACACCTTTCAATTAGTTATTGATCATGTATCATACGCTAACCACGTCTCATTGTCAAGACTTAAGTTGGCATCCTTCTGTTTATCAATGCATCTGCATCTTCCAAATCAGTTCCGCTTGGTGGTCTAATAGGTCTTTGCTGTACAATACCAATAGGTGTCGAATATCTGGTAATTGGATTACCTCTATTTTCAACGATACTGGACATTCTACCATAAGCATTGATTTCGGCTAGCTTCTCTTGGCCTTTAGTCCAGCTTGCAATACCTAGAATAGATAGGATAGCCAGATAATAGAGGCCGGCACCTTTTAGGGTAATAGGGTCCCATTGAGTTAGTGGAGCATGATTTAATGTCTGAAATACATTCCAAATGATAGGAGCGAAAAAAAGATCAAAAGAAACTATAACGAAAAATTGCCAAGCCATAGCAGGCTTCCATTTTTCATCAAACCATGTTTCTTGTTTACCAATAATTTCAATTTCAGTTTCTGATGTTTTTTCCATTAATTTAATACTGAAATTGCTTGATTATATAATTGCATTCTTTCCTGATAGCCATTTAAACCACCATTAATTCTACGAGTAATGGTTTCCATATCGCTATTATCAGCATACTGGTTTAATCCTCTTGAAGACCAATACCATCCAGCAGACCTAGGAGCCCCTTCAGGGGTTTCTAGATACTCAGGGTCGGCAATCAAATCAACGCCTAAGGCATTGCCACAATGCATATAATTTTCCTTACCAGTGACCTGAATTAGACCTCTACCACGATAGCGCCAGCCTTCTCCGCTAGATGGTGGACCATTACCTAGACGATTACCATACACAAGGTTAGCGATCTTTTCAGGTTGGCGGGCATAAGCATTGGCTTGTTCCATACTCTTGAAATAGTATGGAAATACTCTTAGAAGGCCCTGAGCCGAATAATTAAGATTTTCCTTGACAGCTTGAAAGCTCATGGATTCATGAACAATTTGCGCTAAGAATGCAGCTTGCCTTAGACCATTTGAGATATCAGCCTCGGCAAATACTTGCATTAAACCATCATAATAAAGTGTCAACTTATCATGTGGTACAGTTGGAATAGCTCTTGAAAATGTATCGAAATCAATCATAATGGCTCCTATCTTTTACTATTATTTAGGAGCGATTGAATTTCCTAGCCCTGATACTTTCAGCAATAAATTTTGCCATTTGGATAGGTCCAGCAGTATCACACCCCCAATCTTGACCGGGAGCTAAATCAGCGATAATAGCAGCTTCCTCCATAACAAGGTCATGAAGAGCCATTTCTTCGTCCATAGCTTCTTTTCTTCGTCTTAAAGCCTCATATACAGCATCATGCAATGAATCATTCATGTTTAATCCCATAAACTAAGATAATATTTTGCAAACAAACGTCTACCATTTTCTTTACGTTTATATTCTTCATCATTATCTCTATAACAATTTTCATCATCAATATTATCAAATGCATTGATCATTTCATCAAGTATCCAATTCCATCCATTAGTCCATTTATCAAAATCTTCATCATTATAATCATGATCAGGTTTGGTAACATATTTAAGATCATCAGGCAAATCTTCCTGATCAATTACAGGAACGCCATGCAAATCTTCCTTAAATTTAATCAAACATGCTCGAATAATAGGAGACAAAGTACAATCGAGAGACCATTTATCATAGTCATCTACTCTAATTTTAAAGGTACGTTCTCCTTGATTTTGGAACGTTTTATAAAACCACTCAAATGGTTCTGGACTAACATTCTCTTTAAACCAATCACAAAATTTCTCAGGAAAATAACATTTCCTGAGAAAATCAGCTACTTGATAAGGTCCAACCCAACGCCTATAAGGACCAATGTATACTTTCATTAGAATGGTCTTTCAAAACTAATAATACAATATTCTGGATTTAATGCGGCGCTTGAATATGCACATGGGCTTTTAACAGAAGTAATATAGGTTATTCTAACCAATTGAAAGCGACCTGTACGATAACCTTCATTATCTACTTCCCAATAACATATATATTCACCAATATTATAATCATTATTTTTTCTTAAATCATGATGTTTGCTACCAACTAAAATTTGAATGAATTCATCATGTTTAATTTCAACATCAAATTGATATGCCATAATATCCTCAAAAAGTATAATCTACATGTTTAATAGATGTAGACCTGATTGCTGTTTCACATACTGGACATGGTTTAGCTAGTAAAGGCCGACCATCACTTCCAAACCTTGATATCATCATTTTATGTGCTCTGTCAAGGTCTGGACATTTGATAATGGCAGAAATTTCAGCATGAAGAAAAATTCTTCCTTCCTGCCCTGCCTTTTTAGCATAATAAGCCTGAAGGGGATGGGTCTTATAATAGGAATTTTGACCTATCGAAAGAACCTTTCCCCTTTTATCATATATTACAGCCTTAAGATTCTGTAATGACATTATTACTAATAAACATCCACTGGAACATTACCGTTTTTAGCAAGACGCTTTTCATTTTTCTTGATAAGATTCTTAAGTCTAGAAATCATCTGCTTACGAGTAACCTTACTATCATCAAAATCAAATGCTTCTTCTGCATCTTTAGTGGTGATGCCAAAAAAGTAAGCAGCAGCCGTAAAAGGCATATCCTCTATATCTTTATATGCAGGCCTCCACTTTAGATTTACATGATATCTTCCATGAGAGAAAGAATCATCCTTCACAAGCCTAAATCCAGCCTTCCTAAATGATGGAATAGTAGTTGCCCATCCTAGAGCACAAGCAGCAGTGCCACACTTAGGCTTATTTCTATCTAATTCTTGCGCCCAAATAGAAATATCAAACTTACCATCTACTTTTTCATCAAAATTTTCAAAAAGGTCTAGAAGCTTATTAAGTCTATTAATTCCGACCTTAGGAGTAGCAACTACAGCAACATTTGACATATTCAATCCTTTCCATAATTTAAAACATAATGTTTAGCTTGTTCTTTAGATACATACTTTCCATCCCAATCAAGATAAATTTGGGATGCTTCTATAACATCTATAATCTCACATATTGCAGCTTTTTGAACTTCATTATCTTTTTGCAACATAGCTGAAATTTCCACATTCCCTGCATCGATATATTTCTTTAATGCAGCAAATGCTGGACCTTCAGGATTTAATTTCCAAGCCTTAAGAGTACCCCATTTAAGGGATAAAGATTCTTTATCATTCATTTATCAATCCTCTATAATAATTATATTACATGGTAAGGCGTTCTACCCTCATGCCACCTGATAAGGTTACTCTTCTACTCTACACCTGTCAACCCATATCAGATACTTCCATACGAATATTTTTATTCAACTTTTGTTTATCTCTATTTTCGGAAATAACAGAAACAAATCTACCCTTGTTATTACCCATCCATTTGTACGTTGTACACAACGTACAACGTACTCTTCTCTTAGTCTTAGGTCTCTTGAAATTTGCCATTATTCATCCTCATAATCTTCTACAGCAATAAGAAATCGTTTGACTAAATCTGAACGAACTATATCATCAGTAGTATATTCAACTATAGGAGCATTCATTCTTTCTGCAATGTCAATGAATTTTTCTAATCCAGACTTATCTGAATCTTTTCTATATAAATCATTCTGTCTATAATCACCGCAGCCAATAAATCTTGAATTATCCCCAAGTCTTGTAACAACAGTGAGTAATTCTTCCCAATTCATATTTTGAATTTCATCTGCTACTACAATAGAATCATTTAAGGTTAAGCTTCTGAGATAGGAGGTAGATTTAAATTCTAATTTACCTGCGCCTACTAAATTGTTGTAAACATCCTTACCAAATAACTCAAAAATTATTTGTTTATAGGCAGCCTCATATTCTTCATTTTTCTTTTTGGCATCACCGGGCAAGAACCCTTGATCACGAGAAGGTACCGTTGATCTGACAATTACTAATTTCTTATAAACTGCATCTTCTCTAAAAATTTCTTCTAATGCCTTATATATAGCCACAAAACTCTTACCTGTACCGGCTGATCCTATAGCTAATATAAATTCATTTTCATCATCATAATAGTCAAAAAACAGTCGTTGATTATTAGTTAAAGGTTGTATCTTTTGAAGTCTCAGGAAATCCACAATAGGTATCGCTTTTTGTTGTTTGGCTCTCTTTTGTTGTTTTCTCTGTATACGACGTTCTTGTTTTGTTAAAATTACGTTTTGACTATCTAGAGACATTATCGTGCCTTTTATTTAATTGTTACTCTACTCACATAGGCATAATTTAATCGTTGATCGTACTACCTCTATTTCCTTTTTTGATTCGTTTCAGAACCTCCCTAAATGCAACATCTGGTTTTTTTACTCCCAATCTGATAGGATCACCAATACCAGCCGCCTTGATGATTTGCTTCATATGAGGATTTTTTTTCTCATACTTTACAAATTCTGAAATCGTCATAGTAATAAGGATTTCAGACCCATCTTCTGTATTTTTAAATGTATAGTTAGGCAAATTTATTCATCCTCTAATTCCATTAATTTATCAATATCCATATTCTTCATCGCAGATTTCATCCGTTTGTTTTTATGCTTATCAAACGAATTACGAGTGTTAGTAATTTTATCTTCATAATCGAACTCATCTTCATAATCAAAATACTTAGTTCGAATATTACGGGTCTTGCTCATTAGTTCCTTCTCAGTTGTAGTAGGTTAGCCGGCAGGGACATCCTTAGGCGTTTTCTTTGGTCTACCCCTTTGTACCTTAGGGGATGATTGCTTGTCAACTTCTTTTTCGACCTCATCTAAAATTTCTTCAACCTTTTCCTCTGTCTCGACATAAGCTTGATTGCCTAAAATTTCATCATCAAGATCATCTTTCTCAACAATTTCTGGCTTTTCTTCAACCTTAATCTGAGGTAAATCCATTCCTACCACAACAGGTAGTAAACCGGGATATGCTTCATATACAAGATCATAGGTAATTCCTCGATATGGCATTTGCTTATCTTTAATGGCACAAAGCAATTCAGCATCTTCACGATCAATAGATTCAATAAACCGCTTAAATAATTCTTCTCTCTTGTCTTGCTTTAATGTAGGATGGCCACCCTCGATAAAAAGATACAATTCACGGACACGAGCATAGATGATGCTTTGCTTGTCGCCAAAATCATCATTCTTATATCCTGTTGGAATACCCTTTGGCAATAAAAATTTGATCATGGGATCAAATGCACATCTTAAAAAAGACTTAAGAGGAATGTTATTCCTATGTGTGTCTCTAAAAAATGCTAATTTTTCGTCTCTTGCAGGAATTAATTCACTTTCACGTAAAATTTCAGAGATACTTTGTATTTTTGCCATATTAAAAATCCTGTAGTGATTGATGTAAAACTTGTAATCTATGTTTCATAAAATATTGTGTTAAACCTTTTTTAGTCTTACCCTCTTGTTCATGATATAATTCCAATATTTTATTCTGTAAATCTTTTGGCGTATATCTAAGATCAATTAAGACAGAATTACGCGCATAATTTTGCAATTGATTTTCATCACAAAATTCTTTTGGGTCTTTCATAGCTACTTCAAGACGTTTTTTAGTAATTGGTTTTTGACGAATACCTTTGATGAATGTTTCATCTTCCATTAGATAATTAGGCACATCATCACCATCATCACCTTTGATGATCATTTCCTTAAGATATTTGACAGGATCATTGTCTTTAATATATTGTGTCCCAATATTATCCCATTGCTGGACATTAGGATATGCATGTAGCTGAATGAAATCCTTGTCTCTAGAGACAATCATAATTGGTTCTGTTGATGAATATTTTCTAATCAATGTTCCAATAATATCGTCAGCCTCGGCACCTTCCACTTCAATTAATCTATAAGGGAATGTTTCCTTTATTTCAGCCTTAACAGTGCTCATTATTCGGAATAATTCATTCCAATTGATGCCCGAGTCCTCACGATATTTCTTACGTCTGAATTTGTAATGTGGAAAGAAATCCTTGCGCCAATAGATTCTAGAATCACATGCAATGACTAATTCTTTCCATTCTTCTTTGGAGAATTTTACCCTAATAGATCGTAGAGTATTTAATATCATATGGCGGATCATATCCTCTTCAATGGCATTATTAGCATGATTGCCAACAGATGCCATAAAATTACTAATCACAACCTGATTATAATCAACAAGTATAATAATATTTCTCCATAAATCATCAATAATATTTAGGAATTATTTGATTTAACTAGTTCTATAAACAAACACTTCCTCTTGCTTAGGGATAGCTCTAGGAACTTCTAGCATACTTTGTAACAATTGTTCCCATTGCATCTTTCGAGTTTGCCAATTATAATATTTCTTAACATAATCAACACTTAATTCAGTAAAAAATGCATACTCAGAATCATTATCAATGAATGATCTAAGAAAATCAATCTGAGCTTTCAAGGCATTATAAAATATTGCAGCATGTTGCTCTGCATCTTCGTTGAATTGATACATGTTAGTAATATTACCGGCTGTCTCGTATAGAGCGCCTAGATTAGGATGGACACAAAATAAACCAGCCGACATAGCCTCGATAAGACTTAGACATGAGGTTTCAGTCCAAGTAGATGGATAGGCATAGATATGCTTATCTTTCAAGGCTTCTCTAATTTCTTCATTGGATACAGCCCCAAGATAATTAATCTTGGGATGTTCCTTACAAGCATCAAAAAGTGCTTTGAAATGTTCGTCTCTTTCATGCCAACCATATACTCCAAATGATGAATATACATCTAGTGTGATGTTATCATATTCTTCTGCCAACTTGGCAAAGACGGGTAGAAGGATATGTAATCCTCTATGTGGCGTGGTATGATAGACCAATCTGATTGTATCTAACTTTTTCTTATCAATACCAAAATCAATTGGTTCAATAGCATTATGCATTACAATGCACTTAGACCATGGAATACCATAATGATTGATGTATGATTGCATCTGCCAATTCGAGACAAACACTATCTTATGAAACCTGTTCCAACCACCATCCTTTAAATGATCAGATTCAGGGTCGCCCGCCAAATCATGGCATACCAAAATTCTAATCTTGCTTTCATCAATATTTCTTACTCTGGAATGAATAATTTGAAATTCCTTGAGTAATTCAGGATTGATTGTGTTAGCCATGCGATAGGCCATAAGTTCGCTACCACCCATCGCATTTTGACTTAGTTCATTTCTAATAATTTCGCCGCCATTAATTTCCATTATGTAAATCCTTATAATTATAAATTACTTCCATAGGAGACAATGGAGGTAACATAGATGTTGATGCTCCTGTCCCTCTATATAATGGAAGAACCTGAGCCTTGGTATATCCAAAATAATCATATAAAACTTCCAATACAATATCATTGTCGAATGACTTACATGAAAAGACATTCAAGAAAATATCACCCGATTCATTAGCAAAATGGGCAGTGATATTACTTGTCATGATAAGTTGTGTAAGGGTAAATCCTTCTTTATCACCTTCACCAAAATGTACAATATCTGGTTCACCATATGCTACCATACCAATCTCAGGAACTAATTCCTTAATAAAATCATAAACTACTAGATAATCTTGCATAGCCTTCTTATCACATCCAGTAGCATTAATAATTAATTCTTGACCCCAATATGCCATGATATAATTCCTTTATAGATTATCTACGTTTTCTTTAATAATTTTTGCAATTTCTTTAAAAGAAAGTCCTTCAGTATCATTTTTATATGCTAATACCCTACCCTTTTCGCCATAAGTACCAGAAGTATCTTTCATACCAGCCCATTCCTTAACCTTTAATGGTAAATAATTGTTAGATTTATTTTCACCATAAGCATAATAATCGACTTCAAAAATAGGTGCAGGAATTACATTTTCTTGAACAGCAAGATCACATAGAACTCCTAAACAACAATAACCATTTTGATCTTGAAGTCTACCCTTTGATTGCGTGTATTTACCAGATTCAAGAGCGTTTACCCACTTTTCTGCAATATCAGCCTTCATAATATAAATCCTTTCAATTAGTAAGTAAAATGATGTTGTAAATAAGTTACTGTGGATAACTTAAATGATCGCCATCCCTTATTTTCTACATCCCATACATTGATCTTATCAGATGTAGAATCTGTATCTCTCTTGGCCGCTTCTACATCTTCCTTTTTCATTTGTGGAGGCATTAAATGCGGATCAAGAGTACATTTCATAATTCTCTCTGTACCATCGACCTTGGTAAAATGAACCTCAGTAATGCCCTGTTTAAGGTCTGCTAAGACAAATTCTCTCTGAAATCTCATCAATTTTTCTCCATATTATCCAATATTTCATTCTTCTTAAGCATGATTTCATTTAATAATTCATTCATTTTATCAATTATTTTTTCATTAGCTTCTAAAAGAGATACAGGAACTTCCTTATAATCATTATCTGAATATGTTAATAATTCATCTAAAAGTTCATTTGATTTTATGGATGTTTCCAAATATTCTCTAATTAATTCTTCACTCATCTATCTAACCCTTCAATTAATCCATATTCTCTTAGTTCTTCAATAAGACTATAGGTTGGCTCTGTATAGGTTGTCTCTGATGATGTAATTATATACTTTTCCATCTCTTCCTTCTGAATATCAGACCATCCTACCACACCCTTTAAGGCTGGAAATTTTTCTTCTGTAATTTTCCAAATTTCGTCTGCAATGGCCATGTGTTCTCTCTGAGTGCCATTAGTCTTTCGTAGTTTGCAATACGTGATTGCAGTACGAAGGTTAATATTACAGTATAGGCGACTTAATGTCAAGCCCTCTGGTAAAATAGCTCTGGCTACTTCCTTGGCTATACCATGTTCAATAGCCCAATTGTAATCAATAATTGTCTGCTCAATACATTTTTGTTGTATCACTTTCCATGTATTGAGAATGGTCTTATCTTCTGTTGGGATACTATTTTGTCTATTCTTTTTATCCTGAAGTCTGGCTTCACGAATTTCAAACCCCAAATCGTCAATAGGATTTGCATATCTTTGAGAAAATTCCTGAAATTTCATACTAGAGTGTCTAAGTATCTGTCTAGCAATGTCTCTTGTTGTTTCTACTTCAAACACCATATTAACCATTTCAAATGGTGAAACATGATCATGATCTATTAGATATCGGAGAAGCTTGGAAGCCGTTAATGTATTACTTTGATTCCCCGGATTGCTTACTCTAGCTACATATGCTACAAAGTCTGCTACTGAAATACTTTCGTCCTCAGGCTTTGTTATCGCTACTAATTTTACTTTCATTCCCACTCTTCCTTATCAGCTAAATCACTAGTCCACAAATATAAAGCTAGTTTTTGGACAGAGGAAAATGTATACCATATTTCTTTAATATGAAGAGGAATATGATTCCGCCAATCATGACACTTCTCAGCATCTTCCCAAATAGGATTAATGATTGAAGGAATTTCTTCAACTAATTTTGCTTTCATCCTACAGCCTTTATAGTTCTAAGTATTTTGCCATCTTGGTCAACTGCCCATGCCTTCCAACATTTACCACAGCATACTTTGGCACTAAAATAATTTGGATCAAATTCTATGATTTTTTGACCTTTTTTATCATAAGCTGATGCTGTTCCCATCATTGTAGAACCATTTTTTCTAACTGAAAATCTACAATCCTCTCTATCACAAGAGGGAGCAATTTCATTCGTAATTACTTTAGGTAATACATTATCTGAAACTTGATAAAATGCTAATAAATCAGGATGTTCATTATCTATAGGATTCATTAAATTTTCCAATTATGTAATGGACTTTCTTCTTCTTGAAGTAAGGTCTTACCTAGATTATTTCTATTCTCAATAATCTGTCGCTCCAATTCTGTAACCCCGCCAATATATTGACCATTAACTGTCACAATAGGAAATGTACGGGCAGTCGGAAACATAGCCTTCAAATCCTCATGAGGATAATTCTTATGTTCCGTATATTCAAGGTTAGCCTGCTTTAAGAGCACCTTGGCTCTAATACAATGTGTACAGCCTTCATTAGTATATAATTCTATATTTGTCATGATCTATCTTTCTATAAATATTAAAAAAGCCAATCGCGGACCCCCATCCCATTGGCTCTATTATCGTAACAGGAGACAACAGCATGAAAGTATTTAGCATATATAAGGCTACTAACAAAGTCAATGGTAAAATATACATTGGGTTTGATAGTAATTGGCCCAATCGACAATGGAAACATCATACGAATTACAAAACACCAAAACATCCTCAATATAATTGTTTATTTTATAAAGCCATTAGAAAATATGGATTAAAAAATTTTGAATGGGAAGTAATATGTCAATCTAAAAATGGACAATATTTATTAAATGAAATGGAACCATATTTTATTAAGCAATATGATACATTTGGTAAACATGGGTATAACATGACATCAGGTGGTGAAGGTGCATTAGGATGCAAACGTTCTTTAGAGACTAAAGAAAAAATGTCTCTATGGCAAAAAGGGATTCCAAAATCAGAAGAACATAAAATCCAATTAAAAATTGCTAGAAACAAAAGACCTTTACATTCAGAAGAAACAAAAAAGAAAATATCCTTATCACATAAAGGTAGAAATTATCTTCATAAAAAATTACCTAAATCAGAAGAAACGAAAAAGAAAATGTCTTCTTCTGCTAAAATTGGATGGATGAAAAGAAAAGGCAAACTTATAAACATCAATCATTATTAATCCTTTCTGATTTTGCCTTTACGCGATATCTAGGTTTACTCCAAACTTTTCTTCCAAATTGGACATTATTATAATAGCTTTCTTCTTCGATCCAATTGGTTGGATAATATTGATCATAGAAATAATCAAAATCTCCACGAGCCGCACATGTATATGGCGGCATCCGACATGCTCCTGTACAATAGCAACTCATTGCTGTACTAGTCCACGACTCTTAAGTTCCTGTTGAAGATCAAAAACATGGTCTAAAACCTTATTATTGACCTTATCAGTAAATTGATACATTTTGATTGCGCTCTGTGTATCTTCGAATTCCTTGATCAATTCATCATTGTCAAGGTCGGTAATTCGCTTCAAAACCTTAACTGCCATAATTTTGTTCCTCATTATTTACTGTATTCCACGGTAACTTTATCACCATACTCTATAGCTTGGTCTTTGTCAAGGAAAAAATGTAGCTGCCTAGTTTTATTGTTACACATAAGAACCAATCTAAATCCTGAAATATCAGCCTCGGTATTGAGATATTTTTCTTTCAACTGATACTCTTCTATATTGTATGTCCAATTTTCAGGTTCACGTTTCTTTGGTTCTAACTTACTAAGCATCACAACTCCCTAATATATCACATCTTATTTAACAGAAACTACAATTGAGAAATCCGGCTCGCCAAAGACATCCCATAATAATACCTATAATGATAACAACTTCGATCATTTTGATCGCACGAAGTACATAAAGACGCCTAATCATAGCTCATTCTCCTGCATAGGTCAATAAATATTAAGACATAACACATAGGGAACTCATGTCAGCCATAGACAATACACCAACCAATCTTAATTTGCAAGGCCCTCAACATTTTAAATTCATCATGAACAGAGCGCCCATGACAGAATTTTTCTTACAAAAATGTAACATTCCTGATATTACCATGCCTATTGCTAAACAACCTACGTTTTTCAACTCAATTCCACACCCCGGAAATGAATTAAATTATGGTCCATTAAATATCTCTTTTTTACTTGATGAAAATTGGAATAATTTTTTGGAAATTCATAATTGGTTACGTGGAATTGCTGGTCCTGAAAGTGATACTGAACATACAAGATTAGGTAATGAAGATTTAGGATATGGTATCAAGTCAGATATTCAAATTTTAGTTCTAAGTTCTAAGAAAAATCCTACCATCAAATTTACCTATGTTGATGCCTTCCCTACCTCTTTACGTGGTTTCATGTTTGATACGACAAGAACTGATGCACCCCAAGTCGGAATTCAAGCTACCTTTGCTTACACTCTATATAATGTAGATATATCAGACGTTTAAATTTTCGATTATATTAGTTTCCTGTCAAGGGTTGAGCAATCACATAGCGAAATTGAACATATTTTTTCATAATCATTAGAATGTGTAGATATTTCAATAGATTAGTCAAAAAATTCAGTCGTCTATAAAAGTTATCCACAGATTATATTTCATTTTTCTATTGACAACCCACTTGACATTGATTATATTACACCTTATCCGGGGCCGAAGGCCCCAGTATTGCTAGCATTGCTAACCCTTTAGAAATTCTAGGCAACTATATAGCTACAAACTAGCCCTGCTGAAAGCCCTTCGCGAAGCGAAGGAATTGGTAATGCTAATACTACTAGTGATACTAATACCTTTTGGATTAATGGATAATTGTATCTTTAGTGTACTCGCTTCGCTCGTAGTTCCCTTCGGGAACATTTTTAGGATTATATTATATGTTATTAGATAAAATTTTAGATGAATGGGATGTTGATTGTAATATAGATAGAAATCATCTAGATTTGGAATCTATTAAAATACCTCAACTTACTGCTAAATATCTAAGATATTATTCTCATGAAAAATTGAAATTAGAACAATTAGAAATAGATTTTAAAGAACTAAAACAACAGAAATTAGAATTTTTTACTCAGGGTGCTAATAGTGAGACAATATCTAAAGGTTGGGAACTACCTGCTAAAGGTGTCGTCCTAAATAAGGAAGCACCTAACTATTTAGATGCGGATAAAGAAATCAAAGAGACTATCTTACATATTGCATATCAAAAAGAAAAAGTAGAAGCTATCAAAACAATACTTACATCAGTATCTAATAGATCATTCCAAATTAAAAATAGCATTGAATTCATGCGCTTCCACGCAGGATTAAGTTAATACCATTTTTTATCTAAATAGATATAAAGAGGAATATATGTTCTATCATTATATCTATAAAACTATTAATAAAATAAATGGAAAATATTATTATGGTATACATTCATCGAATGATTTAAATGATAATTATTTAGGTTCAGGGAAAAATTTAAAAAAAGATATTAAAATATTTGGTAAAGAAAATTTTGAAAAAATAATTTTAGCAGTTTATTATAGTAGGGAAGAAATTTTATATATTGAAAAGAATGTCGTTACTAAACATCTAATAAATGATGAAAATTGTTATAATATTAGACAGGGTGGTGGAGCTAGACATTTCGAAGGTGGTAGAAAATATATACCTTCATCTGATCAAAAACATCGACTAAAAGGTATAAAAAGAACAAAGAAACAACGTATTAGTTCAATAAATCATTCTGTTAGAATGAAAGGTAAATCACCTTCTAATAAAATGGAAATTATTTTATTTGGAACAAAATATTCTTCTGTTAATATGGCTATAAAAAAATTAGGATTATCAACGAGTCAATATTATTTTATGATTAAAAATCCTAACATTATTTTTAATAACTCACAAGAATTAAAAGAATATACATGGAAATTGAGAAATCAGAATATTTCAAAAACAAGAAAAATACGATATGGAAAAGGCAAATAATTGAAAAATGTTACAATCAATAAGATAAATGAAACATACATACATGTAGAAGCTGATTCTGATACCTACAAAGAAATGGCTGATTATTTTTCGTTTTATGTTAAAGGTTATCGTTTCCATCCTAAAGTCAAAGCTGGATTTTGGGATGGAAAAATTAAACTCCTAAAAAATGGATATATTTACATTGGTCTCCTACTTGACATTATTAAATTTTGTCAAGGCAGAGAAATAGATGTTGACATTCAATATGATATAAACGAAGATATCAATTTTACAACGGATGATACATTAAATCAATTTATTGATACATTAAATTTACCAAAAGAAATTGAAGGTAATACATTCGAAGTAAGAGACTACCAATTCAAATATTTTAAAAAGGCTATCCAGACTGGTCGTGCATTATTGTTAGCTCCAACTGGTTCTGGCAAATCCCTTATCATCTATCTAATAGCCAGATATTACAATGTCAAGACATTAATTTTGGTTCCGACCAAAAATTTAGTGATGCAGATGCCATCTGATTTTAAAGAATACAATTATGAGCAAGATTGTTATAAAATTATGGAAGGTGCTTCCACAGAAGACATTCAAGAACAAATTACTGTAGCTACGTTCAAAGGTGTGTATGAACAACCAGAAGAATGGTTTGATCAATTTGATTTGATTATTGGAGATGAAGCTCATCTAGCAACTGCTGATACAGTCAAAGGGATGATGGAAAAGGCATGTAATACCAAATATAAAATTGGTACTACTGGTACACTTGATGGTTCTAAAACTAATGAGATGGTTCTTAGAGGATTATTTGGGAAAATTGTTAAAGAAACTACTACCTCAGAATTAATAGAACAAGGTTATCTAGCTGATCTAAGAATTAAATGTGTGCTATTGAAGCATCCTGACCATATCAGAAAATTGTTTCATAATCAAAAAGATAGTAACAAGAAAACATTAAAAATTAAATATGAAGATGAATTACCATATATTATTGGTAATGAAGAACGAAATGAATACATTAAGAATTTAGCATTGGCCCTTAAAGGCGTAACTCTAATTCTTTTTGAAAAAATTGAAGATCATGGTCATGTTCTAAGAGACATATTGACAGAACAAGATAAAGTAGTCTACTATATTGATGGTAAGGTAAGTGGTATCGATAGAGAAGAAATAAGACGCTTGATTAAAACATCAGAAGATGTTATACTTCTGGCTTCGTATGGTTCTTATTCTACAGGTGCAAACCTTCCTAATATCAGGAATATTATTTTTTCTTCTCCATCTAAATCTAGAATTAGAGTGATACAATCTATAGGTAGAGGGTTAAGAAAAACAATAAAAAAGACAAGATGTGATTTGTATGATATTGCAGATGATCTTTCATGGAAATCTAAAAAGAATCATACATTAAAACATTTGGAAGAACGTATAAAATACTATATTGAAGATGGATTTAATTATAAAACTATTAAGGTGGATTTAAATGGAAGCTAATAACGAAACAGTGACATTATCAAATAATGAAATTACAGTTGATAATATTGTTAATATGGTAGATGATTATCGTGAACATGTAAGAGTGATGAAGCTATCAACAGGTGAAGATATTATTGGACTTATGTATGAATATGAACATGAATTTATGTCATATCCAATGGTAGACCCATTTTTGATTGCCACTATGACTAATCCTCGCACTAATCAACTTAATGTCATGATGATGGATTTTTGCCCATTCTCGGATAATAAGTATGCAATGGTAAGAGAGCAAAACATCGTGGCTATTCAAATGCCGTTTTCTGAATTGATTGAATTATGGGAAAAGGCTAAGGTAATTCGTGATACCTATGTACATCCTAATAATAAGGCTGTCGTGTCCAGTGGTATTGTCGATATGACTAGTATTATTGAGCATATTCGGGATGATGAGCTTAAGAAGAAGGCAACCGCTGAAAACAATGGTGAGAAGGTAGAAAATACTGAAACAAACAAGGAAACTTCTGAAGTTCCTAATAATATCATCAGTATTTTCCAAAAGATGGATGGAAATAATTCTCCAAGAAATTAAAAATGGAAAATCAAGAGTATAATAGAAGTAAACATCATCGTAAGCCTAGATCAAAGACAGCAGTTGATTATGTTGATAATAAGAAATTTTATGAAGAGATTGTAAAATTTCAAGAAAAATGTAAACAAAGAGAGTTGGAAGGTCTTGAATTACCTAGACCTAATGACTATCTAGGTGAATGTATAATTAAAATCTGTGATCGTCTAGGAACTGACTACAGATTTAAAAATTATTCATTCCTTGAAGAAATGAAGGGTGATGCCATGATATCATGTACCGCGGCATTGTCCAAGTTTGATCCTGAGAAATCTACGTCACCATTCTCATATATGACAGAAACGGCATGGTGGGCATTCGTGGCTCGGATCAATAATGAGGAAGAAGAAAACTATATCAAGCATAAGAATCTTGGTAGAATGCCATCTGAATTGATTTCAGAGATGGGTTCTGAGGAAGAGGCTCATTGGGACATCATTTCCAAATACGAAGAAAAATTAGCTAAAAAGAAAGCTAAGAAAATTGAAAAAGATTTGGAAAAATTGAAAGATAAACAAACCAAGGAAGAAGTCAATAAAGAATTAAAGAAAACTATACTTAAAAATTTAGGTGTTGATGAAGATTAGCTCTTGACAGTAGTGTATAATGAGCATATAATGATCCTTTCGTAATATTTGTAATGGAGATAAACAATGACAAAGATTGAAGATTATCAGAATAGACTTACCAACTATGAAACTGAGTTGGCAGAAATTATTGATGCTAATTTCACAGACGAAATTCTAGAAAATAAGATTTCTGATTTAATCAGACGTGTGGTTGATGATATCAATGATTTTGCAGCATGGGCTCTTTCAGGTGAAGGCGCTGGCGTACAGGCTGCTGTAGAAAATGCAGAAGTGGATGGTACTGATCCTTATTTGGCTGGTATCACTGCCAAGACTGAATTGAAGGATAATGAAAATGGCTAATGTGGTGGATGATTGGCAGGATAGGTACGCAACTGTACCTTCCCCCGTGATCGAAGCCGGCCAGAAGATGCTTGCTGAAAAGAATTATATAGTCAGAGATAATTATCGTCGTCGCTTAGAAGATATTATCTCATTTTGTCAGTATGCTCTTCGACTTGATATGGATGATAGAGCCAAGAGACGAGCGGCTAAGAGATGATAGAAATAATTATATTAACTTTATGGTTTTTAGGAATTGTTTTAACTAAAATCCATATTGATGACGCTATGTATGTAACTGACAAATATGACGCTATTCTTCATTGGGTAGTATCTATTTTATGGCCTTTTTATTCTATTTTACTTTTATATTTTATTATATATGAGTCGAGTTTATCAATGTTTTATAATATTAAAAGAAAAATTAGAAATTTTGTAAAGAAATTTCATAAATGGATGGTTATTAATGCAACTTGAAGATTTGATAGGGCCGCATAAATTGACATATGCGGCTCGTACAGATGTTAAACATCCGTTTGATCATGATAAAGATTGCATCATATGGGGGATGGATGGTAAAATTTACATGGCAATAGAAGATAATAATGATGGATATAGAAGTTCATTAGGGTTAATATTTGTTGCTGATGGTAGTATGTATGAATTATCAAGTTATTCAGAATTTATTAATCGTAATGTAATTGTTCGTCATGTAACAAAAAGCGAATATTATGGCGTTTCAGATATAGTTGAATTTATTGATATTAAAACTGGACATTTATGGATGCGACTAGGAACAGATAATATCGATGATTATTATCCAAGTTTTATTGCTCAATGGTACCCAATGGAAAATAAATGAAAGTAGCGTTAATTACAGACACTCATGCCGGCGTTAGACAAGATAGTGTTATATTTCATGATAATATGAAGCGTTTCTATAATGAATGCTTCTTTCCATATCTCAAAAAGAATAAAATTAAAAGAATTATTCATCTAGGAGATATGTTAGATAATCGTAAATCTACCAATACATATTCTGCACAACGTCTTAGAGAAGATTTTTTAGAGCCATCACAAGACTTTGAGATTGATGCCATTGTAGGCAATCATGATGCTCGTTTCAAGAATACCATCAAAACTAATGCTCATAATGAACTTATTTTAGGTAAGTATGAACATATCAATGTAATTGATGAGCCATCGGAAGTCAAGTATGGAGATAAGATATATTGTTTGTTACCTTGGATTTGTGACGATAATTATGACGAAACCATGATGCATATCAAACATACAAGGTCCAAGATAGCCTTTGGGCATTTAGAATTGTCTGGATTTGAAATGACCAAGGGTTATATTATTGATCATGGTCATGATCCTGATTTATTCAAGAAATTTGATCTAGTATGCTCTGGTCATTATCATAGACGTTCCAAGAAAGGTAATATTCAGTATCTAGGAGCGGCAGGCGAATATCGGTGGGATGATTATGATTGTCCTAGAGGATTTAACATCTTTGATACAGACACGAACGAATTGGAATTTGTAGAAAATCCATTCAGGATGTTTTATAAGGTATCATATTCAGATAAACATAAGAATATAGATTTCTCTGAATATACAGGTAAATATGTTCGTCTCTATATGCCGGCAGGATTATCTCCCGCTAAATACGACACATTCGTATCCAAGATACAAGATGCCAACCCTCATGAATTGATCGTTGATGATGAAAAAATCACGATTGAGGAAGGGTCTGTAGATATCGAAGTAGAGGATACTCGCACCATCTTTAGGAATTATATTCAATCAATGGAAAATGTTGATGTTCCTAAGCTAACTAATTTCATTGATAGTTTATATAGTGAGGCCATGCAGGTTGAATAATGTATTTGAAATTTAATAAGATTAGATGGAAAAATTTTCTTCGTACTGGTAATGAATTTATTGAGATTGATTTTACTCTGGCTAATAAAACCCTTGTCCTTGGAAAGAATGGTTGGGGTAAATCAACAGTCCTAGATGGTCTTACTTACGGGTTGTTTAATAAGCCATTCCGTAAGGTTAACCTCCCTCAATTAGTAAATGAAACAACTAATAAGAATTGCTTGGTAGAGGTAGAATTTTCAATTGGAAAGAATGAATACAAAGTAATCCGAGGCCAGAAGCCTAAGGTATTTGAAATCTATGTCAATGGCAAGATGGTCGATCAGACTGCCGACACTGATGATTATCAGGATTATCTGGAAAATAGTATCCTCAAAACCAATTATAAGTCATTCTGTCAAATTGTAATTTTAGGCTCGGCCACCTACATTCCTTTCATGTCAATGAAGGTGCCAGAGCGTCGCGAGATTATTGAAGACTTACTTGACCTGAAGATATTCACAACAATGAATGTCTTGCTTAAGGAAAAAATATCTGCCAATAATCAGGCTATCAAAGATATGGATAATACTATTCAATCCTTGAAGGATAAAATCTCGCTGACTGAGAAGCATCTGGCAGCAATGCAATCCAATAATGATGAATTGATTGCTGATAAGAAAAAAGAATTAAAGCAGGCAGAAAAAGATGTTGAGAAGTTCAAGAGCCTGATTGACCAACTAAAGGAAGCCAAGGAATCTCTATCCACTGATATGGTAGATGTTTCCAAATATACCAAAAAGATAACACAATATGAAGAAATTAAGGCAGACCTAGAACGTGAAAGGTCTATCCTAAACAAGGAAATTAAATTCCTGAATGATAATGATGATTGTCCTACATGTGATCAGCATATCACAGAGGAATTCAAGACTGGTACTCTTGAAGAAAAGAATAACCGGCTTAAGGAAATTGGCGAGGGTCTAGCCGCTATCGAAACCAAGCTAACACCGCTCAAGATCAAGAAACGAGAAGCCGAACAAGATAACTCTGTTACTACAGCCAATATTAATACCGCTAATGCTAAGATTTCAAATGTTCAAGGCCAGCTAACAGGTACGGAACGTCTAGTCCGATCATTAACGATTGAAATCGATAAACTAGAAGAAAAAACGGCACTTAAGGATGATGATGGGGGGTTAGCTCAATTTAAGCTTGATTTGACTAATTCCGCTCTGCAATATGAGCAACTACTTGAAAACAAAGGGATTTTTGACGCCTCTGCATTGATTCTTAAGGATAAAGGTATCAAGGCCAGAGTAATTGCTCAGTATATTCCGAAATTTAATGAGTATATCAACAAATACTTGACAGCAATGGATTTTCATGTTAAATTCGAGCTAGATGAAAACTTCGATGAAATCATCTATTCCAAGAATAAAAACAACTTCTCATTCAATTCCTTCTCGGAAGGTCTAAAGCTTCGTATTAATCTGGCAGTATTGCTCTCTTGGCGAGATGTAGCCAAGAAGAAAAACAGTATTAATACCAATCTCCTGATTATGGATGAAATCTTGGATTCCAGCTTGGATGTAGATGGTACAGATGATTTCTTCAAAATCTTAGATACTATTGCTGTCGATAATAATACATTCATTATCTCACCTAAGGGTGAAGAAATGATGGATAAATTTGACAGGGTATTGAAATTCTCCAACAATAGAAATTTTAGTAGGTTAGAAAATGTTTAGACGTAAGTTATTTGGCTTTTTAGTTTCTGTTCCATTAATTAGTACCTTACCGGCGCTTGCCGCTCCTGACAAGATAACACAATTTGGAATGAAATTTACTGAAACAGATGTTTCAAATATCAGTAATATTTTAAATGATGTAGCATTATTTGAATATAATGATAAAAAAACTAGAGATAACGTTTTGAAAGAGGTAAATAAGTACATTGCTAAATTTAGAGACCATAATTTAGTAATGGCATATTGTGATGAAATTAATAACCCGCCTGAAATTGTATGTGATAATAAATTAAATCTTACAATTTATTATTATAATAAAAATGAATTGTGGATTACCTATAAATTTGTTGTTACAAGAGAAGGTATTATATGGGAGGATATTTATGCATGATAGGAGAACAGGTAAAACGTATCGTATGGTACAAGCTTTACCGGAAAATGGAGCTATAATAATTGTACCATCATACCCTATACGTGATTATATATTGAATATGTTACGGGATGTAAGAGGGTCTGAAATTGCTAATCGTTGTCGAATAATTGTAATTCGAAACCATATGGATATATGGCAACTTGACGGATTAAATAAGCCTGTTGTGTTTGATCATTCCTTTTTTGAAAATAATTATATATCCCAAGATGTTTTGGAAGAAACACAATTAAGAACTAATATAATTAATGATTACGTTAGAAAGAAAGAATTATATAATGTATAATTTAGTTCCATATGACCATCCTATCCTAAAAAAGGAATGTATGGATTATCCATTTGACGAAGCTGAACGTTATATTCAGACCAAAACAGAATTTGGTGATGGGTTTGATGGTTTAATCAGTCCGTACAAGCTTGCCCAAACCTTGGTTGATATCATGGTACAGAAAAAGGGTTTTGGTCTTTCTGCCAATCAGATCGGGTTACCATATAAGGTTTTTGCCATGGAAGGATTTCCAGAAAGATATGTGATTTTCAATCCTGTCTTGGTTCATGTTTCGGATACAGAGGTAGAGATTGAAGAAGGCTGTCTTTCATGCCCCGGAGTTCAACTAAATATTAAGAGGCCAGAGAGTATCAGACTTCGTTTCAAAGGTCCAAATGGTGAAACATTTACCAAGCCATTTGAGGGTCTATCAGCTAGAGCAGTCCTCCATGAGATGGATCATGGTATGGGCATTCCCTTCTTAAAGAAGGTGTCCAAGCTTAAAGGTGATATGGCTATTAAGAAGGCTAACAAGAAATATAATGTTGATTATGTATATCATAGGATGGTGAAATAATGATTGGTGGAGTTTATTCGATTGCTATCGCTAGAGATAGACAATTTGATTTAGGATTTACATTAACTAATGATGATCAATATGTAAAAAACGAATTATTAGATGCTGCAATTGCGTATATAGTTTATAATATGTATCCTGAAGCTGCGGCTGTACATTGGCCAATGAGTTGGTCATATGCATATTGGAACCCTTCCAAGTATAAAAAGAAGAATCTAGCCAAGGCAGGTGCATTGATTGCTGCCGAAATTGATAGATTGGAACGTGTTGAAGAGAAGATTAGACTAGATGGATTTAATCCTAATATGGATTGTTACTAATGACTTTAAGAGAATTTTGGGGTTATTGTAGATATAGCACCTTTCAATTGGTAATTAATCTAAATCCCGTCCATTGGTTTATGTTACCATTATATTTCAAGCCGTTTACGGTTAAGATGCCTCCTTCATCAAAATATGACGATGAATATGAGGATACAGAAGTTGTTCTTTCAAGAGGTTTCCATCTAAAGGTATTCATGTTTAGATTGTCGGTGACTATCGAGAGTGATCCTAGCTATCGAGAAGGATAAATATTATGACAAACAGGAGTGATCATGGCATCGGTAAGTAAGTATAAATTACAAGAAGCAGTTAATACTGTAGCGAAAAATGGCCTTACCAAGGCGGCTATTATTCTAGGAATTCCATCTTCAACACTTTCTACCAGACTAAAGATTGCAGATAGAGAAGGTATCGTACCAGATACAAATACCCTTTCAGAAGTAGAAGCAATTGCAGCAGAATTAAAATCTAAAAATAATACAATCAATATATTAAATGATCGAATTGAACAGCTATCGTCTGAAATTCTAGATCAAGAACATATCAAGAAATTCATCTTTAATCTAAAGGAAAATGATGTTACGCCACCTAAATGGACGTTATCAAGCTCATATAAGAACGGCGATCCCGGCATTCCTATGGGCATTTGGTCTGATTTTCATTGGGGTGAAGTGGTTCATGCTGATCAAGTATCTGGTGTAAATGAATATAGTTTAGCAATTGCTCGTGCCAGATTTAAGAAGCTAGTATCCAAGACTATTTCCCTTTGTAAGCATCATATTGCACAACCGAATTATCCCGGTTTCATTCTATTACTAGGCGGTGACATGGTATCTGGTGATATCCATGAAGAGTTGGAAGTATCGAATGAGGCTCCTATCGGTATTGTCGTAAGAGATTTGGTCAAGCATCTCATTTGGGGTATTGAACAATATAAACAAGCTTTTGGCAAGGTGAGAGTAGTTGGGGTGGCCGGTAATCATGGTCGCACTCATAAGAAACCAAGATATAAGGATAGACAATTTACCAATTGGGATTGGATTATCTATCAGTGGGTACATTCATATTTTCAGAATGACAAAGATGTAACTTTCTATATTCCAAACGGCACAGACGCTCAATTTGACGTATATAATACTAATTTCTTATTAACCCATGGTGATAATCTAGGTGTTAAGGGTGGTGACGGTATTATTGGTTTGATTGGTCCTGTAACCAGAGGTAGCTTCAAGATCAGTAATGCACAGAGTCGAATTGGTAAGCCATATGACGTATTGGTAATGGGCCATTGGCATACCTATATGCCACTCCCCAAGATTATTGTAAATGGTTCGCTTAAGGGGTTTGATGAATTCGCTCATCTAGCTCTTAGAGCCTCGCCAGAGCCTCCACAACAGGCTTTGTGGATGGTTCATCCAGAGCACGGCATTACTTGTCATTGGGCAGTTATTTGCGACAAGTTAATTGGTGGCCATTATAATCCAGATGCAGAACCATTCTTGGTAACAGGTGTTTAATGCTTAGTAATACCGATATTAAGAGATTACTAGACGATAGTTGGAAAGAAATAACTAGATTAAAATTTGAAAATGATATGTTAAAAGAAAAAATCATTGTATATGATACATTTACTAAAATATTAAATGGCCATATAACATTTAGAAGATATCATGAAGAGGTTAATTGTGGTCCTTCTTTTTATCATACTTTAGAAGAAGCAAAAAATGTATTTGATGATACAGAAATGTATAAAATAGATGGTAGCCCAACAGGTATCAGTAAGGTTAAAGAATAACAATTAGGAGAATATATTATGAGTTTAGTAAATCTTTTATATGATGTAAAAAATGAAATTGAAACTCTCAGACGAAAAAATGAGCTTCTAGAAGCTCAGATGAGAGTATTCAATGTGATGGCTAATTTAAATTATATGGGTCAAACATCTGAAATGTCAACATATGATGTATTAAATGATGTTAATCAACTCATTTATGATGAAGAGACTAAAGTGAATGATAAAAATTTAGAATCAATTTTTTCTACGGCTGAAGTACAATGGGCAGAGCCAGATGTAATAGAAAAAATTGAAGCTAAAGTATATAATAGTGCTTTTACTAATGATAAAATTATAGCTATTAAAGATAGTGATGAAGGACCAAAGGTTCTAGCTGATTATATTTCTGGTAAATATGATCCTGAAAACCATCATAATGAGATAATTGAAAATTTAGCCAAACAAATTAAAGCCAAGAAACCAGTTGGGTTGTTTTCTGATTCAAATACTGAAATTGTAGCTCCTAGTGATGAAATAAACCAAATGGCTAAAATATTTACAGGTACCAATAAATTTGACGTAGTATAAAGGAAATTATATAATGAGTGATGTTTTTAAGTTTAATGAAGATCAGTATCTAAAAGAAATTGAACAATATATCGAAAATACATATAATAGTCATTATGGCGGTAAAATCCAGACTATTGAATATATTATGGACAAGATGAATGGATTTGATTATTTCAAGGGAACCATTCTCGCATATGTAGATAGATTTGGTAAGAAGGATGGTCATAATAGAAAAGACCTAATTAAGGCTATTCATTTCTTGATGCTTACTCTTTTCTATCTCGATAAGAAAAATAGTGAGACACAACCAACTGCAAATATATCTATTTCAGATTTGCCAAATAAGGAAATTAGTGAATTAATTATGTTACCAGAAACAGCAAATCTATCATTGACTGGAATAGCTTATCGTCCATACGACCCACGATTTACTTCAACAGCAGTAATATCCGTTGAAGATAAAATTAATTATATGACATTTAATATGCCTGAACCCGTTGAATATAATATTAATAGGGAATTTTATAATGACCGCTAGAGATTTTTGTTATTGGCTTCAGGGATATTTTGAAATTGCTGGGCCTAGTATGATATCAGAAGGACAAATTAAATTGATTCAAAAACATCTTAATATGGTTTTTGAACATGAAATTGATCCATCTATGGGCGATCAAGATCATCAAGACAAATTGAATAAAATTCATAATGCACCATTTCATGGTGAAACAAAAATTCGTTGTTAAATAATGAAAATTACTATTGATGGTCCGGGTGGTATTGGTCTTAAATATACTGTCGAGAAAATAATTAAGGCAGTGAATAATCATTTTCATACCTCTGTTATTTCAGAGGGGTCTCCTTCCAAAGAAGATAATGATTATGAAGAAATACTTAAAGAAATCAATAAAGATAAAATATCTAATTCTTATGGAAATCTCATAATACATGTGAGACATCATCCATGGGGTGGTTAATATAATTAAAGGAAATATATAATGGAAATCAAGATACAAACTGAAAAATTAAGACAGAATAAGTTACTTATTGCAACACCTATGTATGGTGGTATTGCAGGAGGTCTTTTTACTAGATCAATTGCCGATATTACTGCTCTATGTACTGCACATGGTATTCCTCTACAGTATTATTTCTTGTTCAATGAATCATTAATTCCAAGAGCACGTAATTATTGTTGTGACGAATTTATGCGCTCGGATGCACAACATATGTTATTCATCGATTCGGATATTGGTTTCAATGCTAGAGACGTAATTGGTCTAATGGCATTGCAGGCTCAGGAAAATACTGAATATGATGTAATCGGTGGCGCATATCCCAAAAAGAATATTTCATGGGAAAAGATCAAGTATGCAGTAGATAAGGGGTTTGCTGATAAGAATCCTAATGACCTTGAAAAATTCGTAGGCGATTTCGTATTCAATCCCAAGAATGGGACTGGTAATATTCAGATTTCAGAGCCAGCCGAGGTATTGGAAATTGGTACTGGCTTTATGATGATTTCAAAGAAGGCTATGCTTAAGTTTCATGAATTCTATAAGCATAAGTATATGTATAAGCCTGATCATGTCAGAACAGAGCATTTTGATGGTTCTAGAAAGATCATGATGTATTTCCAGTCTGAAATCGATAGATTTTATGCTGAAGATTATTATGAGGCTACCTTGCATGATATCATTAATGGTAATGTTAATCCTGTTGAGGGTGCTAAAGCCGCTTTATTACATGCCAAGGCAGAAGATGAAAAGAAGTCACAGAGATATCTATCTGAGGATTATTGGTTTTGTCAACGGGCTCAGGATGCAGGTCTAAAGGTTTGGCTCTGTCCATGGATTAAGTTAGCTCATCAAGGCTCATTCGTATTTGGAGGCTCTCTAGCTGATCTAGCAGCACTAGGAACCTCTGCAACAGCCGATCCATCAATGCTTGGAAAAAAGAAAGGTTAATATTATGAGAGAAATTACAACACATGTGGTAGAAGGCGACGCTTATCAGAATCAACTTAGACTTAGGGCCATGGACGAGCCGGGCTCCGGCGGCGCTAATCATAGATATGTAATTGATGGATATGATACTGTAACTAATGTATCTGAGGTTTATGGTTTAAGAGGTAGAAATAGAATAGATATTTTATTTCAGAACGGTAGCATCGCTGATGCGGGTGTAAATGGCTTGACACAAGAGGTATTGCTTGCTATACTTATTGATCGTCTAGCAGCATTTAGTAATGGTCCTTATCCTTCTGAAGATACAGCTAAAGCCTATGACCATTGTGTGGCAGCATTATATTATCTTCAGCAGAGAACTAAAGATAGAATTGCTAGAGGCGTTGAAGGAAAGTATGTTAAATGAGTGCCTTTAGTAAATTTGGTATTGATACCGAAATAGTTGATATTTCGGATATTCTTTCTACATTAAAACAACTTAATAAACTATATTCGCAATGTTGTATAGATAAAGAAGTATATATTAAAACTAAGGAATATTTACAAAAAACATTATTAAAAATTGCTAATAATTAATTGAAAGGTGTATATTATGGAAACATTGGAACTAACAACACAGACTTTAAACGTACTAAAGAATTTCTCTAGTATTAATCCAACACTTTTGTTTAGACCCGGTAATAAGCTGGTAACGGTATCACCGGGCAACACAGATACTATTCTAGGTGTTGCTACAGTAGATAATGAATTCAAATCTGAATTTGCTATCAATGATCTAAATGCATTTCTCAGAGCATTATCACTATTCGATAGACCTGAATTGGTTATTGGTGAAAAGTCACTTACTATTGTGTCTAAGACAGCCAAGCTTGATTATAGATTTGCTGATACTGCTCATATTGATATTCCTCCCAAGGGTAAGGTTAAGATTCCGCCTGCCGTGGCTGAATTTGAACTATCAGCACAATCATTAGGAGACGTATTAAAGGCTGCACAGAGCCTATCTCTTCCTCATGTGGTTATCAAGGGCGAGGATGGTAAGGTATTCATCCGTGTTACTGATATGACCGATTCATCGGCTAATGTCTATGATCTAGATGTTAATGCTACTACTTCTAATACATTTTCGGCTGTAATCAATATCGAAAATATCAAAATTATGGGGTTAGCATATAATGTATCTGTATGTGAGGGGGCTGTTTTCTTTGTAAATCCGACTATGACATATGCTATTGTCCTAGAACAAATTTCAGAATTTAATGGTGTTTCCCTTGAAAATACAGAGGATGAATAATGACCATACTAGTTGAAAAATATCGTCCTGATACTGTCAAGGATACTATTCTTCCTGAAAAGATCAAGAGTATATTTCTAGGTTATTTAGAACAGAATAAGACGCCTCCACATTTAATCTTAACAGGTTCGCCGGGCATCGGTAAGACTACCGTTGCTCGTGCCATGGTTAAGGATTTAGGGTCTACATTCCTTGAAATCAATGGTTCGTTGGAAGGTAATATTGATACTCTTCGAACCAAGATTTCTAATTTTGCTTCTTCCATGTCTATGAACGGTAAGAGAAAGTATGTTATCCTAGATGAGGCTGATAATCTAACCAATGCCATGCAGCTAGGTCTCCGTAATTTTATGGAAACCTATGCCAAGGGATGTGGATTTATTCTGACTTGTAATTATATCAATAAAATCATTGAGCCTGTTAGAGATAGTAGATGCGCTGTTATTGATTTCAAGATTGATGAAGATGATAAGCTTAAGATGATGGGAGAATTTTTCAAGCGTCTTAAGAAAATTCTAGAAACTGAAAAAATTGAATATGACAAGTCTGCCGTCGCTGAATTAGTATCGCAAAATTTTCCTGATTTTCGTAGAACATTAAACCAAATCCAAAAGTATGCTGGTTCTGGTAAGATTGATACTGGTATTTTATCTTTAATGTCTGAAGAATCTATTCAAGAACTTCTAGGATATATGAAGGAAAAGAATTTTTCTAAGGTAGTAGATTGGGTTGGTACTCATTCAGATGTAGATACTAATGTCTTTATCAAAATGTTTTATGATCGTGCATATGAATTTTATGATAAATCATCAGTACCTCAGTTAGTTTTAATTCTAGGTGAATATCAGGATAAAGCTACCAGAGTGGTTAATCAGGATGTAAATCTGGCAGCTATGTTTGCCAATATCATGGTAGACTGCATTCCATTATAAGGCTATAATTTTCCATCCTTTATAAATGTTATTATTAGTCGGATAATGTCTCATAGAATTATAATTAAGATTATATTGTGGATTATTTTTACAAAATTTAGCAAGATTGGTTATTGTATGAATGATACCAGATGGTTCTATTAATATGTAATTCTTTGCACTATAATTATTATTCATACGTTGTTTAGATAATTTATTTTTAGTTTCTAGAGTATGTTTAATACCTATAGATGATTTAGACATTTTTTCTCTTGTATTTTTTGAAAATACTTTATTTTTCATTTTCTGAATCGCTTCTTTAGTATGAAAGGCGCCTAATCTTCCTTCACCACCTTTAGTAATATTATAGCCATTACGATAACTATCATAATATTCTATAAAATAAGGTTCTAATATACTAAGAAGATATTCACCATCTAAGGATTGACATATGACTTCCCATTCAAATGCTTCCCAACCATATTTTCTAATGGCATTATAAAATTTATAAAAATAATTGTCTGTTTTAGAGTAAGATTTATGAGAATATTTACGTTTAGGCCAATTACTATCGAACCCGATATAAATTTTACCGTTGACTTTATTGGTAACTTTGTATATACTGTAAATGCGTTGATTATTTTGATTAACTAAATAACTCATAGCTGTTGTATTCCTTGTATAATAGAACCTATGGGTCTGACCACCGCGATAGGTATTAGTATTTATATGAAAAGGATTTTTATCATGGTAGATTGCGAACCTGCATAATGCTTACGAAATATTTCTTGATAGTTATGATTTCTGTATGGGGTAATTCAACAGGTAAACCTCCTACAACATTTGATATGACACCTGTATATGGCAAGGAAAATTGTGAACGTATTGGTAAAGCTATTCAGGATAGGTTTGTTATAGCAAATACACGTTATGTTGACGTTTTATGTGTGGAGGCACATCAATGAGTTTTAAAAGTGGTTCTTTTAAAATGAATGAATTGAAATTAATAGCAAAGGCACCCCCGCCAGACTTTCCACCATTAGGTGTTGGTGATATTTGTTATCTTAATAGTGGTAGTCCATCATTAACTGTTGTAGATTTTGATGAAAATCAAGTAACGGTATCATGGCGTAATATTGATGATACCGTTGAAGAATTTGAAATATATAGAGAATGTGTACGTCGTAATAAGAGTAAATACAATGAGCCATGATAGAGGTTGCCCATGTGGTAGAGAGCCATATGATTATAATGATTGTACTGTAGTTGATTGTCATAAAAGAAATATGTGGGGTAAGTATTCTACTCCTGTAAACAGGATGGAAGGCGAATTAGTCAGTTTGAATAGATTTCATTCATCTATTCAGATTGGCGCTATTAACGATGAAGATGGGTTTGGTTATCCTGCCAAGAATGGTATGATGGATACAAGTAATATGATACTTACATCAAGACCTCAGGATATTCCTAAGGATGCGACACATATATTATGGATTAAATGGAATAAGGAAATATAATATGAGCAAGGATAATAATACGACTACTACAGGCGGTATTGGATTTGTTGGATTACTTACTATTTTATTTGTTGGTTTAAAATTAACGAACGTTATTGCATGGTCGTGGTGGTGGGTACTTTCCCCTATTTGGATATCATTTATAATTTGGTTTTTGATTATTGTGGTTATTTTTGGGTTATTTGCATGGCTTAGTAAATAATGGAAAAGGAAAAGAAGGAAAAATCTTTACTTTTTGATTTCCTTAATTCTATTATGGAAAAGAAGAGTTATGTCCTAGATGATCATCCAGACGGTCTTAAGGATTATGTACCCTATGTGATTAATCGAGGCGTATCCCTGTTTCCTGATACTGTCATGTATGCCAATGACATGAATATGATGCCTCATCTTTCACCCAAAATGCAATATGATTATTATTATCATGGTATCAGGAAAGGCAGACGTTTTTCAAAATGGCCCAAGAGAATGGCATGGTCTGAAGACGTAAAAATGATCATGAAGCTATATAAATATAACCATAAAAGAGCCGAAGAAATTTTAGATATTTTAACAAAAGAAGAACTAGCCGATTTGAGAAGGCAGCATGAAGGATTATAGTAAATGGATGATGTATTCCGAGGTTATGGCGTTGAAGTAAAACTTAAAAGGGAGGAAGATTTTCTTTTAGTCAAGGAAACACTTACCAGAATCGGCGTAACTTCTCGTAGAGATAACAAACTATATCAAACCGCACACCTATTGCATAAGCGTGGCTATTATGCTATAGTACACTTTAAGGAACTATTTGCATTTGACGGGCGTAGAGCAGAGTTGACAGAGGAAGATGTTGGGCGTAGAAATACAATTGTCAAGTTGCTGTCAGATTGGAATCTTCTAGAAATCATTGACAAAAATGATTTCGAAAAATTACCAAAATTGTCAGTTTCTCAAATCAAAATTATTCCATTTAAGGATAAGGATAAATGGGAATTAATCGCCAAATATAAATTTGGCAAAAAATTAAATAAATATTAATGATTGATGTCTATTTTTTGCTTTTATAGACATTTTCATTTTGGTTTCAATAGAATGTGGTTTTCTGGTTGTTATTATTCGGCCTTTGTACCAACCATCAGGTATAGATGAATTAATATTAATTCTTTTACAAATAATATTGTTATTTATCCAGATACTATTAGAAATTTTTAATTTACGTTTATTATTAGCATTACTAGAACGTGCATTATTTTTTCTTTTTTGTTCTTGAATTATGGTTAATTTAGGTTTAATTCCTTGTTTTGCTTTTGATATATTAATACTATGTGCTTTAGATTTAGTTTGACCTTTTAATTTTTGCCCTGTAGTTCTTCCAATATATTTGCACATTTCTTCATCGTTTATTATTGCAATATTATTGGTTTTATTTAGCCATTTTGTGTCTTTTATTACTTTCATCCTTCTAAGAACTTTATGTTCCCAAATTCCCGCCTTTTCTTTATTATTGAAAGTTTTACGAATTTCAACAATATCTGGTTCCCCATTATATTCTCTAAATTGGGTTACTCTCCAAGAGGATGTAAAATAAGTTTTCCATAATTCTTTAGGATTACAATTTTTACCAAATCTTAATCCATAATACCATGTATTAAGTGTTGACCATCCAATTAAATAAGTGTAAGGTTGATAAATAGACATAGCTGTTGTATTCCTTTCTAAACAATAGAACCAATGGGTGTCGGAACCGCGATTGGTATTAATATTTATAGGAGTAAATTTTTGACTAAATTTTCGGATTGGTTCAAGCAATTTTTGATTGACCAAACTGCGATTGCAGAACAAAATGATCGATTTTTAGGCATTGACACTACCGACAGAGTCGGCTATGATGCTCCTCTTGATGAACGTTTTCGCAGAGGTGTTAATGTCATGGTCGAAATTCAGTATATGGCTACTAATGGGAATTGGACAACTGTAATGGTTGTCCAGAACATTGGGATTAACATCAACAATGCTATGGTGCAGGTATCGAAGATGTATCCCGGTAAGCGTGTTAGGGCTGTTGAGCAGGGTCGTCTAATCGATATCATTAGTTAAGGATTAACAGTGAAGCGTTTTCATAATGAACCTGAAGTGGCGACGCTTCAGGATGGAAATCATCATTCGGCATATTCTTGGTACAAGGAAAATTGTAGCCATGATGATGCCAAGGATTTCATTTTAGAATATCTAAAGACAAATAATAGGGTAGATGATGCTACCTTAGTCAACAAAATACCCAAGACTAAAATACCTCTGACTGTTGCATGGCTCTCGCGTATGGCCCTAAGAGGGGTTATTTTTCGTGATGAAAGCCAAGAGTATTTTGACAATGCCATAGCGAGCCTCATTGAAACAGTTGATGAGGAAGATGAGTCTGAGGAAGATGAGAAGGCTTCTAATGTACAGGATCATATCAGGGCCAAAGTTAGCTCTATGATTGCTGATATTGATGACAATATAGATAAGTGTTGGATATCAAAGGTATGGAATATCAAATTGTATGATCAGTTGCTAGCAGTCGAATTCCCTGCTTCCATGGCAAATCGTATCGCTAATCATTATAGACCAAAGGCAGAGGAAATTCAATCTGCATATGATAATAATGATCCTGAAATTAAAGAGGGTTATGCTGGCTATTCCAAGATTGAATTGAGAGATATGTCAAATGCGTATACCTCTATTGTGAATGATGCAGAACGATATGCTATTACACAAAAGAAGCAACGTAAATCTAGGAAACTTAAGGTTCAATCTGTCGATAAACAAATCAAGGATTTGAAGTATCTGAAGGATTCATCTCAATTCAAAATTTCTTCAGCCAATCCTGCCAAGCTGATTGGAGCGTCTGAGGTATGGTTGTTCAACACAAAATACTTGACCATCACAGTTATGCGTGCTATGGATCGTGCTGGCTTCAAGGTCAAAGGAACTTCTATTCTAAATTATGATGAAAATAAATCTATGACTAAGAAAGCTGGTCGTAAGATCGAAGAATACTTGAAGACATTGGTTGAAGGTGGTAAGAGAGACCTGAATAAATTGATGGATTCAATTAATACGAAGCCATCCGCGTTTACTAATCGTACTTCAGAACATACTATTATAGCGAGGATTATCTAATGAATAGACGCAAGCTTTTCGGATTTTTGGCTGTCGCTCCTGTAGCTGGTATTGTTTCTGTGGCTAAGGCTTCGAAGCCAGTAGCCCCAAGAGAAGGTCGAATGTATCTTATGGATGATGGCGAATGGGTTACTATTAAGGGAGAGACGGTTAATAAGATTACCGTCATTAATGGTGGTCCAGAGGATACATTTAAGACTGCTATTTGGATGGAGCCTAAAGATAGGGCTTGACAGAGAGCCTAAATAGGTCTATAATTCACGAATTAAGAAGCTCAGGTGAGACTAGATACAGGGCTGATTACCTAGAGAACCTACAACGACCCGGATTTCATCACCGGCGAGAGGAAAAACTAGGAAACCAAGCTTCTTAATACTCCTAATGTTACAGGCAAGGCACTTTTGAACGGGGTGACGCGCTCGACGGGAGGACCCGGTAACATAATGGTCCGCTAATTTCTATCCTTGTCTACGGTCTCATACACCATGGCTTTGGATCGTTCATATTGGTGGAACATGAATAGGAAGGTTTTGCGCGTTGAACCTAAATCAATGCCCATAATTTTTAGAGTACCCCTATCATAACCTGAATTGATCACAGGTCGTTTCTTGATAATGTCGAAAGACTAATGGGTGATAGGGTTTTATTTTTTAACATATAGGAGATTGTCATGGAACTAGTTTTAATTGTTGCTGCTTTTGTTGTCGGCGTTGTGTTTGCTACCCCTATCAAGAATGCTTGGAATAAGGTTGTAGATAAGTTCAAGTCATAATAGACTTTTGTATATTATTGTTTGATGCTGTTTTTTCGGTAGCATTGGCTGCCCATTTAATATATATGATATGGATTGAATTATGAAATCCCCGCGCGGGGTACTGAGTAAGTAGGGACAGTAAACGGAGGATGGGTAGTAGTAAGGCAGAACCTTAGCATACGGATACCCCACCGGCTTACTCAGGGCTAATTTGAAATTGCGATGGCGTAGTCTATAGTATAGCTTAAAGATGCCCTCCGGGGTGTAAATCTATAGATAGTCGGGTGGTTTATTTGTCTTTTGGACCTATTTGCAGCGGTCACGGTTTTCGAAGTGGTAGAGCGTAGATAATACTTCTACGCAGCCGGAAAAACAAATGAGGGACCGGGAACTAAACCGGATCGTAATCTTTTTTGGAGATAGTATGACAAATGAAAAGCGTACCATGGCTACGTTCATGGAAGATATAATGGTATTATGTTCAAATGGTGAAAAGCTTATAGATGCGATTATTCATTGGGCAGAAATGAATAATCATGATTTGGAATTAATCGGTGAATTAATTTCCAATGATATTATCCTAAAGGGTCGTCTAGAGATTGAGGCTGAAGAGCTTAATTTCATTAAGCCTAAGCCTCGTCTTCGTCTTGAATTTGAGGATGCATGAACGAATACCAAGTATTCGAATTATACATGGCTTTGAAGGCTCATTTTACCAGTAAGAGCTACAACATAATCAAATATTGTGGCAGAATACCATCTGCTAACCCATTTATATATAGCAAACGTAAGGATAAAGGTTTCTTCAAAGCTGTATCGAAGTATACAGACCCTAAGGGCTATATGATAGCCAATATAATTCGCAAACCTGATCTTTGGATTGGGGATTTGGTCAATAGTGAAGAAGCGGATGAAACCTATAATAAATGGAATAAAATAAAGCAATCGCTGACATATACATTTCAGCAAGAATTGCATAATTTAAACGAAGATTTTAATAGTAATTTCATTGTGCCAGAGGGTGAACATCCTCATATATTGAAATTATATATTAGAGGAAAAATTAGTCTTGATACACTAACTATATTATGTCAAATGACTAATTGTATTCCAAATTGGGATAAGAAATTACAAGATGATATGTTGTGGAAAAAGTACCATTTACTTATATCTAAGTATTCGTCATTTTTGAATTATGATGAGGAAAAAATGAAAAAATTAGTATTGGATAAATTTGATAAAAAAGGAAATTCATAAATATTCCTATATTTACTATAGGAGCAAATAATGAAGTACATATATAAAATTACCAATAAAAAAACTAAACAAATATATGTTGGGTCTACAACAGTATTACCTATGAATAGATGGGCTGATCATTTTAGGATGTTAAAAGTAAATAAACATAAATCTAATCGTTTCCAGAATAGTTGGAATAAAACACAAAAATTAAGTGATTGGATATGTGAAATATTGGAAGATATTAATGATCATATCTCTACAAGAAAACTACAATATATAGAAGCCACTTATATAACTTCTGTTCCTGATGAAATGAGATTAAATGAACCTCATAGAACTACACAAACTAAAGATATTAGAGATAAAGTTATTGAGTTATTAAAAACAGGTGAAAAACAATATCTTATAGCCAAGAAGGTCGGGGTTTGTCCTGCGACAATCAGTGTGATTAAAAAAGAAGAATGTATATATTAACTGTACAGTTAATATAAGGATTTCGTTAAATATGACGAAAATAAGATTCGGGAGTGTGTACTAAATCACTTTTCGGATGATGCGTCAAAACTCAGGACGTATAAATACATATAGCCAATTAAACACTGGCTAACAAAAATGAAAACATAGCAAAATATACAAAGGATAAAAAAATGGCAAAGAGTTTTATGTCAAGTCGTAAGTCAGCCAGCGAACTAGCTGGTAAGTTAAACAAGTTAACCTCAGGTGGCGGTTGGACAACAGAACCGGGCTACTGGCAGGTTACAAGAGATAAGTCCGGTAATGGTTCTGCCCTTATTCGACTACTCCCCGCTCCCCCATCAAAAAATCCAGACGAAGATGCCGAAGATTCTGCTTTCGTAATGTATCATGAACATAATTTCAAGGGTCCAACTGGTCTTAGATATGTCGAAAGATCATTAACCGATCTTAAGAAGCAGGACAAAATTGCAGTTGAAAATTCAAAGCTTTGGGAAACCGGAGAAAAGAAGTATAAGGATATTGCATCTAAGCGTAAGCGTAAGAAGGTATTCGTTTCTAATATTCTAGTCATTAATGATCCTGCTAATAAGGATAATAATGGTAAGGTATTCAAGTGGAGATATGGTAAGAAGATCATTGATAAGATCAATGCCAAGATGTTTCCGCCAGAGGAAATGAATATGGAAGCTATCAACGTATTCGATATGATTGATGGTGCTGATTTTATGCTTCGTGTTAGAGAAGTTGATGGATTTCCAAACTATGATCTATCTGATTTCCAAAATCCTAAGCCAATTTCAGATAAGGAAAGTGTCTTACAGAAGATTTGGGAAAGTGAATATTCACTAGAGGAAGTCCTAGATAAGAAGTATTGGAAGACTGAAGCTGAATTAGCCGCTCGTTATGACGAAGTAATGGGCCTTACTGGTAATGCTAATAGAGAAGAGAAAAATTCAGATAGGAACGAAGCTCCAAAGAATAAGGGTGGTGGATTTGTTCCTTCCAAGAGAAACACTTCATTACTTCCATCAGATGATGATAATGAAGATACAGCAAAGAAGAATGATGATATGGTTGCAGATGAACCACCATTTAATCCTGATCCTCCTAAGAAAACGACTGCTCCTACAGTAGACGAAGATGATGATGAGGATATGGCTTTCCTTCGCAATCTAGCTAACAAGAGAAAGTAAATCGTCTCCCCCGCCTATAGTTTACTATAGGCTCCCGTGGGGCTTGGCCCCCACGGATTTTATGAAGAAATGCCGGGACAAGCGAAAGCCTCTCCCGGCATTTGATTTTATACGGTAGGAACGTTACCCCAACCATCTAGACCAATACCCATTTCATTAGGGCTCTTGACGATTGATGGTTGTGATCCTGTAGAAGTCAATTCACGCATTAGTTTAGGCGAAGGATGTACATTCATAGCCATATTCACACCGTTTGGTAATGGATTATTCTGACTTATATGTTGTGGCTTATGCAATGGTACAGGAGCATTTGATTTTTTGGTATTATCAGGAGAATTGAAAGCATCTTCTATTTTCTTTTTATTATTAGCTTCAATTTCATCAATGTTTTTATTTCTCTGATCGATAGAATTACCAACTCTATTTGGCGGTGAATTAACGATTTTACCAACAGTATTAACCGCAGCAGTTGCCACTCCAACAGGATTGACATTAATAGAATTACCACGAGAATAAACAGGTGAATTAATAGTGCCGGGCTTGCCTCCTGCTTTGGTTGTAACACTGTTAATAACACTATTGACAGCAGACCCAATCAACATATTACCAATGGCAGGGCCAATACCTTTTCCTTTAATAGAAGGAATAGTAATGCCGGGGTTAAATCTTCTAGTATTGACGTTTCCTACATTTCTTGGAATACCTACATTAGGAAATACGCCTCTTTCAATTATATTACCGAATCTATTATTAGATGATGTATTTCTATTGTTATTATAGACAGAATTTGTATCAAAACGATTATTGATAGTAGTTCTAGAATTTGTTTCAGAATTATTAACTGTATTACCATCTTTACCAACAGGACCATCTTTTTCGGTAGGAGAATCTGAAGTCTTGGTATTGTTACCAGAATTAGTTACTCCTGCCTTTTGAATATGAACAGGATCAGATGAACCAAATGGAATGGATAGGTTATGTTTGGTTAAAACGCCAGCAGATGCCATTGCAGGAGCCTCGGCAACGTCTAGAGCCGCACCGTCTGAATGTGATGAACCTCTGGCACCAGAGCCAGTTACTCTATATGTTTGGCCATTAACTTCAACCGTTTGAGTTTGTCTAGGTCTTGCAGGCATATAAATGCCGGGTTCTCTGAGAATATTGCCTCTAACCCATAATTTGGCTTGATAAGCATCATCTCTAAATCCTGAAGTAATAGTAACTGGTCTACCAAATTCTCGTGCAGCCTTATTAAAGGATGCCATTAATTCAGGGTCCATATTAGACAAATTAACGTTAGAAGAAACTTTTACATTTTCAGGTTTTGAAGTATCATTTGTTTCTGCATTATTTGGTGTATCAGAAGTTACTTCTGGTTTTTCAACAGGAGTTACGCCATTTGGCTGCGGAGACGGATTATTCGTATTATTTTCAGATGTGGTAACAGGTGTATTAGATGTGACTGGCGGTTTACCTTGTATAGGTGTAGGCGTTCTAGCTGTAGGTGTTGTTTCATTAGGAGTATTACTAGAATTCCCATTAGTAGAAGGACTCTTAGGCGCATTATTATCTCCTGAAGGATTTTCTGAAACAGGCCCCTGTCCAATACTGGTAGAAGGAGATTCTTTATCTTTAGGGGTTTCTTCTTTATTATTTGTTTCTTTGCTTTCAGCCATAAGTGCCTTGGCATTAGCAATACGAATTCCTGTTTCAGTACCAGCAGAACGTTCATATAATCTATCAACAATTTGTGCTGCTTCTTCAACAGTTCTTGCTTTCTTTAATGCGTCGCCGGCTCTTCTTTCTGTTGTAGTTAATTCATAATGAACGAAATCAATTTGTTCTTCGAAGGAAGCCTTGAGAATAGATTTACCATAACGACGTTCAAAATTTTGAATTCTATCATTACGCCATTGAGCAATACCTTGAGCATTTTCGCGTTTATTATGAGCTTTGGTATCTAAACCAGATTCTTGAATTAGATTGCCAACAATACCAGCCGCTTGTTCAGGCGTCCATCCTTTTTGGATAAGAATTTGCATTGCTTTCTTGGCGTCACCTTTATTAGACCCAAGAGAAACAGATGCAGATGGAGTAGACCCATAACGATTATTATTATTAGTATATGGAGCAGGATTTGGTTCATTGCTACCAGAAGATACTATTCCGCCATTAGTTTCTGAGGATGAAGTATATCCGCCACCATTATTAGATGGAACATTAGCTACAGGAATATTATTATTTTGTGTTAAATTTTGATTATAAACGGCTGAATAATTTCTGCTTTCATTGGTTTGATTTATAGTAGTTCTGCCACCAAATGTTCTGGATGGACCATGACGATATCAATAGATCGGAAGAGCGTCGTGTAGGGAAAGAGTGTCGTCGCCTGTGTAGATCTCGGTGGTC
>ERZ650311.38-NODE-38-length-84467-cov-13.697792_pt1 | contig 84467 bp, 71 predicted proteins | sample MGYA00376247_ERZ650311 | MGnify/ENA primary metagenome ERZ650311 (study PRJEB26733, sample SAMN07839324) | wastewater metagenome | biome: small river; feature: stream; material: water | place: USA: North Carolina | collected 2016-07-28 ... | reverse complement strand
CGCTCGGCGGCATCAACACCCTGTGGCCGCTGTTCGGCATCGCCAACCAGATGCTCGCCGGCGTCGCGCTCACGCTCGCCACCGTGGTGCTGTTCAAGATGAAGCGCCAGCGCTACGCCTGGGTCACGGTCGCACCGACCGTCTGGCTGCTGATCTGCACCCTCACCGCCGGCTGGCAGAAGATGTTCCACGAGAACCCGAAGATCGGCTTCCTCGCCAACGCCAACAAATACCAGGCGGCCCTCGACAAAGGCGAAGTGCTGGCTCCGGCCAAGTCCCTCGAGCAGATGCACCAGATCATCACCAACAACTACGTCGACGCCGCCCTCTCCGGCCTCTTCATCCTGCTGGTGGTGAGCATCCTGGTGTACGCGGTTCCGGCCTGCCTGCGCGCCCTGCGCAGCAACAAGCCGACCACCGTCGAAACCCCCTTCGAGCCGATGCCGGCCGCCCGCTGAACGAGGCGCCGCGTGTTCTCCGATCTCGCCCGTGTCGGCAAGTATCTCGGTCAGGCCGCCCGCCTCATGGTGGGCATGCCCGACTACGACACCTATGTTCAGCACATGCGCCTGACCCACCCGGAGCAGCCGGTGATGAGCTACGAAGCCTTCTTCCGGGAGCGCCAGGAAGCCCGCTACGGCGGCGCCGACGGCCGCCCCGGACGCTGCTGCTGACCCGGCCCGGCCCCACTGAAGCCCGCGAGACGCCCCGGCGCCCGCGGGCTTTTTTCATTCCGCCGCGACGCCACCGGCGCCGGACTTCGCCGGGCCAGGCCGAAGCAAGCGGCCGGCAGGTAGCGACTGCCGGCACCTCCCAACGCACCCCACCGGCAAGGCCATCCGCCTGCAATGGCCGGGAATTCGAGCGAAGCCCGGGCTTGCCTGGACGTGTAGCGCGCGCTGTTCAATCGGTGCCAATTGGATTGGCTTCATGGATTATCCATCCAGGAAATGGCGGTTTATCTCCTGTCGCCCGCCGCCTAAGCTGAGTCCTCATCGACTCGCAAAGGAAGGATTTCCATGACCAGCCATTCCATCGAAGGCAAAGTCGTCCTGATCGCCGGCGGCGCCAAGAACCTCGGCGGCCTGATCGCACGCGACCTCGCCCAGCAGGGCGCCAAGGCCGTGGCGATCCAGGCCGATCTCACCACCGCAGCGGCGGTCGAGAAGCTGTTCGCCGACGCCATCGCGGCCGTCGGCAAGCCCGACATCGCGATCAACACCGTTGGCAAGGTCCTCAAGAAGCCGATTACCGAGATCAGCGAGGCCGAATACGACGAGATGTCGGCAGTCAACGCGAAGACCGCATTCTTCTTCATCAAGGAAGCCGGCAAGCAGGTTAACGACAACGGCAAGTTGCTGACCCTGGTGACCCTGGACTGGTTCGAGGAATTGATGGACGCGCACCTGGAGGCATGAGCGGCTCGCCGGGAAGACGTCCTCCACGCTATCGTCGCCTCGTTCTGCGGCGCTCCCGCGGCCTCGAACCGGTCAGTCCGATCCGGTGCGATCCGGCTTTGGATCCCGACGCACCTGTGCGGCGCCGGAAAGAGCCGAGCGACGGCTCCCTATACGGTTTCAAGCCCTGCGCAATGGGCCCGAAGGACTCGACCGCAGAGGTATTTCAGCCCTTCTCGACACCCACGAAGCCGCCCTCCGGATAGCGCGCCCCCGTCACGGCAAGGGGATCGAACAGTCGATCGAGCTGCCCGACTTCGTCCGCTGTGAGCGCGATGTCGGCGGCTGAAACGTTGCTCTCCAGATAGGTAATTCGTCGCGTACCGGGAATCGGGATCACGTGAGGTGCCTTGTTCAGCAGCCAGGCCAGAGCAAGCTGGGCATTGCTCAGACCTCGCGCGACGGCAAGCTCGCCCAGCGCCGCCACCAATTGGCGGTTGCGCGCCTCGGCCTCGCCCGAGAAGCGCGGATTGCGCTTGCGGAAGTCGTCGTCGGCGAGCTTGCCGGTGTCCACGGTGGCCGTCAGAAAGGCCCGCCCCAAGGGGCTGTAGGCGACGAAAGCCGTACCGAGCTCCGCGCACGCCGCCAGCATGCCGGCCTCGGGCTCGCGGCTCCACAGGGAATACTCGCTTTGCACCGCGGCCACCGGATGAACCGCATGCGCCCGCCGCAGCGTCTCGACCGACACCTCGGAGAGCCCAATCGCCCCGATCTTGCCCTCGGCCACCAGTTCGGCCATTGCACCGACCACCTCTTCGATCGGCACGTCCGGATCGCGACGGTGGCAGTAATACAGATCGATGCGCTCGACGCCCAGACGGCGCAGCGACGCTTCGCAGGCGCGGCGGATGTAGGCCGGCGAGTTGTCGATGCGCCGCTCGTAAGTGCCGGCCTCGCGCACGATCCCGAACTTGCTGGCGACCACCGCCTGCCGACGCCGGGCCGCGCCGCCTTCGTCGAGAAAGCGCCCCAGCAAGGACTCGTTGTGGCCCAAGCCGTAGGTATCGGCCGTATCGAACAGGCTGACGCCCAGCTCCAACGCCCGCGCGAGCGTGCGCAGCGATTCGGCGTCGTCGCTTGGGCCGTAGAACTCGCTCATGCCCATGCAGCCCAAGCCGAGCGCGGAAACCATCGGACCGTGTGTTCCGAGTTGACGTTGTTGCATCCCGATCTCCTTGTTCAGGGCAGCGCGAAGCCGCCGTCGATGGTCAGCTCCTGCCCGTTGATGTAGCTCGCCGCGCCCGACAGCAGGAACAGCACCGGGCCGGCCACTTCGTCGGGGGTGCCGGGACGCCCGGCCGGCGTCGTCGCCAGGGTGGCGTGCAGGTTCTCGATGCTGCCGAAACCGATGGCCGCCATCGGCGTCTCGATCGGCCCCGGGCTGACCGCATTGACGCGGATGCCTTCCGGCCAGCCTTCGAGCGCAGCCGTGCGGGTGAGGCCCAACACGGCGCACTTGCTGGCGGTGTAGTGCGCGAGCTTGGGAAAGGTGGCCTGGGCGACCACCGATCCGGTGTTCACGATGGCCCCGCCTCCGTTCCGGCGCATGGCCGCCATCTCGTATTTGAGGGCATGGAAGACGCCGAGAACGTTGGTGCGCATCACCGCTTCGAACGCCTCGCCGGCAATCTCGGTGATCGCCGCCGCCTCGCCGAGCACGCCAGCGTTGTTGAACGCGCCGTCCAGCCGGCCGAAGCGCGCCACCGTGAGGGCGACGGCTTGCGCCACGTCCGCCTCGACCGTCACGTCGGCGCGAATGGCCAGCGCCTCGCCGCCCTGGTCGCGGATCTGTTGCGCAAGCGCCTCGACGGCATCCAGGCGGCGCGCCGCCAGCGTCACTCGGGCGCCGGCCCGGCCAAGCGCCAGCGCCGTCGCCGCGCCGATGCCGGAAGAGGCGCCTAGCACCAGCACGACTTTGCCGGACAGATCGTTTGGAATCGCAGTCATGGGGTTTCCTTTCGTTGAACGCGTACAGTCAGCGACAGCGTAGGCCCCCGCACGGCGTGCAACAATACGCACAATGAGACATGACCTATTGAGTCGATTTCAACAATGGCTTTACCCGAACACGCCAGCCTCAACGATCTGCACGGCTTCGTCGCCGTGGCCAGAACGCGCAACTTCCGAAAGGCCGCCGCCGAACTGGGGGTCTCGCCCTCCGCGCTGAGCCACGCCTTGCGCGGCCTGGAAACACGCCTGGGCGTCCGTCTGCTGAACCGGACAACCCGCAGCGTCGCCCCCACCGAAGCCGGCGAACGCTTGCTCGCCCGCCTGACGCCGGCCTTGGGCGAAATCGCCGAAGCGCTCGACGCGGTCAACGATTTCCGCGAATCGCCGGCCGGCACGCTGCGCATCAACGCCCCCCGTGCGGCCTGCGACTGGATACTGGCGCCCTTGATCGCGCGCTTTCTCACGGCCCATCCCGGCATGCGTCTGGAACTGGTCGACGACGACAATCTCGTCGACATCGTCGCCAAGGGCTTCGATGCCGGGGTGCGTTTCGGCGAAAGCCTGCAGCAGGACATGGTTGCCGTGCCGCTCGGGCCGGCGCAGCGCTTCGTCGTCGTGGCCTCGCCCGCCTACCTGAGCGAGCATGGTCGTCCGAGCAGTCCGCACGACTTGGTCGGGCATCGCTGCATCCGGCTGCGCTTTCCCAGCGGAGTCTTCTATCGCTGGGAATTCTCGCGCGACGACAGTCGCATCGACGTCGAGGTCGATGGCCCGCTCGCGCTGGGCGACATGCGCCTGACGGTTCGGGCGGCCGAAGAAGGGCTGGGCCTCGCCTTCGTCTATCGGCAGTACGCCCAGGACGCGCTGGCCGCCGGCCGACTCGTCAGCGTGCTCGACGACTGGCGGCCGCCCGAAACGGGCTTCTTCCTCTACTACCCCAGCCATCGGCTCGTGCCATCGGGGCTCCGGGCTTTCATCGATCTGGTCCGCGAGGTCCATCCCAGCAACAGCCCCTGATATCCGCGCGGAGCGGAGCGCCGCGAGCGCGAGCCCCGCCGCGCTTCGCGCATCGGCGCCCCATCGATTCCTGACGCGGATTTGTCGCGCAAGGATCGGCCATCGGGTGCCGACCCACATCGAGGTCGGCAACGGCGGCGCGTCCAGGCAGCGCCTGGGCCGAACGCCGCGGAGCCGGCGCCGCGCGCCCCGATCGCGGCCCGAACCATGCAATAAGCCACGGTTTCATAAGACATTTGCGTTGACGAAAAAACGCCACACGTCGATACTCCCGCTCGCGCCATTTCATCGGCGCTTCTCTCATACAGAGAAAAAGGCAAACGGAGAGAGATCTCCGGACGCAAAGCTACAGACCCTAACCGGTTTCGGAAGGGTGGCTGGGTTGCCTTGGTTCAAGCACTTCCGTGCGCATCCGCCTCCCCTGATTTCGAGTCGTACCGGCCGCCTGCGCGGCACGTGTCCGGGCCTTTGAGCGTTCATCGCTCCCGCCCACACACCGCTGCGCAACAACGCTTTACTCCGAAAGACATGTCCTGTCGTTCGCGAGCCGGGCGTGGCAGTCAGCCCGTCTCTCAGACAGGAGTGTGAAATCATGAAGTTCAGATCCGCCGTCTCCACCTCGACCTGCCGTCCCGAGTGGATTCTGGCCGCCTGCGCGGCCGCCTTGCTCAGCGCCTGCGGCGGCAGTGGCGGCGGCGACGCCAGCGGCAGCCAGAAAACCGCCACCGGCCTTTCCGCCGAAATCGCCAGCGGCACCACGATCCTGCAGACGGAAGTGGCCAATCTGCCCGACGCCGCCGCTGCCCTCGTCGCCCAGCCCCTGTTCCATGCCGCCCCCGCCTTGCTGGCCGCACCGGACGATGCCGATGCCGACCGCAACGGCGCATCCGCCCACCGGATGCCCCATCGCGAGCCCTTGTCCGCCGACCTCGCCAGCCTGCCCACCCGCGGCCTGACGATTCAGGATATCCAGGCCCATGGCCGGGCCCGCGCCGCCAGCGCGACCGGTTCCAACGGCGAAGGCGCCATCGTGCCGATGGCCAGCGGCAGCGTGATCGCCACCTACACGCCGGCCCAGATCCGCGCCGCCTACGGCCTGCCCGCGCTGCCTGCAGCCGGCACAAGCCTCACCGCGGCGCAGGCCGCGCAGTTGGGCGCCGGCCAGACGATCTACATCGTCGACGCCCGACACGACCCGAACGCCGCCGCCGAACTGGCCGCCTTCAACCAGAAATTCGGCCTCCCGACCTGCACCACCAAGGCCATCGCGACCACCGCCACGCTGCCGCTGACCAAGGCCTCCGCCAGCGCCTGCGAGTTCTCGGTTGTCTACAGCACCGCCAGCGGCGGAATGACCACCGCCGTGCCGGCCTACGATTCGGGCTGGGCCACCGAAATCGCCCTCGACGTCCAATGGGCCCACGCCACCGCGCCCCTCGCCCGCATCGTCCTGATCGAAGCGGCCGATCCTTCCCTCAACAGCCTGCTGGGCGCCGTCAAACTCGCCAACGCGATGGGGCCGGGCATCGTGTCGATGAGCTTCGGCGCCGCCGAAGGCAGTTGGACCGCCTCCGTCGACGCCGCCTTCACCGGCGCGCAGATGACCTATCTCGCCGCCACCGGCGATTCCGGCGCCGCCGTCTCGTGGCCGTCCGTTTCGAGCAAGGTGGTCGCGGTGGGTGGCACCACCCTCACCTACACCGGCACCGGCGCGCGCACCGAAACCAGCTGGTCCGGCACCGGGGGCGGGGTCAGCCAATACACACCCACCCCGAGCTACCAGACCAGCGCCGTTCCCGGCATGGGCACCCTGGCCCGCCGTGCGGTGGCGGACGTCGCCTTCAACGCCGACCCGGCCTCCGGCCAATACGTAGCCGTCCTTGCCCAAGGCAGTTCGACCATGAGCTGGATGAGCGTCGGCGGCACCAGCCTGTCCACGCCCCAGTGGGCCGGCCTCATCGCCATTGCCAACGCCCAGCGCGCCGCCGCCGCCAAAGCCGCCCTGGGCGCGCCCCAGGCCTTGCTCTACGGGCAGATCGCCAGCGTGCCGGGCACCTACGCCAGCGCCTTCTCGGACATCACCGCCGGTTCCAACGGCAGCTGCGGCACGCTGTGCGCCGCCAAGACCGGTTACGACCCCTTGTCCGGCCTCGGAACCCCCAATGTCGACAAACTGCTGACGGCCCTCGGCGGCACCACCGCCGCCGCAAGCGCGCCCGTCGTCACCTCCGCCGGCATCGCCGGAACGGTCGGCAAGGCCTTGTCATTCACCGTATCCGCCACCTCGGCCAACCCGCTCAGCTACACCCTCAAAGGCGCCCCGGCAGGGATGAGCATCGCCAGCACCGGCGTGGTGAGCTGGGCGACGCCGGTGGTCGGCACTTACGCCGTCACCGTCACCGCGCTGGATACCAAGACCGGCCTCAGCGGGCAAGGCATCTACACCGTCACCATCGCCCAGCAACCGGCGCCGGTGGTGAGTTCCGCCAGCATCAGCGGCAAGGTCGGCACGCCGCTGTCCTTCTCGGCCACCGTCACCTCCGCCAACCCCGTGACCTACAGCCTGACCGGCGCGCCGACCGGCATGAGCATCGGCACCACCGGCACGGTTTCCTGGGCATCGCCGGTCGCCGGCAGCTACAAAGTGACGGTGGTCGTCAAGGACACCAAGACCGGCCTGACCGGCCAGGGCATCTACACCGTCGCCATCGCCGCCCCGCTGCCGCCCGTCGTCACCGCCGCCAGCATCAGCGGCAAACCCGGCGTGGCGCTGTCGTTCAGCGTGGCCGTATCCGCCCCCAACCCGGTCACCTACACCCTGGTCGGCGCCCCCGCCGGCATGAGCATCGGTGCCACCGGCGTGATCGGCTGGAGCGCGCCGGTGCTGGGCAGCTACTCGGTTACGGTGGTCGCCAAGGACACCAAGACCGGGCTGACCGGCCAGGGCGTCATGACGATCAAGATCGCCACCGCCGGCCCGACGATCACCGCCGCGGCCATGACCGGCGTGGCCGGCAAACCGATGAGCGGCACCATCGCCATCGCCGATCCAGGCGCCACCTACCTGTCGATCTCCATCTCCGGCGTGCCGCTGGGCATGAGCTTCTCGATGAGCGGCCTGACCCTCACCGCCAACTGGGCCGCCCCGGTCACCGGCAGCTACACGTTGCAGGTAAGCGTGGTCGACCAGGCCGGCCTCACCGCCAAAGCCAGCATTCCCGTCACCATCACCGCCAAGTAAGCCGCTCAGCCCGGCGCGTCGCCCACGACGCGCCCGCGCCATCCGGGGCGCCCCGTCGAGCTTTCCATGTCGACGCGGCGCCCCGCCGCATCCGCCTGCCGCATCGGTCCGCCAGCTCAGGCCGCAATCCGGCCCCCGGCTTTCTGTGCCACACTGCGCGCCGTTTTTCCCGACATCGCTCCCGCCCCATGTCCAGCGCCCTCGCCATTCCCCGCCCGCCGATCCGGGCCACGATCCTCACCGGCTTTCTCGGAGCCGGCAAAACCACCCTGCTCAACCGCTATCTCGCCACCGACCCGGCGCGGCGCGTCGCCGTGCTCGAAAACGAGTTCGGCGCGGTGGGCATCGACGGCGGGCTAATCGCCGGATCGAAAGCGGTCGAGGTCGTCGAACTCACCAATGGCTGCATCTGCTGCAGCGTGCGCGGCGAACTCTCCACCGCCCTCGCCGAACTGGCCGACCGGCGCGACCGCGGCGAACTGGACTTCGACCAACTGGTGCTCGAAACCACCGGCCTCGCCGACCCGGCGCCGGTGGCCCAGGCCTTCTTCGTGGACGAAGGGGTGCGCGAGCGCTACGAACTGGACGGCATCCTGACCGTCGTGGACGCCATCCACGCCGCCCGCCAGCTCGACGAAAACCGCGTCGCCGCGGCCCAGATCGGCTTTGCCGACCGGGTGCTGCTCACCAAGACCGAAGGCCTCGACACCGCCGCCCTCGCTGCCCTCAAGGCCCGCCTCGCCCGCATCAACCTGCGCGTGCCGCTGCTCCCGGTGCCCACGGCCGCCGATGAGCTCGCCGCCCTGTTCGCCCTCGACGCCTTCGTGCTCAGCGACGTGCTCGAACGGAGCCCCGCCTTTCTCAGCGCCAGCGCCCCGAGCGGCCTCGCCCGCGGCGGCGGCCGCCAGGCCGCCTTCGTCCGCCACGACGACGACATCGCCTCGATGGTGCTGCACCACCCCGGCGACGTGGACGTCGGCCTGATGGGCAGCTTCGTCGAAGAACTGCTCCTCAAAAGCGGCAACGACATGCTGCGCTACAAAGGCGTGCTGGCCATCCGCGGCGAAGCCCGCCGCCTCGTCTTCCAGGGCGTACACCGCATCACCGGCTTCGACTACGGCCGCGACTGGGCGCCGGACGAAACCCGCGACACCACCATCGTCATCATCGGCCGCCGCCTCGACGAAACCGCCATCGCCACCGCCTTCAAGCTCGCCTGCCGCTGACGCAAGCCTGCAAAGCTCGCGCGCAAGCCCCGCGATGGCACGCTGAGACGACACTTCCTGCCCGACCACCACAAGGCAGGAAATGTCAAACCGCCTTGAACACAAAAATTCGGACAGGCTCGGACAGTCTCCTGACACTCCCTGCGCGCAAGCTCAAAACCCTTGCGAACCCCCTGCGGACGCTTGCGCGCGAGGTCAATGAGCTTGCGCGCAAGGTCAGCCGGCTTGTGCGCAAGCCAAATTGCCTTGCACGCAAGGCGCCGCAGCTTGCACGCAAGCCGTCTGGGCTTGCGCGCGAACCTCGGAAGCTTGCGCGCGAGCCAAAACAGCTTGCGCGCAAGGTTTTTTGCCTTGCGGCCGAAGCCGGAAGCCTTGCGGGCAAGGCTTTTTAGCTTGCGCGTAAGCCCAAAAGCCTTGCGCGCCGCGCCGGCCACCGCAACGCCCGACAGGGAAGCGACGCGCCTGTGGTATTTTTGGCGCCCCTTACTGCGATCTTCGTCGCGCCCCACGGCCGCACCATGAACGAAACACCCGATCTCTTCGACTCCCTGCCGTCCGCCCCGGCGGCGCCCGCCGCACCGCCCCCGCCGCCCGCCACCCCGCTGCTGGCCAGCGACGATGCCCTGCCCCTCGACCTCTACGCCGAGCGCGCCTATCTCGCCTACGCCATGAGCGTGGTCAAGGCCCGCGCCCTGCCCCAGGTGGAAGACGGCCTCAAGCCCGTGCAGCGCCGCATCCTCTACGCCATGAGCGAGATGCGCCTGTCGTCCGGGGCCAAGCACGTCAAGTCGGCCCGGGTGGTCGGCGACGTGATCGGCAAATACCACCCCCACGGCGACAGCAGCGTGTATGACGCGATGGTGCGGGTGGCCCAGGATTTCTCGCTGCGCTATCCGCTGGTGGACGGCCAGGGCAACTTCGGCTCCCGCGACGGCGATTCGGCTGCGGCGATGCGTTACACCGAATGCCGCCTGACCCCCATCGCCGAGCTGCTGCTCGCCGAGATCGACCGGGGCACCGTGGATTTCCGCCCCAACTACGACGGCGCCTTCGAAGAACCCCAGCTGCTCCCCGCCCGCCTGCCCTTCGTGCTGCTCAACGGCGCCTCCGGCATTGCGGTGGGCATGGCGACCGAGATTCCGTCCCACAACCTGCGCGAAGTGGCCGCCGCGGCGATCCACGCCATCGAACACCCGGAAGCCGGCGTCGCCGAGCTGATGAGCCACATCGCCGGGCCGGACTTCCCCGGCGGCGGCCAGATCATTTCGCCCAAGGCCGACATCCGCCAGGCCTACGAAACCGGCCGCGGCAGCCTCAAGGTGCGCGCCCGCTGGATCGTCGAGGATCTCGCCCGCGGCCAGTGGCAACTGGTCATCAACGAGCTGCCGCCGGGCGTATCGGCCCAGAAGGTGCTCTTCGAGATCGAAACCCTCACCAATCCGCAGCCCAAGACCGGCAAGAAATCCATCGACCCCGATCAGGCCCAGCTCAAGGCGCTGATGCTCGGCGCCCTCGACCGGGTGCGCGACGAATCCGGCAAGGACGCCCCGGTGCGCCTCGTCTTCGAGCCCAAGAGCCGCAACCAGGATGTGGCCGAGTTCGCCAATCTGCTGCTCAGCCACACCAGCCTCGAGAGCTCCGCGTCGATCAACATGGTGATGATCGGCCTCGACGGACGCCCCGGCCAGAAGACCCTCGCCGACATCCTCCATGAGTGGGGACGCTTCCGCCTCGCCACCGTGCGTCGGCGCACCGCCCACCGCCTCGGCCAGGTGAATGACCGCATCCACATCCTGGAAGGCCGGCACATCGTCTTCCTCAACATCGACGAAGTGATCCACCTGATCCGCGAATCGGACGAGCCCAAACCGGCGCTGATCGCCCGCTTCGACCTCACCGACCGGCAGGCCGAAGACATCCTCGAAATCCGCCTGCGCCAACTGGCCCGCCTCGAAGGCATCAAGATCGAGCGCGAGCTGGCCGAGCTGCGCGGCGAAAAATCCGAACTCGAAGCCCTGCTCGGCGACGAAGGCAAGCTGCGCCGGCTGGTCATCAAGGAAATCCGCGCCGACGCCGCCAAATACGGCGACGAACGCCGCACCCTGGTGGAAGAAGCCGCCCGCGCCGGTGTAACGCAAACGGTGGTGGACGAAGCGGTCACCGTGATCGTGTCCGAAAAGGGCTGGGTGCGCTGCCGCAACGGGCACGGCGTCGATCTGGCCAACGTCGCCTTCAAGGACGGCGACCACCTCGGCGCGGCCTTCGAGTGCCGCAGCGTCGATGCGCTGATCGCCCTCACCGACGGCGGTCGGGCGCTGACCGTGGCCGTCTCGACGCTGCCCGACGGCCGCGGCAACGGCGCGCCGCTGGCCTCCCTGGTCGAACTGCCCGCCGGCAGCAAGATCGCCCACGTGCTCGCCGGCCCCGCCGACAAGCGCGTGCTGCTGGCCAGCGCCGACGGCTACGGCTTCGTCTGCCGCCTCGGCGACATGACCGCCACCAAACGCGCCGGCAAACAGTTCATCACCGTCGACGCCGGCGGCAAACTGCTCGCGCCGGTGCTCTTCGATGCGGCCGACGGCCTGCAGCTCGCGGCGCTCTCGAGCACCGACCGCTTCCTCGTGTTCCCCCTCGATCAGATGAAGGAACTCGCCGGCGGCGGCCGCGGCGTGATCGTCATGGGCCTCGACGACGGCGAACAGCTCGCCGCCGTCTGCGTCGCCCGCGAATCGATCACCCTCCTCGCCAACACCCGCGGCGGCAAGGCCGTCGAAACCACCCTCGCCCCGCGGGACTGGCAGGAGTGGATCGGCAAGCGCGCCCGCAAGGGCAAACCGGCGCCGGGCCGCTCGCAAGCCAACGGACTGCGCGGCCGCTGACGCCGCGCCGACGCGCACCGGGCACCCAACGGAAAGCCCGCCCTCGGACCGGAACGGCAGCAACGACGCCCGCGTTGCTGCCGTTTTTATTTTTCCAGGCGGCTCGCTGCCAGCATGTTGCAGAACAAGCGCCCCTGCTCGATCGCATCGTCGAGCGCCACGTGGGTATGGGGCACGGGGTCGAACCACCCGGCCGGCATCGCCGACTTCCCGCTACGGCGATAGGGCGTCTTCAGTACCGCCATGGCATAGGTCTTGATGTCGATGACGGCATAGCCGAAGGGGTTCTCGCCGGCAAACTCGCTGAGATACCACAGCACGAACGGAAAATCGAAGGCCGCCGGATAGGCCACGAAAACCGGCCGCGCGGGCAGCGCGCGGAGCCACCGCACGAAGCGCCGCGTCGCGACATCCGGCGGTTCCGGATCGGTGCGGCAGGCGGCCCACGCCTCGGGCTGGGTTGCCCACCACGCCATCGTCCGCGGGTCCGGCACCCGGCCCGGCAGGGTTTCGAGATTGGCCGAAAAACTGCCGACCAGTTGTTTGTCGGCCGTCAAAGCCACGGCGCCGATGCTGAGCACCGAATGCCGGCCCGGCACCGGGCCGTCGGTTTCGATATCGGTGCTGACGTAAATTTCGGACATGCGGCACTCCCTCCTCCGACCGGCACCCGGTTTGCCCGCGCCGGCCTTGGTTTTGCAGAGGGTACACACTGCGCCCAAAACTCCCGGTTTAGAAATACCTTCCACTGCCGTTAATTCAAGCTCAGCAGCAGGCGGTCAAGCCGCGTTTCCACCGTAACGACGACCGACCGCCACCGATACCGAAGCCCCATGAAGCTAGACCTTACCGACCGCAACCTTCCCCGCCTTCATCTGGTCGGGACGCTGCTCGTCGTCATCGTGCTGGCCATCGCCCTCGGCACGAGCTTTCTGTTCATCGGACTGGCCGAGCACCAACGGATCATCGACCGGCTCGAAAGCAATCTCTCGATCAAGAAAAAAGAGCGGCTGGCCGGCGAAATGGACGCGACGATTGGCTACCTCGATTTTCTGCAGTCGCGCACCGAATCGGCCCTCCGGAATGCACTGCGGGAAAAAGTCGGGATGGCCATCCAAACCGCCCACTCGATCTACGACCGCGAACATGGCCGACTGCCCGAAGCCGAAGTAAAACGTCTGATCCTTGAAGCGCTGCGTCCCCAGCGCTTTTTTGATGGGGGTGGTTATTTCTTCGTCGACAGCACCGATGGCCGTTGCGTCCTCCTGCCGATTGCCCCCCATCTCGAGGGCAAGTCCTTTTGGGACAACCGGGACGACACCGGCCATTACGTCATGCGCGGTCTGATCGCCGCGGCACGCGACGGCGGCGGCGAGGGTTTCTCGTTCTACCGCTGGTATACACCGGACGACCCGCAGCGAATGTCGGACAAGCTCGCCTTCGTCAAGACCTTCGAGCCCTATGGATGGCTCATCGGCACCGGCGACTACCTCCAGCGCTGGCAGGACGCGCGGCTCAAGGAAGGTCTGGAGCGGCTGCGCGCGTGGCGGTTCGGCGATACCGGCCGCTTCGTCGCCATCAGCTTCGACGGACGCCTGCTGTTGCAACCCCAATGGCCGGAATACGAGGGCCGGCACTTCCAGTCGGTCGGCACCCCGGAGACCCAGAAGATCAGGGCACAACTCCTCGATCTGGGCAAACAGGGCGGCGGCTACCACGAATATCCCTGGCCCGATCGGAACGGCGGCCGGACCGCCATCCGCACCTCCCTCGTGCGGCCCTACCGGCCTTGGAACATGGTCGTCATTGCCTCCATCGACGAGCAGGAAATGCAGATGGCCATCGACGCGGAACGCACCGCCGCGCTCGAATCCCTGTCCAGCCGCCTGCCCTACGCGGCGCTGGCCTCCAGCGTGGCCATCGGGCTCGCCATGCTCGCCTCGTTCTTCTTTTCGCGCTGGATCAGCAACCGGCTGAGGGAATACACGCGCCACATCGACGAGCACGCCAGCGCCCTCGAACGGCAGGCCGGCAAGCTGCGGCTGGCGGCGCGGGTGTTCGACAGCAGCAAGGAAGGCATCATCATCACCGACCCGCAGGCGCGCATTCTGGCGGTGAATCCGTCCTTCGTCGAAATCACCGGTTTTACGGCCGCCGACGTGATCGGGAAGCGTCCCGACGTGCTCGCCTCCGGTCGTCACGACGCCGATTTTTACCGCACCATGTGGAAGTCGATCCGGGAAACGGGCTCGTGGAGCGGCGAAATCTGGAACCGGCGCGCGGACGGCCGCCACTATCCGGAACACCTCGACATCTGCACCGTGCGCGACGAATCCGGCGCCGTGCTGCATTACGTGGGCACCTTTCTCGATCTCACCGAACGCAAACAGGCCGAAGACCGCATTCGTCAACTGGCCGAATTCGACATCCTCACCCGACTCCCCAACCGCAGCCTGTTCCTCGACCGGCTCACCCAGGCAATCGCGCGGGCCGAGCGGGAAGACAAGCGGGTGGCGGTGCTGGTGATCGACCTCGACCGCTTCAAGACGGTCAACGACTCCCTCGGCCACGCCACCGGCGACGAAATCCTGCAGGAAGTCGCCGCCCGCCTCAGCCGGCTGGTGCGCAACAGCGACACGGTGAGCCGTCTCGGCGGCGACGAATTCGCCGTGCTCCTCACCAGCCTCGACCAACCGACCCAGAGCCTCCCGGTGGCCCGCAAGGTTCTCGAGGCGCTCTCCGAGCCCTACCTTGTCCGTGAGCACGACTTCCGGATCACGCCGAGCATCGGCATCGCGCTGTATCCGGACAGCGGCACCGACAGCGGCACCCTCCTGCAAAACGCCGACGCGGCGATGTACCACGCCAAACACCTCGGCCGAAACAACTTCCAGTTTTTCACTTCCGAATTCAACCTGCTGGCCACCGAGCGGCTGCAGACCGAAAACGGCCTGCGCCACGCCCTCGCCCGCCACGAACTGGTGCTCCACTATCAGCCGCAAATCGCGCTGGCGAGCGGACGGATCGTCGGCTGCGAGGCGCTGCTGCGCTGGCAGCCGTCCGGCGACGAACTGATCCCGCCAGACCGCTTCATCCCGGTGGCCGAAGATACCGGACTGATCGTTCCCATCGGCACCTGGGTGCTCGACGAGGCCTGCAGACAGCTTGCCATCTGGGATGCGGGCGCCGACACCCGGCGCATCGTCCCGATCCGCATGGCCGTGAATGTGGCCGTTCCGCAGCTGCGCCAGAGCGATTTCGTCGCCATCGTCAGCGACACCCTGGCGCGCTACGGGCTCAGCGCCGACCGGCTGGAGATCGAAGTCACCGAAAGCGTGCTCCTCGACAAGGACGAACGCATCCGCCTGACCCTCGAAGGGCTGGTCGCCCTCGGCATCAAGCTGTCCCTCGACGACTTCGGCACCGGCTACGCCAGCCTGTCCTACCTGCGCAACTTCCGCTTCGATGTGATCAAGATCGACCGTTCCTTCGTCTCCGAACTGCAGAACAACCAGGACGACATCACCCTGATCCGCGCCATCATCAGCATCGCCCGCGACATGTCGCTGCTGACCATCGCCGAAGGGGTCGAAACTGCCGAGCAGCAAGCCATTCTCAATGAACTCGGCTGCTGCCTCGGCCAGGGCTTTCACTTCTCCCGCCCGGTGCCTGGGGCCGAAATGGGCGCGCTGATCGCCAATCAGACCGTCCCGACCGCGCCTTGAGCACCCATGCGAAAAGGAGCGCCCGCAGGCGCCCCTTTTTGTTTGCTCCGGCACTTTTTCCGCGGATCGGGCCGAAACCTTGGCCGCGGCATTCCAGTGCCTACTTCTTCAACAGACCATCCAGCGCATCGATCATCTGGTCGATCTCGGCCTCGCTGACATTCAGCGCGGGCATGAAGCGCAGCAGATTTCCGCGCGGGGCGTTGAGCAGCAAGCCCTGCGGCTCCATGACGAGGGCAGCCTGGACGATGGCCGGTCCGCGGTCGTCGTCCAGGATCAGCGCGCGCAGCAGGCCGGAGCCCCGCTCGCCCTTGAGGCCATGTTTGGCCGACAGTTCGTTCAGGCGCTTGCTGAGATAATCGCCGCGGGCCCGTACCGATTCGAGAAAGCCCGGTGCAGTGAGCTTGCGCACCACCGCCACACCGACCGCCGTCATCAGCGGGTTGCCGTTGTAGGTGCCGCCCTGTTCGCCCGGCGCGAAGCAGGCCACATCCTCACGGGCCAGCAGCGCCGCCAGCGGCACGCCGCCGCCGATGCCCTTGCCGAGCGTCATGATGTCCGGCTCGATGCCGGAATGCTCATAGGCGAACAAGGTGCCGGTGCGGCCCATGCCGGCCTGCACTTCATCGACGATCAGCAGGATGCCGTGTTCGCGGGTGAGTCTGCGCAGCGCCTGCATGAACGCGGGATCGGCCGGGATCACGCCGCCCTCGCCCTGCACCGGCTCCAGCATCACCGCGACGGTCTTGTCGGTGATCAGCGCTTCCACCGACGCGATGTCGTTCAGATCGGCCTTGGGGAAGCCCGGCACCTGCGGCGCGTACATCACGTCCCAACCGGCCTTGCCGGACGCGGACATGGTGGCCAGAGTGCGACCGTGGAAGGAGTGGTCGAAAGTAATGATCTCGTAGGCGCCGTTCTTGTGCACCTTGCCCCACTTGCGGGCGAGCTTGATGGCGCCTTCGTTGGCTTCGGCGCCGGTGTTGGCGAAGAAGACCCGGTCGAAGACCGAATTGGCGGTAAGCAGGCCGGCCAGTTCAACCATCGGGCCGTTGTAGAAGGCCGGGCTGGGATTGATCAGTTTGTTGGCTTGATCGACCAGCGCTGTACGGATTTCCGGCGGGCAATGGCCGAGGCAGTTGACGGCCCAGCCCTGGATGAAATCGAGGTAAGGCTTGCCGTTGTGGTCGTACAGCCAAGCTCCCTCGCCGCGCTCGAAGACGAGATCGGGGCGGTTGGTGATGTACATGAGGGAAGCGGTGTCAAACTCTCCGTAACGCATGGCGGGCTCCAAATTAGCAAGGTGCAGAGTATACGGCCTGAAGGGGCTTCGGATTATTTCGCCGGACTCAGTCCACGTGGCTTTCTGCCACCAGGCTGCGCAGACGCTTGCGACGGGTCAGCAAAAAAGCCACAAAACACAGCAGCAGGCCGCCCTCGACCTGCAGGGTATGTCCGGCCCCGATGGCCGCCGCGGCAAAACCGGCAAGCAACCCACCCAGCGCATCGAAGCCGAAGCGCGCCGAAGTGAAGAACGACACCACCCGCCCCCGCAACTGCTCCGGCGCCATGCCCTGCAGCATCATGTTGATGCCGACGTTGCACACCGTGATCCCGAAGCCCGTGCCGGCCATGGCAAGCATCGCCGGGGCGAGGTGGGTGACCAGGGTGAACACGAGGACCGACGCCGCGCTGATGAAAACCCCCGCCAGCACCGCACCGACAAGCGCGGGCAGACGCCGGCAGTGCGCAAGAAAGACGGTTCCCAGAAAAGCCCCGCAGCCGGCCGCGCCCCACAGCCAGCCAAGGGTGGTGGCATTGCCGGCGAACACGTCGCGGGCAAACACCGGCAGAAGCACGGCATACGCCGACACCGTGATGTTGAGCGCCATCAGGATCAGGATCAGCATGCGCACCTGCCAGGTGTGCCAGGCATAGGCGATCCCCTCGCGGAACACCTTGCCCACCGAACCGGTAGCCCGTTGCGGCTCGATGCCCTCGATCCGCAGCAGGCCGACGATGAGGGCCAGGAAGGACAATCCGTTGATCAGAAAGCAGATCGCTTCGGAGGACAGTCCCAGCAACAGGCCCGCCAGCGGCGGACCGACGAAGCGCCCGGCGTTGAACAGCATGGCGTTGAGCGCCAGCGCGTTCGGCAGGTTCTCGCGCGGGCCGACGAAGCTGCCAATCAGCGACTGGCGCAAAGGCGTGTCGAAGCTGCTGAGCACCCCAAGCGAGAGCGACATCAAGATGATCAGCGTGGTCCCGATCAGGTCGGCCCAGGTGAGAAAAGCCAGCAGGAATGCCTGCAAGGCCATCAAGGACTGCACGCCGATGAGCCACTTCTTTTTGTTCTGCTTGTCGATCCAGGCCCCGGCCAGCGGACCGACCAGCAGCAGCGGAATCAGGGCGCAGAACGAGGTCACCCCCAGCAGCGCCGCCGAGCCGGTAAGGCGATAGACCAGCCACGACAGGGACACCTGCTGAACCCACGAGCCCAGAATGGAAATCGCCTGCCCGGCGAAGTAGAAGCGGAAATTACGGTGCGCCAGTGCCCGCATCGATGCGGGCCAGCGGCGGGATGAAACGTCGGTCGAACTCATGGAACCTGCGGTCGGGGTGACAAGGAAACGATGGGAAGTCTGGCGGCGCCAAAGGCAGAAATGCCGAAAGGCGGCAGCGTAAAACGCCGCGGGCTCTTTCTATACACCTTTTTTCGGAAAATCAGGAATCGCCCCATTGCATGTACGCGAACAAGCCCGTTTTATACAATGCGCCCGACCTATCGACCGGCAAGCCTGCGAAACCGGCATCCGCACGCCGGCCCCCGATACCGTGCCGGCGACCCTTCACCGCAAGAACGCCGGCGAGCTTCCCCGATAAACCTGACGCGAACCCCATCCGCGAGAACGAAAAACATGTCTGCCGCCCAGTACCTCTTCACGCCCCCGGAAACCGTTTCCCTGCCGGTGCGCGGCGAAGCCGCCCGCTACCCGGTGCGCCGCGTCTTCTGCGTCGGTCGCAACTACCACGCCCACGCCATCGAAATGGGCAACCCCGTAAACAAAGCCACGATGCGCCCCTTCTACTTCATCAAGGATGCCTCCGCCGTCGTTCAGTCCGGCGCCACGGTGCCCTACCCGGCCGGCACCGGGAATTACCAGTACGAACTGGAACTGGTGGTGGCCATCGGCGCCGAAGGTTTCCGCGTGCCGGAAGCCGACGCCGAACGCCTGATCTACGGCTACTGCGCCGGCCTCGACATGACCCGCCGCGACCTGCAACTGGTGGCCCGCGAGAGCGGCCGTCCATGGGATCTGGGCAAGAACTTCGAGAACGCCGCCGTGCTCACCGAAATCGTCCCGAAGGGCGAGCTGGGCATCCTCGGCAGCGGCGCCATCGAACTTCAGGTCAATGGCGCCGTCAGGCAGAGCGCCGACCTCGACAAGCTGATCTGGAGCATCCCCGAACTGCTGGCCGACCTCTCCCGGTTCTACCACCTCCAGCCGGGCGATCTGGTCTTCACCGGCACGCCCGAAGGCGTCGGCCCGGTGCTGTCCGGCGACCGGATCACCGGCCACATCGACCGGGTGGGCGACATCGAACTGAACATCGGCGCCGCCGAATAAGCCAAACCCGATTCGAAACCCGCACCGCGCCCCAAGCCACCGTCATCCGGAACGATCGCGCTGGCCGCGCAAGCCGGCACAAAACGCTGCAGAAAATTCCATAATGCGGCTCTTTGCGGGCGACAATCCCCGCCGCCAGCCTTCAAGCGAACACGGAGACCCAATGCCCATCGAGAAATCCATCGCCTGCCTGCTCGCCACCTTGGGCGCATCGGCCCTGTCCATGTCGGCGCTGGCCGCCGACACGCTCAAGGTCGGTATGGTTCTGCCGATGTCCGGCCCCTTCGCCGCCTACGGCAAGCAGATCGAGCACGGCGCCCGCCTCTACCTGCAACAATCGGGCGGGAGCTTTGCCGGTCGCAAGGTGGAATTGATCGTCAAGGACGACACCGGCATCGCTCCGGAAATCAGCAAGCGCGCGGCACAGGAGCTGGTGGTGAAGGACAAGGTGGATGTCCTGGCCGGCTTCGGCCTCACCCCGTCGGCCCTCGCGGCGGCAGCCATCGCCACCGAAGCCAAAAAGCCGATGATCGTCATGAATGCCGCGGCATCGGTCATCACCACCAAATCCAATTACATCCTGCGCGTCTCCCACACCCTGCCGCAGATCACCGCGCCGATTGCCGGCTGGGCCGCAAAGAACAGGATCAAGCGGGTTTACACCCTGGTTGCCGATTACGGCCCCGGCCACGATGCCGAAGCGCAGTTCAAGAAAACCTTCACCGCCGCCGGCGGCGAAGTGATCGGCGAAGTCCGCACCCCGGTCAAGAACCCCGATTTCGCCCCCTTCCTGCAAAAAATCAAAGATGCCAAGCCGGACGCCGTCTTCCTGTTCGTCCCGCCCGGCGAGCAGACGGTGACTTTCATGAAGGGTTTCGCCGAACGGGATCTGGCCAAGAACGGCATCCGGATCGTCGCCACCGGCGACCTGACCGAAGAGGACGTGCTCGACGCCGTCGGCGACAACGCGCTGGGCATCGTCACCTCGCTGCAGTATTCCGAAGTGCACAACTCGCCCGAAAACAAGGCCTATACCCAGGCCTACCGAAAGGCCTACCCCAAGGACCGCCCCAACTACATGTCGGTCAGCGGCTTCGACGGGATGCAATTGATCGCCAAAACGCTGGACAAGACCGGCGGCGACGCCAGCGGCGACACCTTCGTCGCGGCCGCCAGGGGGCTCGCCTGGATCAGCCCGCGCGGTCCGATCCGCATCGATCCGGAAACCCGCGACATCGTCCAGACCATCTACATCCGCAGAGTCGAAAAGGTCGCCGGCAAACTCCAGAACGTCGAGTTCGACCGGATCGCCAACTTCAAGGACCCCGGCAAGCCCTAAGCTGAATCCCGCCCGGCCCGGATGGCTTTGTGTCCGACCCGGCTTTCGGTCCTGCAGTCAAAGGAGATCGCCATGACCGTCATCTTCGACGGCATTGCTTCGGGGATGCTGCTGTTCCTCATCGGCGTCGGCCTTTCGGTCACCCTCGGCCTGATGAACTTCATCAATCTGGCCCACGGCGCCTTTGCCATGTTCGGCGGCTACCTGTGCGTCAGCCTGCTCAATCGGGCCGATGTCCCGTTCCTCGCCGCGCTGCCGCTGGCGGCGGCGGGCACTGCGCTGATCGGCCTTGTGTTCGAGCGCACGCTGTACCGCCGGCTCTACTCGGCCACCCACTTCGACCAGGTTCTGTTCTCGATCGGTCTGGTCTTCATGTCGATTTCGACCGCACACTATTTTTTCGGCGCCCAGCAGCAACCGCTGGTGCTGCCCGACTTCCTGCGTGGCCAAATCCACCTGCCCGGGCTCGACATGGGCGTTTATCGACTCTTCCTGATCGTGCTCGGCCTCGCCATCGCCTTCGGCCTGCAGCGCCTGGTCAGCAGCACCCACTTCGGCGCCCAGCTGCGCGCGTCGGTGGACAACCCTCGGGCGGCACGGGGCGTCGGCATCGACGTGGAGCGCGTTTTCACCCTCACCTTCGCGCTGGGAACGGCGCTGGCCGGCCTGGGTGGCGCGCTGGGAGTGGACATGCTCGGCCTCGACCCGAATTTTCCGGTGAAGTACATCGTGTATTTCCTGATCGTCGCCGCGGTGGGCGGCAGCGGCAGCATTCTGGGCTCGCTGCTCGCCTCGCTGATCCTCGGCGTGGCCGATGTGGCCGGTAAATACTACATTCCCGAGATCGGCGCCTTCGTCATCTACGCGGTCATGGTGGCCATGCTGATCGTGCGCCCGCAGGGGCTTTTCGGTCGCGGCACGGCGCGCCGCGGATGAAGACATGACTCGCACTCCCGATCTGTGCCCGCTTCGACGCGCCGACCGCTGGCGTCCGGCCGAGCTGGCGTTCTGGCTGATCCCGGTCCTCGCCTATTTCGTCTTTCCGGACAATCTGGTGCTGCTCACCCAGATTGCGATCACCGCGCTGTTCTGCCTGTCGCTGGATCTGATCCTTGGCTACGCCGGCATCCTGTCCCTCGGCCATGCGGCCTTCTTCGGGCTGGGCGCCTACGCGGCCGGGCTGCTCGCGGCCAACGGCTTCGGCGACCCCCTCGCCGGTTTGGCCGTGGCGGCGCTCGCCAGCGCGGCTGCGGGCTTTGTCAGCGGCTTTCTGGTGCTCCGCGGCGCCGATCTGACCCGCCTGATGGCTACCCTCGGCATCGCGATGATGCTGTTCGAAGCGGCCAACAAACTCACCTCCGTCACCGGCGGTGTGGATGGCCTTCAAGGCATCGAGATGAAGCCGCTGTTCGGGCGGTTCAGCTTCGACATGTATGGCAAGACAGCCTACTGGTACGCGCTGCTGGTGCTGTTCCTGCTGTTCTGGGCGGCACGCAAGCTGGTGCACAGCCCTTTCGGACTGAGCCTGAAAGGCATCCGGCAGAACGTCGGACGCATGCCGGCCATCGGTGCGCCGGTCGATGCCCGGCTATCGGCCATCTACACCGTCGGTGCCCTCTACGCCGGAATCGCCGGGGCGCTGCTGGCGCAGACCACGCAATTCGTCGCGCTGGATGTGTTGTCGTTCAACCGCTCGGCCGAACTGTTGCTGATCCTCGTCCTCGGCGGCGCGGGCAGCCTTTATGGAGCGTTGATCGGTACGATCGTCTTCATGTCGGCTCACCATGTGCTCTCCGACATCAACCCCGAATACTGGCAGTTCTGGCTCGGCGCCCTGCTCGTGGCGGTGGTGCTTTTCGCCCGCGACGGCGTGATGGGCGGCCTTCGCCGCCTGAGCGCGCGGCCCTGGCGACGGCAATAAGGCGGGCCGACGATGGACTACGCCCTGCAGACAAAAAATCTGGTCAAGACCTTCGGCGGCTTCGTTGCCACCAACGACGTGAGCCTCAAGGTCGAAACCGGCGCGCGGCACGCCCTGATCGGCCCCAACGGCGCCGGCAAGACAACCCTGATCGACCTTCTCAGCGGCTTTCTCGAACCCACTGCCGGACAAGTCATCCTGAAGGGCGTCGACGTCACCCACCTTGGCCAGCACCACCGGGTCAAGCGCGGGATGGCACGCACTTTCCAGATCAACCGGCTGTTCTCCGAACTGACCGTGCTCGAATCGGTGACCATGGCGGTCAACGAACGCCTCGGGCTGGGCCGGCGCTTCTGGAAACCGGTCGGCGCCCATGCCCAGGCAGTGGATGAAGCCGCCGGTCTGCTCGAAAACCTGCGGCTGCTCGAGGTGGCCCACGAAAAGACGGGCAGCCTCGCCTACGGCAAGCAGCGTCTGATCGAAATTGCGCTGGCGCTGGCCATGAAGCCGCAGCTCTTGCTGCTCGACGAACCCGCCGCCGGCGTTCCGGCCACCGAGAGTCGCGAACTGTTCGAATCCATCGCCGCCCTGCCGCGGGACGTCACCATTCTGCTGATCGAACACGACATGGATCTGGTCTTCCGGTTTGCGGAGCGAATCTCGGTGCTGGTAGGCGGCGCCCTGCTCGCCCACGGCACACCGGAGTTCATCGCCAACGATCCGAAAGTCCGGGAGGTGTATTTGGGAAAGGCGATCGGTGGCTGAACTCCTGAAGGTCGAAAAACTGTGGGCGGGCTACGGCGAAGCGGTCGTGCTGGAAGACATCGCCTTCTCGCTCCGGGAAGGCGACAGCCTCGCCCTGCTCGGCCGTAACGGCGTGGGCAAGACCACGCTGCTGTCCACACTGATGGGCGCCGCCCGCCACCGATCCGGCACGATCCAGTTCGCCGGCCGGGATCTGTCGAAAGTGCCTGCCCATGCCCGCGCCCGCCTCGGGCTGGGCTGGGTGCCGCAGGAGCGGGACATCTTTCCGTCCCTGAGCGTCGAGGAGAACCTCACCGTGGCGGCCACCAAAGGGCATTGGAACCTCCCGCGCATCTACGAGATGTTCCCGCAGCTCGGGGAACACCGCGCCAACATGGGAAACCAGCTCTCCGGCGGCGAACAGCAGATGCTGGCCATAGGCCGCGCACTGATGCTCAACCCCCGGCTGCTCTTGCTCGACGAACCGCTGGAAGGCCTTGCGCCGCTGATCGTCCAGGCACTGTTGTCCATCGTCCGACGCCTGACCGAAGAGAGCGGAATGGCGGTCATTCTCGTCGAACAGCACGCCCGCCAGATCCTGCCGCTGACCCGTCAGGCTCTGGTGCTGGAGCGTGGCCGGAGCGTCTATCTGGGCGACAGCAAGACCCTGCTCGACCAGCGCAACTTGCTCGACGGCTGGCTCGGCGTCGTGGCGTCCTGAAAGACACGGCCACCGGCGATCCCGCCGTGCCGGGCACCTGCCACGGACGCGTCCTCAACCTTCTTCTGGGGCTTTCATGCCGGACACAAAAAAAGCCAATCGATTTGCACCGATTGGCTTTGTTCACGATGTTCCAGCGGAAAAGAGAAAACCTAAGCCTCCCCCTTCGCGCCGGCCCGGATCAGACGATCACAGAGGCATGATCATCTTGAACCACAGCTTGTCGCCCTGGAAGCGGTTCTCAACCATGGTTTCGTGCTGCCATTGGCCGATGAACATCGTGCCGCTCTTGGTCGCGTACTTCACGCTCGGGCCGATGGCCAGAACCTGACCCTTGCGGCCTTCGGAGATGATGCCGGGAATGGCGCCCACCGTGGTGCCGTTGAACTTGTCGTTGGTCACCTGCTTCAGGTAGTAGCCGCTAAGACCGAATGCCCAGTCGCCGATGTGCTTGCCGACCACGTAGTCCATGTGGAACTCGTCGCCCGACTCGTACTTGCCGTTCTGGCCCAGAAAGACTGAGTCGTTGTTCTTCGTCTTCATGTTGTACATGAACTTGGCCGAGACTTCCCAGCCCCCCTTCGGCAGCCAGGTGATGGCTGCGAGGGGTTCGAGACTGTAGTAGTTCGCGCCGATGCTGGTGCGCGGATCGTTCTTGTCGTAGGCGCCGGTGGGCAGGTTGATGTCGAGACCGACCGCGGTGTGCAGCTCGGGGCTATGGTGCCAGGTGATCACGATGGGATCGATGGTGATGTCACCGATACCGAACTTGCTGGCCGAACCGGAGGTGCCCGGAAGGTTGCCGATACTCTGATTGACGACCGGCAGGATTGCGTGCATCGCCCAGTTGCCGCCCAGGATCCGGGTGTTGGTGACATGCACCACACGCAACGCGTCGAACACGGCATCGACGCGGGGCACCTTGTTGCCGGTGGCCGGGTGGCTTACGTCATGACCGCTACCGTCCTGCAGCTTGCCGCCGTAGTAGCCGAAGTAGTTGATGAAATAGGTTCCCGGCGGCGGAAGCGCGCCGGCATACCAGTTTTCGGCACCGTTCGGGTACTGGTCGCCGCCCTCCTTGGCCTCGGCGACACCGGCAGCCAGAGACAAGCCGGCGATGAGCAGTGCAATGCTTGATTTTTTCATGGTTCCCCTCCTTGCTTTTGTTTATGGATGATTGTGTACAGCTTCTTATACGTCGTCCTGCACCGCTCCGAATGCCGGAGACGGCTTGTTACTCGATGAAACTCAACGCCCCAGATCCTTGGCCGTCACCCCGCCGATGCTCCAGTTGGTCTTGGGCACTTCGGTGATCCAGACCCGCAGCTTGGCGCGCGGCGCACCCACGGAATCCTGGAGCGCCTGGGTCACCTTCTCGACGAGGGCACGCTTCTGGTCTTCGGTGCGGCCTTCCATGATGAACATCTGCACAAACGGAAAATCCGTCTCGCCGAGATCGTCGAGACAGACGCCGCCGACGCCGAAATTCATCGTGGGAATGTCGTGAATCCAGACCCGCACGTTCGGCCGCGGAGCGGCAATGGCGTCCTGGACTGCCTGGGTCACGTTCTCGATAACCGCGCGCTTCTGTTCTTTGGTATGGCCTTCGACGAGGAAAACCTGTGCAAACGGCATGCTGCTCTCCCTGAGAACCGATAAAAGGCGGGACGCCCGAAAAGCGTCCCGCCCGCTGCTTACTTGATCAGACCGCGGGCCTTGGCCATGGTGATGGCGGTGTCCTCGATCATGTCTTCCTGACCGCCGACCATCCCGCGACGGCCCAGCTCGACGAGGATGTCCCGCGCGGGCACGCCATACTTGACGGACGCCCGCTTGGCGAACAGCAGGAAAGAGCCATACACGCCGGCATAGCCGAGGGTAAGCGCATCGCGGTCGATGCGGATCGGGAAGTCCATGATCGGGAAGACCAGGTCTTCGGCCACATCGGTGATCTTGGCCACGTCCACGCCGGTCTGGATGCCCATCAGGTCGCACACCGCAACCAGGACTTCCATCGGCGTGTTGCCGGCACCGGCGCCCAGGCCGGCCGCGGCGGCGTCGACACGGGTGGCGCCGACTTCGATGGCGGCGATGCTGTTGGCGACGCCCATGGCCAGATTGTGGTGGCCGTGGAAGCCCAGTTCGGTTTCCGGCTTGAGCGCCTCGCGCACGGCCGACAGACGGGCCTTCACGCCGTCGGGCAGCAGGTGGCCGGCGGAGTCGGTCACATAGATGCAGTTGGCGCCGTAGGATTCCATCAGTTTGGCTTGCTTGACCAGGCCTTCCGGCGTGTTCATGTGGGCCATCATCAGAAAGCCGACGGTGTCCATCTCGAGCTTGCGGGCGAAGCTGATGTGCTGTTCGGACACATCGGCCTCGGTACAGTGGGTCGCCACGCGGATGGTGTTGACGCCCAGCTCCCGCGCCATCTTGAGGTGGTCGACGGTCCCGATGCCCGGCAGCAGCAGCGCGGAAACCTTCGCCTGCTTCATCAGCGGAATGACGGTGGAGAGATACTCCTCGTCGGTATGCGCCGGGAAGCCATAGTTCACCGAAGCGCCGCCGAGGCCGTCGCCGTGGGTCACTTCGATCAGCGGCACGCCGGCGTCGTCGAGGCCGGTGGCGATGGTCTTCATCTGCTCGAGGGACATGAGGTGACGCTTCGGGTGCATCCCGTCGCGCAGGGTCATGTCGTGGACAGTGATTTTCTTGCCTTTGAGATCCATGTCCGGTTCCTTAAGCGGTGACGGGTTTCAGGGTGAGACGGCCGGCGATCATTTCTTCGGCGAACATCTCGGCAGTACGGGCAGCGGCAGCGGTCATGATGTCGAGGTTGCCGGCGTATTTGGGCAGGTAGTCGCCCAGGCCTTCCACTTCGAGGAAGACGGAAACGCGGTTGCCGTCGAACACCGGGCCGTTCACCAGCTTGTAGCCGGGCACGTACTTTTGGACTTCCTTGATCATCGCGTGAATCGATTCGGTGATCTTGGCCTGATCGGGTTCGGTCTCGGTCAGGCAATGCACGGTGTCGCGCATCATCAGCGGAGGCTCGGCCGGATTCAGGATGATGATGGCCTTGCCGACCTTGGCGCCGCCCACCTTCTCGACCGCACCGGCAGTGGTGCGGGTGAATTCGTCGATGTTCTTGCGCGTGCCGGGGCCGGCCGACTTGCTCGACACGGTGGCGACGATTTCGCCGTACTTCACCGGCTGCACGCGGGACACGGCGGCCACCATCGGGATCGTGGCCTGACCGCCGCAGGTCACCATATTCACGTTCATCTCGCCGCTACCGACGTGCTCGATCAGATTGACCGGCGGCACACAGAAAGGACCGATGGCAGCCGGCGTCAGGTCGATCATCAGCACGCCCAGTTCGTTGAGCTTGCGGCTGTTCTCGGCGTGCACATAGGCGGAAGTGGCGTCGAAGGCGATCTGGACGCCGTCGGCGACCACATGGGGCAAGAGGCCATCCACGCCTTCGGCGGTGGTCTTGATACCCATTTCGCGGGCCCGCTTGAGGCCGTCGGATTCGGGGTCGATACCGACCATCCACACCGGCTCGAGCACCGGGCTGCGCTGCAGCTTGGCCAGCAGGTCGGTACCGATGTTGCCGGGACCGATGAGGGCGCATTTGATTTTTTTGCTCATCGCTAGAATTGTTCCTGTTGAAACGCGGGGTTAAACCATGCTGCGGACAACGCCGCCTTCGACCCGGAGGGCCGCGCCGTGGGTCGCCGAGGACAGCGGACTGCAAACATAGGTGACCATGGCAGCAACCTCGGCAGGGTCGATGAGGCGCTTGATGATCGAGGTGGGCCGGGCGTTGGCGAAGAAGGCCCGTTCGGCTTCCTCCACCGAAACACCCTGTTCTTCGGCCAGTTGGCCGAAGAAAGTCGCGACGCCTTCGGTACGGGTCGGGCCAGGGAGGATGGAATTGACGGTAACGCCGGAGCTGACGCAGGTTTCGGCAATGCCACGCGCCACCGACAGCTGGGCGGACTTGGTCATGCCGTAGTGCACCATCTCGGCCGGCGGGCAGACGGCCGATTCGCTGGAGATGAACACCACTCGCCCCCAGTTGCGCGCCTTCATGGCCGGCAGGTAGTGACGGGTCAGACGCACGCCGCTCATCACGTTGGTTTCGAAGAAATCGAACCACTCTTCGTCGGCGATCTGCTCAAAAGGCTTGGGCTCGAAGATGCCCATGTTGTTGACCAGGATGTCTACGTCTGGGCACTTGGAAAACAGGGTTTCGCAACCCGAAATGCTGGAAAGATCGGCCGCGACGCCGCTGATGCGCGCGCCGGGAACGGCTTCCTGAAGGCGTTCGACCGCAGCGGAAACGCTGGCACGGCTGCGTCCGTTGAGGATGACTTCCGCCCCTTCCGCAGCGAGCGAGCGGGCCGTGGCGAAGCCGATGCCGGAAGTCGAGCCCGTGACCAGGGCGCGTTTTCCGGCGAGTTGGAGATCCATAAATACCTCTATCTATCAAATGCAACCGGGACACAGCCCAAGGGCATCGTTCGGAAACGAGCGATGCGGGACGCGGAAACTACGCCATCGACGACAAATGCGGCAGTCAGGAAAACCCCGCCCTTCCCGCCCCGGCGCAGCCGTGCTTACTCGGCGCCGATGGCAGCCAGTGCTGCGCGGGCGCACTCTTCATCCTGCGCTTCGGAGGCTCCGGAAACACCGATACCGCCGATCAGCTCGCCTGCCACCCGAACGGGCAGACCGCCGCCGAACACCACCAGACGCGGACGGGCCGAGAAACCGAGCTTCATGCCTTCGTCGTGCCCGATCACCTTCATCCAGTCCTTGGTCGAGAAACCGAAGCCCGCTGCGGTGTAGGCCTTGTCGATGGCGATATCGATGGACTGGATGAAGGCACCCGGCATGCGCAGGAAGCCGGTGAGGTTGCCGCCACTGTCGGCAAGCGCAACGTTGATCTTCACGCCCAGCTTCTCCGCATGCGCCACCGCCGCTTCGAGCGCAACGCTGACGGCTTCGGCCGAAATGACCGATTGGGGAATGGCGACGGAAGAAACGGTGTTCTGGCTCATGATGGGTATCCGGATCGGGTTATATAGAGGAGTTCGATCATCGCAACGATATTTGCTTCTGATTTCGGAGTCAATAATTTTTCTCGAGATTTTTATCCATCACCGCAATAACACAATTCGGCTAAAATTCGCTCGAACTCTCGCGCAATATGTGGGCGCGGGCATGAACCGAGAACCAATACGATGAACGATGTTGCAACTGTCACTGACTTGGCCGTCAGTCATACGGACGAGCCCAAGACCCTCGCCGAGGCGGCCTACCGGCAACTGCGCCGGGACATCATTGAAGGCATTCACCATCCTGGCGACAAGCTCCGCGTCGAACATCTCAAGGACCAATATTCGGTCGGTGCCGGCACCTTGCGCGAGGCGCTCCAGCTGCTGGTCACCGACGCGCTGGTCGTAGCGCAAGGCCAACGGGGCTTCCGGGTCGCGCCGATTTCCCTCGACGATTTCGAAGACATCACCCGCACCCGCGTTCTGCTCGAAACCGTTGCTCTGCAACAATCCATCGAACTGGGCGACGACAACTGGGAAGCGAGCGTGGTTGCGGCGTTCCACATGCTTTCACGGGCCGAGGAGAAGCTTGAGGACGGCGATGCCGCCCGGGAGGAATGGGAAGAGCGCAACCGGGTGTTCCACGAGGTCTTGATCTCCGCCTGCCCGTCCCGCTGGGTTCGCCATTTCCAGAACATCCTGTACCTCCAGTCGGAGCGCTATCGGCGCCTGTCCCTGTTTCGCCAGCCGATTTCCCGCGACGTGCATGCGGAACACCAGGCCATCGTCGATGCAGCGCTGTCCCGCAATGTTCAGGAAGCCACCCGCATCCTCACCGACCACATCCAGCGCACCCTCGAAGCCGTCCGTAAACTCCCTGCGAACCTGCTCAGCTGAGCCGCAACCCGGCGGCGCGAAACACCAACAGAACGGCGGGTTTCCCCGCCGTTCCGCTTTCAGTCGGGCCAAGATCGAACGATCAGGAAACGACCGTCAGGAAACGTTCGTTGAGCTTGCGGTCGTGGTAGAAGATGCCGGGGCCGACTTCTTCCCAAGTCCACTTGATCGCCTTGTAGTCCGGATAGGTGTCGTACCCGCCGCAGAAGGTTTCGAAGCGGTTGCCGGACGGATCGAACGCATAGATCGTGGTGCCACGGGTGATGCCATGACGCGTCGGACCAATGTCGATGGAGATCTTGTTCATCGACATGATGTCGGCGGCACGCAGCACCTTTTCCCAGCTGTCGAGCTTGAACGCCACGTGGTGCAGCTTGTTCGGCTCCGGGTGACGCACGAAGGCGATATCGTGGGCCTTGGTGGAGCAGGACAGCCAGATCGCGAGGTCGGTCTTGCCATCTTCCATGACCACGTGCTCGACCAGGAAGAAACCCAACACCTTTTCGAAGATTTCCTGAACCTTCTCGATGTCCGGACCGTACAGCAGGCAGTGGTCCATGCGGCTCGGCGCGATGCCGTGCTCGGCGGCCGGAATCCACGGATCCGGGTTGACGTAGGCCTGGCCGTTGCCGATGTCGGTCTTGTCGGCGTAAAGCTCGATCAGGTGGCCGGACGGAATCTGGAAGCGCACGCGTTCGCCGGTTTCAAGCATTTCACCGGCGGGGATGCGCTCGGTGGTGAGGCCGTAGGCCTTCAGGTCGCCATCCAGCTTTTCCAGGGTTGCCTTGTCGGCAACCTTGAAGGCGAAGAAATCAACACCCGCTTGTTCCGCTTCGCGGATCAGCACGCTGTTGTGATCACGCTCGTCCCAGGCCTTGAAGTAAACGCGGCCCTGGCTGTCGCGGCCGGTCTCGACCAGGCCGAGGGTGTTTTTGTAAAAGTTGATACCTTCTTCGAGATCCAGGACGCGCAGTGCGATGTGGCCGGGACGCAGAACACCAGTCATTGCCATAAATTTTCTCCTCCTGTGAATCCCCGCCAGGCTCTGTCTTGGCCTGATCGGGGTTGTTTAACAATCAAAAACCAGCAGTTTGCATTTGAAAGAATATCGAACAATTAACGATAATTCTTTGTTTTCTCGATATTTGTTGATAAAACTCAAACCCGCTTGAAGAGCGGACTGCGCACCTGCTGAGCGTCTGCCGCCGAGAAGAATTTCTCGGTGTAAATGTCGTTCTCGAAGAGCCGGCCTTGCATCAGCGTGGTGATGCAGGCGTCGATCATCACCGGCGGTCCGCACAGGTAAGCCTTGTGATCGCGGAAGTCGTTGTCGAAGTGGGCCTTGGCGGCATCGTGAACGTAGCCGCGGAAGCCGTCCCAGTCGGAATCGGCCGGCTCGTCCGACAGTGCCGGGACGTAGGTGAAGTTCGGATGCTTCGCGGCGAGCTCGGTGAATTCGTCGTGGTAGTACAGCTCCGCCCGAACCCGCTGGCCGTAGACCAAGGTGATCGGCAGCGTACTGCCTTCTTCCAGCAGATCCAGGATCATCGAGCGTGGGCTGGAAAGACCGGAGCCGCCCGCCATGAAGATCGATGCCGTGGCGGCCGACTTGCGCACGAAGAAGCGGCCATACGGCCCGGAGATCGTGATGCGATCGCCCGCCTTGAGCTGTTCATGGAGATAGGTGGTGCCGACGCCGCCGGGAACGATGCGGATGTTCAATTCGATCTCGCGGCCGGTGGACGGCACGTTCGCGAGCGAGAAAGCGCGGCTGATGTTCAGGTTGGGAATGTTGACGTTGACGTACTGGCCAGCCTGGAAGTGAATCGCTTCGTCGAGCTCGATGAAGATTGCCTTGATGGTCGGCGTCAACGTTTCGATGCGCGATACGGTACCGGGGAAATCCCGCACCGGGATCGATTCGGCATCGGGATCTTCGTCGATCTCGGCTTCGATGGTGACGTCGCTCTGGAGGCGCGCGCAGCAGGCGAGGGTTTTGCCCTCGTCGCGCTCGAAATCCATCAGCGCAAAGCTGGATGCGTCGCCGTGGTCGACTTCGCCGTCGGTCACGATCACCTTGCAGGTCGCGCAGAGGCCGTGACAGCAGGCGTGGGGAAGCCAGATGCCGGCACGCAGGGCGGCGTCGAGAATCGTCTGGTCGTCTTCGACTTCGATCGTCTGGCCGATCGGTTCAATGGTCAGTTCGTAGCTCATGCTTGTTATCCGTTCTCGGTCGGGCAGGATGGTGGCGACCCGCCGAAGCGGGCGGCCACTCTTGTCGTTTCCTCAGCTGAAGGAACCTTTGATCCCGGTCAGGCCAGGCGTGCGGAAGCGGAGCACGTCCTTGTGCTTGAGGCCGTTTTCGGCCAGCGACTTGTCAGCGTCCGGCTGCCAGGGCTTGCCCGACTTGAGCCACTCGACCTTGGACCAGTCGATCTGGGCAAAATCGGGGTGATAGCCAAAGGCACCCGGCAGCACGCCGGCGATGATGTCGCCGAAGCGCATCGTCGGTGGGAACGGGAAGGCAAAAGGTGCGCAGAACAGCAGGTGGTCTTCCCAACCGATGTAGAGCAGTTGGGCGCCGTGGAACTTGTCCACGGTGTCGGCGGGGGCGAATTGGTATTCCTTGACGGCAGCTACAGCCATGTCGTGTCTCCTTTTTGTGTCTCGACCACCGCGGGCCGGCGAAGACCCGCGGTGTTCCGGTATCAGGCGTTCTTGGTCGCCTGGCCGCGCCATTCGGCGAAGTTTTTCTGATCTTCCGAACCTTCGAAGTCGAGGTTGTCGCGGCCGAATTCGAGGTGGTAGTACTTCAGCACTGCGGCCAGCGGGTCGAAGCCTTCCACCGTCGGATCGGTGCCTTCCGGGAAGCAGTTGCCCTGATAGATCTGGTGCACCGGCAGCCAGGCCTGGATGTACTTCTCGGGTTCATCCTCGAAGATCTTTTTGCAGTGGTCCGAGCAGAAGTGATACTTGTCGGCCTTGTAATCCACTTCGCGGTAGCAGATCTTGGTCGGGTCGCCCGGCTCGGTGAACACCAGCGGGATCTGGCAGGTCTGGCACAGCATCGGCAGCGTCTTGTTGTAGAAGCGGTTGCCCTTAGCAGCCTCTTCACGCCAGAACTCCATGCGCGGACGGTAATACTTGTCGTAGCTTTCCGGGTACTTGGCAGACAGCCATTCCATTTCGTCGGCGTCCGGCATCCAGGTGTGGAAGTTGGTGACGGCGGCGTAGTTGTAGAAGGTGCCCCAAGCCTGGTGCGACAGGTGGTCCTTTTCGAGGGCGATCTGCTCGGTGCACTTGGGGATCGTGATGCCGTAGCGGGCCAGATCCTTGAACAGGGCGCCACCGTTCTGCTCGAAGTAAACCTCCCAGGCTTCCTTCCAGCTCATGGTGCGCTTGGGCAGCATGTAGTCCATCATCATCGAGACGAGGGTCAGCACGCGATAGCCACGCCAGGTCCATTTGTCGATCCAGCGCTGCACGATGGGCACGTTGGCCGGGTCCTGCTGAAGGATGAACTTGATGACTTCCAGACCCAGGGTCATGTGACGGGCTTCGTCGGACTGGGCCGAGAAGCCGAAGGTCATGGTACCCATGTCGCCGTTGTAGGCCGCGCCGGAAACGAAGGGCACGAACAGCAGGTTGGTCAGCACGTACTCGAAGCTGAAACCGATGGCCACCATGAACTCGAAGGGGCCGGCGGTGATGGCGTCCTCAAAGAAGCTCTTCGGCACCGACAGGAACCACACGCGGTCGTGCGCATGGTGGAAGTCATGCATGCCGTTGTAGTACTTGTTGTAGTTCGAGACGGCGTGGATCTGGGTCTGGGCGTGACGGATTTCGTCGAGCGACTGCATCAGACAGGCGACGCGCGGGCCGGGGCCGGGGAACTGGCGGCCAGCGTGGGCAAAGCCGCGGTGCGCCACGTATTCGAGCGGGCTGATGCCGCTGACGAACAGCTTCACCGTGTTGAGGTAGCGGGCGTCGGTAACGTTCAGGTGACCGTTGCTCTGGATGTAGGCGTCCAGCACCGAGTACAGCTTGCGCTCCTTCTCGGACTGGTACTTCCAGTAGGCGTCCATGGTCAGGCGGAACGGATCTTCCCACTTGTCCCAGTCGTGAATCTTGATGCCTTCATAAGACATGTACGGGTAGATGTCTTCCATCTTCTGGTAAGACGGCGTCCAGTCCAGGCCACGCGTCATGACCGCATAGCGCTCTTTCAGACCGAGCTTTTTCTTGGCTACTTGCATATCCATTTTTATGTCTCCTTGGGGCTCAAGCGTTCCAGTAAAGGATCATTTCGTCGTCGGTCTGATCGAGGTTGCCCGACATGGTGATCAGGTTGACCTGGAGTTCCTGCAGATCGTAGGAGCGGCCGATCAGCTCCTCGATGGTTTCGCGGCGCACGACCAGCTTGCCTTCGGCGTCGATTTTCACCATGGCCGGCTGTTCATTCACCACGGCGTGGGGGTTGTCCTGAACGATGGCCTCGATGATCTGGCGGGTGTCTTCGTTGGTTTGCAGCGCAATAAATACATTCGACATCAGGTTTTCCTTAAACGGCCACACCGGCCTTGGTCATGCGTGCATTGAATTGCTGGACAACCTCGCCCATCAGCTCGTCGGTACGATCGCCAAGGGCGATGCGCGCTACCGGCAGCAGCGCGGCAGCGGCGCGGTCACGCCATTCGCCGATCCACTTGGCCAGGATCGCCTTGTTTTCGGGGGATTCTGCAGCGGCGATCTTGACCGTCGCGTCAGCCCACTTCTTGGTTTCGGCAAACCAGTCGGTCATGAACTGGGTCAGCATCGCCACCGAGGTACCACCCTGGGCCGACAGCACATCGTCGATGATGGTTTCGTACACCAGCGGATACAGCAGACCGTCGAGCACCACGTTCTGCACGACGAACAGTTCAAACGGATCCTGAACGACCATGCTGTCCTCGACGAGGCGACGCAGACCCTGCCAGGTGTCATCCTCAACCCAGGACTTCTTGGCATCGTCCAGCACTTCGACGCTGCCCAGCAGCAGGCCGACGCGGGTGATGTACTGGGCGATGCCCAGTTGGTCCATCGAGTGGAAGATGTGCGGCTGGGAGAAACCCGCGCCGTAGCCGTAAGCACAGATCGCGGCGTTGTTCATGTTGGAACCCCAGGCCACGTGGCGCAGGGGAATCAGCACCTTGAGCACGGTGTCGCGCACGGATTCCGGCAGATTGGCTGCCAAGCCGCGGCTTTCAACAAAGTCGAAGTTGGCTTCGGCGGTGTCCTGTTGCTTGGCACGGGCCAGGGTGTAGGCACCGTAGTAGAACTGGCGCGGATCCTTGAAGGCGTACCAGTCTGCCATCTTGATGGCGCTGCGGGACGCATCGTAAATATCGTGATCCGGATCCCAGGTCGGGCGGTAGTGGAAGTTGGCCGTCTGCTGCATGTCCAGGGTGCCTTCCTGGTAGCGGGTAGCCGGCTTGTCGGCGCCGATGCGGCGGGCGATGTTGTCGAAGGTGTGTCGCAGCGGCTTGATGGAAACCGTTTGCAGATCGATATGCATGTATTTCTCCTCCTCTGTTATCAGGACTCGGGTCTTGTCCCGGTTTGCTCAACGGAAACGCTGGTGTGTCGCCTCGTGCAGGTTCCAGTTCCAGTCGCTGCCCTCTTCCGTTTCCGGCCGTGTGCCCTCAATGAGGATCACCCGGTTGGTCCGGCAAAAATCTTCATACGCCGCTTCGGGCAGCAACATTTCCACGTAGATGGACGGATCGGAAATGGAGAACTCGAACTCCACCATTCCGTCCGGCCGCCTCTCCACGACGCGAACGTACTTGCGATTCATGTCTACTTCGGGGCTTGTCGGATCGCTCATCGTTTCCTCAGTGTTGTTTCGAACACCCGACTCCCTATAACAAGTCCTGTGCCAGAATTCACAATCAATTGATTTAAAAACAAAAACTCGAGAAAAGAAGCAAATGTCAGAAAAAACTCTATTTATGAGTCAATCAATTGATGAAATGCTGCAATGCAGCTTGATGTTCTGGTTAACACCTATTTTTCTGGAGGCAGAGAGCCCCGTCGCAGTGGGCGAAACGTCCTGGGCGCAGGTTTCGGGCGCAAAAAAAACGGCCGTCACATTGCGTGACGGCCGTAAACAGCCAGGGAACTCGGCAGGAGGGAGGTTTTCTGCCGATGCGGTGCTCCTGGTTGCGGAACTAAAACCGAAAGATCAGCCCCGACGCGCCCGGATGGGCTAATCCGCCGGCTGGGGCGAGCCGGCACACACCGACTTCGCCATTTTTCCGATGACTTCCAGCGAAATCTCTCCACGAGGAAAAACCCGGCAGGCCAGTACGATCCCTTGCGTCAGCTCTTCTTCGGAAATACAGGCCTTGCTCATCTTGCGGGCCTCGTAGGCGCCCGACTTTATGTGCACCTTGCACACGCCGCACCCGCCTCCTCGGCAGCCCACCGGAATGCCGCGCCGCCCCAGGACTTCCATGCCGCGAAGCAGGTTCTCATCCATCGCGCAAAGGTAGTCTTCACCGCTGTTTTCAATATGAATCAGGTGCCGCTCCGCCATCGTCTCCTCCTTGGCGCCCTACCGTTACCGCTACTAAAAATGGGTTTACAGTGGCGCTAGCTATTTTTCTCGAGATTTTGTATTATTATCGCTAATCATCACATAACGCAAGCTGATCTGAGTTTTCGACCGAGCAGCATGTCCTCGGGACGGTATCGGCCTGCGTGATATAAGAAGCGCCTCCCATCTGCGCCGGCGATCAAGGCCGACAAGTGTTGCGACTGACTTACGCGCAGCGGAGAGACTAACGGAGGAGAGACCGTGAGCACTATCCAGTACCCGCAAGACAGCGATCTACGCAGCCTTGTGCGCTTCTGTGCCGAGAAAGGGCTCATCTGGCTCGACGAAAGCCGAATGATCCTGATGCACGCGGCGGCCCTCGCAGCCTTGCGCCGGGAGCTGATCGAATCGCTGGGGATCGACCAGGCGCGCCGCATCCTCACCCGGATGGGCTACGCCTCCGGCGCACGCGATGCGGAGCTCGCGAAAAAGGTTCGCAACGGCAAATGTATCAAGGATGCATTCGCCGTCGGCCCGCAGCTGCACATGCTCGAAGGCAGCGTGCTGGTCACTCCGGTCTCCCTCGAAATGGACGTCAAGGCCGGCACGTTCTACGGCGAGTTCCTCTGGGATAACTCCTACGAAGCGGAGATCCACATCCGCGAATTCGGGCACACCGACCATCCGGTGTGCTGGATGCAAATCGGCTACGCCTCCGGCTATACCTCGGCCTTCATGGGTCGCTTCATTCTCTTCAAGGAAGTCGATTGCGCCGCCACCGGCAGCAACCAGTGTCGCATCGTCGGCAAACCCGTCGAGGAATGGCCGGATGCGGCCGAACACACCCCCTATTACGAGGCCGATTCCATACTCAGTCACATGCTCGAACTTCGCGGCCAGGTAGACGCCCTCCGAGCGACTCTGGAACACGGTCAGCAACCGCCCAATCTGATCGGCTCATCGGCGGGTTTCCGCCATGCCTACGACTTGATCAACAAGGCGGCCACAACCCAGGTCTCGGTTCTGCTGCTCGGTGAAACCGGCGTCGGCAAGGAGCGCTTCGCCCGTGCCCTGCACGATCTGAGCCGCCGCGCGGCCGGCCCCTTCGTGGCGGTGAACTGTGCCGCCCTCCCCCACGACTTGATCGAATCCGAACTATTCGGCGTCGAAAAAGGCGCGTTCACCGGCGCCCACGCCTCCCGCGCCGGCAAGTTCGAACGCGCCGAAGGCGGCACGCTCTTTCTCGACGAGGTTGGCGAATTGCCCCTCGCCGCCCAGGCCAAGCTCCTGCGCGTGCTGCAAGAAGGCGAAATCGAGCGCCTCGGCGACGAACGCGTCCGCAAGATCAACGTCCGCCTGGTGGCGGCCACCAATGTGGACCTGCAGGCTGCGGTCAAGGCCGGACGTTTCCGCAGCGACCTCTATTACCGGCTCAATGTTTACCCGGTCCGGATTCCCCCGCTGCGCGACCGCATCGCCGACATCCAGCCGATGATCGAAGCCATGCTGCAACGCTTCGGCGCCCTGCACGACAAACGTGTCGCGGGCATCACCGACAAAGCCCTAAGGGCACTCCGTGGCTACTCGTGGCCGGGCAACATCCGAGAGCTCGAAAACATCATCGAGCGCGGGATGATACTCACGCCTCAAAACGAGTGGATCGAGATCGAGCACCTCTTCGCCGAGCCCCAGGACTTCGGCGTCAATCAGCAGTTCGTCGACAACTCGGGCGGCCTCGCCGATGCCCAATGTGCCACTGAAGATCTCTGCAAACGCATCGTGGAAGCCGGCGTCGGCCTCGACGACCTCGAAGAGGCGCTGATCCAGCACGCGGTCCGTGAGTCCGGCGGCAACCTCTCCGGCGCGGCCCGTCTGTTGCGCATCACCCGACCCCAGCTCAACTACCGTCTTAAGAAAAAAGACACCAACAATTGATTCCGTCGGCAGCATCCGGCGAACCGACTCGCCGTCGAGGGCGCGCCGCGGCCATGCCAATGGCAATCAGCCTCAATGACACCCGGCAAACCGCCCATCCGCCGCAACATCCAGCGACGATTTTCGACGCGGAGCGAAGAAGCCTTGCCCGACTTAGCCCGCGCGCTTTTGTGCAACTTTTTGAAAACTGTTGCTGCAATGCAACATTCGCACTGGGAAAGTGCCATTTTTTAAGTCATGCCACGCGTCGCAGCTCCGGCCTGTGATATTGTTTTCCACGTGAGGACGCGGCTGGTTGATGTTTTGCGCCTCTAAGAGCTCAAGCACAAACACACGGAGGGAACACCCATGGCTAACAAGCAAGAACAGCAACAACTCAACGAAATCCAAAAGAAGAACCTCGAAGCTGCCATGCGTCTGGCCCAGCTCTCCATCGAGAACTCCCAGCGCATCATGGAATTGCAGGTCGGTACCGCCAAGTCCCTGTTTGAAGAAGGTGTTGCCAACGCCAAGGCGCTGTCCACCGTCAAGGACCCGGCCGAAGCCATGAACCTGCGCACCTCCTACGCCCAGAGCACCACCGAAAAGATGCTCTCCTGTGCCCGCGAAATCGCCGAGATCACTGCCAAGACCCAAGCCGAAGTCGGCAAGATGGTCAGCGAGCAGCTCACCGGCGGCGGCGCTGACATGTTCGAGTCCATCCAGAAGATGTTCAAGGGCATGCCCATCGGCGACAACAACGCCCTCGGCACCATCCAAGGCGCAATGGACACCGCTCGCGCCGCTTACGAGCAGATGACCAAGGCCTCCGCCGAAGCCTTCCAGGCCTTCACCAAGATGGGCGCCAAGAAGTAATTCGACGCACTTCTGCAGTATCGAAAACGACGCTTCCGGGCGTCGTTTTTTTTGCCCTGCTGCCGCAGCGCTTTCCGCGTCCTGCCCGAACGGCAGCCTCATCCGCCTCACCCAAAAACACCTCAGCGCCAGGCTCATCGAGCGGCAAGCCGATTCCGCCAAGCCTTCCAGTGTGCAGCCCACGTTCGCCCACACGCGGACACGGCTCGAACACCTCGTCCGCCTCACCTGCAAAGCTTTCGCCGAGCTGTCATGTACGCGCAATCCAGGAGTGCGATAGTCGGAATCCCCAACTATTTCACTCCTTCCCCCGGAGGTTTCCGCGACATGTTGAAACCAGCATTCATCGCCGTTGCCATCGCAACGACGCTCCTCGCCGGCTGCGGCGGCAACAGCAGCGCCCCAGCCGCCCCCAAGAACGTTCTCTTCTTTCTCGGCGACGGCATGGGCATGAACACCCTGACCGCCGCCCGCATCTACAAGGTCGGCGAAGACGGCGAACTCACCATCGACACCCTGCCGGAGACGGCCTTCGTCAAGACCTACTCCAACAACGCCCAGGTCACCGACAGCGCCCCCTCGATGGCTGCCTACATGACCGGCGTCAAGATGAACAACGAAGTCATCTCCATGACCCCGGAGACTTCCGCCTTCGACGCCACCGGCAAGAACTACCTCACCGGCACCGACAGCACTTGTCCGGCCACCGGCAACGGCAGTGCCGTCACCACCCTGCTCGAACTGGCCAAGGCGGCCGGCTGGGGCACCGGCGCCGTGACCACCACCCGCGTCACCCACGCCACGCCAGCCGTCACCTACGCCCACATCTGCCATCGCGACGCCGAAAACACCATCGCCGCCCAGGCCGTGCCCGGCGGCCTCGGTTACAACAACGCCCTCGGCGACGGCCTGGATGTACTCCTCGGCGGCGGCCGCCAGTTCTTCCTGCCTACCGCCTCCGGCGGCAAGCGCACCGACGGTCGCGACCTCACCGCCGAACTCGTGACCAAGGGCTACACCTACGTCAAGACCAAGACCGAGTTCGACGCCGCCGCAGCCGGATCGACCAAGAAGATCGTCGGCCTGTTCACCAGCAGCCACATGAGCTACGACCTGGATCGCGACCCCGCCGTCGAACCGAGCCTGGCCGAAATGACCACCAAGGCCATCGACATCCTGTCGAAAAACGAAAAGGGCTTTTTCCTGATGGTTGAAGGCGGCCGCATCGACCATGCCCTGCACGAAACCACCGCCAAGAAGGCGCTGCAGGACACCGTCGCCTTCGACGACGCGATCAAGACTGCCATCGCCAAGATGAAGGCCATCGATCCGGATCTGTCGAACACCCTGATCGTCGTCACCGCCGACCACGACCACACCCTGGTGCTCAACGGCTACGCCGCCCGCACCGGCGCCACCACCGCCAGCAACCCCGGCGTGCTCGGTCTGCTCAAGAACTTCGTCACCGGCGCCCTCAACCTCGACTCCGGCGGCAACCCCTTCACCATCATCGGCTTCGGCAACGGCGAAAACCGCCCCGCCAACCGGAGCGCCCTCAGCGACGCCCAGGTTGCCGACAAGACCTATCACCAGGAAGCCGCCATCCCCATGGCAGCCGGCAGCGAAACCCACGGCGGCACCGACGTCTTCCTCGGCGCCATCGGTCGCGGCTCCGACAAATTCACCGGTGTCATCAACAACACCGAAGTCTTCAACCTGATCCGCCAGTCGGTCGGCCTGTAAGCGGAGACCCCACCATGAAAACCCAGATCAAACTCTCCGCCGCCGCCATCGCCCTCGTCGGCGCCTTCGGCGGCATGCCGTCCGCCTTCGCCGCCGGCGAAGCCACCAACGTCATCTTCTTCCTCGGCGACGGCATGGGCCCGACCACCGTCACCGCCAGCCGCATCTACAAATATGGCGAGGCCGGCCAGCTGACGATGGAAACGCTGAAGCGCACCGCGCGCATCCGCACCTACTCCAACGACGCCCAGACCACCGACAGCGCCCCGTCGATGGCCGCCTACATGACCGGCGTCAAGATGAACAACGAAGTGCTCTCCATGAGCGCCGACACCAAGGCCTACAACGGCAGCACGCCCTACGTGACCAGCGCCGGCGACAGCACCTGCCCGGCCAGCGGCAACGGTACCGCCGCCACCACCTTGCTGGAGCTCTCCAAGGCCGCCGGCAAATCGGTTGGAGCCGTCACCACCACCCGCGTCACCCACGCCACCCCCGCCGCCACCTACGCCCACATCTGTCATCGCGACGGCGAAAACGACATCGCCGCCCAGGTCGTACCCGGCAGCAGCAAATACAACGCGGCGCTAGGCAGCGGCGTGGATGTGCTCCTCGGCGGCGGCTCGAAGTTCTTCCTGCCCACCGCGGCCGGCGGCAAACGTACCGACGGCGTCGACCTCACCGCCCTGCTCCAGACCGCCGGCTACACCTACGTCAACACCGGCACCGCCTTCAAGGCGCTCAACCCGGCCACCACCACCAAGCTGGTCGGCCTGTTCAACAAGGACCACCTCAACTACGAACTGGACCGGGCCAAAACCGCCAACAACATCGACGAGCCCAGCCTCGCCGACATGACCGAAACCGCCATCAAAATCCTGCAGAAAAACGGCAAGGGATACTTCCTGATGGTTGAAGGCGGCCGCATCGACCACGCCCTTCACGGCACCAACGCCAAGCGCGCCCTCGAAGACACCATCGCCTTCGACGACGCCATCAAACGCGCCCTCGGCGTGGCGGACCTGAAGAACACGCTGATCGTCGTCACCGCCGACCACGATCACACGATGACCTTCAACGGCTACGCCCACAAAGGCAACCCGATCCTCGGCAAGGTCACCGACATCGTCAAGACCACCGTCCAGGGCAAGCCCGTACTCGCCACCGCAGCCGACAACAAGCCTTACACCACCCTGGTGTTCGGCAACGGCGGCGGCCCGCGCAAGGCCGTGCGCGACGACCTGACCAGCGTCGACACCACCGCCGACGACTACCTCCAGGAAGTCGGCGTCAATCTGGGCTCCGCCGGTTCCGAAACCCACGGCGGCGGCGACGTCATGCTCTTCTCGACCGGCCCCGGCAACGCCGGCTTCAAGGGCACGATGGTCAACACCAAGGTCTTCGGCCTGGTGAAATCCGCCCTGGGCCTCTGAGCGGGATGAAACGATCCACGGCAACTTCGGCTCCCGCAATCCTGCTGCGCCCTTCATCGGCGCAGCTGCGGGGCCGCATGCCACGACTTCGTCACGCCTTCTGATCCACCCGACCCAAGGGTTTGCCGGCAGTCCCGCCGGCTGCCATTTCGCCCGACCCTCCGAGGTCGGGCATTTTTTGTTCCCATCGCCCCACCTCCTTCTGCGACACGCCATGAACACGTCGATCCTCCCGGCCCTGCTCGCCGCCCTGCTGTCCACCGCCGCCCTAGCCGAAGACCTTGCCATCAAGGTCGAGCACGAAAGCTTCACCCTCGACGCCGACGGCGTCACCCGCGTCACTCGCTTCGGCGAGCGCCTGATCCGCCGCGACAACCAGAGCTGGATCGCCCGCATCCTCCCGCCCGGCGCCCACGAAGAAGCCGAGCACCGCACCGGCGACAAGAACCACAAACACCTGGACGTCTCCGCCGCCTCCCGCTGGGTGCTCCAGAGCGACGACGGCAAGCTGCGCGTGCGCATCGTCGATGCCCACGAAAAGATGGTCGTCGACGTCCCGCCGGTCGACTACGCCAACATCGGCTTCGACGGCAAATGGACCACCGCCAGCCAGCTCCTCGACCCGGAGCAGATCAAGCGCATGAAAGCCAGCTCACGCAATGCCCCGGCCGGCACCCGCTGGTACGAAGGCGGCAGCCGTGACGCGAAGGTTCAGGTGCTGTGGGACGAAAAGGACCGCTACCCCCGCCACATCGAATCCGCCAATGCCAACGGCACCCGCCGCAGCACCATGAGCGCCACCCGCGAAGCCATGCCGGCGGTCATGCCCTGGACCCGCCTCAACGGCTACGCGCAAAAGGAATACTCCGACCTGCTGGATTGAACCGCGCCCGCTTTGCCGAGCGCGACGCCCGCTCGCGCCGGGCCGCCCCGCCCGGCCAAGCGGCGCTATGATTGCGCCGTTCTCCTCGCACCTCCCGTCACCATGCCGTCCGACGCGCACTCCGCTCACCCCGTATCCCATACCCCCATCGAAGACATCCAGGCCGTGCTGATCGGCTGCCTTTTCGTTGCGCTGGCCCTCGTCATGCTGCGCGAAAACCGGCTCTTGACCGGCGGCACCACCGGGCTCTCCTTCATCCTTCATTACCTCAGCGGCTGGCGGCTCGGCGTGCTGCTCTTCGCCATCAACCTGCCCTTCTACATCTTCGGGCTGCGCGCCCTCGGGCGGGCCTTCACCTTCAAGACCTTCTGCGCGGTGGGCGTGCTGTCGCTCTATGCCGAAACCCTGCCCCAGCTTGTCCGTTTCGAAAGGCTCGACCCGCTGTTCGGCGCCGTGATGGCCGGCCTGATGTCGGGCATCGGCATTCTCATCCTGATCCGCCACGGCGCCAGCCTTGGCGGTGTCGGCGTGCTAGCGATCTACCTGCAGAAGCGTAAAGGTTGGCGTGCCGGCAGCGTCCAGATGGGTTTCGACTGCCTCATCCTGAGCCTCGGTCTGCTGGTGGTCAGCCCCGAACAGGTGGCACTGTCGATCATCGGCGCGGCCGCGCTCAACCTCGTCATCGCCGTCAATCACCGGCCGGACCGCTACCACGGCTTCTGATCCGGCAGCCGGAAGCGATGTCGCTCCGTGGGGCACCGCAAAGAAAAACGCGGCCACACGGGCCGCGTCTCAAAGGCAGGCAAAGCCGTTCAGGCCGATGGCGCAGCTGGCCTCCGCCGCCGCGAGACGCCCAGCGCCAACATGCCGATGCTGCCCAGCGCCCAGGCCGACGGCTCAGGCACCGCCGAATACACCTGAACGGTCGCCCTCACCGTGTCGGCCATCGTGAACATCGGGCCTGCGACCGCGAAGGTCACGCCCGGGCCAGACACACCGTTGCTGACGAAGGCATACGAACCCTCGAACGAGGTGCTCTTGGTGTTCTCATTGGATAACTCCAAGCCGATCTGGTCCGCCCCCGAAGGCACCACGAGCGGTATGTCGTCCAGCACCGTAATCGTGCCGGCGACGAAATTCTGATCGAAAAGACGGATAACCGGTCCGACGGACGAAATATATTGCACCATCAAGGAGAGCGAGTGCGTCAGAACACCGCCGGCACCCCGCTCGCCAAGCACAATGCCATAGCCGCTGTTGAGCGGCCCGGACGGCACCACAAGATCGAAGACACCGCCAAAACTGATCAGATCGTTGCGCCCCAGGGTGGTCGGATCGGCGCTGTTCTGGCCGGTCAGCCCCGTCACATTGAGCGTCTGCCGGACTTGCCCGAGAGCGTTCGTCCCCATGCCGCCCCACTCCGAATCGATGGTCAGCCTGCCGCCGGCTTCCGCGCCGGCCGGGAAATTGCCGAAGACGGCATAGACGCCCGGTTCCTGGGAAGGCGTCAGGCCGTTGTCGAAATTGTCCTGGAACAGCAGGCTGCCGTTCTTGTCGAGCTCGACGAGGTCCACCTTCGTAGCGAGCGCCGCGCTTGACGTGGACCACGTCAAGGCCAGCAGACCCGCCATCGCAGCGCCGAAGCGTGCGCCCCTCCTCCCATTACATGTCTTCATCGCATTTTTTCCTCTGCTGTCAGGTATGCATCACGAATCCCTCGCAAGGGAGATGGAAGCCGCTCAACCAGCGTGTTGTTGTCATTATCCGGCGGCAATTTCCGGAGGCACGATCCGTGCCCGAGTATGCAGGTTATTGAATGTCAAAAAGATAGCGCCCAAATTGGGAGGGCATGTCGGCGGAATGTAAAGAATTCCGACGCGACTGCAAAAAACAAGCCGGCCCGAATGTTTTTTTGCGGCGCTTAACCACCCCGCAACATTCGAACGTTATCGTGCGCCGCGTCTCTTCACTCGACGCCGGCCGTGAGGCGCTGCGGTGTCATCCACCGGCCCATGGCGCCCACGCACCCGATCCGTCGCACTTTCCTTGCCTTGCTGGCTCTCCTCACCCTTTCCGCCTGCTCGCCCCGGCAGATGGTCATGGGCAGCCTTGCCGACGAACTCGCCACGCAAAGTCGGTCTGCCGAAAACGATCTCGAACTCGCCCGCGAGGCCAGCGCCTTCTACCTCAAACTGTCCGAATCGGTGCTGCGGCCCCAGCCGGGCCACGCCGGGCTCGCCGCCGCGGTGGCCGGCGGCTTCACCCAGTACGCCTACGCCTTTGTCGCCTTCGACGCCGACCGCCTAGAAGCGACAGACAGCCGGGCAGCCCAACGCCTGCGCGAGCGTGCCGCCCGGCTCTACGCCCGCGGTCGCGACCACGCCCTCGAAGCCCTCGAAGCCCGCCACCCCGGTTTTCGCGCCGCCCTCGCCACCCCGGCTCATCCCGCGCTACGCCCCGACGAAGTGGCCCTCGCCTACTGGGGCGCCGCCGCCTGGGGCGGCCTGATCTCGCTCTCCAAAGACGATCCCGACACCGTTGCCGATCTGCCGCTGGCGATCCGCCTCGCCCGGCTCGCCTGGGATACCGACCCGACCTTCGGCGACGGCAGCCTCGCCAGCCTGATGGGCAGCTTCGAAACCGCCCGCCCCGGCGGCAGCCCGGCGCAGGCGCTGGCTTACTACGACGAAGCCCTGCGCCTCGGCCAAGGCCGCAACGCCGGCGCCTTCGTGGCCAAGGCCGAAGGCATCGCCCAGCCGGCCGGCGACAAGGCGGCCTTTCTCGCGCTGCTCAACGCGGCCGTCGCGGTCAAGGACGCCCCCGGCAGCCCCCTCGCCCTGGCCAACGAAGTCATGCGCCGCCGCGCCGCCTGGCTGATCGACAGCGCCGACGACCTGTTCTGACCCCCTCCCACCACCGGACACTTCCATGCTCAAGATCGCCCGCCGCGCTGCCACCCTGACCGTCCTGTGCCTGGGTCTGGCGCTCGGCAGCACGGCCCACGCCGCCGCCAACCAACTGCGCATCGGCACCCTCGCCCCCAAGAATTCCCTCTACCACCGGGAGCTGATGACCCTCGGCGAAGCGTGGCGCACCGCCCAGGGCGAAGGCGCCAAATACGTCGTCTATCCGGACGGCAGTCAGGGCGGCGAAACCGACATGGCCCGCCGCATGCGCATCGGCCAGCTGCAGGGCGCCCTGCTGTCGGTGGTCGGGCTGCGCGAGATCGAACCGTCGATCTCGGCATTGCAGAACATGCCGCTGCTCTTCCGCAATTGGGACGAAGTGGACTACGTGCGCGAAAAACTGCGCCCGTCGATCGAGAAGAAATTTCTCGACAGGGGCTTCGTCGTGCTTGCCTGGGGCGACGCCGGATGGGTGCGCTTTTTTTCGAAGGAAGCGGCCAGCCGACCGGACGACTATCGGAAGATGAAGTTCTTCGCCTGGGCCGGCGAGTCCGAGCAGCAGGAGATCATGAAAAGCCTCGGCTACACGCCGGTGCCCCTCGAAACCAGCGACATCCTGCCCTCCATCCAGACCGGCATGATCACCGCCGTGCCCGCCACGCCGTACTTCGCCCTTGCCAGTCAGGTGTACGCCACCGCACCGCACATGCTCGACATCAACTGGGCGCCCATCGTCGGCGCCCTGGTGGTGACCAAGAAAGCCTGGGACGAGATGAGCCCCGCCGCACGCGACGCCCTTCAGGCGGCCGGCGCTCAAGCCGGTCTGCACATGCGCACCAAGGCGCGTCAGGAGGTGGACGAAGCTGTGGAAGCCATGAAGAAGCGCGGCCTGCAGGTCCACAAACCGACGCCGGAACAGCTCGCCGAATGGAACGCCCTCGCCGAAAAACTCTACCCGCGCATCCGCGGCAAGATGGTTCCGGCCGATACCTTCGATGAAGTCATGGCGCTGCTGAAGGCCTACCGGGCCGGCAAGCGCTGATCGACAGACCAGGCGCTGCACCCCGACCTCCCAACCCCATCGCGGCGCGCCGGACCGATGTCCGGCCGACGCGCACCGTTCCCCGTCGCCCCCGCTCATCTCCCATGCGCCGTCTCCCCGCCTTCGACGAAGCCATCGCCTCCGCCGCCCTGGCGCTGATGACCCTCATCCCGCTGATCGAGATCGCCCTGCGCCCGCTGCACGGCAAGGGCATCGACAACGCCCCGATGCTCGTCCAGCACCTCGGGCTGGCGCTGGCGATGTTCGGCGCGGTGCTGGCCGAACGGGGCGGCCACCTGACGGCCCTCGGCAACGGCCTGTCCAATGCCCGAAATCCGGCCATTGCCCAGGCCTCGACGATCTTCGCCAAAAGCAGCGCCGCGATCCTCGCCGGCATGTTGGCCGCCGCAAGCTGGCGCTTCGTCGCCAGCGAAATGGACGCCGGCCGCGAACTGGCCTACGGCCTGCCGGTGTGGGCGGTGCAAGCCCTGATGCCGGCCGGCTTCCTGATCCTCGGCCTCAAGCTCGGCAGCCGCTGCGCCGCACAGCCGGGCCTGCGGGTGCTCCTCGGCGCCACGTTCACCGCGGTCGGCTTTGCCTTCGCCTGGCATTTCGACGGCGCCAGCCTGCCCCTGCTGCCCTTCGCCCTGTGGCTCGGCGCGGCACTGCTGGCCGGCGCGCCGATCTTCGCCGTGCTCGGCGGACTGGCCCTGGCGCTGTTCTGGTCGGAAGGCCAGCCGCTGGCCTCGGTACCGCTGTCCCACTATCAGATCACCGTCAATCCGTCGCTGCCGGCGCTGCCGCTGTTCACCCTGGCCGGGCTGATATTTGCGCGCAGCGGCGCCGCGGGCCGACTCGGCGCACTGTTCACCGCCTGCTTCGGCGGCGGCGCCATCGGCACCGCCATCGCCGCCGCGCTGCTGTGCTCGTTTTTCACCGCCTTTACCGGCGGCAGTGGAGTAACGATCCTGGCGCTTGGCGGCCTGCTGCTGCCACTCCTCAAAGGCGCCGGCTTTCCCGAGCGCCGCGGCATCAGTCTCGTCACCAGCGCCAGCGCCCTCGGCGTGCTGCTGGCACCGTCGGTGCCACTGATCATGTACGCGATCATCGCCCGGGTGCCGATCAACACGATGTTCCTCGCCGGCGTCGTGCCAGCCTTGGTGATGGTGGTCTTCCTGCTGATCTTCGGCGGCTACCTGCGCCGCGGCGACACTGCGCCCGCCAGCGCCCCACGCCCGACAGCCGATCTGCCCACCGCCCTTGCCGCAGCCTGGACCGCACGCTGGGAAATCCTCGCCCCGCTGGTCGCCATCGGTTCGCTGGTCAGCGGCATCGCGACGCCCACCGAAAGCGCCGCCCTCACCGCCGCCTACGCCCTCCTCACTCAGGCCGTCGCCCACCGGGAACTAGATTGGCCGCTTCTGCGGCGCTGTCTGGCCGACTGCTCGCAGGTGATCGGCGGCGTGATGGTGATCCTCGGCATGGCCCTCGGCCTGACCAACTATCTGGTGGATGCCGGCATCCCCGACGCGGCGGTGGAATGGGTGCAGCAAGCCCTGCCGAACAAGTTTGCGTTTCTGGTGGCGCTGAACGTCTTTCTGTTCATGGCCGGCGCGCTGATGGAAATCTACGCCGCCATCGTCGTGCTGGTGCCGCTGCTGCTGCCGGTGGCCATGAGCTACGGCATCGATCCGGTGCACTTCGGGGTGATCTTTCTGGCGGTGATGGAAATGGGCTTCCTATGCCCGCCGGCGGGGATGAACATCTTTTTCGCCTCGGCCATGTTCCGCAAACCGATCCGCGAAGTCGCCGTCTCGGTGCTGCCGGCCCTGCTGGCAATCTTCCTCGGCGCGCTGGCGATATCGTGGATTCCGGGTTTGGCGACGGGCTTGCCGGGGCTGGTCGGCCAATGACAAGCGACCTGCCGAAACGCCGGAAAATAGCCGAGCCATTTCCCGGCCTGTGACACGCAACTACACCGCCGGCAACACCACACCGCCGTCCTCGACGATCAGCCCTTGCGCCTTCAGGCCCGCCCAGTCGCGACTGCGGGTCTTGTCGTTGAGCCGGAGGTAGAGGCTCTGGAACCACGGCATCTGGCGCAACGCAGCCAAGGTCGGCGCCGGCCCCCCGGCCAGCAGCTGCGAGACGATCGTGTATTGGCGAGTGTTGATTTCGCGCGAATCCAGCAACTGCCGGCACCGGGTCTGGTAAAGCAGCACGCGGACCAGTCGGTTCACCCGGTCGTGCAGCGCGTTGATCGTCTGCAGCATTCCTTCAAGATGAAAGCCCACGAAGGCCATATTGGGCGCCGGCTCTTGGCGTGCCTCGGCCTTGCGACAGGTATTGAAGAGCGCAAAGTAGCGGTCGATCTGCGCGAGGTAGTAGCGCGCCATCGCGAAGGGCGCGTAGCGGTAGCCGGCAGCCTGCAACAGCGTCGCCTCCAGCACCCGGCCAACCCGCCCGTTGCCATCCCAGAACGGGTGGATGAGCTCGTAGTAGTAATGCACCAGCGGTGCGCGGATCAAGGCCGGCACGCCGGCTGCGGCAAGCTGCCCGTGCCAGTCGATCAGCCCGGCGAGCAGCCGGGAAACGTCCCCGCCGAACTGGGGCGGTTTATAGATGCCGCCGTGGGCCGCATCGCCCACCTGCGTTACCCGGCTCTTGGGTGTGTCGCGCAGCAGGCCGGGACGGTTGTCGGGGTGGGGAATGTCGTGGGTAATGAGGGCGTGGATGTCACGGATGAAATCCACCGACAAGCACCATCCCGGCGTTTCGGCGACGATGCGTGCGCGATCATAGGCGGCCTTGATGTTGAGCACCCGACGCTGTTCGATGGCCTGAACCTGGCCCGGATCGAGATCCAGCGCCGCAGCAGTTTCGTCCTCGGTCAGCGTACCGCCCTCAATGGTGTTGGTACCGAAGACGCTGCTGGCGACCACCTCCCGCTCAAGCCGGTTGGCCACGTGTGCCAAAGGCGACGCGGCAAAACGTGCGTGGGCATCCTCGACGCGCTGTAACGGCAGCAACAACGCCGCCTCATCGACACCCAGTTGAAACCGGAAGGGGCCGAAGCGGTCGGTTTCGATCCGCAGAAGCAAATCGGGGAAGGCCATGTCCGAGAAGATGTCCGAAAAAATGTCCGGAAAATTATCGCTTATTTTTGTTTCGAATCATGACTCTATTTAAAAACAATCCGATTTCGCGTTCGAAAAAATGTCCAGCTTGGTCGGCTCTGTCCTTCAGGTTTTCCACCGCTCCGCCGCCGAGTCGTCCGCTTCCCGCGCGTCCACCCAGCGCCCGCCTTCCGGCGTGTCTTCCTTCTTCCAGAACGGGGCGCGGGTTTTCAGGTAGTCCATGATGAACTCGCAGGCGGCGAAGGCATCGCTCCGGTGGCTGCTGGCGACGCCGACGAAGACGATTCGTTCGCCCGGCAACAAGCGGCCGAAGCGATGAATGACCCGCGTACCGAGCAACTGCCAGCGGGTGTTGGCTTCGGCGACGATGGCTTCCAGCGATTTCTCGGTCATGCCGGGATAGTGTTCGAGGGTCATCGCCGAGATTTCGCCGCTCGCCCCTCCCGATTCGCCACCGAGCTTGTCCGCCCGGACGAGGCCGACGAAAGTGGCCACTGCGCCCACATCCGTGCGGCCGACGGTGAGGGCTTCGGTTTCGGTGCCGGGGTCGAAGTCGGCTTCCTGGACGCTGACGCGGTTCACCTCAGCCGCCCGTAACCGGTGGGAAGAAGGCGATCTCGTCCCGGTCGTTCACGGCCACGTCGGGGCCGACCATTTCCTGGTTGATCGCGGCGCGCACGTTGCGGCCTTCGCTCAGCGCTTCCCAGACGCCGCCCCGCCTGGCGAGATGGCTGCGCAGGTCGCCGAGGGTGGCGATGGTCGGGCGCAGGGTCAGGGTTTCGTGGGAATAGCCGAGAGTTTCGCGCAGGCTGGCGAAGTAGAGAACCTTGATACTCATGACAACAATTCTGAATAGGGAATGAACTCGACCTGCTCGCCGGCCGCAATGGACCGGCCAGGAGGCACATTGACGAGGCCGTCGGCCCACACCGTCGAGGTGAGGACGCTCGGCCCCTGGTTGGGGAAAAGCACGACCCGGCCGTCGGCACCGATGCGTGCACGCAGAAACTCGCGACGACGGTCCGGCTTGGCCCAGTCGAAACCGGCGGTGAGCGGAATCGAGCGTGGCAGGCAGTCGGCGACGCCCATCGCGCGCAGCACGAAGGGCCGCACCAGCAGAATGAAGGTGACGAAGCTCGACACCGGGTTGCCCGGCAGGCCGATGAAGGCCGCACCGGAGTTGCCGTCCGCACCGCCAACGTGACCGAAGGCGACCGGCTTGCCGGGCTTCATCGACACCAGCCACAAATCGAGTCGCCCTTCGGCCTGGACGGCCGGCTTGATGTGATCCTCCTCGCCGACCGACACGCCACCGCTGGTGACGATCAGGTCGTTGCCAGCAGCGGCACTCCGCAGTGCGGCACGGGTGGCGTCGAGATCGTCCGGCACGATGCCAAAGTCGCTCACTTCGCAGCCGAGGGCTTCGAGCAGGCCGCGCAGCACGTAACGGTTGGAGTTGTAGATCGCGCCGGGCGGCAGCGGCTCACCGGGCATGACGAGTTCGTCGCCGGTGGAAAACAGCGCCACGCGCAGCCGGCGAAACACCGGCAGCGTTGCACAGCCCACCGACGCGGCAAGCCCGAGCATCTGCGGGTTGAGGCGCATGCCCGCGGCGAGGACGGTCGCGCCCTGGGCGATGTCGTCGCCGGCACGGCGAATCCATTCGCCCGGACGGGGTACGTGATCGATGGTCACACTGTCGCCATCCGCGCTGCACAGCTCCTGCATCACGATGGCGTCGGCGCCGTGGGGCACCGGTGCGCCGGTGAAGATGCGTGCTGCCGTGCCGCGGGCCAGGGTGTGGCCGACGCTGCCGGCGGGGATGCGCTGGGCGACGATGAGCCGGGTTCCGGCAACGGCCACATCGGCGGTATTGACGGCGTAGCCGTCCATCTGAGAGTTGTCGAGAGGCGGAACGTCGAGGCCGGAAACCCGGTCGGCGGCGAGCACCCGTCCGAGCGCCTCGGCGGTGGGGACGTCGACGACACCGCGCACGGGCATCGCAGCCGCCAGCAACGCAGCCCGCAATTCCTCGAAGGAACGCATGGGATTGCTCATATCAAACCCTGATGGTGAAGGATGAATTCGGCCACGGCGGCCGGGTCGTTGAGATTGAGACAGGTCAAGGGCACGCACAATTCCGCATCGGAGGCGATGGCGACGATGGCGGGATTGTCCGGATAAAGCAGCGGACGTCCGTGAACCGGGCGATGCACTTCGATCTTGGGAATCTGCACCGCCTTGAAACCTTCGACGAGGACGACGTCGCAGGGCGACAGGCGCGCGATCTGGGTCTCCAGATCGGGCTCGGGTTCGTCGCGCAATTCGTGCATCAGTACCCAGCGCTCGTCGGAAATCAACAGGATTTCGCTGGCTCCCGCCTCCCGGTGGCGCCAGGAATCCTTGCCCGGCTTATCCACGTCGAAACCGTGATGGGCGTGCTTGATGACCGACACGCGAAGCCCGCGGGCGGTGATCCGGGGAATCACCTGTTCGATCAGCGTCGTCTTGCCGGAGCCGGACCAGCCGGCAAATCCGAACACTTTCATGGCTTCGAGCCCTCTTTCTCCTGCACGCAGGGCACCGCCAGCACGGGGGCGAAGCCGCCGCCCGGCGTGCGGAAATTGGTCGTCTGGCCGCGGTAAAGGCGGGCCGTGACGAGTTGGACGTCGCCGCGATAGACGTAGTTGCGCAGATCCATCTTCAGGTCCACCGCCTCGCCGGCAACCGCCAGACGCCGTTCGGATGGCGGCACGAAGGCCTGCGCGATGTAGTCGCCCGCCACAATTTCCTCAAAGACCCGCTTGGTGAGTTTGTCGCCGCGATAGGCGCCCCGACTGCCGAAACCACCGGCCGGCTTGAAAAACAGGCCGCGCCGCCGCGCCCAGAAATCGTCGGCACGCGCACGGCTGACCGCTTCGGTAGGCGGCACACCGGCCACGATGGTGGCGATGCTCGCCTCGTCCACGCTGAGATTGCGCAGCGCGGACGGATCGGACAGCAGCACCAGATTGCGTTTGTCCGCGTACAGCGCGTGGGCGCGCGGATGGGGCGTGATGACCGCCGATCCGGCCTGCCAGGCTTCGCGCAGCGCACCGCTGGCCGGCGCCTCGAAGGCGAAATCGGTGAGGCGGTTGTAGACGAGATCCACTGGCTGACCGCGCAAAGTGAGCGCACCGCCGACATTGTCCAGTTCGACCGGATCGCAGATCCACGCGGCAATGCCGTGGCGCTCGAACAGACGCTGGAACAACAGAAATTCCGGCAGCAGATATTGGCCCTGGGGCGCTTCGTCGACGATGGCGATGCTGCGCAGCCTTGCCGCGCCCCGCTCCGCTCGCCATTCGGCGCGGAACATCTCGACGAAATGCGCTTCGAGATCGTCGGCCGTGCTCACCTGCATCGTCTCCATCACTTCTGCCACTTCGTTGCAGCAGGCCCGTTGGGCACGGCCGAGAATGGCGTTGAGCAGGGCCCCCCCGGCGTTGGTGTTGATCTCGATGAGTTGCGGGCCGTCCTTGGCCAAGTGGAAGTCGTAGCCGAGAAAGACTCCAGCCGCGCTCACAGGCCGCCGGGCGACCTCCGGTGCCCAGGCCAGCACCGCATCCTGCCAGGCCGGCAGTGCCACAACCCGCTCGATCGCCGCCACCACTTCGGCCATGCGCGCCACGTGGCGCGCCGACACGAAGGCCATCGATTCCGCAAACAGATGCGGTCGCGACTCAGCCAGCAAAGCCTGCAAGGCGCCATCCCGCGGATCGCGCGCCAACGCGCCGACGAGGGCCTGACGGTCCAGCGACACGCACTGACAGCTGGCGTTGAGCGCCTCGGCGGCACCGGCGCATTCGCCCCGCGCCAGCGCGGCCAGAAGCGGTTCGAGGGACAGGGGCAAGCCTTTGGCGGGCATGGGCAGGACAGATGGAGTGATCGGACTGGCAGGCGGCGGATTGTAGCAAGCGCCCGCCTCGTTGCAGCGCAAGACGTGACGCGGCTGCGCCCTACTGCCTCGACGCAGGTGGCGGCAACTGTTCGAGGAAGTCGACCACCTCGGCTTCCACTTTGGAGCGACGCATGGGCGGCAGACTTTGCCAGACGCGCCGGCCGTAGGGCTTGGTCAGCATGCGCGGGTCGCAGATGGCAAGCACGCCCTTGTCGCGTTCGGTACGGATCAAGCGGCCGGCGCCCTGCTTGACGTTGATGACCGCCCGCGGGAGCTGATATTCCATGAAAGGGTTGCGGCCGTTCTTTTGCATGTGTTCGATGCGGGCCGCGAGCACCGGATCGTCCGGCGGCGCGAAGGGCAGCTTGTCGATGACCACCACCGACAATGCGTCGCCCGGCACATCCACACCTTCCCAGAAACTCTGACTGGCCACCAGAATGGCGTTGCCGAGTCGCCGGAAACGGTCGAGCAGTTCGGTGCGCGAGCCTTCTCCCTGGATCAACAATGGCAGTTCGATTTTCTCGCGAGCGAGCGCGTCGGCGATCAGTTCGTGGATGCGACGCATGGCGCGCAACGAAGTGCACAACACGAAAGTGCGCCCGTGGGCAGCGCGGATCAACGGAAAAGCGACTTTCGCGACGGCATCGGGGTAGTCCGGGCTGTTCGGCTCGGGCATGCCCTGGGGTGCATAAAGGATGGCCTGCTTCGGATAGTCGAAAGGACTGCCCCAGACGGCGGTGTCGACTGGCGGCTCGACCCAGTTGAGACCGAGTTCGCGGCAATAATGGCCGAAGTCGCGGCCGACGGCGAGGGTTGCCGAAGTGAAGATCCACGCCCGCGGGTTGCCTTCCATCTGACGCTTGAAGATCGCCGCGATGGACAGCGGCGTTGCGTTGAGGGACAAGGTCTGACTGAACACCTCGACCCAGCGCACCCAGTCCGTCCCCTCCGGCACTCGCCAGCGGGCCAGTCGCGCCTGGACCTCCTGGGTGCGGCGCAGGCAGTTGGCGAGGCCTTCGGAGCGTTCGGCCTGGGTCTCGACGATCCCGCCGAATTCGTCCAGTTCGGCGTCGAGCGCTTCGACGGCCTCGTGGAATTCCTTGTTGTCGTCAAGCTGGGCAAAGCCGAAGCGGGCGTTTTCGGTGGGAATGGCGAGCCGCAGGTCGCGGGCGGCCTTTTCAAGCTTGCGGGTGGCTTCGATCAGGTCGAGGCAATCCCGAGCGGCGGCAACGGTTTCGGAACGGGTGTCGCGGGCGAGTTCTAGCAACTGGGCCGTGGAAATGCTCTCGCCGAAAAACAGGCTGGCGGTTTCCGGCAATTGGTGGGCTTCGTCGAAGATCACCGCGTTGCACGAAGGCAGCAATTCGCCCATGCCCTCGTCCCGCAGCATCACGTCGGCAAAGAACAAATGGTGATTGACCACCACCACGTCGGCTTCCATTGCTGCCCGACGCGCATTGGCGACGAAACACTCCTTGATGTTGGGGCAATCCTGCCCCAGACAGTTGTCCCGCGACGAGGTGGCGAACTGCCAGGCAAACGCGTCCTCAGGCACCTCGGGGCATTCGGCCTTGTCGCCGCTCTGGGTGATTTCCATGAAGCGCCCGATGGCGCGCACATAGCCCGCATCTTCGGGCGTCTGAAAGCGGCCATCGACAAGGTTGCGAGCCAGATGGTAATGGCACACGTAATTGGCGCGGCCCTTGAGCAGCGCCACCGCGACCGGTACTTTGAGCGCACCGCGGATGGTGGGCAGGTCGCGGTTGAAGAGCTGATCCTGGAGCGTCTTGGTTCCGGTGGAGATGATCACCTTGCCGCCGTTGAGCAGCGCCGGCACCAGATAGGCGTAGGTCTTGCCGGTGCCGGTGCCGGCCTCGGCCACCAGCACGCCGTTCTGCTTGAGGGCGGTCGCAATGCGCTCGGCCATCTCGAGCTGCTGAGGGCGTGGGGAAAATCCGGGAATCGCCGTGGCCAGCGGGCCGTCCGCAGCGAAGGCGGTTTCGATGTTCATGAGTCGGAAAGCCGCCTAATTGACGTGTCGATGGCCGCACCCCCTTCGGCGCGGCAAACCGCCCCGGCGTCGGGGCGTGCGGGAAATGGATTCACAGGAACTCAGGCGATCCGATGGGCTTCGGCCAGATAATCGCGCGACCGCATCTCGATCAGGCGGCTGACCGTGCGGTGGAACTCGCTGGCCTGACGTCCTTCGACGTAGAGGTCGTATGCCTGACATTCTGCGCTGACCAGCAGTTTGACCCGATGGTCGTAGAGCACGTCGATCAGCCACGTGAAACGCCGCGCCTCGGATGCCATCGCGGCACTCATCTTCGGCACGCGGGAGAGGATCAAGGTGTGATGCTCGCGAGCGATTTCGAGGTAATCGTTCTGCGAGCGATTGCCGCCACACAGGGTGTCGAAATCGAACCAGATCACCCCGGCCGCCCTGCGTTGAACCTTGAGCTTGCGCTCCAGCACCTCGATTTCCCCCGATTCGCCCTTCGTACCGGCGATCTTCTCGAAATCCTTCGCGAGATGCTTGTCGGCAGCCTCGTCGGCAGGCACCAGGAAGGCGTCCATCTGCTCGAGCGTGCGCAGGCGGTAGTCGGTGCCGTGATCCACCTCGACCACATCGAAGCGTCGCTTGATCATGTCGATGGTCGGCAGGAAGTTGATGCGCTGCAGTCCGTTGGGATAGAGCCCGTCCGGCGGATAGTTCGAGGTCATCACGAAGATCGTACCGCGGGCGAACAGCGCATCGAGCAGCCGGCCGAGGATCATGGCGTCTGCGATATCGGAAACGTGAAACTCGTCAAAACACAACAGGCGGGTCTGGCGGGCAATGCGGTCAGCCACCTTTTGCAGGGGATCCGGTTCGTGATTGAAGTTCTTGAGATCGTTCTGCACTTCCTGCATGAAGGCATGAAAATGCACCCGACGCTTGCGCTGATAAGGCACGGCGTCGAAAAAACAGTCCATCAGGAAACTTTTGCCGCGCCCGACTCCCCCCCAGAAATACACGCTACGCGGCTGCTTGGGCCTCGACAGTAGCTTGCGCAGCGCTCCACGCCGGGCGGCCTTGAAAGCCACCAGTTCGGAGTAAAGCCCCTGCAGGCGCTGGGCCGCGGCTCGCTGGGCCGGATCGGACTTGAAGCCTTTGGCCTTGAGGGTCGCGTCGTAGGCATCGAGCATGCCGTTTTCTGAGACTTTCAGGATTCGGTGGGGCATGGTGTTTCGGCAATACCAATGAAATCGGGGGCGGTCTGGCATTTTAACGCCTGACCGCCCCCGGCTGAAGCAGGGCCGGCACACCGCCGACCCGCTTCGTCAGAGCACTATCAGAAGTGCAGCGGACGCTTGTCGACAGCCAGCGCGGCTTCGTGCACCACTTCCGAGAGGGTCGGGTGAGCGTGACAGATACGCGCCAGATCTTCGGACGCGCCGGCAAACTCCATCGTCACCACTGCCTCTCCGATCAGTTCGGAGGCGTTGGCACCGATGATGTGCACACCGAGGATGCGGTCGGTCTTGGCATCGGCCAGCATCTTGACGAAGCCCGCCGGAGTGCCGGCACCCAGTGCCCGGCCATTGGCCGCGAAGGGGATCTTGCCGGCACGGTACTCGACGCCTTCGGCCTTGAGTTGCTGTTCGGTCTTGCCGACCCAGGCGATTTCGGGCGAGGTGTAGATGACCCAGGGAACGGTGTCGAAATTGCAGTGACCGGCTTGGCCGGACATCAGTTCGGCAACCATCACGCCCTCTTCCATCGCCTTGTGGGCCAGCATCGGGCCGCGCACCACGTCGCCCACCGCCCATACGCCGGGCAGGTTGGTCTTGCAGTGGCCATCGACCTCGATGAAGCCACGGCCGTCGATCTTGAGGCCGACCGCTTCGGCGTTGAGGCCGGCGGTGTTCGGCACGCGGCCCACGGAGACGATCAGACGGTCGAACTCGGCCTTCTGGGCTCCGTCCTTGGTTTCATATTCGACGGTGACGGATTTCTTGCCGGCAGTGACCTTGCCGACCTTGACCGACAGCTTGATGTCGAGCCCCTGCTTGGTGAACAGCTTGAGCGCTTCCTTGGCCACGTCCTGATCGGCAGCGCCGAGGAAGCTGTCCATCGCTTCGAGGATGGTGACTTCGGAACCCAGACGATTCCAGACCGAACCCATTTCGAGGCCGATCACGCCGGAGCCGATCAGGCCGAGGCGCTTGGGCACCGCGTCGATGTCGAGGGCGCCAATGTTGTCGCAGATCAGTTTGTTGTCGACTTCGATGCCAGGCAGGTGGCGGGCGGAAGAGCCCGTTGCCACGATGACCTGTTTGGCCTCGACGACTTCTTCGCCGACCTTGACCTGCCAACCGGCATCGGTCTTGGCAACAAACGCGCCGTGACCGGCCAGGAAGGTGACCTTGTTCTTCTTGAACAGGCCTTTGATGCCGGAAGTGAGCTGATCGACCACCTTGGACTTACGGGCGATCATCTTGGTCACATCGATCTTCGGGGTGCCGACAGAGATGCCTTGCTCCTCGAAACTGTGGCCGGCCTCTTCAAACAGGTGGGAGGTGTGCAGCAATGCCTTGGACGGAATACAGCCCACATTCAGGCAGGTGCCGCCCAGACGGGGTTCGCCCTTCGGGTCGGCGTAAGGATTGGATTCGGCACAGGCCGTACTGAAACCGAGTTGCGCCGCACGGATTGCAGCCACGTAGCCACCGGGACCACCGCCGATGACCAGAACGTCGAATTGCTTCGCCATTTGTATTCTTCCTTGTTCGGATTGAAACAAGGCACGGCGGCGACAGGAGACCTGCCGCCGCCGTGCCTCAGGTCAGAGAGATCAGACGTCCAGCAGCAGGCGGGCCGGATCTTCCATCGCTTCCTTCATGGCCACCAGACCCAGCACGGCTTCGCGGCCGTCGATGATGCGGTGATCGTAGGACATGGCGAGGTAGTTGATCGGGCGAACCACGACCTGACCGTTTTCCACCACAGCACGGTCCTTGGTGGCGTGAATGCCAAGGATTGCGGACTGCGGCGGATTGATGATCGGGGTCGACATCATCGAACCGAACACGCCACCGTTGGAGATGGAGAAAGTGCCACCGGTGAGCTCTTCGAGGGAGATCTTGCCGTCCTTGGCCTTCTGGCCGTATTCGGCAATCTTCTTCTCGATATCGGCGATGGACATCTGGTCGGCATCGCGCAGAATCGGCACCACCAAGCCGCGGGGCGAACCGACCGCAATGCCGATGTCGATGTAGCCGTGGTAGACGATGTCGTTGCCATCGACCGAGGCGTTCAGGATCGGGTACTTCTTCAGTGCGGCAACCGCGGCCTTGACAAAGAAGCCCATGAAGCCCAGACGAACGCCATGAGTTTTCTCGAACTTCTCGGCGTACAGCTTGCGCAGCGCCATGACCGGCGCCATGTTGACTTCGTTGAAGGTCGTCAGAATGGCGTTCTCGTTCTTCGACTGGATCAGGCGCTCGGCGATACGGGCGCGCAGACGGGTCATCGGAACACGCTGCTCGGCACGATCGCCGGCAGGGATCGCCACAGCCGGAGCGGCAGCCGCGGCAGCCTTCGGCTGAGCCGCAACGGCATCTTCCTTGATCACACGACCGCCACGACCGGAGCCGGCAACATCGCTGGCAGCGATACCTTTCTCATCGAGGATCTTGCGAGCGGACGGACTGGCAGCACCCGCAACCGGTGCAGAAGCCGGAGCGGCAGCCACGGGCGCAGCGGCCGGAGCGGCAGCGGCAGCCGGAGCACTGGCGGCGGCGGTGGCTTCGGTGTCGATGGTGGCGATGACTTCGCCGGAGGTCACCGAATCGCCGCCATTCTTGACGAGCTTGACAAGCACGCCGGCAGCCGGCGCGGGGGTCTCGAGCACGACCTTGTCGGTCTCGATGTCGATGAGGTTTTCGTCACGTGCGACGGCGTCGCCTTCCTTCTTGTGCCAGCTAACCAGCGTGGCTTCGGAAACGGACTCGGAAAGTTGCGGCACTTTTACTTCGATCAGCATGTTTTCTCCCTCTTGTTCAGTTCTGCACGGACTTGGGCATCAGGCCTTGATTTCGCCGAATGCATTTTCGATAACGGCCTTCTGTTGCGCATTGTGCTTGGCGTAGTAGCCGACCGCCGGCGAAGCCGAAGCCGGGCGTGACACCAGCAGGAACTTGTGCGTATCGCCCAGCGCAGTGTCGAGGTGATGACGGGATGCCAGCCAGTACCAGACACCCTGGTTGCGCGGCTCTTCCTGACACCACACGACCTCGACTGCGTTGGGGTACTTATTCACCTCGGCACGGAAAGCCTCGGCCGGGAACGGATAGAGCTGCTCCAGACGAACGATGGCCATATCCTTGATGTCGTGGGCACGACGGTGGGCCAGCAGTTCGTAGTAGATCTTGCCGGAGCACAGGATGACGCGACGAACCTTGTCGACATCGAGATCCTCCACTTCGCCAATGACGGTCTGGAAAGTGCCCTTCGACAGATCGTCGATCGAGGAAATCGCATCCTTGTGCCGCAGCAGGGACTTCGGCGTGATGATGACCAGCGGCTTGCGCAGCTTGCGCAGCGCCTGCCGGCGCAGCAGGTGGAAGATCTGCGACGGACCGGACGGGATGCACACTTCCATGTTCATCTCGGCACACAACTGCATGTAACGCTCGATACGGGCGGAAGAGTGCTCCGGCCCCTGACCTTCGTAGCCATGCGGCAGCATCATCACGAGGCCACACTGACGACCCCACTTGGCCTCACCGGAACTGATGAACTGGTCCATCACTACCTGCGCACCGTTGGCGAAATCGCCGAACTGGGCTTCCCAGATCACCAACTGGTTGGGCTCGGCGGTTGCGTAGCCGTATTCGAAAGCCAGCACAGCCTCTTCGGACAGCACGGAGTCGTAACAGTAGAACGGCGCCTGACCTTCGCGGATATTCTGCAGCGGGTAGTAGGTACCGTCGTGCCACTGGTCGCGATTCTGATCGTGCAGCGCCGCATGGCGGTGGAAGAAGGTTCCGCGACCCACGTCCTCGCCGGAAATACGCACCGCAAAACCCTGAACAAGCAAGCTGGCGTAGGCGAGGTTTTCAGCCATACCCCAGTCGAAGGGCAACTTGCCATCACCCATCGCCTTGCGATCGTCGATGATCTTCTGAACGCGGGAATGCAGCACGAAACCTTCCGGCGTCGTCGTCAGCGCTTGGCTCAGCCGCTTCAGTTCAGCCATCGGCACCGTGGTGTTGCACTTGTCGGTGTACTTCTTGTTGGCGTAAGGGCTCCAGTCCTGGGAGAACTGACGCTTGAAGTCCGACAGCACGGGACTGGTGAGAAGTTCGCCCTTGTCGAGCGCAGCGCGGTAGTCCTTGATGAACTGATCGGGCTCGTCCGCCTGGCAAATACCCTGCGCGACAAGCTTGTCCGCGTACAGCTTGCGTGTCCCCGGGTGCTTGGAGATCTTCTTGTACATCAGCGGCTGGGTCACCATCGGCTCGTCGGCCTCGTTGTGACCGAGCTTGCGGAAGCAGACGATATCGACAACGACGTCCTTCTTGAACTCTTGACGATACTCGACAGCGATGGCCATGACGAACGCGACCGCTTCGGGGTCGTCGCCATTCACGTGGAAGATCGGCGCTTCGGACATCTTGAAGATGTCCGTACAGTACAGCGAAGAACGGTAATCGCGCGGATCGGAGGTGGTAAAACCGATCTGGTTGTTAACCACGACGTGGATCGTGCCGCCCGTGCCGTAACCCCGCGTCTGCGCGAAGTTGAGCATTTCCTGGTTGACGCCCTGGCCTGCGACGGCAGCGTCTCCGTGGATGATCACCGGCACCACTTCGGCCTTGCCGTTGTCACCGCGACGGATCTGGCGGGCATACACCGAGCCTTCGACCACCGGGTTGACAATTTCCAGGTGAGACGGGTTGAAGGCGAGCGTCAGATGCACCGGACCGCCGTCGGTCATGACGTCGCTGGAGAAGCCCATGTGATACTTCACATCGCCCGCAGACAGATCGGAGACGGCTTTGCCCTCGAACTCCGAGAACAGCATGCTCGGCGACTTGCCGAGCGTATTGACCAGCACGTTGAGACGACCGCGGTGGGCCATCCCGATGACGATTTCCTGAACGCCCTTGCGGCCGGCAACGCGAACCAATTCGTCCATTGCAACGATGGTGCTCTCGCCGCCTTCCAGCGAAAAACGCTTCTGACCGACATACTTGGTATGGAGGTAGCGCTCCATCGTCTCGGCAGCAGTAAGGCGCTCGAGGATCCGGCGCTGCTTCGCCGGTTCAAATGACGGCTTACCGCGCGACGGCTCGATGCGGGCCTGGATCCAGCGCTTTTCGCCGATATCCGTGATGTACATGTACTCGGCGCCAATGGAGCCGCAGTAGGTCTGACGGACCGCATCGAGAATCTCGCGCAAAGTCGCACGATCGCTCGGCAGACCATGAAAGGAGCCGGTGTTGAACGTTTCGTTCAGATCGGCTTCGGTGAAACCGTAATGCGAAAGCTCCAGTTCGTGGATCTCGGGACGCTCCGTGCGCTTGAGCGGATCAAGCTGCGCCCAACGGGTACCCAGGAAACGGTGGGCATTGATCAACTGAAGCGCGCTGACTTGCTTTTGATTACCGTCGGCGGCAACCACAGTCCGAACCGGGCCGCGCTTTGCTATCTCGGCAAAGGCAGTGATGATCGGATAGTGCGCGACATCGCGGCCGTTGCCCGGCGTGTTCTGCAGAGAATCGAAATAGCTCTGCCACTCTTCAGATACGGAATCCGGATTATCGAGATAGTTCTCGTAAAGTTCTTCGATGAACGGCGCATTGCTGCCGAACAGTTGAGAGCTTTGAAAAAGCTTATTCATCATGGGCGACCACCTGGCTTGAGTCTTGTCTTTTTTGAATGGGCTGGCGTGCGGTGGGGAGAAATCCCTGATCGTTTGATGCTGCCGAATAAACGAAGCGGGATGGTTCGACGACTCGACCATCCCGCATCCGCTTTTCTTCTTCCCCCTCCCCCTCCGGGCTAGCTTAACCGCGCTGGGACAGCGGCACTACATCGCGACGCGCAGCGCCAATATAAAGCTGACGCGGACGACCGATCTTGTATTCCGTATCGGTAATCATCTCTTCCCATTGGGTCATCCAACCCACGGTGCGAGCGAGCGCGAAGATGCAGGTGAACATTTCGGTCGGAATGCCAAGAGCCTTCTGAACGATGCCGGAGTAGAAGTCGACGTTCGGATAGAGCTTCTTCTCGACGAAGTACGGATCTTCCAAAGCGATCTTTTCCAACTCCATGGCGAGCTTGAAGAGACGATCGTTTTCCAGGCCGAGTTCGCTGAGCACGTCGTGACAAACCTTGCGCATCAGCTTGGCACGCGGATCGAAGTTCTTGTAGACCCGGTGACCGAAGCCCATCAGCTTGAAGCTGTCGTTCTTGTCCTTGGCACGAGCGATGTACTCGCCCACGCGGGAAACGTCGCCGATCTCTTCAAGCATCTTGAGGCAAGCTTCGTTTGCACCGCCGTGTGCCGGACCCCACAAACAGGCGATACCGGCAGCGATACAGGCAAAGGGGTTAGCGCCGGAAGAGCCGGCCAGACGCACCGTGGAGGTCGACGCGTTCTGCTCGTGGTCGGCGTGCAGCGTAAAGATGACGTCGAGCGCATGAACCAGCACCGGATTCGGCACGTACTTCTCGCACGGGTTGCCGAACATCATGCGCATGAAGTTCGAGGTGTAGTCCAGTTCATTGTCCGGATACATGAACGGCATGCCGGTGTTGTACTTGTAGGCCATTGCGACAATCGTCGGCAGCTTGGCGACAAGACGGTTGAAGCTCACGTTGCGGTGATCGGAGTCCGAGAAGTCCATGGCATCGTGATAGAACGCAGACAACGCGCCGACCACACCGGTCATCACCGCCATCGGGTGAGCGTCGCGACGGAACCCGGAGAAGAACTTGGAGAGCTGCTCATGCACCATCGTGTGCTTCTTGATGGTGGTTTCGAAATCGACCTTCTGCGCCGCATTCGGCAACTCGCCGTTCTTCAGCAGGTAGGTGACTTCCAAGAAGTTGCAGTTTTCAGCAAGTTGCTCAATCGGATAACCGCGATAAAGCAATTCGCCTTTGTCGCCATCGATATAGGTCACCTTCGACTGACAGCTGGCCGTGGACAAAAAGCCGGAGTCGTACGTGAAGTACCCGGTCTTTCCGCCAAGGGTACGGATATCGATCACATCATTGCCATGTGTCCCCGACATAATCGGAAACTCGAAGGCCTTGCCATCTACGTTCAGTGTAGCAGTGCGTTGCGTCGTCATGTTTTGGTCCCTTTTCCCTGTTGAAACTCCACAGCTCCCAAGCGCTGGATCTACCGCGTTAGCCCGCCCGCAGCAAATCCACCATTTCCTTCCAGCGATCGTTTTTGACCGGCTGACTGCCGTTAACCATGGCCCACAGGTCATGGTCTTCAACAATCAGCAGATCATCCAGATCAGCCAGTTGATCGTCAGTCAGACTATCAAAGTGCTTTTCAAGGAAACGCGTGAACACCAGATCGAGCTCAAGAAGAGCACGACGACACTGCCAGCGCACACGCCCCCTGTTCGGCGTCATACGGCGCGACGAACCATCATGTCCTTGATCTTCCCGATCGCCTTGGTCGGGTTGAGATTCTTCGGACAGACATCGACGCAGTTCATGATCGAATGGCAACGGAACAACCGGTAAGGATCTTCCAGGTTGTCCAGGCGCTCGGTGGTGGCCTGGTCTCGGGTATCCGCGAGGAAGCGATACGCAGCCAGAAGGCCGGCCGGACCGACGAATTTGTCCGGATTCCACCAGAACGACGGGCAACTCGTCGAGCAGCATGCGCAAAGAATGCACTCGTAAAGACCGTTGAGCTCTTCACGGTCCTCCGGAGACTGCAGCCGCTCGCGCTCGGGTGCCGGGTCGTTGTTAACAAGATAAGGCTTGATCGAGTGGTACTGCTTGAAGAACTGGGTCATGTCGACGATCACATCGCGAATGACCGGCAGGCCGGGAAGCGGACGCAGGGTGATCGGCTGAGGAAGTTCGTCGATGCTCGTCAGGCATGCCAAGCCGTTCTTGCCGTTGATGTTCATGGCATCGGAGCCACACACACCTTCGCGACAAGAGCGACGGAAGGATAGAGAATCGTCCTTGGCCTTCAGACGCACCAAGGCATCCAGAAGCTTCTTGTCGGACTCTTCGAGTTCGACTGAGATGTCCTGCATGTAAGGCTTGTCATCCCGATCCGGATCGTAACGATAAATCTTGAACTGTACGGTTCGCTTGCTGCTCATCTTTTATTCTCCGGAACGCTCAGTAAGTACGCTTGGCAAGCGCGATCGGCTCGACATCGGCAGACATCGGCTGCAGGTTCACCGGCTTGTAATCAAGGCGATTACCTTCACTGAACCACAGCGTGTGCTTGAGCCAGTTCTTGTCATCGCGACCGTTCGGGGTCTCGGCACAATCGATCGCGTCGTCGCGCACGTGGGCACCGCGAGACTCCTTGCGCGCCTCGGCGGACACCATTGTCGCCTTGGCCACCTCGATGAGGTTGTCGAGTTCGAGCGCCTCGGTACGAGCCGTGTTCCAGACCTTGGATTTATCCTTGATCTGGGTGTACTTGGCACGCTCGGCAACTTCCATGATCTTCGTCACGCCTTCTTTCAGCATGTCGGCGAAGCGGAACACGCCAGCGTGCTTTTGCATCGTGCGCTGCATGTCGAGACGAACGTCGTTCACTTCCACGCCGTTGGTCTGAGTTTCCAGACGCGCGATTCGGGCCAGCGACACATCGGCAGCGTCATCCGGCAGCGGCTTGAGCGTGAGCTGACCCGACTCAAAGTCCGCAACCACCGTTTCACCGGCCGACTTGCCGAATACCAGCAGGTCGAGCAGCGAGTTGGTCCCGAGACGGTTGGCCCCGTGCACCGATGCGCAAGCGCACTCTCCGGCAGCATAGAAACCAGGCACCGGCACATTCGAGTTGCCATCCTTCGGAACGACCACTTGCCCCTTGTAGTTGGTCGGAATGCCGCCCATCTGATAGTGACAGGTCGGCACGACGGGAATCGGAGCCTTGATCGGATCGACACCGGCGAACTGGATGGAGATTTCACGAATGCCCGGCAGGCGCTTCATGATGTTCTCGGGCGACAGGTGCGTGATGTCGAGCAGCACGTGATCCTTTTCCGTGCCGCATCCACGCCCTTCGTTGATCTCGGTAACCATCGAACGGGAGACCACGTCGCGGGATGCAAGATCCTTGAGGTTCGGTGCATAACGTTCCATGAAACGCTCACCGGACGAATTGCGCAGGATACCGCCTTCGCCACGAACACCTTCGGTGATCAGCACACCGGCGCCAGCAACGCCCGTCGGATGGAACTGCCAGAACTCCATGTCTTCCAGCGGGATTCCAGCACGTGCGGCCATACCGACACCGTCACCGGTATTGATGAAAGCATTGGTCGAGCTGTAATAAATACGGCCGGCACCGCCGGTGGCAAAAATGGTTGCCTTGGCATGGAAAATCGCGACTTCCCCGGTTTCCATTTCCATGGCGGTCACACCAAGCACATCGCCATCCGCATTGCGGATCAGGTCCATCGCCATCCATTCGACGAAGAACTGGGTGTTCGCCCGCACATTGCGCTGATAAAGAGCGTGAAGCATCGCGTGACCGGTACGGTCAGCCGCGGCACAGGAGCGCGACACCGCCGTCTGGCCGTAATTCTGCGAGTGACCACCGAACGGGCGCTGGTAGATCTTGCCGTTATCGGTGCGGTCAAAAGGCATGCCGTAGTGCTCGAGTTCGACGACCACTTCGTTGGCCTTCTTCACCATGAACTCGATGGCATCCTGGTCACCCAGCCAGTCAGACCCCTTGACGGTGTCGTACATGTGCCAGTGCCAGTTATCTTCGGTCGAGTTACCAAGAGAAGCTGCCACACCGCCTTGCGCTGCAACGGTGTGCGACCGGGTCGGAAAAACCTTCGTCAGAACGGCAGTCTTCATGCCGGACTCGGAAAGCTGAAGAGCCGCCCGCAGGCCGGCACCGCCAGCACCGACAATAACCGCATCAAAAGTATGCTTAGCGACTTTCACTTACAGCCTCCAGAGAATCTGAGCAGCCCAGCCAGCGTAGCCGATGAGCAGAAGAGCAACGACGGAATGCAGAACCAGGCGCACACCAGTCGGCTTGACGTAATCCATGAAAATGTCGCGCACACCGACCCACGCATGGAAAAACAGCGACATGAAACACAGGAAAGTAGCAAACTTCATGAAGCTGCCACTGAATACGCCACGCCAGCTCTCAAAGGACGAATCGGCCATGGACAGGGCACAGATGGCGAAGAGAACGGTATAGACGGCCATGACGACAGCGGTAATACGCTGCAAAAGCCAGTCACGGAAGCCGTAATGGGCCCCGACGATGATGGGCTTTACCATAGTTTGACTCCGAGCAGAACGGTAAGGGTGAGGCTCACGATCAGAACGATGCGGGCACTGAGGCGGGCAGAGGGCAGATCGATGCCCTTGTGCATATCGAGCAGAAGAAAACGGATACCGGCACAGAAATGGTGCAGATAAGCCCAGAGAAGACCCCACAAAACGATTTTGACCGGCAGATAGCCTACAGTCGCTTTGTATGTAGCATAGGACTCGGGAGAGCCGACGCTATTACCGAACAGCGACAGCATAACCGGCAACATTAGGAACAGCCCCACACCACTCACCCGGTGCAAGATCGAGACGATCCCAGGAAGCGGGAGCCGAATCTGGTTCAACGCCAGATGCTTCGGGCGCTGTTTTTTCAAAATCACCTCTGTCATAGATTTTCCCTCGAACAATAGCGACAAAACAGCCGCTTATTTCCCACACAAACGAAATTGTAAGTATATACCCTTACCGACTACTGACAGGCCGGGCTCTCCCATCAATTCAAAACAATCAATTGAGTTCGTTCAGATAGTAGTGCTCCGCCGTCGAGTAAAGACCGCGACGCCATTCGACCGGGCGATCTCCGTAGGTATAAGTAACCCGCTCGACCGACAACAGCGGCGTACCTTCCGCCACTCCTAGCGTTTCGCTCGTCATCCGGTCTGCTGCCACTGCCCGGATACGCTCTTCGGCACGAATCATCCTCACGCCGAAGCGCCCCTCAAACAAGCTGTATAGCGAGCTTTGAGCGCCCTCAAGCACTTCCATGGTCAAACCTTGAAAAATCTCGCCTGGAAGATAGATTTCGTCGACGACGACAGGCTTGCCGCTGAAACGCAGCAATCGGCGAAGTATCGTCACCGGCGCCCCCAGTTCGATACCAAGCATTCTCGCCGCCTCGTTGCCGGCCTTCGCCTTCCAGCAATCGAGCGGAACGCTCTGCGGATGCGCCAGATCGCCATCCATCGGGACAAGCCGTAAAAAACGAAACAACGCGCGAGGGTCGTTGTGGGAAGCTACATATGTACCCTTGCCCTGCTTGCGAACCAGGAGGTTGTCCGACGCCATTTCGTCAATGGCCTTGCGCACCGTGCCTTGACTTACATTAAAGCGAAGCGCAAGTTCCTGTTCGCTAGGAATGGATTGCCCCGGACGCCACTCTCCGGACTCCAAAGCGCTGAGCATCAGATTTTTTATCTGACGATAGAGGGGGCTAAAAGTGGGCGATTCGTGTCGCATGCGTGCATTGAAACACACTTTTTTGGAGCAGTCCATAAGCTGTCTTGTATCTTATATAAGACATAAAACATTGAATTGACAGCCTTTCAAATTGCTTCTACGATTCGTCTGTTGACTGGCCACACGATGACCACAACGCGGAATCAACATCGCGGCGACTCACTCGCAGGCGGCGCGAAGTCTCAGCAAATGTCTAACCACGCTTCTTTGTAGAGGGAGTTTCAATAATGGCAAAAGCCCCAGTTCGTGTTGCAGTCACCGGCGCCGCCGGTCAGATCGGTTATAGCCTCCTGTTCCGCATCGCAAGTGGCGAAATGCTGGGCAAGGACCAGCCCGTCATCCTTCAACTGCTCGACCTTCCGCAAGCCCAGAAGGCTGTGAAGGGCGTCATGATGGAACTGGAAGACTGTGCCTTCCCGCTACTGGCCGGCATGATCGCCACTGACGATCCCAACGTTGCCTTCAAGGATGCCCAGGTTTGCCTGCTCGTCGGCGCCCGCCCCCGCGGCCCCGGCATGGAGCGTAAGGATCTGCTGACCGAAAACGCCAAGATCTTCACCGTTCAGGGCGCGGCCATCGGCCAATACGCCGATCCCAGCGTCAAGGTGCTGGTTGTGGGCAACCCCTGCAACACCAACGCCTACATCGCCAAGGAAATCGCGGTCAAGTTCGGTCGCGTCCAGGCCAAGAACTTCACCGGCATGCTGCGCCTGGATCACAACCGCGCGCTGTCGCAGCTGGCTTCCAAGTCCAGCCGCGATGTTTCCAGCCTGAAGAACCTAGTCGTCTGGGGCAACCACTCCCCCACGATGTACGCGGATTACCGCGCGGTCACCTCCAACGGCGACAACGTCAAGAACCTGATCAACGACGAAGCCTGGAACCGCGACGTGTTCCTGCCGACCGTCGGCAAGCGCGGTGCGGCGATCATCGAAGCCCGTGGCCTGTCTTCCGCTGCCTCTGCCGCCAACGCCGCCATCGACCACATCCGCGACTGGGTGCTCGGCTCGAACGGCGAGTGGGTCACGATGGGCATTCCTTCCGATGGCTCCTACGGCATTCCCGAAGGCATCATCTACGGCTTCCCGGTTACGACCGAAAACGGCGAATACAAGATTGTTCAAGGTCTTGAAATCGACGAATTCTCCCGCGACCGCATGAACCACACGCTGAACGAACTGCTCGAAGAGCGCGACGGCGTGAAGGACCTGCTGGGCTGATCGCCTCTCAGCGCGACGCACCACATGACGCGGGAGCAGAGATGCTCCCGCGTTTTTCGTTGACGGCACTTTTTTGCTACCCTCCTTTCCCTTCGGACACCACAAGATAACGAGAGCAACCGCCATGTCTTCCTCCTTGCCGCATCCCGATCACGTGCTGTTTCAGGGGGAAAAGCCCTTCCCCGTCCTTCCCGCCGTCGACCATTACGCTGGCAGCGAAAAACTGATGCGCAAGGCACTGGCGCTGCAGCATGAACTCGGGCCGGTCTTCGACATCACTTGCGACTGCGAGGATGGCGCCCATGCCGGGGCAGAGGCCGCACACGCGAGCATGGCTGCCGGGCTGATCATGTCTGACGACAACCGCTTCGGGCGCGTCGGCGCCCGCATCCACGACATTACCCACCCGCACTGGGAGCAGGACGTAGACATCCTCGTCAGTCAGGCCGGCGAACGACTTGCTTTTCTCACCATTCCCAAGCCGCGCAGCGTTGCAGACGCCGCCCGCCAAATCGAGGGAATCCGGAATGCCGAAGAGCGCTATGGCATCGAAAAGGAAATCCCGGTGCATGTGCTGATCGAAACCCACGGCGCCTTGCGCGACGCCTGGGACATCGCCGCCCTGGACCGCGTCGAATCCCTCGACTTTGGTCTGATGGACTTCGTCAGCGGTCATCATGGCGCCATTCCCGGCTCCGCAATGCGCAGCCCCGGTCAGTTCGAACATCCGCTGGTGGCGCGCGCGAAGTGCGACATCGCCGCGGCCGCCCTCGCCAATGGCGTGGTGCCATCGCATAACGTCACAACCGAACTCAAAGACCTCGCCTATATCCGTCACGACGCCGAGCGCGCTCGCAAGGAATTCGGCTATTTGCGCATGTGGAGCATTCACCCGAATCAAATCGTTCCGATCATCGAAGCCATGCGCCCCGACTTCACCGAAGTCGAGGAAGCCGCCGACATCCTGATCGCCGCCCAAGACAAGGATTGGGGTCCGATCCAGCACCGGGGCAAACTTCACGACAGGGCGTCGTATCGCTATTACTGGGAACTTCTTAAGCGCGCCAAGAGCACTGGAATGGAAATTTCATACCTCGCAAGCACCCGTTTCTTTTAAAGAAGGCGGATTCCTGGCAACACATGCCCCAGCTTTGGCCGTCGCGTCCCGGCGCGACCGCTCCAGCACCCTTCGGTCTGGCATTTGCGAAAGCCTGAGGCAAATCTCGCCGCCCGCCTCGTCGGGCCATTGGTAGCCGCGGCACAACGCAGCCTTTCATCGTCGGGAGAGCTGGCCGCTTGCTGCCTCTACCCGCCAACCGCACGCGGCTTGAGGATGCTGCCTCCAGGTGTCGTCGCGGCTGACCCTGCGCCACGGCTCGCCACTCGAAACACTGACATCCGTCCGGATGGCCGACATCACCCTACCCTTGCAGACGCACACTCCGGGGTGCAGACTCGCCCCACGAACGGTGAGATGGCTGGGAGAATCGGTCGATGGGCAACGACAGCGTTGATCCGCACGGTTTGAGTCCGCAGGATGACACCGCCGCGGTTTCCATATTGGCGCTGACGCGACAGTTTCTCGACGATCTTCATCCTGGGGCACCACACACTCGTCGGATCACGCTGGAAAGCACTCTCGAGCGGGATCTCGGGCTGGACAGTCTGAGCAGGGTTGAGTTGGCCGTGCGCATTGAACGCGCGTTCGGCATCCTCCTAACTGAGCACACGCTGGCCGACATGCAAACGCTGCGCGATGTGCTCGATGCCCTGCCGAGCGCGGTGGAGAAGCTGCCGGACGCCGTCGACGCGCCCCTTCCGACGGACTGGTCGGAGCCGGCACAAGCCGCGCCCGAGACTGCCGCCACCCTCCTCGATGTGCTCGACTGGCACCTCCGCGCGCACCCGGACCGGGTTCAGATCGTGTGCCTCGCCGAGAGTGGCAACGTGAATATCCGTTACCGCGATCTCGACCAAACGGTAAGCGCCGTGGCGGCGGGACTGCAGCGCGCCGGCCTCGATCCCGGTCAGACCGTGGCGATCATGCTGCCAACCGGCCCGGACTACTTTTCCGCCTATTTCGGCATTCTTCGTGCCGGCGGCGTACCGGTACCGATCTATCCGCCCGCACGCCTTACCCAGATCGAGGAGCACGTGCGCCGCCACGCGGGCATTCTGGCCAATGCCCAAGCCGCGATGCTCGTCACCGTGCCCGAGGCGCGAGCCGTCGCCCGCTTGCTGGAAGCACATGTCGGCGGACTACGCCGCATCGCCACCGTACCCGAGCTGATCGCCGGCGGAGGCGTGCCACGGCCGGTCGCCATCCGCCCGCTCGACACCGCCTTCATTCAATACACTTCCGGCAGCACGGGAGACCCGAAGGGCGTGGTGCTCACCCACGCCAACCTGCTGGCCAATATCCGTGCCATCGGACAAGCGACCGATCTCGCTCCAAACGATGTCTTCGTCAGCTGGCTGCCGCTCTATCACGACATGGGGCTGATCTGCGCCTGGCTTACCAGCTTCTATTTTGGAGTCCCGCTGGTGGTGATGTCGCCGCTCAGCTTCCTCGCCCGCCCCGAACGCTGGCTGCGAGCCATCCAACACTATCGCGGCACCCTCTCCGCCGCGCCGAATTTCGCCTACGAACTATGTGTCAAGCGCATTGTAGATGCCGACATCGAGGGGCTCGATCTAAGCTCCTGGCGCATCGCCGCCAACGGCGCAGAGCCGGTGATCCCTGAAACGATGCAGCGCTTCGGCCAGCGCTTCGCCGCCTATGGCTTCCGACCCGAAGCAATGACCCCTGTCTATGGGCTGGCCGAATCCACTGTCGGACTCCTGTCGCCCCCGCTCGGGCGCGGACCGCGCATCGACCGCGTGCGCCGCGACACATTCAGCAGCAGCGGCAACGCCATCCCCGCCTCGCCCGACGACCCGTCGGCCCTGAGCTTCGTCTCCTGCGGCAGCCCGTTGCCGGGCCACGCGGTGAGGATTGTCGACGCGCTGGGCCGTGAAGTGGGTGAGCGGATCGAGGGCCGACTGGAATTCAAGGGCCCCTCGGCCACCGCTGGATATTTCCGCAATCCCGGGCAAACGCAGCGCCTGTTCGACGGCGACTGGCTCGATACCGGCGACCGCGCCTACTCCGCCAATGGCGAGATTCACCTCACCGGCCGGGTCAAGGACATCATCATTCGCGGCGGACGCAATATCTATCCACATGAGCTCGAAAACGCCGTCGGCAGCATCTCCGGCATCCGCCGCGGCTGCGTCGCCGTGTTCGGCAGCCCGGACCCGGACAGCGGAACCGAACGCCTGATCGTCCTCGCGGAAACCAAGGAATCCGACGTGGCGCGGCGGGACGCCCTGCGTGCGCAGCTCATCGACATCACCGTCGCAACCCTCGGCGAGCCCCCAGACCAAGTGGTGCTGGCGCCGCCTCAGACCGTTCTCAAAACCTCCAGCGGCAAGATTCGCCGTGCGGCCTGTCGCGATCTGTACGAAAGCGGTCGCATCGGCGTTCGCACTCATGCCGCCTGGTGGCAGATCGTCCGCCTGATTGCCGGTTCCGTTTTGCCCCAGATGCGGCAGACGGCGGCCGCCGCTGCCCGGTTACTCTACGGAATCTACGTGCTGCTGCTGTTCTCGGTAATCGCCCTACCGGCTTGGCTGCTGACTGCGATGGCGCCACGCCCGTCCATCGCATGGCAAGTGAACCGCTTTGCGTCGCGCACCCTGCTGCAGCTGGCCGGCATTCCTCTCACGGTGAGCGGCCTGGAGCATCTTCCAGCCGGACCTTGCGTGCTCGTCGCCAACCACGCCAGCTACATGGACGTCCTCGTCCTGTGTGCCGCCCTTCCCCCGCCCTTCCGCTTCGTCGCGAAGCGAGAGCTGCTCGAGTCGGCACTGACCCGCCTCTATCTGCGCGGGCTGGGAACCCAATTCGTCGAGCGATTCGACGCCCGGCAGAGCGTCGAGGACGCCCGGCGGCTCGCGGAAACGGTGAAAGCCGGCATTTCGATGGGCTTTTTTCCGGAAGGCACGTTCACCCGACGGGCCGGATTGATGCCTTTTCGACTCGGCGCCTTTGCGGCCGCCGTAAGCGCCGGCGTTCCGGTGCTACCGGTCGCCATCCGCGGAGCCCGCACACTGCTTCGCGACGGCCAGCGGCTGCCTCGACACAGCGCCATCTCCATAGCCATCGGCGAACCCGCCTATCCGCCCGCCTCAGCCAAGGATGCCTTTGCCGCCGCCGTGGCGCTGCGCGACATCGCCCGGTCATTCATCCTGGCCCATTGCGGCGAAATGGACGCCGGATCGAACCAAACGCCAGATTGATGGCCTCACTCAAGTAGCCCAGGGTCGGCGTCTTCGGGTCCGAAGATGCGGCGCCGGGACGGAAATGGATTCAATATCAATGTATAAAGGTGAAAAACTCAACGCCTGGACCCACCTCGTCGGCACCGTACTGGCGGTGATCGGCGGCATTCAACTGATCGTGCCAGCGGCCACGGGCGGCGACGCATGGAAGGTCGTAAGCGCGTCGATCTACGGCGCCACACTGGTGCTGCTCTACGGCGCGTCGACGCTCTATCACAGCCTGCGCGGACGGGCGAAAGACATCCTGCGCGAACTGGACCACCACAGCATCTATCTGCTCATTGCCGGCACCTACACGCCCTTCTGTCTGGTCACGCTGCGCGGCCCCTGGGGCTGGTCCATCCTCGGCGTAGTCTGGGGTCTCGCCACCCTCGGCATTCTCCAGGAACTCCGAAAGAACAAGGGCGAGCGCATCCTGTCCGTGATCATTTACGTGCTGATGGGCTGGCTGGTGCTGGTCGCCCTCATCCCCTTGCTCAACGCACTCGGCTCGGCGGGCTTCGCTTGGCTCGCGGCGGGTGGGCTCCTCTACACCGTCGGAATCGTGTTCTACATACTCGACACGCGTCTCACCCACGCCCACGGCATCTGGCATCTGTTCGTGCTCGGCGGCAGCACCTGCCATTACGTCACCGTTCTGCACTACGTCCTCTAGCCGGAGCACCATCCAGACCGACGCCGACGACAGCCTTCTGAACTCGCGACGATCGGCCGCTCGCCCAGCGCAAACAGGGCCGTGCCTTGAGCGCCCTGACTGACGGCGATGGGCGCTTGCCCACGAAGCGTTCATCGCCGCCAACGGAAAACGCCCCGGATTGCCGAAGTGACTGCCGGATCAACGGCCGGCCTTCTCCCCGTTTCCGCATTGGCGCGGGCGGAAAATTCACGCTGAACCGCTCGACATCCCGCGGACGATCGACGCCTGAAAGACTGGCGGCGGAACCAAGACAGAGACGCTCGGCTCTGCGCGTAAAGGAAAACCTGCGCGTCTTCGACGGGCATCGTTCCAGACAGCGAAAGCCCCAACCCGCAGCCCGGAAGACTCCATATCTTCCGATTCGTGGCAACAGCTATGGCCGTCGCAACAATAGAACCGAGCCGCGACGACTAGCAATCCGTCTTTTCATGGCCCATCGGAAGACAAGGCCGCAAAAATCAGCCGGGCGATCGATTCGATCGATGCACGATGTCCTGCTCAGCGGGACAAGGCCGTCGATTCACACTTATCGCAAACCTCCCACGGCAGACACTCGCAGACACGCTGCTGCGCAACGTAAGCGCTACCCACGATGACCTTGCTGGTCGCCTCCCGCTTATTGGCCTGCACACCGCTCTGCCGCGGCACAACAATCGTCGAACCGTCGTGGGGTGTCGGCGCCCATCGCGCAAAAGCGGCCATATCCGCCTTGCCCTCGACGTACCAGATTTTCCTGGCCGCATCCCATCGGGCTCCCAGCATCTTGGCTTCGTCCTTTTCCGCAAACGGAACCTTCAAATTCATTCTCATTTTCTCGACCCCAAAATACTTGAGAAGGCCAGCTGCCGCCTGCCCCGGCTGCCCCTTGATCCGATTCGCTGACATGGCCCTCCCTCCTTGTGAAGCGCCATCGCAAAATGGCAGAAGCTGCCACCAGAAAAAGGCAAGGGGGCGAATAGTCCTGATCGCGGAAAGAAAAACCCGGCACGCAGCCGGGCTCTTTGTCTGACGTCGCTACCGCTTAGTCCGGCAGCGCGATCTTGTTGTCAGTGCTGTACTGGTAGTCGTGGAAAACGTGTTCGGCGCTGAGGATCTGGTAATTGCCGTCCTCGCCCTTGCGCGACGTATCTTTCAGACGATAGGTGTATTGCCCGCAAGTCCAGAGATCGAAATTACGCATGTGGGTACACATGCAGGTCTTCTCCATGACCGAGATCTTTTTGGCACCGGGATGGAGTTCCACTTGGCGGTTGTATGCCTGGATGTAGGAGCAATTGCCGTTGCTGTCGAGCAAATAACCATAGGCTTCACAATTCGGGCGAATCCCTGAACCGATGGCAGGACTACCGATCAACATCCGCATCGGATAGCCGGTCGGCGATATCTGGTTGACGACGATTTCTTCTTCGCTGGCTTTGAAGTAATGCTGCTGCACGTTCGCAGGCAAACCACATTCTTCCGTGACGGTAAAACGTGTAGCCACTTGAACCGCCGCAGCGCCGTTTTCCAGGAAAGCTGCAGCATCGCTGCCGGTGAAGATGCCGCCGGCGGGAATCAGCGGAATATCGAGCTTCTCGGCCACCAGCCACGCTTTGATCTCGGCAACGATGGTTGCCAGATCGTACTGCGCCCAGTCCATGCCAAACCCCAGGTGACCACCGGCCAGCGGACCTTCAACCACCACGTAGTCGGGCAAACGGTTGGTTCGCGCGCTCTTGCGCAGGAAAAGCTGCAACGCACGCAAGGAGGACACGATGATGCCGAGCTTGGCGTCACGGAAACGGGGATGATCCTCGATCAACGCAAACGAACCGAGGTGCAGGCCGGCCGCCAGCGTGATGCCGTCGGCACCCGCATCGAGCGCGCTGGCCAGTCGCACGCGAAGCGTTTCCTTCGGCGCATTCATGGTCAGCTTTTCCATGCAATTGACGAAGATCATGCCCGAACCACGCTTCGCCTCCATGGTCTTGCCCACATGCAGCTTGGTCGCTTCGGCTAGCTGGCCAAGATCGAACTGCACCACCGACTTGTCGGTATTGGCGACGTTGTACTTGTACTGTTTGAGCTTTTCCTTCACGTACTTGGTATTGAAGCGGCGATCCGCCACCGTTTTGACCATCGCATCCGAGATGTGACCGATCCCGCCCAGACGCGCAGCCACCAGCGCCAGATCTGCAGTGGAGATATCCACCCCCATGCCTCCGATCACAATGGGCACTAGCTCCTGCTTGCCAAAGCGCAGACGGAAATCATCAACTCGTTTCATGAAACTCCTTCCAGACAGACGTGAACACGCCAATAAGGGGACCACGAACTGAAATGTGGCTTAACGGAGCATTATCCCACTGAGAGGCTGCGGTTGACGCTGTTTAAATCAAGGAAAATACAAGAAATGCGGGCGCCGCCCGTCGAACTCGGCCAACCCGACAGGCGGCGGAGCGAACCGAGGGAAAATTTGTTACCTTCACCCCTGCGGAAAATGTCACAGAGTCCGCTAAAATCACGCCTTCGAAGCCTCCCGAATCCAGATGTCGGAATCCTCCCATCCCGCCAAAGAATGCGCTGTCCTGTTTGCCGACCTGGTCGGCAGCACACAGCTATATCAGCGCGTGGGCGACACCTCGGCATTCGAGTTGGTGGATCGCAGCATCCGCGCGATGCGCATCGTCGTCGAAACAAAACGCGGCCGTGTCGTCAAACATACCGGTGACGGCCTCATGGCAGTCTTCAACGATGCCGACAGCGCCGCCGACGCCACACTCGCCATTCACCAGAACCTCAAAGAGCTCCCTTACGCGCCGGAGCAGCAACGGCTTGCAGTAAGGATTGGCTTTCACTTCGGACCGGTCGTCGTCAGCGGCACCGACGTCTTCGGAGAAACGGTCAATTTCGCGGCACGGCTTGCCGAACTCGCGTCGCCGGGCAAGGCGATCACCTCGGCCGAAACGGCCCGCCGCCTCGGGCCGGAATGGCGCTCGGTCCTTCATGCGCTCCCGCCACGGGTCATCCGCGGGCTCTCCCGGCCGGTAGAACTGTGCGAACTGATGTGCGAAGCGGTCGGCGAACTGACCATCGTCCAAAGCGACCACTTCCTGCTCGAAACCGAGCCTGAACTGCGCCTCTACCTCGATTCGATCTCCCTGGTGCTCAACTCCACCAAGCCAAGCGCACAGATCGGCCGCGATCCGGCCGCCGATCTGGTCGTCGGCGACACCCAATCGTCCCGCCGGCATGCCGCAATCGAACTTCGCGGGGACAAATTCGTGCTGATCGACCGCAGCAGCAACGGCACCTTCGTACAGATCGAAGGCGAGCGCGAGTTTCTTCTATCCCGCGAAGAAGTCGTCCTGCGCGGCCGAGGTCAGTTCGCCCTTGGACGCAGTTGCGCCAACAGCCCACAGGTCGTCAGCTTCGTTTGCATCTAGGCGCCTGGCGCCAGCCCTGGACACCACCGACAGAACCGCGCTTTGCGCGGTCCGGGCGAAGCGCGGCAAAGTCCGCCTATTGTCCCAGCGCCGAACGCAGCGCCAAACCTGCCTTCTCGACCGCCTCTCCGGCCTGCGGGAACATCTTCCCGAGGGTGAAGAAGCCATGCACCATCCCCTCGAACTCATGGACCGTTACCGGCACGCCGGCCGCACGGAGCGCTTCGGCATAGGCATTGCAATCATCGGCAAGCGGATCGCAACCGGCGATGATGAAGGTCGCCGGCGGGAGACCGTCAAAGCGATCGGCCAGAAGCGGAGACGCGCGCCAGTCCTTCCAGTCGTCGTCGTTGGGCAGATATTTGTCAAAAAACCAGGCCAGACTCTCGGTATCCAGGAAAAACCCGGAAGCATAGGCGCGACGCGACGGACGCTGGCTGAGAATGTCGGTGCACGGATAGATCAGGAGCTGTAGCGCAGCCTGCGGACCGCCCGAGTTGCGTAGCTGCAGCGCGGTCACGGTACTCAAAGTACCGCCGGCGCTGTCGCCGGCAAGCGCAAAGCGCGATGCATCGATGCCGAGCAGCGCGGCGTTGGCAAGGCTCCAACTGACCGCATGCAGCGCATCGTCCACCGCGCCTGGAAAGGGATGCTCCGGCGCCAGCCGGTAATCCACCGACAACACCGCACCGCCGCTGTAGTTGGCCAGCTCGCGGCACAAGGCGTCATAGCTGGAAATATCGCCGACACACCAGCCGCCGCCATGAAAATAAAAAGTGACCGGCAGGATATCGTCCGGCCCTGCGGCGAGGGGACGATACAGGCGGCTCAAGATCACCCCGTGATGCGCATGAATGCCGGGAATCGGCACATCGGTCACCGAAGAGACTGCCGGCAACTCCGGGCGCAGCGCGAAGTGGAGTTTTTCGAAGGAGCGGCGGGCCTGATGCACATCCAACTCGTGAAAGCGCGGCGCCCCGACGCGGTAAACCATGTCGAGCAAGGCCTTGGCTTTGGGATCGAGAGCCATGGAAGAATCCGGAATATTGGGAGTGTCTTGGGCCTTGCCGAACTTACAAGATGCAGCAGGACTCGCCTGTTCGGCCACTGCGGGCCTGTCGATCAATCGGGGCAAATTTGCGCCAAAAACGGAAAAACCAGCCCATTTTTTGCTACAATTTTCTAACCCATTGATTTTATTGGTGCCGGGAGAGGGACTCGAACCCTCACACCTTGCGGCGGCGGATTTTGAATCCGCTGCGTCTACCGATTCCGCCATCCCGGCATGGGAAGCGCCGCATTATCTACGAATCTTTTCATTGCATCAACTCATGGCCTGGACTCTCGACGATTTCGATTACCCGCTCCCCCAAGAACTGATCGCCCAGGCACCGCTCGACCGCCGCACCGACAGCCGTCTGCTGCAGGTTGGGCCGCCGCTCATGGATCTGCATTTTTCCGATTTGCCCACCCTGCTCGCCCCCGGCGACCTACTGGTTTTCAACGACACGCGGGTCATCCACGCCCGTCTCTTCGGCACCAAGGACACCGGCGGCCAGGTCGAGGTGATGGTCGAGCGTCCGCTCGGCGCCCACGAAGCGCTCGCCCAGGTGCGCGCCAGCAAATCGCCCAAGCCGGGTTGCCGGCTGCATCTCGAAGACGCCCTCGATGTCGAGGTGATCGGTCGTGTCGGCGAATTCTTCCACCTGCGCTTTCCGACCGACGAAGACCTCGTCGTACTGCTCGAACGCCACGGACGCCTGCCCCTGCCGCCCTACATCGAACGGGCGGCCGGCAATGCCGACGAATCCCGCTACCAAACCGTCTTCGCCCGCAATCCCGGCTCGGTGGCGGCGCCGACGGCGGGGCTGCATTTCGACGAAGCCTTGCTCGCCAACCTCGCCGAACAAGGTATCAATAGCGCCTTCGTCACCCTCAACGTCGGCGCCGGCACCTTCCAGCCGGTACGCGTGCACGACCTTTCCGAGCACCGGATGCACACCGAAGCCTACTTCGTGCCTCAGGCCACCGTCGACGCCATCGCCGCCACCAAGGCGGCCGGCAAACGCGTGGTGTGCGTCGGCACGACCAGCATGCGCGCCCTCGAATCCGCCGCCCGCGAAGGCGACCTCAAGGCAGGCGAAGCCGAAAGCGACCTGTTCATCCTGCCCGGCTACCGCTTCAACGTGGCCGACGCGCTCATCACCAATTTCCATTTGCCAAAATCCACCCTGCTGATGCTCGTTTCGGCCTTTGCCGGCATGGGCGCCATCCGCAATGCCTACGCCCACGCCATCGCCCAGCGCTACCGCTTCTTCAGCTACGGCGACGCCATGTTCCTCACTCACAATCCCGCATGAAATACGAACTCCTTGCCACCGACGGCGCGGCCCGCCGCGGCCGCCTCACACTCAACCACGGCACCGTGGACACCCCCGCTTTCATGCCGGTCGGCACCTACGGCACGGTCAAAGGCATCTCGCCCCAGGATCTGCGCGACATCGGCGCACAGATTTGCCTCGGCAACACCTTCCACCTTTGGTTGCGCCCGGGGCTTGAAGTCATGGAAGCCTTCGGCGGCCTGCATCAGTTCATGGCCTGGGACGGGCCCATCCTCACCGACTCGGGCGGCTTTCAGGTCTTCTCGCTGGGTGCCCTGCGCAAGATCAGCGAAGAAGGGGTGCGCTTCAACTCCCCGGTCAATGGCGACAAGCTCTTTCTCACGCCCGAGGAATCGATGCGCATCCAGAAGACGCTCAACTCCGACGTCGTGATGATCTTCGACGAATGCACGCCCTACCCCGCCAGCGTGCCGGAAGCCGCCGACTCCATGCGCATGTCCCTGCGCTGGGCGCGCCGCTCCCGCGACGAGTTCGACCGCCTCGAAAACACCAATGCCCTGTTCGGCATCGTTCAGGGCGGCATGTACGAAAACCTGCGCGACGAATCCCTCTCCGGGCTGGAAGAGATCGGCTTCAACGGCTACGCCATCGGCGGACTGTCGGTAGGCGAACCGAAGGAAGACATGCAGCGCATCCTTCACCACACCGCGCCGCGCCTGCCCACCGACAAGCCGCGGTATCTGATGGGCGTCGGCACACCGGAGGACATCGTCTTTTCGGTGCAGGCCGGCATCGACATGTTCGACTGCGTGATGCCCACCCGCAACGCCCGCAACGGCTGGCTGTTCACCCGTCACGGCGACATCAAGATCCGCAACGCCCGCCACAAGACCGACACCCGTCCGCTCGACGAATCCTGCGACTGCTACACCTGCCGCAACTTCTCGCGGGGCTACCTGCACCACCTCAACCGGCTCAACGAGATCCTCGGTGCGCGGCTGGCCACCATCCATAATCTCCACTACTACCAGCAGCTCATGCGCGACCTGCGCGACGCCATCGCCGCCGGCACGCTGACCGACTACGTCGCCCGCTTCCACCGGGAACGCGCCGGTCAAGGCGCCTGATCCTGCCCCAGCGCGGGCGGCGGCTTCGCCCGCCCGCGCCTTGCCGCTATAATCGTGCCTTTGCCCAAAATCCGCCCCATGCAGGTTTTCCGTGGAATCCCCAAGCGAGCCGCCCATGGCTGCGTACTCACCATCGGCAACTTCGATGGCGTGCACCGCGGTCATCAGGCGCTGCTGGCAAAGCTGACCGAAAAAGCGCAGGCCACCGGACTCCCCTCGGCGGTGCTGACTTTCGAGCCGCACCCCAGGGAATATTTCACCCACGAAAACCGCCCGCGCCGCCTCACTTCCCTGCGCGAAAAAATCCGCCTGCTCGAAGCCCAGGGCGTCGATCGCCTCTACATCGGCCGTTTCAATGCCGGTCTGGCCGGACTCACCGCCGAACAGTTCATCGAAGACGTGCTCTGCCACGGCCTCGGCGTGCGCCACGTGCTGATCGGCGACGACTTCCGCTTCGGCAAGGGCCGTCAGGGCGATTTCGCGATGCTCCAGGCCGCTGGCAAAAAAGTCGGTTTCGGCGTCGAATCGATGCACACCGTCGACCACGAAGGCGAACGCGTCTCCAGTTCGGCCGTGCGTGCCGCCCTGGCCGACGGCGACATGCCCCACGCCGCCCGCCTGCTCGGCCGCCCTTACAGCATCAGCGGACGGGTCATGCACGGCGACAAGATCGGCCGCACCATCGGCTTTCCCACCGCCAACATCCAGCTCAAGCACCGCAGCCCGCCGCTGATGGGCATCTACACCGTGAGTGTGGATGGCCTGACCGACCGTCCGTGGCCCGGCGTCGCCAGCGTCGGCGTGCGCCCCACCATCAACGACGCCGGCCGGCCGAGCCTCGAAGTGCACCTCTTTGACTGGACCGCCGACTGCTACGACGCCCACCTGCGGGTGAACTTCCTCGCCAAACAGCGCGACGAAGAACGCTACGACACCCTCGAAGCCCTCACCGCCCAGATCGCCCGCGACGCCGAGCGGGCGCGGGCCTATTTCGCACAGAATCCCCTCTGAATTCACAGGCAGCTCACCGACCATGTCCGAAACCCGCAAGACCCTGAACCTGCCCGACACGTCCTTCCCGATGCGCGGCGATCTCGCCAAGCGCGAACCCAAATGGATCGCCGACTGGCAGCAGCGCAAGCTCTATCAAAAAATCCGCAAGGCCTCCGCCGGCCGGCCCAAGTTCATCCTGCACGACGGCCCGCCCTACGCCAACGGCAACCTGCACCTGGGCCATGCCCTCAACAAGATCCTCAAGGACATCATCGTCCGCTCCAAAACCCTGGCCGGCTTCGACGCGCCCTACGTGCCGGGCTGGGACTGCCACGGCCTGCCCATCGAACACAAGATCGAAGTCACCCACGGCAAGGGCCTGCCCGCCGACAAGGTGCGCGAACTGTGCCGGGCCTATGCCACCGAACAAGTGGCGGTGCAGAAGAAGGAATTCATCCGCCTCGGCGTACTCGGAGACTGGGACAATCCCTACCTGACCATGAACTTCGCCAACGAAGCCGGCGAAGTGCGGGCGCTGGCCGAGATGGTCAAGCGCGGCTGGGTGTTCAAGGGCTTGAAGCCGGTCAACTGGTGTTTCGACTGCGGCTCGGCGCTGGCCGAAGCGGAAGTGGAATACCAGGACAAAGCCAGCCCGGCCATCGACGTGGGCTTTGTCTGCGCCGAACCCGAGAAGCTCGCCGCCGCCTTCGGTCTCGCCGCCCTGCCGGCGGGCAAGGACGCCTACGCGGTGATCTGGACCACCACCCCCTGGACCATCCCCGCCAACCAGGCGCTCAACGTCCATCCCGAACACGACTACGCGTTGGTCGACACCCCGCGCGGCCTGCTCGTGCTGATGACCGAACTCGCCGAAGCCAGCCTCAAGCGTTTCGGCCTCGAAGGCACGATCGTCGCCCGCACCAACGGCGCCAAGCTCGAGCGCATCGCATTCCGCCACCCGTTCTACGACCGCGTCTCGCCCGTCTTCGTGGCCGACTACGTGGGCCTCGACGCCGGCACCGGCATCGTGCACTCGGCCCCGGCCTACGGTCTGGAAGACTTCAATTCCTGCAAAGCCAACGGCTTCACCAACGACGACATCCTCAGCCCGGTACAAAGCAACGGCGTCTATTCCGAATCGCTGCCCTTCTTCGGCGGCCTGCACATCTGGAAGGCCAACCCGGTCATCGTCGACAAGCTCCAGGAAGTCGGCGCGCTGTTCTCCCACGAAAAGATCAGCCACAGCTACATGCACTGCTGGCGCC
>ERZ650311.37-NODE-37-length-85013-cov-11.247063_pt1 | contig 85013 bp, 137 predicted proteins | sample MGYA00376247_ERZ650311 | MGnify/ENA primary metagenome ERZ650311 (study PRJEB26733, sample SAMN07839324) | wastewater metagenome | biome: small river; feature: stream; material: water | place: USA: North Carolina | collected 2016-07-28 ... | reverse complement strand
GTTAAATATAATCTTAATTTAACTTCTGCTACAGTTGAAAATATTAGAACATCCGTTATCAATTCTATTATTGATTTCAATGAAGTAAATTTGGATGATTTTAATTCAACTCTCTATTTTTCTAAATTGATTGCTAATATTGATGATTCTGATACTTCGATTATTTCAAATTCAACCAAAATAGAAATTTATAAAAAGGTTGATTTAGTTCTTAATGAATTACAAAATTTAGTAGTTGAATTTAATGTTCCTTTATTAGATAATATACCAGAACAAAGTAATACCCATCCAACAAATGATATTAAAATCATTCGATCTACATTATTCAATCAACATGGTGAAACCTACTTCCTAGAAGATAATGGACAAGGTATCATCAGAGTTATGAAAAATTCTGGTTCTAATTCTGTAAGAGTATATGATATTGGTACTGTAGATTATGCTACAGGAATAGTTCGTATCAATAATTTTGAAGTATCAGGATTTGAAGGGGTATCATTTAAGATATATGCTATTCCTGCTGATTCGGATATTACATCTTCTAAAAATACAATTTTTACAATTGAACCAGACGAAATTTCAATCAATGTAGTTCCTGTTAGAGAATAATAATGGATACAGTTGAAAGCAAAATTTCGAACCTAATTGAAACACAATTTCCGGCTGAATATAGACAGAGCGGACCAGTTTTCGTTGCTTTCGTAACTGAATATTATAAATGGTTGGAACAACAGAATAATATTCTTTATCATACCAGAAATCTTTATGCTTATAACGATATTGACACTACTGTTGAACAATTTTTGGTATATTTTAAAGAAACATATCTTAAAAACATCCAATTCAATACCAATACAAACATTCCTCAGTTAATTAAACATTCTTTGGATATCTATCGTTCTAGAGGTACAGAACGAGCCATTGATTTGTTATTTCGTCTAGTTTTTGGGGCCGGTGCTGAAGTTTACTATCCTTCACAAGATATCTTTAGATTATCGGATGGTGGTTGGTATAAACCAAGATATTTGGAAGTTACACTAAATGATAAAACTAGTTTATTTTCTAATAGACAGATTGTTGGATTAAAGTCTGGTGCCAAGGCTTTCGTAGAGAAAGTCATTCGTAGAACAGCCAATGGTAAATTGATTGATGTATTATATATATCAGCTATTGTTGGTAATTTTCAAACTGATGAAGTTATCATTGTTGATGGTACATCGGATGTAAATGATGAACGTATTAAAATAGTTGGGTCTCTTTCAGATATTGATATTCCAGAAGAAGGTATTGGAGCTAGGTTTTCTATAGGTGATATTGTTGATTTAGTATCAAGTAGAGGTAGACAAGGTAAAGGTCGTGTTACCTCAATTAATGATATTATTGGTCTGGTTAATTTTACATTAGAGAATGGTGGTTGGGGTTATACGGCTAATGCTGAAGTATTAATTTCTGAAAAAGTGTTATTAATCAATAATTTAACAACATCTGCTAACAATAAAACTTCTGATTATTTCAAAATTTTTACTCCATTTATACAACCTAGAGCAACTATTGGATATAATACATTAACAGGTTTGGATGAATTTGTTGTTAGTAGTTTGATCTATAATTATTATCCTAATAATGCTGTTAAAGGTACTGGTCGTGTCATTAATACGTCACCCAATACTACCACAACAGGTAATATCCATATTTCGATTCTTGAAGGATTGTTTGAAGATGAAGATGTAATCTATACAACAGCGAATGCAGCTTCAGCCGAAATAAATGTAGGTGGTTATGTTGATTTTACTGTAACAAGTAATTTGATGGCTACTTCATCTAACTTAGAAATTACCTTGATTAATCCAGTTGGTGAATATAACCGTAATGAAATTGTATATGTTTCAAATGGGTCTGTTAATACTGCTATTGGTACTGTATTTTCATATTCTACTTTGTTAAATAAAGGCATTCTTAAAATTGTCGATAGAACAGGTATTTTTAGAAATGATGATGTAGTATTAGGCGAAGAAACAGGTGCATCTGGTACAATCGAAAATATTGCAATGACAATTGGCGTTATTGATATTACTGGCAATACGACATACACCACATTAAATGGTAATTATGTATATAGCTCTACTTATAATACACAAGGTACTATTTCTATTATAGGTGAAGGTACAGGAGCAGATTTCGAAATTTCTCCTGATTTACTTTATACTCAAAACATTTTTATTAATGATGATTTTATTTTACCAAAAGCTAACGTATCTCTTAATGCTACTAGTTATGGCTTCGCTTCCAATCTTACTGCTAATTTAACCAATTGCACAATTGCTGAAGCATTACATATGGCTAATAAGGATGTTGGTAAAATTCAAACATTAGTATCTATCAATCATGGTAGAGATTATACTTATCCTCCATTCGTTAAAATTTTTGAACCAATAGTATATGCTTATAAAAAACGTGATTATATATTAGAGATATCATCTATTTCAGGTAATTTTACTATTGGTGAAAGAATTACTCAGGGTAACACCAATGGTATTGTCAAGGAAGGTTCAAATAGCTCTGTTTTATATGTCGAACGTTTAAATTTTACTAATACTACAGATTTTATTATTACTTCTAATACAGAAACTTTAATTTTAGGCGTTTCTAGTAATACCAGTGCAAATGTCGATATGGTTATATCTAATAAGAATACGGCACCAATCGGCATTAATGCTGTTATTGATAATCAGACAACTACTGAAACTGGTGCAGTAACATCTATGGAAATTTATGATTCTGGTTTTGGTTATATAGACGGCGAGCGTATCGATTTTGAAAATGATTTCGGTGTGGCTTCAGCTTTTGTTGTAGTTGAAAAGGCTGGTTTTGGCCAAGGTTTTTATGAAAATAATAATGGTTTTTTATCTGATGATAAGAAACTATTTGATGGCTGGTATTATCAAGATTTCTCATATGAAGTTAGATCATCTGTAACATTAGATAAATATGCAGATATGCTCAAGAAAGTATTGCATGTTGCTGGTACTAAGTCCTTTGCAGCCTTTGTTTTCAAGAGTATAGTAGAAAAAACAACAGGAATTGTTGAAGATGATACAGGTGGGTCAATTATAATTACTATTGGAACTAACCCCGTTCTCGAAACAGAAGATGAAACACAAATCATTGAAACAAATGATAATCAAATGATCGTGGTAGACTAATATGGTATTTCAGAAAAAATTATTAACAGACGAATATAGACTTCATATTGCTAGACAATTTCAGGAATCTATTACTGAATCAGCAAATTCAGCATATTATTTCTTTTTAGGTTCCCACGTTCCTAGAACAAATACTGATATTACTTATATTACTCCTGATTTAAAAACATCTTTATATAATCCATATAGAGATATGATTATGGGTAAAAGAATATCAAATACTGATGTTTCATTAATGATCAGAAATATTCCATATGTAGCCAATACTGTATATGCTATGTATGATGATACTGACACTAATCTAAATGAGGATGATTTTTATGTTTCAGTTCATGTAGACAATGGCTCATATTATCATATTTTTAAATGTTTAGATAATAATGCCAATACTAGATCAACTGTATCGCCTGATTTTGCTCATATAGTAGGTGCTAATACTATTTTATATCAGACTTCGGATGGTTATAGATGGAAGTATATGTATTCGATTAGCACTTCTGTATATAATAAATTTTCAACTACTGATTTTATGCCTGTATTTTCTAATAGTTCAGTAGTTGAACAAGCAGTTGAAGGGTCAATTGATATTATTAAAATTGAAGATGGCGGTAAGGGATATGATAATTATGTCACAGGTGTCTTTAATGCTTCTGATTTAAAGTTGAATGGTAATCCTCAACTTTATAGAATATCTAATACTTCAGCATCATCATATGATGATTTTTACAAAGGATGTTTATTATATCTTTCTACAGGAGCAGGAGCAGGAGCATATAGACGAATTATAGCTTATAATGGTACAAATCGTTATGTGACGATTGAAACCCCATTTACGTCTAGTGATCTTCCAGTTGAAGGTACTGCATATCAGGTTTATCCTGAGGTATTAATAGTAGGTGATGGTAGCCAAACTATTAATGCTATAGCAAGAGCCGTTGTGAACACCAATTCAGGTAATTCAATTTGTCGTATTGAAATGTTTGAGCGTGGTCTAGGTTATGATTATGCTGCCGCTACAGTAGCAGCTAATAACGTTGTACTAGTGGATAGAGAAGCTGTCTTAAGACCTATTCTACCGCCATTTAATGGTCATGGTTATGACCCAGCCAAGGAACTAGGAGCCAAGCATTTAGCTGTTTCAGTTAAATTTTCAGGTACAGAATCTAATACTATCTTGGTTGAAAACAATATTCAACAGGTTGGTATCATCAAAGACCCATTATTTTCTAATGTATTTGTTCATGCCAATATAAATCATTCTTTCGGTACATTTCAAACAAATGAAACTGTGTATAAATTTGATACAGTTAAAATTTGTAATAATGTAGAAACCACAATTTTATCTGATGTATTATCATCTAATAATGGTGACTTTGAAAATCAATTATCTATAGGAGATTTAATTTATATTACTAATGGTGATGATAATCAAATAACAGAAGTAGAATCTATTACTAATGCAACATCTTTGATTATGTCTGATCCTGCTTTATTTACTAATACAATATCAAGTTTACATATTGCTAATGTTTCAACTAATGGTCAAGTTAGCAATGTCGAGGTAAATGGTATATATTTAGATAATGTAGATGGTATTCTAACAATTGGGGATTGTTTGATTGGTAGACAATCAGGTGCTTATTATGTAGCCGAAATCATTAAAAGATCGAATACAGCCAAATCTTTTGATACTTTTATCGAATTATACAAATATAAGGCTACCATATCTTCAGGCACCTTCCTAGAAAATGAAAAAATTTATGTTGGTGCTAATATATTGTCACAATCAGCAAATGCATCTCTACATTCATCTATAAATATTAGTGGTTCTAATTATTATGTATATACTTCTAATCAAATTGGTAGTTTCAATATTGGTGATACCATCCGAGGGGCAAATAGTTTGACTGTTGGGGTAATTACTGAAAAATATATACCAGAAATCAATTTTGCATCTGGTGATATTTTATATATTGAAAATATATCACCATTGTCTAGAAATGAAGATCAAAACGAAATTTTTAAAGTAATACTGGAATTTTAAATGCCAATTGAGACAGATTTAAGCGGTTCTCCACATTTTAATGATTTTGATCCTAAGGATGACTATTATAGGACGCTGTTTAAGCCTTCTGTAGCCGTACAGGTTCGTGAACTTAATGGTATTCAAGAGATGTTTGCTACCCAAATTGAAAGATTTGGAGATAATATCTTTAGACGTGGTACCATTGTTGATGGTTGTAATTTTGTCTTTACAAATGAGCAACCTTATGTTAAGCTATTAGACACTGAGGTTGATGGTATTACCTCTGTTTTACCTTCATTATATGAAGGTAAATTCGTAAAAAATTCAAATGGAGTAACTGCTTTCGTCGTTTCTTCTGTAAATGGTTTCGAAGCCTCATCTCCTGATCTTAAAACCATTTATGTAAATTATATCAATTCTGGTGATGATGGTGAAACCTCTACATTTTTACCGGGCGATAGAATTACTATTACTGATCCAAGAGAAGTTATTTACTCAGTTAATGTTAATTCGGGAGGCTCTGGTTTCTCTGTATCTGATCAGGTCGTTTTTGTATCTAAGGTTGCTGTTAATGTGACCTCAGGCGTATTTGCTGCTGGCGATCATATCGTTGATCCATCTATTGGTGGCGTTGCCAATCTAAGAATTATTGAAGTAGATACTAATACATTAGCTTCACAAGGTCATGTTCTTTTAACATTAAGACCACGAGTTGATGATCTTATTTCTGCTGTATCTAATAGCTCATTCTGGTCATTAGAAACAAATATGGCAGTAGCCAATCCTTCCAATACAGCTATTGGTGTTGTCCAAGCAATTTATGGTTCTGGTGCTTCTGCTACATTTACTGTTTCTGGTTCTGGCCAAGTTTCTTCACTTAATATGCTCTATCGTGGTAAAGGGTATACATATCCACCATATGCTACTATTAAATCTATTGGTAATTCATTTGGTATTAATAACTTAGACCTTCTACCTAAGAATTATATTGCCCAAGTTCAAATTTCTAGTAATCCTGAAGCAATTGGTAATGGTTATATTTTTGGTGTAGGTAATGGTGTTATCTATCAAAAAGGATCATTTTTAAGAGTATCGCCACAATCAGTTATTGTCAGTAAATATGATAGTCTCCCTAACAATGTTGTAGTTGGCTTTAAGACTAATGAAACTATCGTTGATTCAGATATTGATACTGATTTGTTAGATAATGCTCTTGGTACAAGAAATTATACCGCTCCCGGTGCTGATCGTCTTAAACTTACTCCTGTTCTTGAATTATTAACCAAAACAGAAGCAGCTTCTAATACTGATTTCTTTCCATTGGTTGAATGGAATGACGGCAATCCTTATAAGCAAAATCCAGTAACACAATATTCAAGAATTGGCGATCAAATTGCCAAGACAAATTATGAAACATCTGGTTCATTTGCTATTGATCAATTTCAAGTGGTTACAGAAACGGTTGCTAATACAGAATTAGAAGGTAATTATTTTACGGTTACTGTTGATCCGGGCCTTGCATATATTAATGGGCAACGTGTCCAGACAGTCGCCAATTATAAAATTAATACTCTTAAAGGTCTTGATACCAGAATTGCCAATAATGTAATTAGTCTAAATTATGGTAATTATATTAGAGTTAATGAGGTAGGTGGCGCTTTCTTGTATAAAGTTGGTGCCAATGTCGCTTTATATGATGTTCCAAAGGGATTTCTATCGAATAATAGTTTGGTAGTTGCTGGTAATACTACTCCACAAGGTACCAATATTGGTACAGCCAAGATTAGATCATTAGTTCTCGAAACTGATAGACCGGGACAGCCTAATTCTGTATACAGAGCATATCTATTTGATATTAGTATGAATACAGGTAAAAATTTCAAAGAAGTTCGTTCTATTCATTATGATGGCGTTTATGATGGTATTGCCGATATAGTATTAGATTATGATGCTACAACTTCACAATTTTATGCTTCTCTTAAAGATATCAAATTTGATGGTTTGCTATTTCCATCTGGTGTTGAATCATTAAAGAATAGTAATAATACTATCTATGCTTATCGTACTATTGATATTACGGCTGCAACAGCTAATAACGGTACACTCCGTAAAGATATTTCATCAATTTCAGACGAATATTTTGAATCATCTGGATCATTGTCTATCTCTGAACTTCGTTCATTGTATGTTGTTCCTGTAGCTAATAATTTGTATATGTATGGTAATTTAACTGGTACAGTTAATATTAATACTACATCAACTATGATGGTAGGTGTAGGTACGAATTTTTATTCTGATTTCAACGAAGGTGATTATGTATATGTTTCGAATGGTTCATTTACTGAAATAAAGAATATTAAAAGTATTATTAATGCTACTGCTTTGATGGTTGATTCTGTCTTTGCTACTGCTAATAATGGTTCTAATTTTAAACGTATTTTTCCTCAAAATGTTCCTATTCCATTTGGTTATAGAAATGGTTTAACAGCTAACGTCGATATTAATAGAAAAATTCTTACCTTAAATTTCAAACAAGCTAACGGAACACAAATTACATTTGAAGGTACAACATCAACTAATACTGCATTAGGATATAATGTACGCCGTGAATATGTTACCTCTTCTGTAAAGACTGCTAATAGAAATCAATTTGTTAAAATTAGAGTTGCTAATAATACTGGTGGTAATACTGGTCCATGGTCAATAGGTGTTCCTGATGCATTCCGCCTTCGAAATGTTTATGTTGCCAATACATCAACAGTAAATACTGCATCTCCAAATATTACTTCATCATTTTATCTTGATCATAATCAAACTATTAATCACCTTAAATTAGGTTATTTGTACACTACTCCTACATCAAGATTAAATTTAACAGATGATGATTATTTACTAGTAGAATTTGATTATTTTACTGGTGAAGGTTCTGGTTATTATGATGCTGTCTCATATAGACGTACTGCTGAAGCTGCCGGTATTGCTGAGACTGATTCTAAGCCATTAGGTGAGCTTACTGAAGCTGCTCATTCATTAGAAATACCAGAGGTTTATACATCCGATGGACAATATTATGATCTAATTCATAATCTTGATTTTAGACCTTCTGTAGAGCCTACAACAGTCCCTACAATGGACCCTACTACCGCTCCTGTAAATCCTCCTGAAACTGTTACATTCAATCAAATTGATGATAAAAAATTTCCGGTGCCAGATAGTTCGGCTTCATTGACTATTGAACAATATCTAGGTAGACTAGACACTGTTTATATTGGTGAAAATGGTAACATTTTTATCCAAAATGGTTTACCAGATGTTGACCCTAAAAAGCGTTTCATGAATGATACTCCTAATCATTCAATGAAATTACAAGTTATTACTATTCCACCATATCCAACTGTAGCACAAATTAAATCAGATAATATTCAGGCTATTTTAACAAATAGAATGGCTAATGAAATTTATATGAATATTCGTTTGAAAGATCATACTGTACAGCCTAGCATGACTATTACTGATGTGCAAAAGGCTCAACCAGTAGTCTATGATATGGAAGATATTGGTAATTTAGATAGACGTATCAAAGATTTAGAATATTATGTTTCTTTCTCATTGTTAGAAACAAGTATTACAAATAAGGTTATACCATCTTCTGTAAATCCAGCATTAAACAGATTTAAATTTGGGTTTATGGTTGATGATTTCTCTACTACCATTTATACTGATTTTAGAAATCCTCAGTATTCTGCAACTATTGAAGTTGATGGTGATGTTAATGAAGGATATGAAGGTGTTATTAACGGTGGTCAGTCCGCTTCTATTGGTCTAACAAATCCTGTCTCTACTATTTTAAACGGCTCGGTTAATCTACAAGCTAAAGCCAGCAATAGAATGGTTCCTGCCAAATATATTTGGTCATTAGATCATGAAATTATTGGTTCTGCAATGGCTAATATACCTTATATTGATGAGGTTATTATCGATCAGGGTTATTCTACTATTGAAAGACAAATTATTGTTTCAAGTAATACAAGTAATAATGATTTAGATTTTGATACTTCTGATCTTACATCTAATAATAATCTTGTGATTGATCCTAATCCTTGTATTCCAATTTTTATTCAAGGTCAGGATGGCATTTCTTTGGGTAATAGTTATTTTTCAACACATTCAACAAAAAATATGTCAGGGTCTGATATTAATGTATTTATTCAACATGCTAATAATCCTACAGGTGATATGGTAGTTTATTTTTATTCAACAGGTAAAAATAAAATAGCAATATATTTGAATAATGATGCTAATACTCTTACTGCTCCTATGCCATTAACTGCGGATGATATATCATTTTTATCTACAAATAGAGATATTGTTAATTTTAGAGAAAATGAACAACCTGTTGTTAATAATTTCTCAACCCCACCTATCATTAGCACAATAACAGGTTATGTTAAGGGATGGGTTAAGTATGTTTTACCATGGTTTGTTAATGCAATTTATAGAGTTGAAGTTATTTCGGCTGATGGAAGTAAATGGAAATATCTAAACGTAACACCCACAAATGTTTCTACTCCCGGCTCAACTATTATTGATGTTTCAAGATGTGCGTTAGTTACACCACCATATGGTACATATAATGGTTCATTAAAAATAGGCGAAATTAATAATATATATGCTGGAAATTTACCAGATGATATTGCTAAAACAAATGCTAAAGGATTAAAAGCATATTGCACAGGTTTAAAGCCTAATACTTTACATAAATTCTTTATTAATGGACAAGAATATATAAAAAATATTCCTATATATGAAGAATATGAAAATAAAATTATTACTTCTTCAGAAACTTCATATTCTGATCCAATGATTAGACCTCTTGTTTCTGATAGTCAAGGTAAATTGTATTTTACCGCCCTAATATATACATTAGGATTAGATACCCAAATTCCTTCATTAGATTCTGTTGACGGTTATATGACATTTGAAATTATTGGTAAAGGTTCGTATGCTAAATATATCGTCAAAGCTCGTAATAATACTATTATTTAATTAGGAAATACATGACTATTTCTACAAAAATATATAATTTTGCTCAAGTTTTTTTCCTTGATCCTTCTTTAACTAAAAATTCTAGTGAAGCTGGTATTTCAAAGATTGATTTATATTTTCGTGCAAAACCACCTGCAACAAATAATAAGTCTGGTATTACTAATCCGGGTATTGAACTTACTATTGTTCCTTGCCGTAATGGTGTACCATATTATAATGATATAGAGGATGGTAAAATTATAGCTAGAAAAGAATGGGGTAGTATTGTACCATCTACAGATGCCTCCATTCCTACTTCATTTTCATTTCCTAGACCAATTTTTCTTAAAACTGGTAAAGAATATGCTATAGCTATTAAATTTGATGGTAATGAAGATTTCATTTTATGGTCTAGTAGAAAGGGTGATTTAATTGTTGGTTCTCAACAAATTTCTCCGGGTATTACTAGTCCGAATGTAGGTAATTTGTATACCTTTATTACCCCTATTTCATCAAATATTAACGATCAAGATATTAATTATATTTCAACTAATTGGAAACCTGTTACAGATACAGATATTAAATTCAAATTATATGTAGCTAGATATTATAATTCTGGTATTCCAATTTTTACTAATACCTCAATTTCAACTCCATTTAATTCTAATGGAATTTCATATAATAATGGTGTTATCTCTGTAATTTCACAAGTTGAAAATAATGAATATATTATATATGATTATAAAAATTCAGTAGTAGGTAGACTTAATTATGGAGAAAAGATTTATCAAGATGCCCCTGCATATCCGGGTGGTACTGCAACACCTTTGACAGTCGGCGTGGTAGGATTAAGTAGCTTAACAACTCCTAGAAGTGCGTCTAGAGTTATTACCAATGCATCATATGTGCTTCCTTCTGGTCTAAGTTTTTATGCTGCTGGTGGTTTCAATAATGTTTTCTCGGGTGTCGGAGATGAATATATTGTAGTCAAATCTGGCACCAATGTAAATATTCGTAAAATAGTACAGGTAGTATCTAGTACAGAATTATTGGTAGACGAGCCCTTTACCTTTTCTAATTCAGCAGCCACTTTTTTTAAAGCTCCTGTAGGCTTTCTCAAAAATCATGAATTGTCTTATCTATTAGGTAGAGATACACATCTAATTACTCTTTATGATTCCAATGCTAATAGCACAGTAAGATTTGTTAATAACACGATTACAAATGTTAATATCGTAACGGCTGGTAGAGGCTATTCTAATTCTGATTATATTCTTATTAATGGATATGAAGACGTTGATTATGCTGTCAAGGGTGGTTATCCTGCTATGGCTAATCTCGTAACCTCTCCTTCAGGTAACGTTATTGGTATCTATCTTTCTAATGTCGGTGCAGGTTTCGCTAATGCTTCATGGTTGACAGGAGCCAATGTACAAATCCTTAATAGCTCTGGTCTTCCGGTTCAATCAAATGTAGCTAATAATTTTACTCTAACTCTAGAAGTAGGGTCAAGATTAAAGACTGAATTTGCTCCTAATAATTATTTTGCTAATATTACAGTAGTTAATATTAATGTAATGAGAGCTATGCCTGAAATTGATATCAATAATCCTCTAGGAACTAATTATAGTATCAATCATAAATTCTTATATTATTCAACACCAGATAGTAATACGGTTTCTGGTACAGCTTATTATGTATTGAGTAATAATGCTATTTCAAATGTTATTTTAAAGAATTATAAATCGCAGCCTGTATCTGATTATTCTAATTCTCTTGTTGTTCCATCTAGATCAAATCAATTTGCTATTAGATATGCCAATGGTGGTGTAGCATCGGCTAATGTCGTCGGTATTGACATGTCTAATTCATCAATTCTGACTTATAATTTAACAAGTAATAATGATTACATAATTCCTTATATTAATCCTGAAATATCTCGACTTCATTTTTCACAGTATATCATCAATAATGATTATACTAATGAACACACCAATTATGGCAATGCATATTCCAAACATATTGGAACTAAAGTTAGCTTTGGTGATAATAGATATGCAGAAGATTTAATCGTTTATCTTACAGCATGGCGTCCATCAGGTACAGATTTTGCTGTTTATGCTCGTATTCATAATGCTAATGATCCTAATGCTTTTGATGATAAAGATTGGTCATTGTTAGAGTGTGTTGAAGGTAATAATGTATATTCATCCAGAGATAATCCTGCTGATTTCATTGAATTGACATATAATTTCAGAGCTTATCCTAATACAGAATATACATGTAATGGTACTGTAAAATTAGTTCAAGGTTCTGCTAATGTTATTGGTTCTAGTACATTATTTACTACAGAATTAGCTACTAGTGATCTGATTAAAATTTACAATCCATTAATACCAAACAATTATATTGTAGCTGTTGTAAACAACGTAGTTAATACTTCATTGTTTACGATCAGACGTACTCTAGGTGATGTGTCTTCAAATAATGCAGGAACAGTTTGGGTTGATTCAGCTATCACGGATATTTCTGGTACTTCAACTAAATTCTTGACTGATTATCAGAGTGGTGATTATATTGTAGTATGGTCTAATTCTACTAACTACGATGTAAGACAAATCAACAAAATTACTTCTGATACTGCAATGAATGTAACATCAGTATTCTCATTTGCTAATAATATTTCTAATTATGGTAAATTAACTTCTAATAACGTTATTGATCTTAGTATTTCTGGTTCTGGTCTTAGAGTAGATAAATTGGAATATCCTCATCAAGCCTTCAATAATCAACCAAATGAAAATGTTGTAAGATATTATTGTAATGGTTTGAAGGAATATGATGGATTTAATACTTTCCAAATTAAGATTGTACCCCTATCAGATAATCCATATGTCGCCCCTAAGGTAGATGATTATCGTGCCATTGGAACATCTTCATAATGGTAGGTTCACTTGAAAATAGTGATTGGATTAGAGACCCTAAAACTAATTTAGTGGTTGCTAAAAAAATTGATGGTTATAATCAAGTAGTATTACAACGTCGCCAGTTAATTGATATAGATAATATGAAAAAAGAGATAAATAATATTAATCAAGACATAACTGATATCAAAAGTATGCTTGGAAATATAGTAGAAATGCTAAAAGGAAATAATAAGTAATGTATCAGATTGACGAAATTGATATTGACATTGATACATTTGGATCGTGGGTTGATCGTGTTAACGAGATTATTCAGCTTGTTAATACTCAAATCGTAACTGTCAATACCACATTAGGCGTTACTATTGGTAATGGTTACGTTGAAGGTTCCTTTGGCGCTAACGTTATTTCTGCACAGTCTTTACGTGGTGGAGACGCCAATACATCTGCTAATCTTGTTATAACTTCAAACGTTAATTTTAATAGCCCGGTATCTATTGGTGCTAATGTCAATGTTAATACTTCGACAATTTCAGTAGGAGCTAACGTTGTACTTGGTTATACTGGTTGGTCAGTTGGTAACGCTACTGTAAATGTATATACTAATTCCTCTGTATTGACAGTAGGTAATAATTTAGTATTAAGCTCTGGTTTGGTATATGTTGGTAATTCAACAGTCAATTCTGTTGCCAATTCGACTTCATTAACTATTTCAAATTCAACAGTAACATTTTCATATATTCCGCCTTCAGCAGCACAAAAGGCATCTGGTGGTTTCTTTCTGAATTCAAATGGATCATGGACAAATACAGGTATTGCCCCCGGTGGCGCTAATACTAATATCCAATTTGCTGATTCAGGAGTATTTGGCGGTTCAGCAGCATTTACTTTTATTAAAACAACAAATACACTTATACTCGATACTACTTCAACTTTTATGATTGGTAATTCAACAGTTAATTCTGTTGCTAATTCGACAACATTAAAATTAGCTAATTCTACCTCATCTATTATAATTAGAGCGCCATCTCCTACAGAAGCAGTAGATTCATATTTCCTTTCAGGTAATGGTACATGGATTCAAGTATCATTCTCTAATCCAATTACTGGTTCAAATACCTATGTCCAGATTAATGATGAAGGTACTTTTGGATCATCATCAGGGTTTACTTTTAATCAAGATACTAATACATTATCGGTTGGAAACACTTTAGTATTAGGTATTATTACAGAAACATCGATTTCTACTACAACTACTGGTACTTCAGGACAAGTTATAGATAGCTTTGCTATTGCTTCGTTTAGAGCAGCCAAGTATATTGTATCAGTCAAAGATACCACTGCTAATGGTTATCAGACTTCTGAAATTCTTTTAGTACAAGATGATGGTAACGCTTATATTACAGAATATGCGGTGGTTCAATCGAATGGTGCTCTAGGGGTGTATACAGCCGATATCAATACTGGTAATGCCAGATTAATTCTAACTCCTACACCTACTGCCACTGCTGTTAAAATTGCCAAGACTTTAATTCCGGTGTAATATGTCGCTTTTTAAGATTACGGTTTCTCCACATAATGGTCCATTAAAAATTGACTTAATGATGTATAGAAATGCATCATTTTCTAATCAGCTAACTCTTACTGATGAAAATGATGAAGTATATGATTTAACAGGACAGACACCTACTGCCAAGATGCGTAAGCATTATGATTCTGCCAACTCTATTTCCTTATCATGCTCTGCTAATGTAGAAACAGGTATAATTACCATGGCTTTAGGTGCCATGGCTACAGCTAATATCGAAGCTGGTAGATATGTCTACGATTTAATCATTATTAACACAGAAAATATTGTATCTAGGATATCTCAAGGATTTATAACTGTTAATCCTAGAGTAACATAATATAGTTAGATAGTTAATCTCCTAAATAATAATACCAATCGCGGTTCCTAGGCCCATTGGTTCTATTATCACGACAGGAGATAACAGCTATGAAACTATTTAGCATTTATAAAGCTACCAATAAAATCAATGGGAAAATTTATATTGGATTTGATAGTAACTGGCCTAAAAGAAAAAATCAACATAAATCAAGCTCCTATAAGAAAAATAAAAAAGATTATAATCATTATTTTCATAAAGCTATTCGTAAGTATGGATGGGAGGCATTTGAATGGGAAGAAATTTGTTGTTCTAAAGATGGCGAGTATCTTTTAAAAGAAATGGAAGATTACTTTATCAAATATTATGACAGTTTTGGTAAAAATGGTTATAATTCTTGTAAAGGTGGTGGAGGATGTTTAGGATATAAACATACAAATGAAATTAAAATGAAAATGAAATTACCAAAATCTAAAGAACATAGAGAAAATTTAGATAAAGCTAATAAAAAAAGAATAGGTATACCTCGAAGTGAAATAACAAAAGAAAAAATTTCAAAATCTCGTATTGGAAAGGCAACGTGTATTAATAATTATATCTTAATTGATCCCAAAAATATTGAAATTAAGGTATCTAATCTTAAAAAGTTTTGTAGAGATAATCCTCAATATAAATTAAAATCAACAGGTTTACATAATTCATATAGAAGAGGAAAACTATATAAAGGATGGAAAATTATCAAATAAAATAATTATTTCCTTCTGAAATGATAATCGCCGTCGAATTCACCCTTGCAGAATGAATCTCCTACCAATTCAAATCCTTTTTTATCAAGCCAAGAAATAACTTCTTCTTTTTGTGGGGCTCCTAGATTATAATTGGTATGTTGTAATTCTAGAATTAAATGATATGTTTGTTCAAGAGTATTTTCAGCACCTTTAAGAACATCTAATTCTGCACCTTGAATATCCATTTTAATAAGATCAGGTGGGGGCAAATCATATAATTCAACCATTTTATCTAAGGTACGACCAAATCTCGGTATTTTATTTGTATTATTGAAATATTTGTGTGTGTCTAATACTATAGCTGGATTTTGATCATAATATGAATTACCTCCGGGGTGTTCAACGTTCATGTTGAATTGAACAAGATGATCATCTTCTTTTGTCAGGAGTACATCATAAAATTCTTGAATCCATGGTTTATCATATAGAAATCTTACTTCGCTCATAGCATCAAAGCAATAAAAAGCAGCTTCAGGCCATACTTTATGAGCTTCATTGGCCCAATGTAATACACATGATCCAATATCATAAATCACATTAGGTTTAATTTTACCCACATCTCTCATATAGTTTAAATGCATAATATGTGGTGCTGGCAATAGAGGTTGTTTACTAAGTTCTAATAATCTATTTTGAATACCATTTAAAGAACCTATTATTTCAGATTGTTTAGACCCAACAGGTAAATGGATTGATGGTTTAGGTAACGTAATTTTTGTAGGCCAGAAAGTAGTTGATCCTTTATGGCCACAAATGACACTTGGATGAGCAAAGATAGGAATTTGATTAGCATTTAATTTCATACAGAAATCATAATCTTCTGAAAGAGTATCCTTATGGTCTAAAGCAGGATGGTATTCAAATCGAGGATGAAATATTTTAGTAAAGATGGTAGTATTAACCAAGGTACAACCAAACCCACACCCGCTAATTTCAAATGGTTCGGTCTTACCTTCAATATCTTTATATTCGATACGTTTTCCTTCAAGATTATATAATTCGATAACATGAGGTTCAATACGTTGAACGTAAATACCTGAGATAACGTCCTCATGTTCATCATTTGGAAATGTCCATCCTAGCAATGAAGATAGGGTATTAGGGGGAAGAATGATATCTGAATCAACAAAAAGAACATATTTAAACCCATTCTTTAATGAATAATCAGCAATCAAATTACGAATTTGATCTACTCTATAACCGTAGAAAAATTGAATATCTGTTTCAACATTTTCAGGAATATCAAGATCATAAATTGATTTGAAGGTATCAGTCTCTACAAATTTATTTGTGGGTATAGCAATTAAAACCCTCGTTTTATGATGATAGGCTGCATCTGTTAGAGCGGGAGGCTCAAAAACTATATTTTGCGGAGCTTCTAAAGGCCGTACAACCTTAGGATTGATATAAGGTGCTATTTTATGAGAATTCATTTGTTGTTCCTTTGAATTTACTTTATAATCGTTGATAGGATTCTTGTCATTATAGAGATAGACAATATCCTTCACCGCTCTTATGTTATCAGGGGTTGCCTCTTCGATCAAGGCATAAAACAACGCAGCGTCGCCCCCTGCTTTGAAATATTCGCTGTTATCATTTCTTAATTTATCAAGATTATGACTATTTTTCATATAATGATAAAGTTCAGATGAAAATGTCCTAAGATGAGTATATGGAATGCCCCAATTAAATTTATATTTTCTGTATGATTTATTTTTGAGAATTTCAGGTGGATAGTCCTGAGCAATTAAAGGAATATTATCAGCTTCAGACCAACAAGACCCATATGTAAATTCTATCCCTTGATGATACATGTTATTATACATATCAAAAATATGTGGATTAGGCATAAGGGTATCGTCACCATCAACAAGCATAACGATATATGAACCTGTATCAGCATATTTCTCTAAAGCCCATATTTGATTGGCTAATGCACCTTTTTGCTCATAATTAACATGAAATTTATGGTTGTAATTTCCAAATTTTTCTTTATAATATTGTTCAACTAAATTTGCTCCATTATCTGTAGATGCATCATCTATAATAATGATTTTATAATTATTATAATCTTGAGCATGGATAGATTCCAAACATCTGATGATATAATTTTCAGCATTATAGAATGGTACTATTACAAGAATAGGAGCTTCTTCAGGATGTTTAGATACAACTTGTTCATCTACGTTTGAAAAGCGCCGCCCAAATACCTTATGAACACGGTCAGTAATATCTTTCACCTTACGATATTCTTTTACATTTAGATATTGACCCATTTTTTTATGAAAATGCTGTTTCCATTGGAGAGCAATAGTATCCCAGCCACAAATATCCTTAACAATAGAACAATAATTTGCTTTCTGTTGCCATAGATATGAATCATCCAGAGCTTTTAACACCATCTGAGCAAATTTTTCACATTGATGTTGTTTATCAATATTAGGGAATAGCCCATTAGGTTCAATAGCATAGTCAATCATATAGGAGCCATGATCAAGAGCAGTCTCTTCCATGGCACCAAATCGACAGCTTACAATAGGCGTGTTATAATATTGACTTTCAAGTGGTGATATACCAAATGTTTCTGGAAAGGCAGAAGGATAGAGATGAAGATAAGCTTTCTTCATTATATCTGCAATATTAGATTGTGATATAATACCAGTAAATCCAATATTCATTTTACCATCAAATTCTTTTTTCAAATTATTATATAAAATTTCTTGTTGGTCGGGTATTTTCCCCATACGATAATAACCACCAATAATTTCTAGACAAGCCTCAGGTTTTGCCTTATGGATAGTAGGCCAGATATCATATAAAAGAGGTACCATACCCTTAGTTACAGATGCATTATAAACCAATAGGTTAGGGTCTTTCTTGGAAATATCCACATACCCCGGAAATTTATTGACACCATTGCGTGTTTGGAATACCTTGTTCTTTAGGACTTCATAATTTCGCCGCTTATCATTATGGAACGAATTCAGAACATAGTTGGTGTGCCAATCTGAAAGGGTAAAAATTTCATCAATTCGGCCATTGATAAGCATTTCTTCAAGTTGGTCTTCCATTTGACAAAAGGTATCATGAAGCCAAACTATCTTAAATTTGGCATTTTTCTGTAGATGATTGAAAAAATCACCATTTAATGGTACATGTCTGTGAGTAGTGTTTAGAACATTAGGAGCAAATGGTAAAGCACTTCTTAAGGCGATCACGATATCATATGTATCTTTAAAATATGTTTCATTTAAACCGGGCATTTGATGATAAGTGACATTATCATAAATACCGGGTGAACTACATGAATTATATACATGTACTTCATAACCAATTTTAGCTAATTCTTTGGACATTAAAATTACAGCAGATTCAGACCCTCCTAATCCTCTTTTGGATAGAGTTGAACCATCATAATAAATACCCATGATATCAATAAAAGCAATTGTGGTCATTAAAATTCCATAATAAATATTGTGTAAACTTACATCTTAACGTAAATCGAGGCTCATGTCAAATATTAATTTTCCAACAAGTCCAGATGTAGATGATACCTATTCAGAAGGCGGTAAAACGTGGCGTTGGACTGGTAATAGATGGACACCTATATTTACCCTAGGTTATACAGGAAGTAAAGGATTTTCTGGTAGCCAAGGCGACATTGGCTACACTGGTTCTAGAGGTAGCGTCGGCTTTACTGGTTCTCTTGGCTACACTGGATCAAAAGGCGACATTGGCTACACTGGATCAAAAGGCGACATAGGTTATACAGGAAGTCAAGGCGTCATTGGCTACACTGGCTCGAAAGGCGACATAGGTTATACAGGAAGTCAAGGCGTCATTGGTTACACTGGATCAAAAGGTGACATTGGTTACACTGGATCAAGAGGTTTTACAGGAAGCCAAGGTGACATTGGTTATACTGGATCAAAAGGTGACATTGGCTACACTGGCTCGAAAGGTGACATTGGCTACACTGGCTCGAAAGGTGACATAGGTTTTACAGGAAGTCAAGGTGATTTAGGTTATACTGGTTCTCAGGGTGTAGGCTACACTGGCTCGAAAGGCGACACAGGTTATACAGGAAGTCAAGGAACTTTAACTCCGGCTGGTGCTAACAAAGAAATCCAATTTAATGATGGTGGTTCTGCTATCGGAGCAAATGTATTATTTACGTTTGATAAAACTTTAACATTATTGAATATTGGTAATTCTACTGTTAATGCGGTAGCTAATTCTCTACAAATTTCTGTTGCTAATTCATCTACTTCTGCAAATTTAACTTCATCTACATTACGAATTGGTAGTTCTTTAATTAATACCACTGCCTTCGTAGCAGGAGCTAATGCTTTCTTGAATACCGTCAAGTTATCAATCGGTAATACTACAGTCAATGCTATTGCTAACTCATTGTTGATTCAATTTGCTAATTCTACTACTACTTCTAATCTAACATCATCACAAGTAAGTCTAGGAGCAAACGTATTTTTATCAACTACTACTTTATCAGTAGGAAATTCTACTGCTAACCTTCTAGCTAATTCTATTTTAGTTAAAGTTGCTAATTCTTCTGGTATTGCCAACCTTCAGCCAACGCAATTAGTTATTGGAACATCTTTAGTTAATACTACAGTTTTAGCAGCAGGAGCTAACGTTATATTAGATACTGTTAAATTAGGTATCGGTAATACTACAGTCAATGCTATTGCTAACTCATTGTTGATTCAGTTTGCTAATTCTACTACCACTTCTAATTTGACCTCATCTGCTTTAAAATTAGGAGCTAATGTTACCTTAGATACAATATTATTATCTATGGGTAATTCTACTGTAAATTCATATTCTAATTCTGTTATATTTCAGGTAGCGACCGCTGCTGCGACATCTAATCTTATTGCTACTCAATTAAGTATAGGTGCTAATGTATTTTTATCTACAGTTACTTTATCAATTGGTAATTCTACTGTTAATACCTTTTCGAATTCATTATTGATTCAGTTTGCTAATTCTACTACTACTTCTAACCTAACATCATCAAGATTAAGTGTTGGTAGTAATGTATTTTTATCAACCACTACTTTATCTGTTGGTAATTCTACCGCCAATCTTCTAGCTAATTCAATATTGGTGTCTGTTGCTAATGCCTCAGGAATAGCCAACCTTCAACCAACACAGTTAGTTATTGGTACTTCTATCGTTAATACTTCGGCATTAAAATTAGGAGCTAATGTTACCTTAGATACCGTGTTATTAAGTATGGGTAATACAACAGCTAATTTGAATGTTAATTCTACTTATTTTACTATTGCTAATTCTTCTGGTACAATATATATTCAACCATTAGAAATAGGGGTTGGTACTACAACATTAACGGCCATAGGTTTAACATTAGACGCTAATGTTGTAGTTAATACTACAACAATTTTTGTTGGTAATACTACTGCTAATCTCGTTGCTAATTCCATTCTAGTTAAAGTAGCTAATTCAATTGGTATAGCTAATCTTCAACCCGGATTATTAACCATTGGAGTTACAACAATCAATACTACCAAAACAGCTATTTCAACAAATACTGGTATGGTACTTGGTTCTAGTTCTTTGTCCGGTAATGGTTATACATGGCTTCCAAATGGGTTATTATTACAATGGGGAACTTCCGCTGTTGCCAATAATTCAGTTGGAGACACGACATTTCCAACGGCTTTTCCTACTGCTTGTTATGCTGTTACATTAGGTGGCGGTATTGCAACAGGTTCACCCCATGCATACCTCGCTGCCGTTGCCAACACTACAGTTGCACAAATCAGAGTTAATCAATCTGGTGCTGCTTCTAGAACTGCATATTATATTGCTATAGGTAGTTAATAAAATGAATTTTTTAGGATATTCTTTAATTAATCTTGAGACTAAAGAAGAAACTCAATTTTGGGCATGTAACGATATTCCTCCATATATAATGATTGATGGTAAAACTATTATGCCTGTAGAATTAGATATAGAATATTCAGGTCATATACTTGTTCAAAAAATTGAAAATGATAATAAACCTTCTAAATGGCATTCATCTACGGGACAAACGACAGAATTTGATGGTACTAATTATATAGTAACTATTACATATCCAGAACAACCTAATTTAGTCCCTGATACAGTTTCTAATTTCCAAGGTAGAAGTATTTTAGTATTAAATGGCTTAGATGAAGTAGTTAATAATGCTATTAATTCTATAGAAAATGAAACAGAAAGAAAATTAGCACAATTAGCATGGGAAAAAGGTTCTTTTGATAGAAATAGTCCATTATTGAATAATATCATGTTTTTATTAGGAAAAAATGATAATTTTCGTGATCAATTGTTTAGAGATGCCGCTGATATATTTGTATAATTTATAAATAGTCATAATAATAACAATAATAAAAATTAGGAGGAAAGTGAACCCTAATGGAAAAAAATATTAAAACTATCCCTTATACTTATCTTATAGGATGGAAAAATCTTAATAAATGGTATTATGGTGTTAGATATAGACCCGGCTGTAATCCTTCTGAATTGATGAAAACATATAATACTTCATCTTATTATGTAAAGGAATTGATGTTAATATATGGAAAGCCAGATGTTATTGAAATAAGAAAAATATTTTCTAATGGCGTTGATGCTCTAAAATGGGAAACTAAAGTCTTAAGACGAATGAAGGTAGTTCAAAATGAAAAATGGTTAAATCAAAATGACCAATATTTTGATAGTACGAATTTAATTTGGATAAATGATAAAATTAAAGAAAGATATATAAAAAATTACGAAACATTACCTAATGGTTGGAATTATGGGCGTATTATAGAAAAAAGAAATACTCCTGAAATTCGTCAAAAAATTAGTAATTCTCGAAAAGGTATTGCATCCCATGCTAAAGAATGGGAATTTTTACATGAAGATAAAATTATTAAAATATATAATTTAACAGAATATTGTAAAAATAATAATTTAATTTATGAACGTATGAGAGCAGTACATAAAAATCAACAAAAACAACATCAAAATTATAGAAAAGCATAAAAATGGCTATTAAAGATTTCAAAATAAAATTAGGCTTGTCTACGCTTGGAAATGAATTTACGGTTAATACTACCTTAGCCAATACTCCTGCTTTAAACGTACAGGCACAGACTAATACAGCAACTCTTTTTGTTACTACCACGGCAAATGTAGGCGCTAATGTCAGAGTTAATACTTCTGGAATATTAATCGGTAATTCAACAGCTAATCTAATAGTTAATTCTATTGCAATAGTATTAGGTAATTCGGCTGCTAACGTAACCATCAATACTACATCGTTTTCAGGTACAGCCGCTAATGCCTCTACCTTGAACAATTTTCCTTCATCATATTTCGTTAATGCTTCGAATATGGCTACAGGAACCGTACCAGTAGCTAGATTGCCGACTGGTTCACCATCAACAGCAGGTATCTTACAGATTGTTGATTCAATTGCTAATACTTCTGATACTATTGCCGCCTCGGCTAATTCGGTCAAAAGAGCATATGATCTAGCGGCTTCGGCTGCCGGTGCTGCTGGTGTGCCGGGTGGTTCTAATACTCATGTCCAAACTAATGATTCAGGATCATTTGGTGGTTTTGATAGTTTTACTTATAATAAGACTACCAATACAATTTTTGTCGGTAATTCTTTAGTAAGTGCTACGATGAATTCTACAGTCTTTTCTAAGACTGCTAATAATGCCTCATTCTTTAACGGTCAGCCAGCTTCATTCTATGCCAATGCTGAAAATATTACGTCTGGAACAATGGCGGTTGCCAGACTTCCGGCTGCCTCAGTATCATCAGCCGGCGTTGCCCAGTTAGTTGATGCCATCAATAATACCTCAATTACTATTGCAGCTACAGCCAATTCAGTTAAGAAAGCTTATGATCTAGCTTTGGCTGCTAATACTTTAGCTACGGCTGCTCAGGTTGCTGGTTCTAATACTTATGTACAATTTAATGATTCAGGTAGTTATAATGGGTTAGCTTCTTTCACCTTTAACAAGACTACCAATACAATTTCAATTGGTAATACTGTTACGAATGCTACAATGAATTCTACAGTATATACAGGTTCTTCAAATAATACAACTTATCTTAATGGTCAATTAGCTTCATTTTACACTGGTCTTTCTTCAGCCGCATTTACCAACGCTGCTGCTCGTGCGGATGCAGCTTATACTAATGCTACCTCATATGCTGATACTAAAGCTGCGACTGCCTTTACTAACGCTGCATCAAGAGCCGATGCTGCCTATACTAATGCTACCTCATATGCTGATACCAAGGCTGCAACAGCTTATTCTAATGCTACATCATATGCTGATACTAAAGCTGCAACAGCTTATTCTAATGCTATTGCTATCGCTGCTAATGCTTCTAATCTAGCTTCTGGTACTGTTCCATCTGCTAGAATAACTGCTGCTTCAGTCTCGGTTGCTGGCATTGTTAGACTTGTTGATTCCACAACAAACACTTCTATTCTCCTTGCTCCTACTGCTAATGCTTTGTATACTGTTGCTACAGTAGCTCAGGCAGCTTTTAATGCTACTAGTACGGCATATACTAATGCTGTATCATATGCTGATACTATTGCTGGTACTGCGTTTACTAATGCCGCCGCTCGTGCTGCTACAGCCTATTCTAATGGTGTATCATATACAGATACTAAAGTTGCGGCTGCTCTAGATAGTTGGGTTCTTGATACTTCTGGTTCTATTCATCAATTGATTGCAAATTCATCACAGAGCGTTGCTATTACTTATACTGATGGTGGAGCATGGACAATTGGATTTCCATCTGGTGTTACACCATTTATATTTTATTCTAATGGTAATTTTACCTGTGTGTCTTTGACACAAAGTTCTGACGTAATTCTTAAGTTTGATATTCGTCCATTTAATGTTGGTAATAAAATGGAAAGAGTGTCTGGCGTTAGATATAAACTTAAAGATCAACCCGATATTGAACAAATTGGTTTCATTGCTCAGGATATGGAAAAAGAATTTCCAGAACTTGTCCATACTAATGAACAAGGAATCAAGGGTATTGATTATTCCAGAGCTACCGTTGTTCTTTGGGAAACAATCAAAGATATGAAAAAAGAAATACGAGAAATTCAAAAAATAATTTTAAATAAAGAGATTTACTAATGTCCGTACCAACTAATAGATCAGAATTCAAAGAATTTATCCTTCGTCAATTAGGTAAACCTGTTATTCAGGTAAACGTAACTGAAGAGCAAATTGATGATCAGATTGACATGGGCCTTAAATTCTTTTATGATTACCACTACGATGGTATGAATAAATTGTATTATAAACATCAAATAACTAATACAGACAAAACTAATAGATATATCACTCTGCCTGAAAATATCATAGGAGCAGTGAGGATTTTTCCTATTTCTTCATCCTTGACAGGAACAGGAATTTGGAATATCAGATATCAGATGGTTATGTCTGATCTTTTCATCATGAATGGTATCCAATTATTGCCATATTATATGACTATGCAAAACCTACAAATGGTAGAGCAAATGTTGGTAGGACATCAACCTATTCGATACAATAGGCATTCGAATAAGCTTGACATTGATATGGATTGGGATACGGTACAGTCTGGTGAATTTCTTATCGTAGAAGCATATGAGGTTATGGACCCTGATGATTATGCAGATGTATGGGGTGATCGTTGGCTAACCAAATATTGTACAGCATTAGTGCAAAAAGTTTGGGGATTTCAGCTTAACAAGATGAAGGGTATGAAACTTCCCGGTGGCATTGAATTTAATGGCCAATTTATCTATGATACTGCTGTCAAGGAAATCAAAGACCTTGAAGACACAATGATTAAAACAATGGCGATGCCTCCCCTAGACGAAATAGGATGAGATTAGTTAGACATTGATATTCCTAATAAATAATCCTGTAAATAGGGGTTAATAAAAGGAAATCAATGTTTAAAAATAACAAATATCACAGATGGTATGTGAATATTATCAATAAGGCCAAAAATAATATTCAAGATGGATATATGGAAAATCATCATATCTTACCGCGATCTTGCGGTGGTTCAGATGATCCATCAAATCTAGTCCGATTAACATATAAACAACATTTTATATGCCATTGGCTTCTTACCAAATGTATGATAAATGGAGAACATACACGTAATATGTATTACGCTCTTGGATTTTTGTGTGGAAATACTGTTAAGACTTCAAATCGAGGAATTATACCTGCATGGAAATTTGAATTAAGAAAAATGGCAATTTCTATAGCTTCATCTAATAGAATAGTATCTGAAACTACTAAATCCAAACTACGTCAGAGACGTATAGAACAACTTAACAATCCTGAATTTGTTGAAAAATGGAAAGCTAATTTATGTCGGGATAAATGGTCCGAAGAACGTAAAGCAAAGCATAGAGGTAATAATTATTTTGTAAAATACAATAAAACGGAAGAGCATAGAAAAAAAGTCATTAAAAGTAATCAAAAACGAATTAGAACCCAAGAATCTAATGACAAAATATCAAATGTCAAAAGTAAACAATGGAAGCTTACAAATATTAATACATATGAAGAAATTATCGTTGATAATTTAAAGAAATATTGTGAAGAAAAAGGTTGGAATAGAGGGTCTATTAAATATTATGTTTTTCATAAACAACCATATCAAAATTACCTATTTACCAAATTAGGATAATTTATCCTAGACGAGATAGGATAAACCATTTATTTCTGTTGTCAAGAGAAAAATTCCACTTGACAAATTTATTGCTCATATGTAAGGTGTCCGAACAATCAACCTTACATATGGAGACATGATGACTTCCAAGACATTCCGGTGGAGCGGCAAGACCTTTCCTCGCCAGCGTTATTTCGATTTTATCGTAACCTTGCTTGCCGAGCAAGGTAGAAGTGATAATGGTGATGGTTGTTTGTATCGTGGTCCAGACGGAAAGGTTTGCGCCGCTGGCCCGCTTATTCCAAATAAGCTTTATAAGCCATCTTTTGAAGGTCAGGGATTTGGCGGGGTAATTAGATCAACAGACAACAATCTTCCAAAGGATTTTACCTCTAAATTTACACTTGAATCTATTTATTTTATAAGAGATTTGCAATGTGCTCATGATCAAAATGAGCACAATAAATGGTCAGAATTTATTAAAAATTTTACTGATGTTGCTGATCGATATAATCTTGATAAAACTGTCCTGAAATCCCTCAGAAAGACGAAGGCTTGGAAATAACATGTTTGCCCCTGGTGCATATTATATTGGTGATCTTTGTTATGTAATTCCTGATCATAAAAAATGGGTCAGGGAATTTTGTAACAATATCGATGGTGTAAGCCAAATTTCTACTGGTGAACCATTTGCCATGTTTTCTACTGCCTATGGTGATGGTAATTATAGAGATAATATAGGTAGGGAATATGGGGTAGATTCTGGAACTATTGGATGTATAGCTGTTAATGCATTAACCAAAGGGGAATATATTGCTTTTAACAAAACTTTAGATTTGAAACTTGGTCATATGGAATACTTCGATAAGCCATTTGAAGTCTCTAATGATGGCGGTATTCTTCGATTTGGAAATATTGTCATTGACACTCTGAATGAGCCTGAGTATGATGATGAACCTGAGGAAGAGCCTGAAGAGGAAGAAGAGCTAGAGGAAGATTTAGAGAAACGCTACGGATAACAGGAGTGGCAGTACCGCAATTCTGCTCAAGTCACCATAGCGGGTCGGGGTAGGGTAAGGGCCTGCCTGAAAGCCTTTCGACCGGGTCGAGGGCGCCCCGGCCACCTTTATTATGGTACGCGATGCTGTTACTTTGAGAAAACCAAGGGTTAAAAAATGAAAATCTTTATTAAAAAAGAAGAGATTGACAAGCTGATCAAGTTCAACTATGGTCGCGCCATGATTGAACGACAGATGGGTCAAAATCAGTTGAATTGTGGTGATGAGGCTGGTCAACTCCGTATTGATCGCGCTCAGTATCATGAGGATACTGCCAAATGTTTGGAGGCGTTAAATGAACTCGCATTTAAGTGATAGATATTATGCCGTTTATCCTTCTGTTCAATGGATGAAAGAATATCCACAGGGAGGTTCTGTCATTTATTGGAAGCATAAGAGACATGCATATCAATCAGCAAATGATACTGATGGATTTGTTGTAATGTTTTATGGTACAAATGATCGAGCCAAGGATTTTTAAAATGGATGAACAAATTGAACGCAAATGTGATAATTGTTTCTTTGCTATTATCGAAGATCATGGTTATTCTGATTGGACTTGTGAAGGGTCTAATGTTTTTTGTGCTAGAGATAGACATCCTGTAAGAAATGGGTTTGATCGTTGGTATGGTGAAGATAAGCATTTGAATTATGCGAAGAAATGTGGTATCTTCTTGATAGGTAATCCTGTTCATCTTAATGTTGAATGGCGTTCTGATTGGGAACAACGGACAGATGAGGAATTGAATCTTCTAAGGATGCGTCCAGATTTGTTCCATTTTATTGGAGAATAATAACATAAAATATGGAAATATTTTGTTTAGAAACACCAAAAGGTTCAAGACGTAGACAAATACAATATTATATTGATGATAATGGTTGTCACATATGTATATCTCATGCTCGTAATAGGGATGGCTATCCTGTATTATGGGCAAATGGTCATGGAAATAATATGCATCGTGTTTTATATGAAGAAAAATACGGTAAATTATATGATTTATTAGCAAGACATAAATGTGATGTACCAGCTTGTATAAATCTTGATCATATTGAACCGGGGTCAAGTGCTGATAATACAAAGGATATTACATTAAGAAATAGACATAATCCACCATATGGTGAGAGAGCGGGTAATACGCACTTGACAAAGGAAGATATAATTGCTATTAGAGCATCCGAGGGTATATCACAATATAAATTAGCCTCTCAATATGGGGTTAATCAATCTGAAATTAGTAGAATTAAATCAGGAAAGAGATGGAGCTTTTTATCATGAGTAATTATGTTGTTAATTCTGATGGAAAATATCCAATTAAAATGTGGACTAAGGGTGTTCCTGTTGAAGATGAGGCGGTTTCTCAGTTAGTAAATTTGGCTAACCTTCCTTTTATTCATAAGCACATTGCGGTTCTTCCTGATGTTCATAAAGGTAAAGGTTCTACGATTGGCTCAGTTATTGCTACTGATAATGCTATTGTGCCGGCCGCCGTTGGTGTCGATTTGGGGTGCGTTGATGCTGAAACGGAATATTTGACGCCCACGGGCTGGAAACGTATTGATAGCTATCAGGATGGTGATCAAGTATTGATTTACGATCCTGATTTGAAAGAGGCATGGTTTGAAATGCCTTTAAATTACATTGTCAAGCCTTCAAAAGGATTTAATGCTATTCAAACAAAGTATGGATTGAACCATCTTGTTTCAAATGATCATCGTCTTCTGATATATAAGCCCGGCCGCGAACGTACATTTGATAATTATATTGTAGAAACTGCAAAGGAATTTGCAGATAGACATCATAATAATGTTCTTGGGGCTGGTGAATATTTTTTAACCACGCCTGAACTTATTAATACCGATATGGCTTTGCCTTATACAGATGAAGAATTGCGAGTTTTGGTTATGACCGCTGCTGATGCCCATATTAATGGAAAAGCAGCTATTTTGCATTTTAAAAAGGATAGAAAATATCAAAGAGCAATACGACTTCTTAATGATGCTAAAATTGAAATAATTTCTTACACCATTGATGAAGGACATTATAATATTCGTTTTAAAGCAATTAGCGTTAATAAATCATTAGATAATTTGTGGGGTGCCTCTAGACATCAATTGGAAATTATTGCTGATGAAGTTTTATATTGGGATGGTAATCATGACGAAAAATGCTTTTATACTCGTAAGAGAGAAGAAGCAGATTTTGTGCAATTTGCTTTTATGGCATATGGTAAACGAGGTGTAATGAGAGAAGATATTCATAAGGATGGTGAAATTGATTTTCGTGTTTATGGTCATGATAATGTTAAAACTGGTGTAAAGGGTAGTCCTAAAACAAATATTGAATTTGTGCCGTCTCATGACGGTAAGGAATATTGCTTTACTGTATCTACAGGATTTTTTGTAGTACGACGTGGAGGCAATACTGTTGTTACAGGAAATTGTGGAATGATGGCTATCAAGACCAATCTTACTGCCTCCGATCTTCCTGAAAACCTTGGTTTTATTCGCTCTGAAATTGAGCGAAGCGTTCCCCATGGTCGGACTGACAATGGCGGCGTCAATGATCGTGGCGCTTGGCATAATCCTAAGCATGAGCTAAATGCTGGTCTTATGCAGACCTTGATTGATATTACCAAGGATATTCCTCGTTTGGAAAAGGCATCTAAGCGAGTTGTCCATCATCTTGGAACTCTTGGTACTGGTAATCATTTTATTGAGATTTGTCTTGACCTTCAGGATAATGTATGGATCATGCTCCATTCCGGTTCCCGTGGAATTGGTAATGCGATTGGTTCTCATTACATTGAACTTGCCAAGAAAGATATGGAGCGTTATTTCATTAATCTTCCCGACAAGGATTTAGCATATATTCCTGAGGGTTCCGAGCATTTTCAGGCTTATATGAATGCTGTTCATTGGGCACAGGATTTCGCTCTAGCTAATCGACAGGCAATGATGAAAATGGCTATTGAGGCTTTGGAAAAAGGCGTTCGCCAGCCTGTTGGTATTGATGGAATTGCCGTCAATTGTCACCATAATTATGTCCAGAAGGAACACCATTTTGGTCGTAATGTTTGGGTAACTCGCAAGGGTGCTGTACGGGCTAGGGTTGGTGACTTAGGTATCATTCCCGGTTCTATGGGGGCCAGAAGCTTTATTGTGAAGGGTAAGGGTAATCCTGATTCGTTTTGTTCTTGCTCGCATGGTGCAGGTCGTGTAATGTCTAGAACGGCAGCGCGTAAGCTCTTTACCTTGCAGGATCATATCAAGGCTACTGAGGGTATTGAATGCCGAAAGGATGATGAAGTGATTGATGAGACTCCTAGAGCATACAAGGATATCAAGGATGTTATGGCTGCTCAGTCTGATCTTGTTGAGGTTGTTACTGAATTGAGACAAGTTCTTTGTGTGAAAGGATAAGTCATGTATGATATTGAAGTAGTAGGTGACGGTCACAATCATGCTCGCCTTTCATTTACGGATAAAGGTAATCAATGTCATTATGTAATTACTACAGATGCTCAAATTGATTTGATCAGAAGATTGTCGTATGATTTAGTTTTTTCTCAAATTGATCCATTTATGATTAAGGTAAATATTGAAACCTTGAAAAGAATGGTTCAATACATTGAATTAGAAGCAGAGAATAAATCATGATTTGGCGTCTGGTTATCAAACATTGGTTTCTTCAAAATATTTTGAGGAAAAAGCCTACATGTACATGGTGTGTCTTGGCATGTGAGCCACAATATGGAAAGCGTTGTGAAATTTGCGACGAAGGTGAATTTCCATGATAATCAAAGAATTAAAAGAATTGGAAAGACTTAAAAAGAAATATGGAGTCTGATCATGAATCGTATTTTTAAAGTTGTATTTTTTCTTATTCCCGGTATTGTTATTGTTGACCTTCTAATTGGAAGAATTATTACCATACTCTTTAGTGGAAATGATGAGATGTTTTGGACTGTATGTTTTATAATTGGATTGGTACAAACATTCTATATTTTAATCAAGTATCTTGAAGGAGATTTTTCTAAATGAAAAAATTTAAATTTTGGTTTATTGTTTTTGGTGTTTTGCCGGGCATTTTAGCATTTGACATACTACTGTCTTATGTGCTAATATTGTTGATAGATGGCGCACCTCCTATAATTGCATTTATTACAATTTTATTGATGTTTGCTCAAGCATTTGTTGTTGGACCTGTACTAGAAAAGGAAATTAGAAATGTCAAATCTTAATCTTCGTAAGCCTCTAAGGGGTATTGCTCGTTTTAATCATGTAGAAGCCAAGACATTTAATTCAGATGGTCATATGGTCGTTTGGATTGGTGATCGTGTTTTTCCAATTGATAAGCATGGTAGAGCTATTGCAGATGTAAATTATGGTGCCAATTGGAATGCCAGTAAGGGCGAGCTACTCGTTGAGAATGTTCCTGAGCCTTCAAAGGATTATGTTATCCTTTATAAGGATAAGAATAGTAATGAATACGAAATTGATCAGGATTATAGTGGTCAATTATTTACTAAGGAATGTGCAGAAGATGTTGTAAAAAAACATAAAGATTACTTTGAATTCATGACTATTGTTCGTGTCAAGTAAAAAGGATATTATATCATGGAAAGAAAGAAAATTAATTTTCGTAAGCCTGTAGAATTGGTTGACCCAACGGCCCGCGCCCATGCCAAATTGGCTCTATATAATGCTGACGGTAATCGAGTTGTATGGGTTGATGATAGGGTTTATCCTATTGATGATTATGGTTGCGTGACGGCAAATATTGAGTATCCGACGAAAAAGGCTTATGTCAAGGGCGACCAAATCATTAGAAATATAGAACCTAAGGATTGTATTGTACTTGTCAAGACTTCGGATAAACCTACATGGAACGTATTTTCTTCTGCCACCTCTTCATTTTCGGATGCTGAATATATAGTTGAAAAGATTAAGAAACAAAATTATTATCTTGGAATTAAGATTATTAGAGTATGAATTAAACTGAAAATGTAAATTCTTTATTATTTTCAGCTATAAAAACACACATTTGGACGAATTCTTTTTCGTCCAAATCCTGTTTAATTTTATTTACTATTTTATGAACCCATTGTACATTACCTATAATATATCCTTGATTACTATCAATTCTGTCTAATGAAGCAGAATGTAATTTGGTGTCGTTTATACGGAATTGAATTGGTAAATCGGATAAAATACATTTATAATTTTGTTTTATTATTAATTGTTCAAGATATTCAGGAGATAAATTATATTCTAAATTCCTTCTAATAGCATTTTTTCTTAATTCTGACAAATACCGTTTGGGTATACCACAAATATTTTTCCTAGTAGAGCAACTAAAACATTTAGTCGCTAACCCTTTTCTTAAACTTGATTGTGTGCTTATATGTTTTTTACCACATAAACATTTACATTCATAACGATTTTGATTATGACCTCTTTCTATTTTTTTAATGACGTATAAATTTCCAAAAGTTTGGCCTGTAAAATCTGTAGCTTTTTGACATTCCTTACATCTAATTGTATAACCTGATCGTAAATTGGACCCTCTAACAGTATGGTAGTTACCACATAAACATTGACATTTCCAAAAAATACCATTATTAGAGTTAGCTTGTTCAATAACGGTAAGTTTACCGAATGTTTGTCCTATAATATTAATTTTTTTCATGTTACTCCTAAAAAGATCATACTAGTATTTATTAGATTTAAATTTTAAACACCTAACAAATCGAGGATTAGTAGATGTCAACATTTGAGGTTAAAATTGTTCGTATTGATAACGTTTTTCCACATCCAAATGCAGACCGTTTAGTAATTGTGGAAATCGGTGGATTTTCAGCCATCGCCAATCTGAAAGATGATGGCTCATGGCGCTATCAACCGGGCGATCTAGTTGTCTATATTCCGGCCGATGCTGTTCTACCTGAATGGCTCCTAAAGGAAATGGGTTTCTGGAATGCTGATAAGAACAAGGGTTCCTTGAATGGCTCGGCTGGTAATCGTGTCAAGCCGGTTAAGCTTCGTGGCGTCTTTTCCGAGGGAATTCTTTATCCTGTTTATCAGGATATTTTTGGCATCAATCAAATCAAGGGTGATGAAAATAATTTACTAATTCATGTTTTTGAAGGACAAGATGTTGCTGAATTCCTAAACATTACCAAGTGGGAACCTGTTATTCCTCAGTCTATGGCAGGCGAGGTATTTTCTATTACCAAGCTTGAACTAATGGAACGTCATGGTCTGTCGGATTTTGCTTCTGCCAGTTTTTCTACTGTTAAGTATGATATCGAGGCATGGGAAAAGCATGTAAACCTCTTTGAGGAAGGTGAACTAATTATAATCCGTGAAAAACTTCATGGAACCTTCTGTGGTATTTCAGTATTTCCAGACGTTGATTCAGAAGACCTTTTTGAATCAATTGATGGGCAGAGAAATGTCATGATTTATTCCAAGGGTCTTGGTGGTAAGGGGCTTTGCTTCAAGAATAATGAGCAAAATGCCAATAATTTATATGTGACTGCATATAAGAATATGCCATATCAGACCAAATCTAAGTTGACTAAACTAGCCAAGCAAGCTAATGGATTTCATATGCTGGGCGAGGTTGCTGGGCGAGGGGTGCAAGATTTGCATTATTCCTTGAATACTCCTGAATTTTTTGCCTTTGATTTCTATACTAATAGATATCCACAAGGTAAGTTTGCTGATGCCAATTATTTTGAAGAATTAAAGTTTGCACTTGACATTCAGGAGGCTCCCGTGTTAGGGGTGTATCCCTATTCTAGAGAAACCATCCTTAAGTTTAGAGACGGAAATACGACTTTGGGTAATCAGCATATTCGTGAGGGCGTTGTTATTCGACCTGTACTTGAAAAATTTGCACAAAACCTACCAAATCAAAGACTTCAATTGAAAGTAGTTTCTCCTGAATATAAACTTCGTAAAAACGCTACTGAATTTAATTAAAAAGGATTTATATCATGAATAAGAGAATTGCAAAGAAGTGGACCAAAGCACTAAGGTCTGGTAAGTATGAGCAAACAAATGGTAAACTTCAAGATCATTATGGTTATTGTTGCCTAGGAGTTCTATGTGAACTTGCAGTCAAGGAAGGTGTGATAGAAACATATTCCGGTGGTGTTTTACCAGAAAAGGTTAGGGGTTGGGCTGAGATAAAATCTTCTGAAGGTCAATTTTTTAATTCAAAAAATCGAATTAAATATCTAGTTGATTATAATGATAATATGGATTTTTCTTTCAAGCAAATTGCTGGTATCATTGACAGAAATGTAGATCGCCTATAAAAAGGAAATATATATGAAAAATCTTATTGGTGAAGAAATTCCTAGTATTACTAGGGCAGCTATCTACACACCATATAAAATATATGTTGGCGAAGAAAAGCAACGGCATCATCATATTATTTCGGCTATGAGAGCCGATGGACGAACGACTCAAGAGATAGCTGAAGCAGAACAAGGTTTCTTGACTTCAGACAGGGAATTTGTTACAAGATGGACGGCATATCGAATTGCCTATGATGCAGGACAGGTAACAAGAATGCCTTCTCTTAATACTGAACTTTTTTCAGAGGATGTATGGTAAAATGGATAAATTTTTTGAATTTTGGTATCGTTATATTTGTCCTAAAAATGTTCCATTACAAACATGTGCTTTTGTTGGTGTAGGATTAGGAACAATTTTAGTTTGGATAACGAAAATTATTATCTGGATTTTTTAAAGGGTTATTTCAATGGCTGAGAAGATTAAGACTGGCGAATTCACGGCACGTATTCACCAGATGTATGATAATTTTGAAGATTTTTGTGTTGATTATTATAAGAACAATATGAGAACTAAACTTGGCCGCAAGGCAGATGTTTTGTGGCTTGACAATCCCAAGATCAGGTATAATATAGACCTTGATAAAATGGAAATTGTAGCCTAGAGAAAGGTTAATATTATGGCATTTGGATCAAAGGAAACAAGAACCACTCATGAAAGTTTTGGCAACATTCAGGTGTCAAGACCTTCTGGTCATGTCAAGCTTTTCCAATCACCGCATAGGCATCAACATTTCATTTCAATTCAGATTAGACATACTGAATTGGTTCGTGACTTGTCGAGAGATTGGACATTTTCTAGGGGCTTGCCTTTGATTGAAATTAATATGTCAGAGGCTCAATGGGCAAATTTTGTTTCATCTGCTGGTATCGGAGAAGGAACCTCATGTACTATTGTATCCAAAACTGATGGTAATTATTATCGTTGTGAACCTGTTCCCGAGACGGAAAATATCCGTTCTACCTTTGAAAAGGAAGCCTTGGCAGATGCCAAGGGTGCAATGGAAGGTATGAAAAAAGCTATGGACGCTTTGATGGAACTTGTTGAAAAGGGCAAGGCTGGAAAAAAAGAGTTGACAGAAGTTAAAAGTATGCTTGATATGGCGTATCGAGATGGAACTTCTAGTTTTGCATTCGTAATGAAACAATTTGAAAATCGTATCGATACCTTGGTCATGGAAGCCAAGACTGAGGTTGAAGCCTATGGTTTGAACACCATTCGATCAATTGGCTTGGCTGCCATTGCACAAAACATTTCTCCTGAGGATCAGAAGAAAATGATTGACTCTCTGGTGGCTCCTGCGCTACAAGGGATTGAAGACAAAACCTCTGAAAAGGAATAAATCATGGCTGACTTTGTGAAGGAATATGTTGCTACCCTTTCCGATCAAGAAAAGCGACAAATCATTAAGGATCATGAAACCTTTGTCGAAAAGGGAATGATTGGTGATTGTTTGCTTAGATCATCGGCTACTGATATTTTGAATAAAATTGGTACTAATCTTTCTATAACAGTTTTTATGAATTTCATTGCCGTGGAATGTTATAAATTCTATGCTTACAAATATCTGAACAATTATAGACGCAAGCTAGGAGATTAATTATGAAAATTGAATTGGAAAGAAAAATTATTGAAATTGAATTTAGTAATGTAGAATGGGGCCTTCACCCATTTAAGGAAGGTGTAGATTTCGTAAATGCTGCATTTACTTCTGCACTAATGGAATATAATAATGGGGCTGATCGAATTGCGATCAACAATAAAATCATTGCACTATCAGAAAATTTTCGTAATTTTGTAGCTCATAATTTGATGTTTACAGAAACTTTGACCAAATCTCTCAATATCCTCTATGGTACCGACGAATAATCATGGAAGATAAACGATCAAAGGGAGTTCTAGGATATTTGAAAAAGAAGCCCTCACCAGAACAAATTGAATTGCTTCAAACATTGCCTGAGGCTGATGGCGTACCGGGAATGTGGGCTGATCCTGATGAAGAGGAATATGAATTACCTTCAATGAAGGCGCCCGGTCGTATCCTAGTAAGACTCCTAGGGCCATGCGACAGCCGTGTCTATAGATATGAAACTGAAGTCTTAGATTATGATTCTGATTCTTCTGTATATTGGATAGAGGAAGGAATTGGTTTCGAATACTTTTTTGATACCTGTTGTGATTTCCCTTCAGATACAGGCGTTTACGTCATAGAAGGTATCTTTGGCCATTATTATCGTGGTGATTGGTCTTATGGTGAAGATGATGACGAAGAATGGGATTATACCTCAATTCGTCCAGCAACGCCAGAAGAAATTTCATCCCAAACATTGGATTAACAAAAAGTTGAAAAGACCGTTGACAATCTCCTGAAATTAGCCTATCTTCCAACCATCGAAGGCGACACAAACCGGAGATAAAAAATGACACAGGGCTAAAAAGAGATTTGACAAGTAAGAGTAAACAGCGTAAATTCCTCAACATCATCAACACACTTACAGGAGACTTTAAAATGGCTTTCAACATCATCGTCAACGTGAACGACACTCTGGCTTCTTTCTTCGCGAATTGGGCTTACAAGAATGGTTACACGACTTATGACCACAAGTCGGTTGTCGTGACCCGCAAGCTGGCTCGCCACATTGCCAAGTTTGCCAACAATGAGCTTTCGGCGGCTGATTTTGCCGAGCGTCTTACCAAGTGGCTGTCCAAGCCGGCCGCCCCCAAGATCATTGAGCGGAAGGGTTCGAAGGATAACGCGACTTTCTCGCATGAGTTTCTTGATCTGGCCACGGCTATTGTCAAGGATGTTCGCGAGATGGATTACACGGCAGACCTGAATACGGTTGCCAATCGTCTGCTGGTCGCGGCTGATTATCTCTGGATTGCCAACCTGCTTCGTGCTGATCAGCGTTGCGCGGCCCGCAACTATCTGTCGGAGCTTTCTGAGGAAGTGCAGGCATCGGTTTCTGAGGGCGTCAAGACGCACATTGCGGCCAAGACTACTCCCAAGGCAAAGAGGGTTGTCATGACTGGCGATGATCTTGGGATTGTGGAGCCGGTTGAGACTGTTAAGCCTGAGGGTGGCGACGGTCGTGTTATGAATGAGGGTGATGGCGGTTCGGCTCATGTTCTTCCGATGCCGGTTTCGGCTCCTGAGATGGCGGTTGCCGCCTAATCAAAAGGCTTGACTTAGATAGAGAAATCCCCTAGGATGGCAACGTCTTAGGGGATTTTCTTTAGGAGATAGATTAAACTATTGGAGGCTAAAGATGACTAAAGAACAGGCCGATGATTTGATTGACATGATTGACAATTTTGGTCATGAATGTTATTTTGATGGACCATATCATGGTGGTCGATTATATAATTCTACCAAGAAATTTGAAAGAATTAAAACATTCATTAATAAGTTAGTCAATGAGATTATTCTTACGAATGACAAAAATTAATCAATAATATCAATTGACTAGCTACCCCTATATGAGTTAAGATGCGTTTCTGGTAGTGAGCTACCCAAGAACAAAATTAACCCTTGATTATTTTAACTTTTGGAGATATAACATGGCTATGACTGATAAGCTTAAGACCAAGCGTGAAATCCTGAGGCGTGCCAAGCCGTCCAACTGGCTAGAGGTTTCATGGGATGATGGCGATAATTCATTGGTCTTGGTAGTTGAGAAGCCAGAATTTAGGTATGGTGATGTTTTGATTAAGGTTTACATGCCTGATCAGAAGCGTCTTGGCCATGTTGTCCATTCACAAGTTATTCGTGTTGTAGGGGTTCTCTAACATGATGACAATTTATTTCATAATCGTTGCAGTCATTTTTACTGGTGCTTCGATTGCTATGCTTAGGGAAGGGGATAAGACACCTTCTGGAATTGCAACAATTTTCCTCTTTATGACATTGGCTCTTTCCTCAATTTATTTCTTGTTTAGGTAAAAGAGCTATGATAGCTTGGAACCGTAGCTCAACTGGATAGAGCGACAGACTTTTTAATGCCCGCGTACCGGCCTTGGTTTCTACCCAATAGTAGCCGTAATTGGAGGAGATAGCATCAATGCAGGTTCGAACCCTGTCGTGGGCTCCAATTTTTGCCGGTTCCACCATTTTTAATGAGGATAATATGTCAGGCATCTATGAATCTCATATCGTTTTGATTGATCATATAGCTCAATCTATTCAGAGCGATATTAAGATGATTACGGATTTCCTTATGGATAAAGATGTTATCTTAAAGGTTGGCAAATATAAAAATAGACTCGGTAAAATTCGTGGTGTTCTACCGTCAAAATCCCATGGACTTTTGTTTCTAGTTATGGTAATGGATATCACTGGCACAAGATTTCTAAATTCAAATATAGAAACTCGTTCATATCGTCGTCTGGATAATTTTTATTTTGCATAGGGACCGTTAACATTTATATTCCTGATGTGCCCAAGAAGGTCGTTTCTCTTGTAGACACAGAAAGGCATAGGATTAACATCAAGTAGGAAATTTTGAAATTGGGTCCTTAGCTTAGCCCGGTCTAAAGCAGGAGACTTTTAATCTCCCTATCCTCGGTTCAAATCCGAGAGGACTCACCAAAATTTAATAGGTGGAAAATGATTGACTATTATTTGCATATTACTTATAAATCAAATGAACGACCTTTTTCTACCAATTATGAGCCTATTCCATGGCATCGAAATAAAACGAAAGAAGAAGTAATCGAATGGGCTATTGACATGATGGAAGGAATGGGTGATACTTATGTCGTTACTCTGGTTTATGATGGTGAAGTCATTCCTCTAGATAAGGATGAAAAATAATGTCTGGTAATTATATTGATGATGGTGGTGGAAATTTGTTGACAAAGACAAATGCTGAAGAATATATCAAAATTAATCGAGAAGAGTATAATTTTATTGATACGTTGAAGGTGCTATAATTTTAACAATAAATTAGGAGAATGAATATGTCTGAATATAAGCAATATCGTCGTAAGGGTTATTCTGAAATGACACCATGGGACCATAGTACCGATATGTTCGGTGTTTCCATTTCGGATGCTGATTTGGGCAATGGTTCACCCAAGAAGGGTGATATGATTGCTCGCAATCTCAAGGATCATTCAGACCGTTGGTTGGTTGCTGAAAAATATTTCCTTGAAAATTTTGAGCCAGTCTGATATAAAATAGGTAGACGCTCTCCTAAATAAAAGAAATAGGAGAGCGTCGAATGAAAGAGCAAATACTAAAATTATATCCTGAATATGACACAATATATGGGCCATATCCTAACAATGTGAATAGACCTATAATTATACTATATTCAACCATAACACACAAGAGAAAAACGGTTAGTTATCCTAAAATTTTAATGGAAATAAAGCTTGACAGAATCTTAGGAAAGAATGAGACTGTTGATCATATAGATGAAGATTTCAACAATAATGATTATTCTAACCTTCAGATATTGACAAGAGCCGAGAATGCTGCTAAAAGTGCTTGGAAATTGCCAAATGACGTGATAGCTAATTGTAAATGGTGTGATCAACAATTTCTATTATCAAAAAATCAAATGAATGAAAGAACAAGAAAAAAGCAAAAAGCTGGACCTTTTTGTTCAAAAAGATGTACAGGATTATATGGTAGTAATTTAAGATCAGGTGGTCCAAAAATTGATAGACAGATGCCTGATATTGAGTTATACAGATTGACGGATTTAAAGGGCACGTAGACCAATCGGCAGGAGTCAGAAAACTTAAAATTTTCACAGTGTCGGTTCGAATCCGACCGTGCCCACCAAATTTTTGGAGACGATAATGGCTAAAGAATATCTTATGTCGGTAGAAATAGATATTGACAATGTGGTAAGGATAGATGATAATGACACCAGCACAAGGTAGTTGCCAGAGATAAGATTGAATTCCTCGAATTGGTCAAGTCTAAGATTCCGACTGCCAAGCATTGGATCAAGGGGATTAATGATCTATGGCAATTTGATGGCACTCAATGTTATTGCCTGAATGGTGCCGTAAATGCGGTCAATAATGATTATCTCTTTGCTGGCAGAGACAAAAATGCAATGACATTGCTCAAATATTGGGTTATTATTGATTTGACCAAAACATTTACACAAACTAAACATTATTGCATTATTGATGAGAATTTTAGAAATTACATTGTTCGATACAATGATCATCCGAATACGACATATGAGGGTGTTGTTAAAGTTATCGACTTGACAATTGAAAAAATTAAGCGTAGTTTGCCTCCACAATCACTTACGGAGACAAACGATGAAGAAGGGAAAGGGAAAGCGTAGGCATAAGCCTAACAGTGTCACTCAGGCTTTGAGCCTTCCTGTTTTCAAGCCTAGGACGGTCAAGATGAAGACCCGTTACAATCGCAAGAAGAAGGATAAGAGCGATGAATAATGAGGATATGAAATCTCTTGCCTATACAGAAGGCATGAATGATTTCTTTCTTAAGGTCGCCTTTGATCAAAATCCGTACCCAAAAAATACGGATTGTTGGGCAGCATGGCGAGATGGATGGTTGACAACACAAATACATTATCCTACATATAATCATCGTATTCGAAGAAAATTGGTGATTTAATCATGACACTTCCTCTTGATGGTTATTGTGGAAATTGTAAATGGTATGAGCCATGGTTTCCTTATGATGGGTCTGCATTGGTAGATGAATCTGCGGAATGCACATGGCCAGCAAATCGCTTGCCCTATTCTCTCAGATATGGTAATAGGGAGAGAGTGTCGATTTATCCATTGGAAGGTTCTAATTGCCCTTGTTGGGAAAGGATTGAAACATGAAAATGTCTACTTGCCCCGCTTGTATGAGACCATTTGATTTGCATGATTGTGCTGAATCAGGTATATATGCACCCGGCACAGATGCTATCCTCATTTGTAATAGCTGTTTTGATATTGAGGATGCTTTGATTGAAATTGTCGGTACTAATGATATTCCAAATACATTGGAATATTATAGAAATAATTTGAGAATTATAAGGAAACAAGTATGAATTTGTATATTAAGGATGGCGGCTGGACTGGTGGAATAGTTATTGTGGCACCATCCGTTCGTGCTGCTCTTGACAAATATGTGCTTACAGTAACAGGTCATAATTATGATCCAAATATTACGGTGGATAATTTTTTGGATCATTTCAACGAATATCCAATTGATGACAACACCATTATTCTTTATGAATTTCAAGGTGATCAATGATTTACATTGATTTGTATAGGGTTGAAAAGGTCACAGTGCAGCGAAAGCTCACACCTTTTCTCAATATCCCTATTGACTATTATGTTCCGGTCAAGTATGCTGGTTACTTCAGACCAGAAGCGGTCGCCAATGACAATGAGGTTAATAATGACAAATAGCGAAAAGACTAGGTTGCTCAGGCATCTAAATGATTCTCGGAGACGCTATCAGGCGAATCTAGCAGAAATCAACAATGGTTCTGCTTATTATGATCGTCATGCCATTCAAGAGGCATTGGATGATCTTGAATCAATTATTCCTAGGGTCGAACAAATGAAGGTGGATAATTAAAGTTGACAAGGGGTTACGAATGGATTAAGATGCAATCTCACTAAATGATGTAGCCCCGGAGGTTAAAATGTAAATGATCAGCCAAAACTAATAATAGATTTTTGATGATAAGTTGATATTATGTTTGAGTAAATTCGGTCAGCGGGATTAGACTTGATGAATATGCAGACTTAATTACCGCGCGGAAGGGATGGTTGGGCGAGGATCATCCGTCATATAATCTCTACTGCCTTCTAAGCGGTAGAGATAGCTCGCCCCAAATTTTCCATTGACATGTGAGGCTCCATAAAAATGTATTATAAATTTATCCATAATGAATATGGTAATCATATTAAGATTGAGGTAGAATCGGTTCCTGATAATGATAAAGAATTGGTAGTATCAATGATTGGCCCAAATTCTGATTGTACCAATAGAATTACGAAAATGGAAGCCAGAACTATGGTAAATTTGTTGAACAATTTTCTGAAGGATAATCCATAGATATGGCTAAGAAACCGCTTCGATCCCTGCCAATTGGCGCCAAATTTCATTGGCAAGACCGCTATGAAAGTGGTTGCACAATTGATTATTGTGGTGTAAAATTGGCTGAAGTAGATAAGATTTGGGATCATGTTGAAATCACTGAAAGAATGATGATGCAGCCAAAAATGAAAATAGTTTGGGCGTCAACTGATCTTTTTCGAACAAGATTCGACTCCTATACGCAAGTGAACGAGCTAGAGTAGTGTCTAGCTAGTAGGCACGTCCAGCCTATGATGAGAAGCCTAGTCACTCTAGGCAAAAACAGGAAGACGGCAGGATTGACATTCCTCTTCGCGATAATGGTAGCGAACTAGAAGTCTAACAGGGTGGAGGGGCTAAATCTCCCGTGAAGCTTGGTTAGACCCATTTTTAACACTCTCTAGTGGTTTGACCACATTACAGGGATAACAACATAACGCAAGAGAAAGGTAAAGGTTACACACAAGCCATTGAAAATTTTCCTTGACCTTGTAGGTACGATACTGTGAGGCAAAGAAACAAAATTGACATTGATTTTTCTGTCAGAAAAATGTATACATACTTCTGACAATCAAAGGAAGTGAAACATGAGGCTCTATCAGGCTCTTGCTACTGCTATTATCGCTTTGCAAAATAGTCAACGTTCAAATGTTGAGACTTGGATAGTCCGTTGGCAAGAACGTATCGATGAAATGCTCACTAGATTTCCTTCTGGTGCAGGTTTCAATAAAGGTACAAATATTTGTCTTGATATGTGTTCAGATAAAGTGTTAGTCTTTTCAACAGCATTCCAGCATATGGACGAAAATGGTCTTTATGATGGTTGGACGGATCATCTGGTCAAGATTTATGCCACCTTTAATGGTGTGGATATCAAGATCACTGGCAAGAATAAGAATGAAATCAAAGATTATATTGCTGACATGTTTCATGAGGTGTTGATGGAGGAATATCCTACTGAAACACTTTGGGCTTTACACAAGAACGGATAATGTGTATAGTCTTTCTATCGAATTGAACAGGAGAAGATCATGAAGGAATGTGTTAAGCAATTGATCAAATATGCTGGTATCTCTGAAGGCGATGCCGTAGCACTCAGGCGCATTGCCATGACGCTCAATGCATGGCACACGCTAGAGTGTGGCAATAGCACGGAAAGAGCCTCATGGGCGATTGAGCGCGATGATAGTAACGATAACCCCTATATGGTTACTCATTACCATAACTCCGGTTGCCCGCACACAAGCAAGGTTAGGATTGCTGACAGGGAGAAGGGCGCTCTGAAGCGTCTAGAGGCTATCATGGCGCGGTATCCTACCCTGAAGCATTATGTCCAGACTGATCCTAGGGGTGCCTCGCTCTATATCCTTCGTCCTACTGATTTGATTGAAGGAATGCCGCTGGATTCGGTTTACAGTCGCGGAATTGCCGTGTATAAGTAAGTCATTAGGAGAATTGAGCAATGGTTAATAGGAAAGGATAAACAAATGATCAAGTCATTCGTTCTAGGTATGGTCGCTCTAATTGCTTGCACTGATGCTGCAATGGCACAGAACAGGCAGCAAGGGCAACGACATAACAGGCAGCCGCAAGTCTATACACAACGTAACGTCGTTGTCAATCGGAATGTGACCTATAATACCAACATGGCATATCCCTACTCCAATGGTGGGTATAGGGGCGGCTGGTATGGTGGCGATCCGTATAACTCTGGCGTGGCTATGACGGCCATTCAGGGAGGAACGGCAGTCATTCTAGGTATGATCGGTCTAGCTGGCCAGCAGCAGGCGCAACAGCAGCAGCCTAGGGTGATCTATGTTCCCTGCCCATATCGCTCTTGCCAATAACTAAAGGATAGTGTACTATGTTTAACACATATATGAACTCATATAATGGGCAAGAATTGAGTAAGAAATACCCTGATATGAAAATTACAGGGACATGGGTTATCAAGGGAGAAGACCCTAACGCTGATTTATGTGGATTACATCATGAGCCTGTTCTAGGTTATTATTCAGGAATGCTTATTGATGTTATTAAGTATGCAGTGAATTTGCCCGGTTTTTGGCAATGGGGGGCTGGTGGCAAAATTGAACGTATCCATATCGTTCCTCTTGATGCTCTGGCAGCAAAGAGACGTGCCGAGAAGCTAACAGAATTGACAGAGGCAGAAAATCGTGTTAAGGCTCTAAAGAAAGAGCTAGGAGACATGTAATATGACGCTCTACGTTGCTAAGGATGGCGAGTTGATTGAGATTTGGGGAATTGTCTAAATGGGATATGTTATTCATAAAAAGAGTAGAATGCCAGCTAATAGTTCATATAATGGGATAACATGGGATAATGCTAATTTACGACACCTTCATAAGGATGTTTATTCTGAATCAGAAATTGAATTAGTTCTTGCTCTGACAAGAATGCCAAGGGAGATTTAATCCTTGGCACTATGTTTAAATCAGAGAGAGCGCAAGGTGATTTAAAGCCTGATAGGGTCTATGAAATTCAAAATATCCTTGGGGAGTTGGTTATTAGGGATGTGGGACCATCTGCAATTCAAATGGTTCCGCCCGCCGAATCTAAAATGTATGGTATGTCATGGTATAATGATATCAATTATATTTTGGAATGCTCTGGCGGTCGCCATATTCTCACTATCGATGAAATTACAAAAATGCGTTGACATGATTTGATGGTTCTGATATAGTCCTGAAATCAGAACAGGAGACGGTATCATGATTTCAGGCTTTGCGGATATTGATATTCGTATCGACTATGCAAATTCAGATAAGATCAAGCGTATTCGTGCCGCTGCAAAGAAGTATGGTGCAACCGTAAAGGTTGAACAATATACAAAAGGCGCATGGGAAGGAAAAGTAATCGTCCATACGACATGGGACGAAGGTGCTGATAAGCATATGGAACGTTGCCGGCATATGAGAAATGTGATAAAGGGATAAAAAATAGGTTGATTTTAGAAAGATTTCTGGTAAGATCATCCTTACCAGAACAGGAGCTAGAAATGAATTATATCAAGATGCTGGAAGCAGATAAGGCAGCGATGGCGGAAAAGCTTGGCAAGCTGAATGCCGAGCTAACAGAGCTTATGACCTATCTGTCTAGCACGAAGTTTCAAGGCATGGACAATGATTATGTCCATGTTTCGACTGATATCCTTCCCAAGATCAGGGAAATTAGGGCATTGACTCTTTAGGAATTGGAGAATATAATTATGGAAGATTCACTAGAGGCATTGGACAAGATTGATGCCGGAAAAGAGTTGCTTAAGACAGTGATCCATGTTAGAAAGATAATCATGGAAGGTGCTAAGGTTGGTTTCAATCCCCATGATGGCGGTAATTGGGCAATTCGGCTATTTCAGAGCCAAGCAATAACACTGAAGGCAATAAAAAAGGCAAAAGAAGTTGGTTTGTAGGGCTTGACTTCAATCCCTTCTTAGTATAGATTACCAAAATAGGTAGGGTATGGTCCCTATCCTTAAAAAGGAGATTTATCATGGCTGTATTTGATTTTGATGACGAAAATCAGACACTCAATATTCTCAATGGGACATTGGGAGATGATTTGCTAATTGCTTCTGTTGCTGGACCGTATTTTATGTATGGCAACGATGGCAATGATATTCTTATTGGAGGATCAAGCGATGATTTTCTAGTAGGTGGTCGCGGTGCTGATCGTTTGATTGGTGGCGATGGCATTGATTTTGCTAACTATTCCGAATCTTCTATGGGAGTAGTGGTTACTTTGCCTTCTGGCGAAGGTTCAGAGGGGCGTGGCTATACTGGCGACGCGGTCGGTGATCGTTTGATTAACGTTGAAGGTTTGATTGGTTCTGCCTTCAATGATCACCTAGTAGGTGGAACAGGTAATGATTTCCTTTATGGTGGTCTTGGTGGAGACGTTTTCGTATTGACTTCTGGCGGAAATGATGTTATCATTGATTTCCGTCCTGAGGATGGCGACCGACTCCAGCTTGGTTATGCCAATAATCCTAATATGTTGGCTGCTATCGCTGATTCTGCCGTCAATGCGACTGCATATGGTGTCGAGGGAACTCTTTTGGTTCTTCCGGGTAATTACAATGGTGGTCATGCCTCGCAAATTGATGGTACGGTCTTTCTTGCTGGCGTGAATGCTGATACCGTTTCGGATTGGCTGTTTTAATCTTCTCTATTTGTGGCAGGGGATAATCCCCTGCCACAAATCAGATTGACATTATCCATAATTTAGTTTAACGTCTATGGCATGGATAATGTCAATTAAAGGATTGAAAAATGGCAATCATTCGTCTTCAGAAATTTGATGAATGCTATCATGAAGCTTCTATTATTTTTGATGGTCCATTGGATACTGCTATTGGTTACTTGTGCGCCATTGCTCCAATGGAATTGTCAAGACGAAATGTCAAGCATTCTATGACTCATTGGTCATTCAAGACAAAATCCTTTGCTTGTTCTGCCCCAAATGGTGGAATGTTTCGTTTGACAATGGATTAAAAAATGGCTAAAAGCTTCTGGATGTATGAGGCTAGCGAGGAAACGCCATCCTTGGAAAAGGCAAATGTGAGATACTAACAAAATCGAAAACAGGAGAAATAGAAATGGCTTTTGTTTCAAATCGTGAGAATGAAGGGACTAACATTGGTGGACGTTTGCGTCTGAATGCCGATGTTAGTGTCCTAAAGGGAACATTCAAGGCAGGCTCTATCGTTCGCGTTGTCGGTAATCCAGATTTTCGTGGCGAATTTGAGTGTGTTGATGAGGATAGCGGTGAAACTGTTTATCTGCATCCTACCCTTACTAGCTATTCGAAAGTTTAGGTTTGACATAGCCTGAAAAATCAGGCATACTCACAAAATCGAAACGGCAAAAGAGAAGGTTCATTCAAATGTCTGACGAACTGAACAAGATCAAGGCCAAGATTCGCGCACTGTCGAATAAGACCATTGACAATGGCTGCACTGAGAATGAAGCCATGGCAGCGATGGCGATGGTTGGCAGGCTCCTGAATCAGTACAATCTCACCATGACTGAGGTTGACGTTAGGGAACAGGTTTGTAAGACGGTTTATATCTCGACTGGCCGCAAGAATCGCCATCCTATTGACTCTTGCATCGTCAATCTTGCCGCTGCCTTTGATTGCAAGGTTTGGCTGCATACTCGATATGTCGAATATGTCAAGACGACTTCGTATGCCTTTTTTGGGCAGGAAAATGACCTTGTGATGATTGAATATCTCTATAAGGTTATTTTCCAGTCGATTGAGAATGAATCGCACAACTTCAAGATCAATCCAGTTTACCTTGGTTCGAATTCTCGCAAGACTGCCTATGTGTCTTTTCAGCGTGGCATGGCTAGCCGAATTGGCGCTCGCCTTGCACAAATGAAGAAGCAACAGGAAGAGGAAATGCAGCAGGCAGAACAAGAGGCAGCGACTAATCCTGAATATAATGGTGGTCGCGCTCTGATCGTTCTCAAAGGTAAGCTTGTCCAGCAGGAGTTTGAAAAGCTCAATATGAAGCTTAGGACTGTTCAGACTCAGGCTCGCCGTTCTGATTATTCGGCATATTCGCAGGGTGCAGCGGCAGGGAACAAGGTCAACCTTTCGCGTCCCATTTCTGGCCAGAATAGCAACGCTGGATATTTGACCTAACAACCCTTGACATGGGCAGGAGAAAAGGGTAATCTCCTGCCCATGAGAGATTTCCAACAGAGCAAAGTCTATGCATGGGAGCAAAAATACATTGCTCCCATTTCTAAGCGGGTTATTGATTTTAACGATGCTCGTTTGTTTGTGAATGGTGTTTGGCTTTCCATGGGGCTAATCGGCCCGCCAGATATCGAAATCATGGCTAATCAAGCAACTGCTACGTATGCAGTAGGATGCAGGGAATACATTAGAATCAGGAGGCAGACTCCTGCATGGGTTATAATCCATGAGCTAGGTCATTCATTGACTTCCGATGGCCATGGTCCTGATTTTGTTGGCGTATATGCCAAGATGCTTGAAAAGGTTCTGAATGTGCCGTTGCCTCTGTCAATGTATACACTTAACCTTGCTGGCGTGAAAATTAATCTTGCTGTACCGATTACGGGAGACTTGAAATGATCAAGTTTGCATTTGCCTTTGAATATTATATGATGTATGTCAAGGCATTTTTTGCTAGGTATTGGCCACAAATGGCAATCTTTGCTAGTGGAGTTATCGTCGGAAAAATCATTTGACAGAGATATCCTGATAGATTAATCTTCTGCCCATGAGGATAACAAAATGATGTATATAATAGCGGTTTCTAATAATCAAGGCCCGCCAGTAATTATCCATATGGATAATTGGGAACAAGCATGGGAAAATTTTTTCCTGTTTGTTTCAGTCAAAACGGCGGTATCTTGTAAGGCATATATGAATGGCGTTGAAATGGGACGCATGATGTATTTTCCACGAACGAATAGACTGACAAATTAATTTGACAGAGATATCCTGATAGGGTAATCTCTCAAAATCGAGGAGAGATTACATGGATTTCACTGAATTGCGCCTTGCAATCATCTATTTGGTAGGGTATTGGAGCGATTCAATGGGCGGTCGATTTTCACGTTCCGATGTGAAAGAATGGTCTATTGATTTCGAAAGATTTTGCAATCAGGCATGGTATGGGAATTGAATTTCTGATATATTCCTAAAATCGAAATCAGGAGACATGCAAATGTTCAACAATTCTAAGGTTGGCGACAAGGTGATTTGCAACGGATTTCCCGGCATTGTCATTCGGAATAAGCATTCGCCTGATTCCGAATGGATGGGTGGAATTGAGAATGGCGAGGAATGGGGAATGGTAGAAGTGAGACTCGCGGCTGGCGCGGTTTGTGTCTCTGATACCGTGCCTAATGTAATTCCTCAGAAGAAGGGATAACTCCAAATGAATCGATATCTTGTATTTGGATATAATGAATATTATCCTGAAGGCGGAATGCATGATTGCATTTATAAATGCAATCAATCGAAGGATTTGAAACATTATTTCCTTCGAAATGATACATGGCGAAATTGTGATAATGTTCATATCTATGATATGAAAGAGGATAAAATTTATATGAATGATACGCTTTTCGATGCTTTTTAAGCGTTGACAAGCCATTCAGGCTAGGGCATACTCGCAAAATCAAAGAGCGGGTTAATGCGACTGGCGAATAGCTAGGGTGCCGCAACAGAAGGAAACTTCCGATGACTAAGGAAAAGCTAACGTCTGTCACCATTTCCGCCAATGGTCGAAAGATTCAACTCTTTACCAAGTGTGTCATTTCAGATAATGGCAAGAGTATTCTGGATAAGGTAACGCTAGACCGTTGCCTCCGCGCGCTTGGCGTGACTCGTGGTCAAGCTTATTCGGTAGGATAAATCATGCATCTTCACGTTTCCCCTGAGATTTATTTGGCATTGCAAAAGGCTAATCTTTTGCGCTCGTTTCGCCTGTATTCATATGGGGAATATGTGGACGGTATTGCCAAGCCTAACGGATTGATGCGAGTTTGGCTAAAAGATGGCGAATATGCCAAGGAATTTAAGCCAAATTTCATTCCTGAGGAAAGAAAGATTGGCATTGATTTCTGAAGGATGTTAGTCTATGATTGAAACTATGGAGAAATGACATGAAGGTCATTGAATTGCAGACTGAATTTACCATTTATTGGCGCAAACTGAATAAAATTGCTGCCTCATATGGTATACCGGAATATACCTATTCCGAGGCAATGGCAGCTTATCGTTTTTTGAAGGATGAAAATTCCCTGCTAGGCTCTTGACAAAACCTAGCAGGATTGATAAAAATCGAAAATCAGAACAGGAAAGGGATTTCAAAATGTATGTTCGCGAGAATACCCATGGCCAGTTTTTCCTCGTTTTCAGTGACGAAGGCGAATTGATGGATTTCCTCGATTATAATCCTGATTTTCAAGGGTTTCCGATGGCTTGCTGTGGTGGCTATATGAATGCCTTGGAATTGTGCCATCCTAATCGTTAGGGATTAGAAAAATGAAATTCACAATAAAGAAATCAGGCATTGGTGATATTCTCTGTTTTGAGACTTTTATTGATGATTTCAACGATCCTGATTGGATAATTTATCCAAATCAGCCAATGGCTGCGGAATCATTTCGCGAAATGGCAAATTTCATTTATAATCTTGGACGCATGAAAGCAAAAGAAGAAATGCAAGAGATGCTTGACAAGATTATCTAGGTTGTGAGATAAACCTAAATCCTTTCGGGAGACTTGAAATGCCTAAGCTACATTTGACGGCAGAACAATATGACGCATTGGTCGCCTATGCTGCCAAATATGGCGATAATTGGAAGGAAAAGCTTTCCAATGCTTGGCTAAATGGTGCGGATGCAAATGAGCCTAATGGGCATCTTTTGCGCCAAGTTAGGAATCGTCTTGGTCCCTCATGGCTGGCCAAATTCAATCCCAAGACACACAAGGTATTTAAGATTTGACTCATTCGATCTAGTGTGAGATAAACCTAGGACGAAACAGAGGAATATCTGACATGGCAACGGTTTATCTTGATCCTGCAATGGTTCCTGCAAACCTTCGTGGCGCGTATGCAGGAAACAAGTTTAGGGCAATTGTCTGTGAAACTGTTACCATTCCCATTGACGCTGGCCTATGGTCTGGCGGTACAAGGGAGATTTATTACCTAGTCGAATTGGCGACTGGAAATCAGATTCCATTTCCGAATCAGGATACCTCACCATTCAACAATGATCGTAGGGAAACCATTGTAAACCTTGAATCGGGCTATGCCGTTGTCAAGCATTCGACAATGCAAGGCAATGATACGGGTTTGACGTTTTATCTCAGACCGGAAAATGCCGCACCATTGCTGCCTCAAACGGTCGAATTGACAAATGCTCAAAAACAAGTCTTGGGTATCACACGCTCCTATATTGCCTCATATCGCAAAGAGGCAGCATTCGCGGCAGGAATCGGAACTAAGGCATGGGACAGAATTAAAACTGATTTGATTGCCCTTGGAATGATGAAAAAGAATGGGGCGCTAACAATCAAGGGCAAGAATGCCATAGGCGATTTTAGGGTTTGACTCCTGATTTGATCTAGGATAAAACTTAAAAACTGTCCCAACAGAGGAATTCAGACCATGTCTAGGAAAGATTTTGTGCTGATTGCTAAGACAATCAATTCCATTGAGGATGAATTGTCGAATGCTGGCGAGATTTCGCAGGCAGCATATCAGACCATTGCATTGCGGTTTGCCGCAGCGTTGGCGTCAACAAATCCTAATTTCAATCGGCAGCGTTTCATTGACGCTTGCCAGACTGGAAAGTAACCCCAAAAATGGAAAACCTAGCGCGAGCGATTGCGGATTTCGTTGACTGGCGTTCGCGTTGGGAACAAAGAATCGAAGCTTGGAATCGTTGGTATTCCGTGTCTAGCAGCGATTCAATTCTTGCCGACAACGAACAAAACAGAAAATATTTCGTGCGCAAAATTCAAAAAGCTAGAGATCAATTCATCATTCAGAATAAGGATATCATCCTAGCTGAATTGAACGCCCAAATCATGGACACAATCGACTTGCCAAGTGACTGCTAATCACAATCTAGATAATTTCACTCTCACTGAAATTAGGAAAGCAGGTCATATGACCTGCTTTTTTGTTTTGACTCTGAATCAGAATTATCGTATTTCTTAGAAACGCTGAAAAGCAAACAGCGACAGACTTGTCTAACGACAAGGACAGTAGGAGTGCGGAATCCGTCCTAAAAAAGGATATGAAAATAGACTCTTGACTCTCTATCGAATCATATGAGATAAGACTCAGGCCGTTGGCATTCCGCCCCCGGATTCTTGATTGGAAAGTCTGGATTTATGAAAGCTTTCAAAGCGTCTTTGATGCAATCGGCCTATTTCACTTGGCTGGAAACCGGCATTGGTTCCGCTATCCTTGATGCGACTGCCGGCAGCGGCAAGAGTACAACACTTGTGCGCGGTCTCCTGCATATGCCGGAAAAGGCCGATATCCTCTTGCTGGCATTTGGCAAGGAAGCCGCGACGGAATTGGGCGAAAAGGTTATTGCCCTTGGCAAGGATACCGGCCGCGACATGTCGCGTGTCCAGTGCAAGACGTTCCATTCTTGGGGATTTGGCGCGGTTCGTCGCGCATTGGGCAACGTCAAGCTGGACGATAACAAGGTTCGAACACTTGCCCAAGACAACCTTTCACGCGAGGATTACGACAAATACGGCAAGGTTTGCGTCAATCTTGTCCGTCTGGCCAAGGGTGAGGGAATCGGCGCATTGACTGAGGGTGCAATCGAGGAATGGGCAGCAATTCGCGACCATCATGACATTGATTTGGACACGGAAGACTCGGACTGGAATCGGGCTTTCGAAATCGCCGATGCTCTCATGCGAGACTCCATTCGTCTGGCCGATGATCGGGGGATTATCGATTATGCAGATCAATTGTATCTGCCTGTTCTGTGGAATTTGACTTTCCCTAAGCAGGATTTCCTTTTGATTGATGAGGCACAAGACTCGAATCCGGTTCGTCGCGCCATTGCTCGCATGACGCTTAAGCCCAATGGTCGCCTAGTCGCTTGCGGCGATAATGACCAAGCCATCGTGGGCTTTGCAGGTGCCAGCAATGACGCTCTAGACCTGATTGCGGCTGATTTCGGATGCACTGTCCTGCCTTTGACGGTTTCCTACCGTTGCCCCAAGACGGCGGAAAAGTACGCCAAGCAATTCTCTGAGAAATTCTCAGTGCATCAAGACGCGCCCGAGGGTTTCGTTAACGAAAATGCCATGATGGCAGAAGCATTGAAGGTTCTCACCGATTCCGATGCCATCCTGTGCCGGAATACCGCGCCACTGATCAAGCTAGCTTACCAGATCATCAAATCCGGCCGGGGTTGCTATGTGGCAGGGAAGGAAATCGGCAAGGGTCTGTCTTCGCTCATCCTGAAAATGAAGGCGAAGGGTATCGATAACCTTCAGGAGAAGTTGACTGCCTATCTGGACAGGGAAACCGCGAAATTCCTTGCCAAGAAGCAGGAAGAAAAGGCCGACGCCCTATCGGACAAGGTAGAGTGCATCAATGTCTTGATCGAGGGTCTGCCGGAAACCGGCCGCACCATTCCGGCATTAATTGCCAAGATCGAGTCAATGTTCGAAGACAAGGAAAAGATGGACAAGGCAGGAATCAAGCGTTTGATTCTGTCCACCATGCACAAGGCGAAAGGTCTGGAATGGAATAACGTAGGCATCATTCGCTGGGATTTGTGCCCTTCGAAGTATGCTCGCCAAGCTTGGCAGCGTAAGCAGGAAAGGAATCTCCAATTTGTGGCAACGTCGCGCCACAAGAATGGTCTGCTTTTCATCAAGGATGAAAAGATGGACAAGTAAGCTAACCAAGATCAGAGCAGGGAAGCCCGGTAGAGATACCGGGCTTTTTTGTTGGAGGCTCGCGATACTTGCCCTTATCCTAATTATATGCGAAGCAGTACAGAAATGCCTTTTCAGGCATACTATTAGTTGCGGTCAGACTGCAATAAAAACACAAGTAATAGTATGGATAGGTAAGGGGATTTTTGGGAGGATATGGGAATAGGATGATCGGTAGATATGGTTTTTTGACTGTACAGCATGACTAAGCAATTTCAGGTATCCTACTAGCCAAAATGTCAAAAGCTCTCCCAAGGGCAAATATGGGCTTTTATCCAGCAATTACGATAAGTAACCAAGATCAGGCAATAACCGCATATTCCTAATGGTCATTTTAATTATTTTTGCCTGTCATGCATTATTTTGTTGAAACCCGTCTAGAACACTCTATTTTCCGCTTACGGCAATTCCGCCGTCCCAAAAGGGATTCTTCTAAATGTCTCACACTATCATTCTGATTTCTGGCCAGTCGCTTTTCTTTTCCGGCATGACGCTGGAAACCGCTATGGCGCGGGTCGCGACTGTGCATGGCATCGATGCCATTGCCTCAATCGAAACCCGCTAGGGAAAGGATCAAATCACTATGTCTCAGAATCGCCGCATCCTGCTGTCGCTGGCCATTCGCTATCGCGCGGAATACTGGAATGCCCTTCGTTCTGGCGATTTCGCTACCCTCAATCCCGCCATGAGCGACTTGATTCATGTGCAGGAGTCGCTTGTGACCCTGAGGCAGACTGGCCGTTTGGTCTTCTAATGATCTAGGCCACCCTAGAAAGCATGAAACCCGCCAGACTGGCGGGTTTTTTGTTGCCTTATCTCGTATGTCATATGCGCAATAATTCAATCGCTAGGCCGGTTTATTTGGCAATACAGCATGATTCAGCAATCCCAAGTGTCATAGGCCACAAATTGAGAAAACGCTTGTAAGGGCAAATATGGGGATTCTCATGCATGTCGTATTCTTTTTATTATTGTTGGGCATGAGACATTGAATCTCAATCTGTCTGCCTGTATATGCTGCCTCAGGCAATCCAGCCTGTCCCAAAGAGGATTCACGCTATGGTCAACGTCATTTCTATTCAGTCGCAGGGGTTTAAGGCAGGATGCGAATCCTATCGTACAAACAATGACCGGCCGGCCGGGACAATCGAATATCTGACAACGGCAAATAGCATTCGCCCATGGCGCGCTTATCCATGGTCCGTCATGGATCGTTTCGATTTCCAGTCACGGCAGGCTGCGGAATATTTCTTGCTGGCATGCGCCATCGAAGACGAAGCGCGCGATTAGCCTTTCCTCACATACCATGCAATTAACCCGCCTGTTATGGCGGGTTTTTTGTTGGCTAAAGGCATTGGAACAATGCCTAAAAGCCCATATTTTCCATAATTCGATATAGCGATTAAATGCCATTAGAAGCCCGCCAGATAGGCTCGCCAGATACAGGCAAAATCCATCATGCCCTTTTTTCGTGTTCCTAGCGTCTGATATCCCTAGCTAGCGTTGATTTGTTATTGATAGTCATTGTCAACTGAATGCTGTTAACATAGCCGGCCTGTGGATTGTTTGGGAAGTCAATAGGGTCTATGCATGAGATTTGATATGGCTTATGGGATGGCTGGCCATGCTGATATGTGTTGACATGTGGATAAGTATGTGAATGACATATTGTTGCATAGTGACTGCATATAGGGGAGGGGGTGGCTTTTTTCGAAAGGGTCCCATCCAACCTTGCCCCCGCCCTTCAATCAAGACCTTAGAAAAAAAATTTTTATACTATAATCTATTAGAAAAATTTCTATAAAAAATTTTCAAAAAATTTTTCCACCAAATTTTTTATCGATATTTCATGGGTCCATTTCTAAAGCTGCCCATAATTTAAACATATCACAATGATAGAAACGGGCAGCATTTAAAGTATTGGCTTCTACTATCTTGGGTCCATCTTCTGTTATTCCTATATCAAGTACATAGGTTTTGGCAGGCCCCCATATGTTTGCCATATATTGAGCAAAATCAATAATGTATTGATCAACATGGAATGAATATACCACTCTACCTCCTGATTTATATTGGGAGGCGGTTATTACTCTATTATTGACGATCCAAGTACGATATTCGCTCCAGATAGGTTTTGGGGGTGCCATGATTATCATAGTATCTTTGGTTAAATCTATAGAGGTATGGTCGTTTTCCAATTTCATTACCTTACCATGCCATTCCATTAGTTCTTTTTTCTGAAATACATTTCCAGAAAATACCTTGGAATCAAATATGGGACGAATAAAGATATCATTATCATAATTGGGTAGATATTCGGGGATTGAGCCAAATGGGATGCATCTAGAATTATAATTGAGCATATTATGGCCCCAATGAATATTCATTTCCAATAGAGATATATGTCCTATATCATATACCCCCGGATACCAATTATACTTTTTGGCTACATGACGCATGGAATATGAGCCAATACAAATCACGTATCCTTTTGGATTGATTTCTGGTTCTATATCTCCTACAAATGGGATTACTTTATGGAACGTATGTGGAACATCATTCCTTTCTAGAATGTTAATTAATTCTTTGGTTCCTTTATCCCAATCATAATTATCCTGTATGATCCAATGCATGTTTATTTCCTATAAATTTCCCTAGATTTTTTATACCAAAATTTTCTGATATTTTTTTCCTGAAATTTTTTCCGCCAAATTTCTTGGAGATAATCTAGGAACCTTAATATTGAGATATATGCAATTACCACATAGATATAACATATTAAACCACAATAAGTTAGTTTATACTTAATGGTATCGTCTTTGGTTGGTTCTCTCATTATATAGAACCCAAAATATATATAAAGAAGGCTCCGCCTGCAAAATATATGATTAAATCAGCTATAATACGTTCATATATTTTCCACCCTTTGTCTTTTAATTTCATATCAATTAAAAAGACAACACAAAACCAATAAAATCCAAAAAATCCTGCTAATATATGTAATAATATTAATATCAAATCATTCATTTTATCTAGTTATCCTCAATTTTTCCAATTCATTAGTCAAATTTCCTCTGGTATAGGAGAAAATAAAGAAATCCAGCTTATGTTCCTTCTCCTGAAGGCTTTTTACAGTGTATATCCAGTCTTCTGCATCGGTTTCAAAGGCTAGATCAGCCTTTTTCAATGCCCTAGACCCATTATCATACTGGACATAGACGCCAAACCTTACATCATTTACGGAAAAAAGGGCCACTGAATTCTTTCTCCACTAAAATCTTGTTATATTTGTTCTCTATTTCATTATACCAATAGGTTTCTTGAATTTCTTTAGCATAATATTCAATAAAACTTTTTTTGATAGATTCAGGTGGTGAATTATCAGCTATATGTTTGGCTACCTCATAAGCCATTTCTTTAAAATTGGCCATTTTATGAATTTACTGGCTTATATTTACGAATATTAAGTAAAAGAAATAAATCTTTTCTTGAACAAGCTGTAATTTGTATAAACCAATTCTTATCAATCAAACAATATAATTCGTCTAGATGATGATCAGTTACAGCAATGGTTAATCTACCATATTCATCAGTATCAATTTGCCTACCAATCCATATATCAGACTCTTCCCATGTATATTTCATTTTTTTGATTTCCTTTCTCGTATTACTAGCTTTTCAAGCTCAAAAGGCTGAAAGGTATACTGATTGCCACCCTTCTGGACGATCACTATACAGTCGAGTGGATCGATTGTCAAGGCTTCATCATCGTCAATCACTACTTCATACTCGTTCATGGTTATTCCTCATAATCATATAGAAATGTAGTAGTTATTTCGCCTTCTGGTTCTGAAGTAAAATCTATCTCGCCATATTTTTGCATTTTCACATTTTTTAGTGTGGTAATTTTACCATCAATGGTTAGTACAACATCCTCTGTACCATCTTGATTATAAATCCATGTAATCATTGTGTATTTCTCTTTCTTTGACATGGTTTATTCGTATAAGGACAATCCCATGGATGGGTATCGGATGGACAAAGACAAGCTAATGGAGATAAAACTTGTAATACTTGTGATGTTTTCAAGGGACAACTAGGATCATGTTGGCTGTAATGTAAATTACCTAATGGATATCCGCAGCCCATGCAATATAAACCTAACATAATGTTAATTCATCCTTCCCCTCTATCAGGGCATGTAGTATATTCACCCCTATGTTCTGTCATTTGATTTCATCCGGGTCAGGCCCAAGGTTTATTCAATACATCAAAAGATGTACCATACTCAAATGTTTCATGTGTATCAAAACCAAAAGCCTTGATCATATCCCATATTGCTCTAGAATATGATTTACTTCTTAGAAGCATTTTTTCGCCTTCCGAGACTATTTCATCAGCCTGTAAATAATTCAAAGAATCCACAATCATTTTAAATAGATTTACCCAATCTTCTTCTGACTCCAAATAATAAACATGTACGTCACCGTATTGTTTCCAGATAAAAATATCATATTCATTATCTCTTGAGATTTTATAATCTTCAATTATCATGATTTTTCCTCGCTAATTGATATGCCATAGCCATTGTTGAACCGGGAGGATGATAACCACCATACTGATCTATAGCCCCGCCCTTTTCGTCTACAGGGTCTTTACCCTCTGACAAGTCATATTCTTCATCCTCTGACCATCCACATTGAGGGCAACCCCAAGGGCCATGAATGATGCCAACTCCAACGTCTACCGAGTCGCGATGGCATTCATCATTTTCACATTTAGGGCAAATCATTACTTATCGCCAATGGACTAATTTTATAATTATATTCAGTCAATTTATCAGCCATTTGATGTTTGTCCAAATTTTCTGTAATGACAAACCCTGTTACTATATCAATAAGAAGATATTTGTCATACTCAACATTCCAAGCTAAAAGAACCAAAGAATATACATCATTATATACTAGCTTTGGCACTATAATATCATCATATTCCCATAGTGTTTTCATATTATTTTCCCTCCTCATTCAAAATTGCTTTCTTGACATGATCAACCATATTAAATACCGCTTCGGCTCTTTCTCTAAAAGTATTTGCAAACCCTGCGGCCATGCTTTGGGGTATTTTACGTCCATTATGATACCCTGTTAATTGAGCATCAATATAACTGTCTCTAATATCCCAAAGTGTGTATGATTCGTCTATCAAAATATTCTCTGCTCTCTTGGCAGCAGCTTCTAGAATTTCTTTTTTTGTCATTTTCTAAAATCTTCTAATGTATATTCTTCAAATTTATGTTTATTAACAAATCTTACTATATCATCTAATGCAATTATTGATGTATCACTTTCCCTCGGTATTCCCTTACCATCTGAATATCCATTAAAATAGTATATCCGTGCTAACTCATATATTTTATGTTTCAAAACATCCTTAGACGACATTTGTTCCACCATATCTCTTTAATTTTAAACAAGGATGGGTACCATCAACTATTCTATCCATATCCTCTAATGATATTTTCATGATAGCCCATACCATCAATCCAGCTTGATCACCTAGACCAAGCATCTTGCCAACAAAAGCAGCAGCCCAAGGTGCCGATACCGTAAATCTGGTATCTCTGCATATCCTGATGAATAACTGTTGACACAATTCTCTATCTGGTTCTAATATGTCTGACACTTGGCGGCCAATCCCAAAGATAATGCCCCATCCAAAACCAATGAAGCCATAGCTTCCAATGGGCGGTGACATAGGAAGGGGTAGTTCTCCATCCCATGAAATACAGCAACCAAGGATTTCTAATTGTTATCATAACCTTCCTTGTATTCTGCAATAATATCTTCTACAATTTCCGCTATTACACTTTCAGCCACAGCAATTACCTCAAATGCATGAGTATTAATCTTGGTAATTCTGCCTTCTGTGATATGATCATATACCTGCCTTACTTCGGTCATAACCATACGATAATCATGTAATTCGTTAATGATTTCTTCTCGTGTCAAAGGCTGATCGTTATATACACCTTCCCACCATTGTACAGCGTCTAATAGATGCTGTAAACGAGCAATTTCAGCGTGCGCTTCTTCTAAAGTATTCATTTTTCTTCCCAATCTCTAACAATAAGTTTATGTTTAACAGCAGTTGGCCCATTAATCAAGACCATTTTATCAGCAATAAATTCATCCTCACACCGAATAACTACAACATTTCCAGCACTTAAAGAATGATATGTCACTACCCAAAGATAATCCTCTTTAATCTTCGGTAAAATTTCATAATAATCACTAGCTGCATCCAATAATAACTGAATGCATTTTTTATGCTTTTCTGAAAGAGAACTAAAAGGAAAATCCTTGTTGATTCCGAATATAGCTTCTCTTAATTCAATTGGGTCAATACTTGACATCTTATATCCTCCTATCATTTAGGCCATATAGTCCATTGAGTATACCATGTGATATTGATATACCACAAGTAAAAAGCCGGCATAGGATGATCATAAAAATAATCATCCCTACCCCATTTCCTCAAATTCTTGGGAAGCCAATTCCACCAATAAATGTAATAAGCGAATCCTTCATAAGGTGGATTATTATACCAACCCCATTTAATATGATCCCAATCTAATTTAAATTTATTCCAAAAATTCATGCTATCATCACAATTACTAATCCGAGAATGATACCCATAGCTAAAGGCAAAAACCATTCCTCATGTACCAAGCCAATGAGTTCATTCTCAAATTTGATATTATACCAAATACCCCATTTACTTCTCACTGGCTAATCTCCTAATAGTGTCTAAAGCTTCTTGTATTCCTTCGGCTTTTATTTCATTCTTAATGCAAGAATAATATTGCCCTTGAGAATAATACCATTTTTGCAATGACATGATATCAGCTATTCTTTTTTCAAGAATAGCTGATATACGTTCAACATCTACGACCATGTGCGGGTCTTGATAGGCTTACGTGGTCCGCGAGGGCTCTTAGGCTTTGCCATGACACTATTCCTTTCATAAAAGAGATAAACAATGTTGGCGGCAGGGGTGCACTTGTGAAGCTCCGTGCGAAAGATGCTACTTGCCCCCAGCAGCCATAGAGCCTCGCCAACCCATGAACCTTACTATAGACCATTGACCTTGTCAAGCTACTTATATCTGACTAGCTCTCTGACAAAGATACCATCCTGATATATCAATGAGCCATATAGCTCAAATCCAGCACTCAAATATTTTTTTACATCAGCCACAAATTCAGCAAAACTTGCCTTTTTGATTACGATATAATCGTTCATAATTTTATTTTTCATTTTATCTTCCACCAAACCCTGGAAATTGAAACAGAATTGCAATCATATAGGTGATAATTGAAATCGTAAATCCATATGCAAATACTTGCCAATTTTGTTTAAGGGTAAGTGTAGGAGGAATTACTATAACAATTAACAATGATACTATCGTTAGTAATACCCAACTAAAAAATATTGTCATGAATAACCACCCTCTGGTCCCCGATAACCATACCAAAGTCGTTTATTATCAACAAAAACTTCTATTAAATCAATTTTTCTATTTGTATTGAATATTATTGAAGCATGTTTAATTGCTTCATAATCTTCTTCAAAATTATGATAATATACTGTGTCTTCATTTTTAGTAAATGTTTTAAACCTATATGTTACCATCAAGCTCTCCAATGTGTCGGTACATAAAGAACAGCCACGCCTTCAAACGGTACGCACCATTCATTACCATACCTGATAAGATAACATAAATTTCTAACCCCATTAATAGGATCATCAATCTTGGTCTGCACGATCAAACCATTAGGTGGTAAACGTGTGGAAGTCTTAGTCCATTCTATATCAATATACATAATTAAAATCCTTTTGTAATTAAAGCCCCTAATAATACACAACCAATAATCCAAATAATTAATATATCATATCTATGAAGAAATTTCTTCATTAGATTTATGGCCTTCGATAATAGTAGCAAGTAAATTCTGAAGCTTTTCATATTCTACAGGCTTATTCTTTTGAAAATTATCTCCTAGAATTTGATTAAGATTAGTGCGAGCAACTGCCAATGACCATGTTTGCAAACGTCCTGTCTCTACCTTAACAACATCAATAGGCTGCATTGTTGCGCCTTCAGCATTCTTAGCCATTATGAATTCCTTTCAATCGTAATATTAAATAAATGCATTACCTGTTCATGTGACGTTCTAAGATTATCATTAAATTCTATTAATTGGCAACCCTTATCACGAAAAATATATAATTGTCCTAAAAATTCTGTGGGAAATAAATCATATATCTTTTCATTAAAAATTAATCTATTTTTATTATTTTTTTCAAATTTTTCTCTGGCAGCTATAATAGCTCCCGTAATACAAAAACATACTGCTTTTGTATCTTTATAAGACACAACATTACCGGCACTATTAAATGCACTGGCACCCTTACCCCATTTCTCAGGAGTATTAATTAATTCTTTGGCATCCTTGATAATAGACACCATCTCAGGAACAGTAACCGGAATTTTCTTAGCGGTGTCCATTTTAACGTCCAGTCGGCTGACAAATGAGAAGAAATGTTGGTTTACGCATACTACCACTAGGTATTTTACTTATTTCAAATTTGATATTTTCGGCTGCCTTGGTACATTCCTTTTCAGTATCAAACGGCACATAAGCAGGAGACATTTGATCGTAACTAATAGCAAAAATAATCAAAACCCAATATGGCATAATATAATCCTTTCAAAAATGGTCGGCAGTGAGGGTGCTGCCCCCTCCCGTGTACTCCAATCTAGAGCCATGAGTTTATAAATCTCACCTGCACAGCTAACGTGCTACCGCCGTTATTTGCTTAATGTATATATTCTAAGCTTACTTGTCAACCCCTTATTGTCTGCTCAAATAGGTAGTTGGTGAATAAACCATTGAAGTAGTTGTAGGTAAATAAATTATATTTTCAGTTATGTTACTAATATATGTATAGATTTCTTGTCTTAGTTCATTTGGGATATTTGTTGTTCCCATCATTGTTTCGATAATTTGTGTTTCCGAAACTGTAATATATGGTGTTTCATTAATTGGAAAAATATATTCTTGTACAGAACCGGGATGTAAAGGAATGGTTGTTTGTAATGGTATTGCTGCTTGTAAGGGTCCTGTAAAATCAAAAGGTTTAGAATGAGAATCAATTATGACTTCAGGCGTTTCATTTGGCTTAACATGCTTTTCCAGCACATTAATAGAAACGAGCCATATAGTTCCCAAAAATAATACCCATGACAAGAAAACTAAGATAAACCGAGTAATCATTTTAACACCTTTTTAATATTTAGTTGCTTGACTCTATAGTCAGCTTATACTATACTAGTGACTTAATCAAGAGGAAAACATGATCATTTACCAGAAATTCATCTATCGAACTGATATGCAAGCTAACCCCGAGGTACGTTATCTTTGGGGTGATAATGAACTAAGGAAAGGTGTAGGTGGCCAAGCCAAAGAAATGAGAGGCGAACCTAACGGTATTGGTATCAGAACCAAAAAGGCACCGGGCTTTGATGATAGAGACCTTTGGCATGATAAGGATTATTATCGCCAGAAGAAATTACTTGATGAAGATTTCTTAAAGGCTATTGACGCTCTCAATCAAAATAGGATTATCATCGTGCCTTATGAAGGCATTGGAACAGGCTTCGCAAGGCTTAAGGATAATGCCCCCAAGACCTTGCGATATATTGAAAAATGGATTGACGTTCTTAAGGAATATAAGAATGGTGGTCCTGTTAAGTTTGAGGATTAACCTTTCCCTCAACAGGAAGGAAGCAAAATTGTGGTGTTGAAGGATCGCGCTTGACGTAACCAATTGAAGTTACGCCAGTATTGCGAATAGTAGCGCGATACCATTTATCACCGTCATTATCAGTCATAAGATATAACAATTCCATATCGACAGGAAGCTGATAAATTGGCATACATTTCATGGGAGATTGCTGTTGAGCTTGTGGAGGAAGCTGTTGCATCTTTTGGGCCATGGCCGGAAATGCAAATACCATAGTTGCAATCAAAATAAATTTATTCATAATAATTTCCTAGAAAATCATCAATAATTAATTCCAAACAAGAGGTTATCATTTGAATTGCTTTATCAGGTCTATCTGATAGAGAAAAATTGATTTCTACAATAGCAAAATCAACCTCAGGAAATTTTGCAGTAAATCCTAAAACCTTGCCAAATTTTCCATCCAATTCGATACTGCTAGTGCTATGAAATCTTACAGTATCACCTACGCGAATTTTACGATTTTTCATATCTCTGTGTTCTATCATAATATAATCCTTTCAAAATGGGGTGATAGGTAGGACTCGAACCTACAAGCGGCGGAATCACAATCCGCTCCGTCTACCAATTCCGGCACTACCACACTAATTAAATTCTTTAGCATAAAACTCATATGCCTTTTCTAGAGCCTCCCTTACACTAGAGCACTTTTTGATCGGCTTGTCAACTACTCCATCCTTCTCATGTGCATAGCGTAAGATGAAATCTTTTTTGGATGGTATTAAAACACCACATATATTTGTTTTTTCTTTAAGTAAATCATGACAAAACAAAACTAAAACTTCTATGTTTTGAAATTTAGAACCCTTATATATTGTGGTATTATTAAATTGGGAATTTTTTATATGGCAGGTTATTTCTTCCCCTTCACCAAGAAGTTTTGAATAAAATTCCCAATTTCCATACTTAGAGTTTTTTGCCATGAACACCTAATCTAGCTTCTCTTTGATGATCAGGACGGACCTTGTTAAAGGCTCGCTTTTCTTCAACTGCGCCCCATAGGTCTAAACCGAATGTGTTGCAATAATTTTCACATGAAATAATTACGCCACATAGGTAAGCTTCTGGATCAATATCATCAAAACCTAATTCACAATGAATATCATAATGATCATGCAATCTGGTTACTAATTTGACAATACGAAGAATACCATCAACCTTATCGTCATTTTGATTGAATACCACAGAGATAAAATTATCTCTACTAAGGTTATAATTAAATCCACCAGCAAAATCCAATGCTCGGATTACGGTATCTGCCATCTCTACCTCTTCCATCGGACGATGAGATAACTTATCATCAGGAAGATTTTTACGGATACCTTCTACTGCCTCTGCTAATTCCGTGACTACCAACATTAACAATGTACCAGGATTTCTCTTGATTAGTTTTCCAGTTACTAGATCATGCCACCATTGATAATTGGCCTCATAAATTTCTTTAGCTAATTCATTTAAATTAATCATTTGTTCCTTTCCAATTTAATAATTTTGTCTAGTGTTTTAAGAATAATTTCATGCTTCATCTCTGGATCATCATTGAAGGCATTGACATTACCAACATGTGATGATACCAAACGATAAACATCTCTGTATAAGGTACATTTTAAATCATGGGCAGCTTTGGCCAAGGCTCCATCCAAACAAAAACAAACTGCCTTATCAGAACGACAATCAGTAATTTGTTTTTGTTTATCTAAAGCATCTGCTCCCTGAATCCAATGTTTTTTATCGCGCAAGAGATATCTTGCACGTTCCAATACATCTACTTTTAATGTAGGTGTTTCTTTATCTTCTTCTATGAAATCACTGATTTTCATATGTTAATTCCTTGGTAGCCCATTTAATCCACATGGCTACCGTTTCATCCCTTATAGGGTCACAAAATAACCCTTCATTATTTTCATTACAATTACAACCAAAAATCCAATAACGATCTATTTTACTTTTAATATATTCCTGATCAATGCAGGGTGGTTTATCACATAATTTACAATTAGGAAATGGATATTCCATTATTCTGTCCAATATTTCTCGATTGCATCAGCTATTTTTTCTCTGATGTTATCTCGTTCATCAATATTGTCATGATTAATAGATAAATTGGCATCATCATAACCAATATCAAAATTTATTTGTTCTAGTTGCTCAATAAATTCTAGAAATTCCTCTTTACTCATAAAAATAACCCTTTAATGTAACCAATACAAGGCATCGGCCTTACCTGTTAAAACATCCCATGCCATCTTCCATTTTGATTTAGGTAAATCAAATTTCTGATCATTTGAAAAACGCTTTGGGGCTATAAGCGATACGTAATGTTTCCCATTACGTATCGGCTTTTCCTCAATTAGAAGTCTATTGGCAAAATGAGTAGTTGCCATAAAACTTATTGGCTGTCTCATTATAGCTTGGAAGCTTCTTTTCTTAGAAGTGAAGCAACCTGTCTACGGGTTCTATTATAATCATTAGGCATAAAAATATTATGAAAAGTAATATTATTAATACCAAAAAATGCTTCCACACTATCACTTACAAATTCATAATCGTTGTATAGAGGAACGCCCTTCACAAGTCTGAAACCAGCCTTCCGAAATGACGGAATGGCGGTTGCCCATCCGGCCGCGCAAGCGGCAGTGCCACAAGATGGAAAAGTTCTAGCACTAGATGGAGATTCTTCCGACCATGAATCAATATCAAATCTACCATAAGTCTTATTGAAATTTGGTTGAGTTAGGAAATCAGCCAACTTATTCAGACGATCCCTATATACCTTTGTATTTGTCATAATATATATCCTTTTATTGAGTTGCGATTTTGTTAGCGAGTTTACGAATGTTCTTGGCTACAGTCTTTCGAGTATGACCATATGACCCATCAATCAACATAATCGCATCATCAACAACAAGGCCAAAGAAATTAGCTACCGCCTCTGAATTTATTACACCATTATAAGTTGGTCGATTAAAATCATCAAGCCTGAAACCAGCCTTTCGAAATGATGGAATGGCTGCTGCCCATCCGGCCGCGCAAGCGGCAGTGCCACATACAGGCTTGCCATTATTACTCTCTAAAGCCCAAACACCAATATTAAAAACGCCATTCTTTTTCTTGAAATCAACATCATCAAGAAAATCAGCCCATCTATTTAGACGATTCACATAATCTCTCTTAGTTGCCATAATATATATCCTTTCAATTTATTTTTTTGCCAATCTGGCGGTTAGACTCTTTAACAATTTTCTCAATTTTACAGGTTGCTTTTTTTGCCAATGTGCCGGCGTTCGCTGGATTTTTGGCTTATCCTTATTAATCGTGTTGTCTGACATAAGGCAATACCTTTCTAAAGTCAAGAACTCTTATACCAGCAGCCAACATTTTAGTAGCCATGTCAGCCGTTCCGTCATCACCCGGAAATACAATGCCACATATAATACGCTTTTCTTCCTCTGTCAACATAAAAGTGTTTCGCTTCGGCCCGGCAGCTTTGCCATATTTAGACCATTCAGCCTTATATTCTTGTTTTTCTATCCCATTTTCATCGGCCCATGAAGACGATAATGTATCTGCTCCGGTTGCCCCTCCATTTACTATGCGAGTAAATTTAAAATATGCAAGAGAATTATTTAATATTTCATAAACCTTTTTAAGGTTATAATATTCCCTTCCGCCGCATACAAGAGCAGTATTACGAATTAGGGTCATCTAAATTCCTCTAAATAATAACGCCTATCGCGGTACTGATAATACCCATAGGCTCTATATCTTTTGTTAATAAGCAGCGAGATACAGCTATGACTATTTACAGTGCCCAAGATCGTACACCCTATACCTATTTGATAGGTTGGTCAAGATTTAATTTATGGTACTATGGAGTTAGATATTCTAAAAAATGTCATCCTTCACAATTATGGAAAACATATTTTACTTCTTCAAAATGTGTTGAAATGGCTAGAGAATATAATGGTGAACCAGATATTATTGAAATAAGAAGAATATTTAAAAGTGTTAAACAAACATTAAGATGTGAAGCTAAAATACTTAAACGAATAAATGCTCGTCAAAATTCTAAATGGTTAAACATTTCAAATGGCTCCGAAGATTTTATCTATAAGTCCTCCACAAAAACGATAAGAGGAAAAAGAATAAAACAATCTAGGCCGTTTATAATTAACGGAAAATATTATAATTTTATTAGTGAAGCATCAGAAGAATTTAATTTAAGTAAAAGTGCCATTAATGGCCGCCTTAATAGTAAATATTTGAAATGGGAAAATTGGTATTACTGTGATATAGGAAAAATTTCTAGCATAAGAAGAAAAGTTCCTCATTTAGGAGAATTTAATAAAAAAAGAAGAGGTATTTCTTTAACTTCAAATCATAAAAAGAAATGTTCAATATCACTTAAAGGCCGTATTGCATGGAATAAAGATAAAAAATACTCTATTATCAAACTTCATTAAACATAATGCTTATACATCAAATAGCCGATATGGATGATCATATAAACGATAGGAATTAAAACCAAAATTGGATAGGTTATTAACAATGCTAATACACCAAAAAATGCTACAAATATTGCCAGCATTATTGTTGGTGAAAATTTATCCCATTTAGTATAATCATACATCATTAGTTCTAATCATCTTTCTGCATTGCGTAATAGTTAAATTGGGGGCAACCATCATCTGTTCTTCAGGATACCCCGGATATACATTTCTCACCAGTCTAACAACAGCATTACAGAGTGCTGTCATCACTTCCTTTTCCTTATCAGTCATGCTATATCCTCCTTATCAGTCATGCTATATCCTTAAATTTTATGTGGAAACCCTTCTCTATCAGAGACTTCGTTAAACTTATCCTTGACAGCATCGTAGAGACTAAATCCTAGATAGGTGCATGTCAAGTCTAGATAAAGAAAAATATCAGCCGCTTCTTTCTTGACTTCTCTTATAGCAGCATCATATGATTGAGGACCCTTGGATTGGCTAACACCTGTTTCATGACGACGAAGCTTTTTGATAGCATCACTCATTTTACCAGCTTTGATATTTGTGGCTGCTGCTAATCCTACCAAATCCATGATAGCCTCTAGAAATTCTCCAGCTTCACCACTCATGGCATTTCCCCAATCGGCAGCATTCCATGGCTCGCTATCAGGCCCATGCCAAGCTTCTGATCTTTTCCAATTTATTTTTGATACATATTCAAAAGTTTCAGTTGGTAAAGTTAAAACTAAATTTTCTAATGTTCGTTCCATGATATTTTCCTATTATAAAAATGGAGCAAAGGGCCGGAATCGAACCGACATAGCGGGATTTGCAATCCCGAGCATAGCCATTCTGCCACCAATGCAAAAATCTGTCAAGTAAAAAAATTTGGCGCGAAGAGCAGGACTCGAACCTGCAATACAACTACGATCAATATGTTGTCCCTGTTTTCGGTGGGGGATTTCATTATTGTCAACTACTTCCACCTGTAACCGGGGCGTCTACCAATTCCGCAATCTTCGCATTAACTTTATACTCCCATGTTTTCTAGAAATCAAGTAGAAAGTTGGATAAATACAAATAAATAACAACTTTTAAAAGCATAATTATGTCTGATCTAGGTTCTACCAACATCCACTTCAACAATTTTGCCAATTTTGCAGAGCAAACTTTGCTTGAAGACCTAATTATAGAGGCTATCGCCATCTATGGCCAAGACATGCTTTATATACCAAGACGATTGGAAAATCAAGATAAAATTTATGGTCAGTCAGATGTTGTCTCATTTAACAAGGCTTATTCTGTTCCTATATATATCGAGACAGTAGATGGGTTTGCCGGTGATGGAAATTTTCTTTCAAAATTTGGTGTTGAAATTAGAGACCAAGTTACCTTTGTTTTATCCAAGAGAGTTTTCGATAATATCATCAAAAGAGAAGAACCTGTTATTCTTAGACCACAGGAAGGTGATTTAATCTACTTTCCTTTAAATGATAAATGTTTCCAAATTAAATATACAAATAACAAAGCATTTTTCTATCAATTAGGCGCTCTCCAAACTTATCAATTAACATGTGAGCTATTTGAATATTCTAATGAAGAATTTAATACTGGTTATCCTCAAATCGATAAATTACAGGTCAAGCATTCATCTGATATTCTAGATTATGCTCTTAAGGATGAGAACGGCGATTTCATTCTAGACGAAGATGGGGCATATATCATGAATGACAAATATGCACCGGAAACAATTAATCCATTGGACGATACTAATCAAATTCAGGAAGAAGCCAATACTATCCTTAATTGGTCAGAAACGAATCCTTTTGGAATTGATGAATACTAAGGATTAATAAATGTTAGGCCAGCCTTATTTCCATCATGATATTATTCGTAAAATGGTTGTTCTTATGGGGACTATTCTCAATGATATTGTTATTGAGAGAACAGATTCTAATAATACATTAAGAGATGTAATCAAAGTTCCTTTGACATTTGCACCAAAGGAAAAAATGATTGCTCGTATGGAAGCAGACCCGGATATTGATAGACCAATGGCTGTAGCTTTACCCATGATTTCATTTGAAATTTTAGATATATATTATGATCATGAACGAAAATTAAATTCAGTTGGTAAAATAGCAGTTCGCCATCCTACCAATAAAGGAAGTATGAAACATCAATGGAATGGTGTTCCTTATGTTTTTATGTTTAGAGCTTATATCTATATTAAAAACACAGTAGATGGTACCAAAATTGTAGAACAAATCTTACCATATTTTCATCCTGAATTTATACCTACTGTTGATTTAATTCCTGAGATGAATATAGTACATGATATTCCTATTGTATTAACTTCTACTAAGTTACAAGATAATTATGAGGGTGATTTCAAAAAACGTAGAGCTATCATATGGTCTTTAGATTTTGCTCTTAAAGGTTGGATGTATGGTCCAATTATGACTAGTAAAGTTATTAAATTCGTAAATACTTCTATCTATGTACCTCCTAAAGGCGTTAGTATTGATGATTTTGAATTGAATAGTAATACAGGACCAGTAGCCAAGATACTAGTACAGCCGGGATTGACTGCCAATGGTGAACCTACCTCAAACGTCGATCTATCGGTTCCTGTTACTGACATTAATTCTGATGACGATTATGGATTTGTCACAATTATTACTGAAGATGATGATATTCCATCATAAATAACAATATGAATGATGATAATGAGAAGCCGGATCAACCGGACAACCCTTTAACCCCCTATGATAATAACAATAATAATAGTAGGGGGTTAACTCTTTTACTTGACGGCATGGAAGAAACTTCTGCCAATACGGATTTCGTAAATTCCCGTAATAATCTCCTTCTGATTATTGAGCAAGGTGGTCAAGCAATGGAAGAATTGCTTCGGATCGCCAAAGCATCACAAGACCCTGAAGCTTTTGCTGCCTTTGCTTCTATGACCAAAACTATGGTTACTGCCAATCAAAAATTAATTGATATACATCGGCAAATTCGCGAAATCAATCATCATGACGCTACCAAGGGCGCAAATAATGCTCCCAATGGTACAACATTAGTTCAAGGTGATATTATCAATAATAATTTGATTGTTACGCCTAAAAAACTTCAAGAAATGTTAAAGAATGCTATGAAGAGTAATTAATCATGAATAATATGATTAATCGCACCAGAGCATATATGGGTAATCCTAATCTTAGGAAATCTAATTATCCTATTGAATGGACGCCTGAAAAAATTCAAGAATTCTTTAAATGTTCTCAGGACCCTATCTATTTCATTGAAAACTATATGAAAATTGTAGTAGAAGATGAAGACGATGAAGGTAATAACGTTGTACCATTCAAATTAAGAAAATATCAGAAAAAAGCTATTCTAGGAATCCATAACAATAGAAAATCAGCTTTTAATTTTGCTCGACAGTCTGGTAAATCTATCATGATTGCTGGATATTTAATGTGGTTCATTATTTTTAATGAAAATAAAACTGTAGCTGTATTGTCTAATAAAGGTGCGAACTCTCTTCGTGTTCTAGCTGATATCAAAAAATCATATGAATTATTACCTGACTGGTTACAGCATGGTATCATAGAATGGAATAAAGGTACAGCCCATTTAGAAAATGGGTCTATGATTATTGCTACTGGCACAACCAAAGATAACGTTCGTGGTTATCGTATTTCTATTGCTTATCTGGACGAAGCTGCCTTCATCGAAAATTATGAAGAATTTTTTACCTCAGTTTATCCTACTATTTCGTCTGGTAAAAACACCAAAATTATTATGACTTCAACGCCAAATGGTATGAACCATTTCTATAAAACCATTCAGGGAGCTAAAAAGAAAGACCCGAAAGAAAATAATGGTTATTTCATTATGGAAGTTCCATGGCATCAGGTTCCCGGCCGTGGTGAAAAATGGCGTATTGAAACCCTCAAAGGTCTTAATAATGATCAACAAAAATTTGATTCTGAATTCAATATTCAATTCCTTGGGTCAACTAATACCCTTATTGCCGGTTGGAAACTTGCTCAATTGGAAAGCCATGATCCTATTAAAGAAACATCAAATGCTTTTCCCGGTCTAAAACAATATTGTACCCCTCTAAAGAGCCAATCTTATATTATAATAGTAGATACCTCTGAAGGCAAGGGTCTTGATTATTCAGCATTCCAGATTATTGATTGTACCAAAATGCCATATGTTCAAGTGGCAACATATCGAAATAATACTATTGTTCCATCTGATTATGCCCAATTAATATTCCAGATTGCTAAAGGATATAATAATTGTCCTATTTTGATCGAAGTCAATTCAATGGGTAATGAAGTTGCTAATATTCTACATGATGATTTAGAATATGACAATATCATATTCACTGAAAATGAAAAACGTGGTGGCAAAAAAATTACAATGGGCTTTGGTAATCATACAGCCAATCGAGTCGATAAGGGTATTTTCACTTCAGCCTCAGTTAAGGCTACAGGGTGTGGTGCTCTTAAAATTATGATCGAAGATAATAAATTGATCATTAATGATTTCGGAACCATTGAGGAATTATCTACCTTTTCTAAAAAGGGTAAATCTTGGCAGGCAGAAGAGGGTAAACATGACGACTTAGTTTCGCCATTATTCTTGTTTGGTTGGATAACTACACAGACACATTTCAAAGATTTAATCAATATAAATACTTTGTTGAAAATCCGTGAAAAATCAGATGAAGAAATTTTCGATGAATTGGTAAATTTTGCATTATCAAGTACAGAAGAGCCAGAAGAAATTAAGGATAAATTAAGTCCAAATTGGCTTTTTGATGAAAGTAATGAAACGCAAACAGAATATGAAGTTGAAGGCTTATATTAATCTCTAAATCCTGAAAATAATAAATAATCATAACAAAATCAATTGGCTATTAAATAGCCTCATAATTAGGTAAATAGGAGAAAATAATATGGTAAGTTTTCATGTTGCACCGGGCGTATATGTTAATGAAAAGGATTTAACGCTTCAAATTGGAGCCGTTGGTTCTACCGAAGCGGCTATTGGCGGTGTTTTCCGTTGGGGGCCTATCGGAGTTCGAACATTAATTGATTCGGAAGCCAATCTTGTCAAGACATATGGTCGTCCAACAAACCATAATCCTGAAACATTCTTTTCAGCCGCAAGCTTCCTAGCTTATGGTAATCAGCTTTATGTGTCTCGTGACGCAAATACCGCTGGTATTACCCCAATCGTTGTCGCAGATATTGAAGCCGCTAATGCTGTTGTAGTTCTAGCTTCTGGTAATACAGCCGAACTTGTAGTTGGGTTAACCCTCATGGGTACCTCAAATTCAAGTGCTATCGCAACTGGCACAGTCAATTCTATCGTAAATGCTACAGCATTTACTTTAACTACTGGTGCACATGCTCTTGCTACTACTTCAGGTGTTACACTTCAATTTGTTTCAAATACCTGTTTCTCAGCCGTTGCTAATACTGGCACTGTCGCTAATCTAAGCGCACAAATTGTCAAGAATCCAGAACATTTTGCTGCTATTGACGGTACTTTTGATACCGATGTTCCTTTCGTAGCAAGATATCCCGGTGATCTTGGTAACAGCCTTCGTGTTTCTATGTGCGGTAATTCAACAGGGTTTGCTACCACAATTAACCTTGCTTCATCTACATATGGTACAAACGTTAACTTTACGGCTGCTGTAAATTCTAATACTATCAGCATTATCCAAACTGCTGCATCACAGTCTGCTGCAAATACCGCTGCCGATGCTCTTAATGCCCTTCTTAACGTTTCTGACTTAATGTCTCTTGGTAATTCAACAATTGGCACTCAGTTGATGAAGGTTACAGCTATCGATGCTTATACCTCAAACTCAACTGCTGCTGTAACTGTTGTTCACTTTGAAGATACCTTTAAGCTATCAGCTAACGTTGCTTATGGTAAGACGACTAGCTCAAATACTCTAACTCGTTATTGGGAATTCTACAATCTAGTAGATAATGCTCCCGGTATCTCTGATTTCCAGCTAGCTTCTGGTAATACTTCAGCTTCAGACGAAGTACATCTAGTTGTAGTTGACGAAAATGGCAAGTTTACTGGTGTTCCCGGTACTGTTCTAGAAGTATATGAAAATGCTTCAAGAGCTACTGATTCTCGTAAGCAGGATGGTACTTCAAACTACTATCGTAACCTAATCAATAATGAATCTCAGTATATTTGGGCCGTTAATGATATCTCAGGTGCCACTTCTGCTTTAGCTGCAAGCCTAACCAATTCAACATTAGACGTAAGAAGCCTACCTTTCTATCTCGGTAAGGATGGTCTAAATGAGCTTGATATTCCACTTGGTATTATCACAAGAGCTTATGATCTATTTGCTTCTGGTGAAGATGTTGATGTTTCATTGGTTATTACCGGCCATGCTGCAACAATCGATCTTACTAACTATCTAGTAGATAATATTGCTGAAGTCCGTAAGGATTGTGTGGTATTCTCTTCTGCACCTAAATCTGCCGTTGTTAATAACGTCGGGTTTGAGGAAAGTGCTATTACTACATGGGCAGGCGGGTTACGTGCATCTTCATACCTATTCCTAGATTCTGGTATGAAATATATGTATGACCGTTACAATGATGTTTATCGTTGGGTTCCATTAAATGGTGATATTGCTGGCCTAGCTGCAAGATCGGATGAAAACTATGATCCATGGTGGAGCTTTGCTGGCTACAATCGTGGCCAGATTAAGAACCTAGTTAAGGTTGCTTGGAATCCTCGTAAAGCTTCTCAGATTGTCATGTCAAAGATCAGTGTCAATCCAGTTGTTTCTGAACAAGGTCAAGGTACTAATCTATTAGGTGACAAGACCCATCTTGGTAAGAATAGTGCATTCTCACACATTAACGTTCGTAGACTATTCATTACGATGGAAAAATCTATCGCCCGTGCTGCCAAGTTCATGCTCTTTGAATTCAACGATGCATTTACTAGAGCTTCATTCTTGAATATGGTAAATCCATATCTAAGAACAATCAAGGCAAGACGTGGTGTCTATGACGCTAGAGCAGTTTGTAACGAAAGTAACAATCCGCCAGAAATCATTGATAACTCAGAGTTTGTCGGGGATATATATGTCAAACCATCTCGCTCTATTAACGCTATTACTCTTAATTTCGTAGCTGTTGGTACAGGAGTATCTTTTACAGAGGTGGAAAACCAGTTCTAGTAGAATTAATAGGTAACATTTAAATCTGTATAAATACCCTTAGGTGTCATAATCTAAGGGTATTATTATGTTTAATGAAAGTAAATATACTAAATGGTATTATATTATTGTTAATAATGCAAAAGAAAGACAAATATTTGATACAGAACAATATTATGAAAAACATCATATTATACCAAAATCTCTAAATGGGTCCAATAATAAAAATAATATTGTTAAATTAACTGGTAAGGAACATTATGTTGCTCATTTACTTTTATTGAAAATGTGTGATAATACAAAAGATAAAAGAAAAATGGCATATTCATTTAATAGAATGTGTCAAAAAGGTAAATGGACAACAAACAGATATAATTCAAATTTATATGAATATCATCGTAAAATAAGAGCAAAAAATTTATCAGGTAAAGGTAACGGTATGTTTGGCAAAAAACATACCGCAGTCACCAAATTAAAAATGCGTAATAAACGATTAGGTAATGTTAAATCTAACACTCCTGAAAATTTAGAAAAGAAAAGACAAAAATGGTTAATCTCTAATCCAAATTATAATAAAGAAAGTGCTTCTAAAATTGTTGATAAAAATTCTAAATTATGGGAATTGATATCACCTACAGGAGAAATATTAATAATCAAAAATTTAACAAAGTATTGTAGAGAAAATAATCTTAACCAACCTAATTTATCAAGTAAAGGCAAACATAAAGGTTGGAAATGTCGTCCTTACTTTCAAAATACTATAAATAATTAGAAATAATATAACCATAATAGAGGAAATTCCAAATGGTATTTAATATCTACGAATATAAGAATAGAGGTTTATTTGATGGCGGTGCTCGTCCAAATAAATTCACTGTAGAACTAACATTCCCGCTAATTCTTTCTAACCCATTAGCGGGAGCCGACTCAAGCTTCCTAGTTCAAGCTGCTACATTACCACCAACTATTATGGGTAAGATTGATGTTCCTTATATGGGTAGAACCATTAAGGTTAACGGTGATCGTGAATATCCAGATTGGGAAATCACTATTCAAAATCGTGAAGACTTTGCGCTTCGTGATGCATTTGAGGAATGGGTACAGAATATCAATTCAACAGTTGGAAACGTCATGAATCCAGCTTTCGTTGATATCAATGGTGGTTATAAGGTAGACTTTACTGCAACTCAGTGGACTAAGGATGCTGCAATTGCTAAGGTTTATAGTTTCGTAGGCGGATTTCCAACTACTGTTGGTCCAATTCAGCTTATGTGGGATCAAAATAACCAAATTGAAACATTCTCTGTAAACTTTGCTTACGATCTTTGGACTTCAAATACAACTGACGCCTAAATATCTTTTTAGAGTTTAGGTATGAATTATGAAATTATTTGGATTTGAAATAAGACGAAAGAATGAAGAAGAACTAAAAAATTTACCGGCAATAGCGCCACCTAATTACGATGATGGCGCTCTTACGGTTTCAGGTGGTGGTTCTGGTGCTTCAACCACAATGGTTGATTTATATGGCGCAGTTAAGAATGAAGCTGCACTTATCGATCGATATAGAACTCTTTCGTTTCAGCCAGAAGTAGATACAGCCATTGACGAAATTGTCAATGATGCTATTTGTATTGAGCCAGAAGATAAACCTGTTAAAATCGTTCTGGACGATATTAATCTTGCTCCTGCAACTAAAAAAATAATTGAAGAAAATTTCGAAGAAATTATTGACCTTCTTAACTTCAATAAAGAAGGCTATAATATTTTCAGAAGATGGTATATTGATGGCAGATTGAGATATCATGCCATGATTAATCCTGACAAAAGAGAAGAAGGTCTTAAGGAATTAAGATATCTCGATTCTCGTAAAATCAGAAAAATTCGACAAGTTAAAGAAAAGCCAGTACAAAATGCTGGTCCAAATGTTACATTACCAGTTGTTGAAAAAGAATTTTATCTATATTCAGGTGGTGGCCAATCAGGACCAACATCATTATCTTCACAATCTCAAGTTATTGGTATTACTATTGCCAAGGATTCAATTGTCGAAGTTACCTCTGGTGTTACTAATGTCGAAGGCACGTTAGTATTATCTTATCTGCATAAGGCATTAAGAGTAGCTACCCAGCTTAGAATGCTTGAAGATGCTGTTATCATTTATCGTCTATCCCGTGCTCCTGAAAGAAGAGTATGGTATATTGACGTAGGTAATCTGCCCAAGGTCAAAGCTGAACAATATGTTCGCGATATTATGACCAAACACAAGAATAGACTTATCTATGATCCTGTTACTGGTAACGTCAAGGATGATCGTAAGTTTACAACCATGTTGGAAGATTATTGGCTTCCAAGACGTGAAGGTGGCAAGGGTACAGAAGTATCAACATTACCTGCCGGACAAAGCTTAAATCAGCTAGACGAAGTAGAATATTTCCAGAAGCTATTATACACTGCTTTATATGTCCCTACATCTCGCTTAAATGGCGATTCGATGTTTGGTTTAGGGAAGCCTTCAGAAATTACCAGAGATGAATTAAAATTTGCCAAATTTATCACTCGATTGCGTGTTCGTTTCTCTGATTTATTTACCAAGGCTCTAGGTGTCCATTTAATTCTAAAGAATCATGTTACCCCGGATGATTGGGATATCATCAAGAGTAAGATTAAATATAAGTATTCTAAGGATAATTATACAGCCGAACTTAAATATCAAGAAATCACATCTAATCGTTTTGATATTCTTGAAAAGGTTGCACCTTGGATTGGTAGATTTATTTCAAATGAAACTGTTCAAAGAAGCATTCTTATGTTTGATGATGAACAGATTGAGAAAGAAAGAGAAAAGATTTTGGATGAATTGGCAGACCCTATTTTCAATCAGCCGTTACCGGGAATGGAAGAGGATATGCAGGAAAATCCAGATGAAGGTGCTCAACAGGCTCCCTCAGATGGTAGTCCAAAAGACTTAGAAAATAGTGCATCCAAGATTGCTAATGCACAGACAGTATATAATCTATTAAAGCGTAAGACTAAAAAAACTGAAAAAGAAAGAACACAATTTAGATCAGCGGCCCAAATTTTAGGTAAAAATAAGTCTGCTGCTAAGAAAACTTATAAGGCTGGACATGATAATCCAGATAGTAAACCAAAGAAGAAAGGCTAAATTATGACTATTAAAAATGAAAATGATGACGTTGAAAACGAGGAAACTCCTGATATCGAAAATACTGAAACGGATCAAGAGGTTGATGATACTAAATATACAGTAAGAGATTTAATTAATTTGGCTGTTACAGAAAAGCCCGGTGAATTTGCTCAGGTTTTTGATCAACTAATGAAAGATCGTATTGCAGTTGATATAGAAGCCAAGCGAATTGATATTGGAGCTAATATGTTTAAACCAAAGGAAACAGAATAAGGCAATACAATGGCAAAAACTTTAAAGGACATTATAGGTAATAGAGCCGGCCGTAAAATTCCCGGTAAGGAAGCTGAATATCTTGATCAACATAAGGTTGATGAAGTGCCAGCTACCTATGTCGTTAAAGATGTTGCCGTTGGTGTCAAGGGTATTAATGACCCTAAGAATGAAGGATTAGTACAATCTTATATTTCTGGTTCTAAAAATAAACGTGCAGAAGTCCATAAAGATTCTTCAGGTGATTATCATGTTAAGAAGTTTGATGCGGCTGGCCCAAACGGTAAGTTAGTAACTACTAAATCATATTCAGATGCAAGTACAGCCCATTCTATTGCTAAGGCTCATCTTTCAGAAGATGAAGAACTAAATGAATTATCTTCTGGTACTCTTAGAGGCTATCTAAGTGCTGCTAGATCAGATAAGAAATCTTCTGATTCTCTAGCTCATCATGCAGCCGAAAAAGCTACTTCCAATCCTAAGCTTAAGGATCATAATGGATATGCAAGAAAAGAAATAGCTCAACATACTTTCAAAGCCGCTGCTGCTAATTCGCGTAAACGTGCCAAGGGAATGAATACAGCTACATCTAAACTAGCTCGTCGTGATCCTGTTGAAAGTGTTGAACCCGTTAATGAATTATCTCTAGATACTTTACGTTCATATCGTAGAAAATCTAATAAAGAATACATGCAACATCATTCTGATAGATATTTGAATAATAATACTTCAGATGATAATCGTAAGTCCATGGATAAGCGTATGCGTGGTGGTTGGAAAGCTCAATCTAAAATTATGGTAAAGAAAGGCTTTACTAATAAAGGCGGAAAATGGGTCAAGGAAGAAGAACAACTTGATGAAGTAAAACGTAATATTTGCAATCGTACCAAGATTGGTATTCCGTGTCCAAAACATGGCATGAAGAATTGCTTTGCTCTTTGCGAAGATGATCAGGTTGATGAAAAAATGTATCTGTCCAAGGGTAGAGGTGTAGCTTCTATTCTAGCAGATAAGCATACAAGACTTGCTGATAAACATCTTTATAAGGATGATCCTGAAGGGTCTAAAGAATTTCATAAACATGCTCGCGCTGCCAATAGATATTCTAGAATAGCTAAAGGTAAGCCACCTTTCTCTGAAGATACCACAGACGAAAATGAATATCAAGATACTTCTGCAATGCTTAGAGAAGATTGGGATGCAATGAGCCATGAGGCCAAAGAATTAGTATTACATGGCGATAATGTACAACATCTTAATAGTCATTCACATGTAGTTAATGTATTATATCGTAAGAATGCTGCTGGTGTTTATAATCACGAAAAAGCCAAGAAACTATGGAAATATCACGCTGATAACGTAGCTAGAGATTATGCAAAAACTCATTCATATGCTGGTGGTAAAGATTGGCATAAACTTTTTAGTCCTGCCCATCGCAATGAAGTTGCTTCTCATTATGCTGATCGTGCTAGAGATACTCATGGGTTTGGTAAGACACGTCCAATCAAAGAAGAAACTGAAACTAAATCAACATTAGTAAAAACCCATTATAATAATAATGGCGGTAAAAATAATAAATCTCATGCAGAAGTTCATAAAATATCAGGATATGATAATTTACATGTTGTTCGTAAATTTACTAAAAAGGGGTTAGCAGGTATTCATAGCGTTAAAACTAATGCAAATGATGCTCATGATATTGCTAGAAAATGGGTTAATGAAGAAACAGTAGAAGAAGTATGGAACGTTGTTCATAATAAGAAAGTAATACATACTTCACCAGATGCAGCTTCAGCATATAGAGTTCATAAGGCTAATCCCGGTTCTGAATTAAAATCACCCGGTAGATTTGGAGGCCAAAAAGCTTCGATTGCTTTAGCTCCATTTTTAAATAAAGAAAAAAATAAGAAAGGCATGTCCTTAAATTCAGGGCCATGGGGAGCAGTAAAATAATGATTTTAAAAATTACAAATACAGAAATTAGCATTTCAACTGCTAATACAGTATATAATTCTAAATTAGTTAGGTTGGTTAATCCTACCAATGCTAATGTTATTGTAACAATTGTAACTAATGCTACAGCTAATCTTGGATCATTTACTATTCGTGGTAATTCAGAAATTTGGCTCGAAAAAGCTAATACATCTCAATTAGTTGGTACAGGTATTTTGGCTGTACCTGTTGTTTACAAGAACTAAGGATAATTAAATGCGCCTGATAATCGAAGAATGCCAAGACATTAAGTATACTACTGAAGAAGCTTCTGAAGGCAAGAAACGTCTTTATATCGAAGGTATATATCTACAAGGCGAAATCAAGAATAAAAATGGTAGAATTTATCCCATGGATATTCTAGATAAAGAAGTAGCTAGATATATGACTGAAGAAGTTAATAATCGTACAGCTTATGGCGAATTAGACCATCCAGATAAGCCTAGTATTAATCTTAAGCATGTCTCTCATCATATCGTTTCCTTGAAAAAGGAAGGTAATTATTACACTGGTAAGGCATTAGTAGCCTCAACACCTATGGGTGATGTTGTTCGCGGTCTTGTTTCGGATGGTGCAAAGCTAGGTGTTTCCAGCCGTGGTATGGGCTCTATCAAGCCTGTCAATGGTACAATGATTATTCAGGACGATTATAGATTAGTTACGGCTGCTGATATTGTTGCTCATCCTTCTGCACAGAAGGCTTATGTTAATGGTATCATGGAAGGCGTTGAATGGATTTGGGATGAAAAACTAGGTTATCAGGCTATTAAATTAGCTGAAAATCATAGAGATGAAATTCATAAAAATTACAAGCAAATTGATGAATCTAGACGCCTTAAAATGTGGCAGTCTTGGCTTAATTCAATTAAGCAATAAAAATCATAAAATCCTAAATAAGTATATAAAATTACACAAAATCCTATGAAAATGGAGTTAATAAATGGCTATTAAGAAAAATGTCAAAGAGGGTACAGAAGCAGAAAATACGCTTCATCCGGGTTCAAAATCTGAGAATGATCCAAAGTCACGTCTAGAAGTTATGAATGCGGTTGTTTCTGGTCTTAATCAACTTCCATCAGGTACCTTTTATGATAACGCTGCTAAGGTAACTGCAATGGTTGATTCTCTTCGTGCTGGTATGCCTGATAAGGCAGGCGAGTTAAGAGCAACTATTTCTGTTAAGGAAGATGTTGAAGCCATGTTTGCTGAATCTGATCTAACCGAGGAAGGCAAGGCCAAGGCTGCTATTCTTTTTGAAGCTGCTGTTGGTGCCAAGGTCCAGCTAGAAATTGCTCGTATTCAGGAAGAATATGATGCTCGTTTCGATGAAGAATTAGAAGTCGTAACCAATGAAATTGTCGAAGGTCTTGATTCATATCTTGATTTCGTCAAGGAAGATTGGATGAAGAAGAATGAAATTGCAATTGAATCTACTGTTCGTGCAGAACAAGTTGAAGGCATTGTAATTGGTCTTAAGAAGTTATTTGAAGATTTCGACATTGATCTACCAGAAGATAAGGTTGAAGCCATTGATGCTGTTAAGTCTAAGAATGAAAATCTTGAAACTCAGCTAGCCGATGCCCTTAAGCAGATTAAGGACCTAAAGGATGCAATGATTACTACTGATAAGGATGAACTTATCGATGCCGTTGCAGAAGGTCTAACAACTGTTGAAAAGGATAAATTCCATACTCTTGCAGAAGGTCTAGAATTTGATCCTGAGGATGCCGAGCATTTTGTTGAAAAGCTTAAGGTAGTTAAGGAAAATTTCTTCTCTGAAACTAAGGGTGGTAAGAAGGCTCCAAAGACTACACAGACAATTGACGAAAGTGTTCTAGTCGGCGCCGCTGATGACGAAGATGAAGGTAAGGAACAGACAATTGATGAAGATGCTGATCCTACCGTTAGCGCTCTAGCAAAGTATCTTTCTAGCCGCTAAAAAGTAAATTAATATAAATATCTATAACAAAATAACAATAACCCATAAAGGGAGCTAGTAAATAAAATGGAAATCGATATTCGCAAACAGCATCGCCAGAAGGAACTAATCAAGAAGTGGAATCCGATTCTTGAGCATGAGGCATTTCCTAAGATTGATTCATATTCAAAGAAATGGATGACTGCTGCTATTCTTGAAAACACCCTTGTTGAAACTGCTGACTTAGTAGAATCAGGGATGCTAACCGAATTAACTTCAAGCATTCCAGTTAACAAGATGGGCGCTTCTAGCTCAACTCCATCTGACGGCGCTATCGATATTTTCGATCCAGTGCTAATCAGCCTTGTTCGTCGTGCAATGCCAAACCTAGTATCATATGATATTATGGGCGTGCAGCCAATGAATGGTCCTACTGGTCTTATCTTCGCAATGCGTCCAAGATATACTAACCAGTCTGGTGCTGAAAACTTCTATAATGAAGTCAACACTTCATTCTCATCTGTCGTTGGCGGAAATAACACTCTAGGCCAGCTACACGTAGGTTCAATTCCTAATACAACTTATGACGGCAATACCTATAACACTGGTTCTGCTATGTCAACAGCACAAGCCGAAGCTCTAGGTACCGATTCAAACTCAGCTTTCGCAGAAATGTCATTCTCAATCGAGAAGGTCACTGTAACTGCTAAGAGCCGTGGTCTAAAGGCAGCTTATACTTGGGAACTAATGCAAGACCTTAAGCGTATTCATGGTCTTGATGCCGACGTAGAACTTTCACAGATTCTAATCGCTGAAATTCTTGCTGAAATTAATCGTGAAGCAATTCGTACAGTAAACATTTGCGCCAAGATTGGTTCACAGACTGATACTACAACTGCTGGTATTTTCGACCTTGATACCGACGCCAATGGCCGTTGGATGGTTGAAAAGTTCAAGGGTATGATTTTCCATCTTGATCGTGAATGTAACCAGATTGCAAAAGAAACCCGTAGAGGCAAGGGCAATATCATGCTCTGCTCTTCAGACGTTGCTTCTGCTCTAGTCGCTGCTGAAATGCTTGATTACACACCTGCCATGAGTTCTGCTCTACAGGTTGACGATACAGGTAACACCTTTGCTGGTCTTCTAAATCATCGTATCAAGGTTTATATTGATCCATACGCCACTGGCGGAAACTATATCAACCTAGGCTATAAGGGTTCTGGCTTTGCTGACGCTGGCCTATTCTACTGCCCATACACCCCTCTAATGATGGTTAAGACTGTCGATCAGGGTTCACTACAGCCACTATTCGGTTATAAGACCCGATATGGTATGATTGCTAACCCATACGCTGGCGGTTCAACTGTCCGTAATGGCGCACTAGTAGCTGACGATAACGTCTACTACAGAAAAACCTCTGTAGTGAATTTAATGTAAATGTACCACATTTTCTAAGAAGAAATGCCTGATTTTCAGGCTTTCTTTTTTATTAAATTTTATTATTAAAAAATTATTA
>ERZ650311.36-NODE-36-length-85102-cov-11.133338_pt1 | contig 85102 bp, 67 predicted proteins | sample MGYA00376247_ERZ650311 | MGnify/ENA primary metagenome ERZ650311 (study PRJEB26733, sample SAMN07839324) | wastewater metagenome | biome: small river; feature: stream; material: water | place: USA: North Carolina | collected 2016-07-28 ... | reverse complement strand
ATATATATAATATATAAATTAACATTAGACATAAAACCATCTAATAAATAAGAGGAAATAAAAATGGCACTACAACAAGAATATACATGCAATCAATATGTATATCCAGATGCATACATTAAGGCACACATAGGCAGCGCAACAGTAGAGGAAACAGTTGTTATTGTATATGTATGGCCTACGCAACAAGACAGGCTTGGTGAAAGGCCTCCTATATACACAACTTCAAGAGTTTTTCCAACAGACTTTAATATGGCGGCATCTAACCCAATAGAATACGTGTATGGACTTTTAAAAAGCTCTGAAGAATTTCAAGACGCAATAGATATATTGGAATAATATATGATAAATAGCAGATCTGATTTTTATGTATATGTACATCTTAGAGCAGACAATATGGAGCCATTTTATGTTGGCAAAGGATCTGGAGATAGGGCATATCGTAAAAATCATAGATCAAAATGGTGGGAGCGAACTGTCAATAAATATGGCTACATTATAAAGATAGTAGATAATGATCTGTACGAGCATGAAGCATTTGAATTAGAGGAATTTTTAATTCAAGAACTTGGCAGAAAAGATTTAAAATTAGGCACATTGCTTAATTTAACAGATGGCGGAGATGGCGTTAGTGGATACAGATTTACCCCAGAACAAAGAGTAAATTTATCTAACTCTCACAAAGGAGAGAGGTCACATAATTTTGGTAAAAAAGGATTAGATTCTCCATTGTACGGCAAAAGGCAATCAAAAGAAACAATAGAGAAAAGGCGCCTAAAATTAATAGGCCGAAAAAGAAATGATGATCTTAAAATGCAAGCATCTATCAGAATGCTAGGTGTTAAGCTATCTCAAGATACAAGAGATAAAATTGCAAAAAGCAAATGTGAAAAAGTAATTTGTTATACAGATGATGGATTTTATAAAGAATTTAATTCACTATCTGAAGGCGCTATGTATTTTAATATTCATATCACAAATATAAGTTATTGCTGTACAGGTACCAGAAAAAGTGCTGGAAAACATCCAACGACTAATAAAAAATTACATTGGAGAAAACTTAATGCAGAATAGCAGATCTCTGGATGATCTGCATCCAAAAGTAAAAGCTATGGCAGAAAAATTTATAGATTCTTGTAAAAAGGAAGGTATAGATATTTTGGTCACTAGTACATACAGAGATGCGGAATCACAAAATGAACTTTATGCACAAGGCAGAACAAAACCTGGAAAAGTTGTCACAAATGCTAAGGCTGGACAATCTTGGCACAATTATCGCTTAGCATTTGATATAGTGCCGCTAAGAAATGGAAAACCAGTTTGGAATACATCTGGAAGTATTGATGGGAAATTATGGGCTAGAATAGGTGTTCTTGGAAAATTAGCTGGCCTTCAATGGGCTGGTGACTGGACTGGATCATTAAAAGAAATGGCTCATTTTCAGTACGCTGGAGGGTTGACATTAGCAGATCTTCAAGCTGGTAAACAATTAAAATAATTAGGAATAATAATTCATGGCAATTTTTAATTTTATTGCAACAAAGACATATTATATATGTAATGTTTATGGCAATACAATCACAATAAACAATACAGTATCAACACCAATAGATGTGTCATTGTTGTCGTCATCAGAACTAAGAATGCTTGCTCTTGGTGTGTCATTTCAAGATTTAACCACCAATGACAATGTAGCATTTGAAACTTATTATACTGGCGTTTTAGGAGATATAACATCTGGGGGATCTGGCAGCACAAGCAAAGAGCAAATACAAGATACAGTTGCGGAGATGTTGGAAAATGGAACACTCATAACATCAGATTATGATGATAACGATGGGACAATACAATTGACACCACTGCCTGGAGTTTTAATTAAGGATTATGTTAGTGATACATCTGGTGCCGTTCATATTAATGGTGGCGAAATAACACCTTCTGGGGGTGTGTCTTTTACGATTTCAGCTGGCGATGGTTATGCAAAAAATACAGCAAATGAAATAGTAAAAGTAGAATGGCCAAGTATTAATGATTCATGCCAATTTAATGGCAATAATTTTATAGGAATAGATTATAATGGCGATATTGTGGTTTCTTCTTCACAGCTTGGGCCAGAAATCATAGCGCTTGGATACATTAATACAGCTGCTGGAAACACATTAATAACTGGCTTTAGTAATATTCACGGAAATGGAGAAAATGCCAACTATTGGATAAATCAATGGGTTAGAAATGTAGTTGGCGCAAATGTAGAATATGGATGCAATATATCAGCATTACCGTCACCAAATCAATTATCTATAAATATGGCAAGCGGTAGAGCATGGGCACAATTTAATGAGATTAATATTGGCGATATAACTACATTTACTAAATTATATGGAAGCTCTTTAGGTTTTCTTATAAATGCATCAAATCCAAATATTATAGATAATGTCAATATCAACGACAGATCGCAAGCTCCTGGATCTGCACTTGTTCCAATGACAACAGGGTTTTTCAAAAAAGACTTAGTTTTTGTAACAGCAGAAGGCAATTTGTATTACTTAACAGCAACATCCGAATGGCCAACACTTGAAGATGCACAAAAAGCACCAATGCCAGAAGCGCCATCATCAATCAAGGCACAAATAATAAGATTGGCTGGAATAGTTGTACAAAAAAATGCATCAATCATTTCAGATATTATTGACATAAGACCAATGTTTTCAAAATTATTTGAAACTGGAACATCTGCTATACCTTCTACGGCCATAAGTCATAATGATCTTACTGATTTAAATGTAGATAGTCATGGTCAATATCACAATGATACAAGAGGTGACATTAGATACTATAGAAAAACAGAAATTGATGCATACCTAGCAGACAAGGCAGACGTGTCCCATACGCACACTAATGCCACAACTACAGTAAGTGGATTTATGTCATCAAGTGATAAAGCAAAACTAGATACATTTGTATTAAGCAGCGTACTTGATAGATCAAATCACACTGGAACTCAGGATGTTTCAACAATAACTGGCTTATCAAAATCATCAGTGGGTTTAAACAACGTAGATAATACAAGTGATTTAAACAAGCCTGTATCTACAGCAACTCAAACAGCATTAAATGGAAAATCTGATATTGGCCATGTGCATATAATTAGCAACACAACAGGACTACAAGCAGCACTTGATAGTAAGGAGCCAAATATTTCATCTGGTTTGAATAGTCAATACTTACGAGGAGATAAATCTTGGCAGACATTAGATAAGACATCAGTTGGTTTAGCAAATGTAGATAATACTTCAGATATTAATAAACCTATAAGCACTGCAATCCAGACAGCTCTGAATACAAAAGAAGGATCAATAGCAAGCGGCGCAACAAATCAATACTGGAGAGGAGACAAAACATGGCAAATTCTGGACAAGTCTGCCGTTGGATTAGCAAACGTAGACAATACAAGTGATGCAAATAAGCCAATAAGCACAGCTACGCAGACAGCTCTGGATGGAAAACAAGCAACATTAGTAAGTGCAACAAATATTAAAACTATTAATGGTTCAACAATACTAGGTGGTGGCGACTTAACTGTAAGTGGTGTTACAAACTTAACAACAACACAAAATGCAACTTCTGCAACAATAGTTTCAGATACTGGTACTGATGCAACAATACCTCTTGGTAATGGAACATTAGCTGGTCTTTCTATAAATGATTTTACTACTGCTGAAAAATCTAAACTTGGAGCTATATCTGGAACCAATACTGGTGATGAAACGCAAGCTACAATTAAAACAAAACTTGGTGCCGCTACTGCACTTGTTGATGGATATTTAACATCCACAGATTGGAACACCTTTAATGGCAAGCAGAACTTTATTGCTGCAGGAACGGTTTCACAGTATCGCAGAGGAGATAATACTTGGGCTACACTAGACAAATCAGCCGTAGGTCTTTCTAATGTAGCAAACGCAGACACTACCAATGCTAGCAATATAAGTTCTGGAACATTAGCTAATGCACGATTGACAACCAACTTATCACAAATAGGAAATGAAACATTTGCAAATGGTGAGGTTGTGCAAAGTTTTGGTGGTATATTGCAAAATGCATCTTTAGCATCTGGTGTAACTGGAATGTCTATAACAAATTCTGCTGGCCAAATATTATTTGATGCGCCATACGCAAAAGGCCCATTAAATCAAAAAAGCGGAATATTTGAGGATTTTATAACATATTCTGCAACTGTAATTTCTCCATATCTATTAAGAACCGTATCTGGTTTTGGTGCAACTACAAGTATTGCTCCGGCATTAAGTAGTGGAGATATTAGAAATGGTGTGATTGTATTCTCAACTGGAACAAATAGTGGCGGTGCTGCTGGGGCGGCATCTGGCAGTTTATCAAGTATTAATTTTGCAAATATTCCAGAAGGGGGATACGAAGAGGTTGGATTTAATTTTAGAATACCAATCTTGCCAGACTCAACACAACAATTTTTGGTAAATATGGGATTTGGCGATAGTGCATTTGGTGGCATACCAACAGATGGAGCGTATATATCTATTGGTCATACCAGTGGCAATGCAACAGCAAATACAAGATCAAACAGCAGTGGAACCACATACCACAACATTGCAATTTCTGCAAATACTGACACCACTGCACGAGTAAGGGTTTCAAGGATCTCAGGGTTATTATATGCAACATATTTTATAAATGGAGCATCTATGGGAGCTGCCATACCAACAAACATACCATCTGGTGCTTCACGCGAAGTTGGCATAATGTTTGGAATAAACAAGTTTGCTGGCAATACACCAAGAACAATAGAGCTTGATTGGATATACTACGAATCATTCAAACCACGAACAATAAATTATTAAAAATAAGGAACTAACATGTATATAGATTTTTTAACATACCAATATGTATATAATCCAGCCAATCTTCCAGGAGATTGGCCTGCGTACACAAAAGAAGTTATCAACGAAGCAGATCCAATAGATGAAAACTGGCAAAGATTAGAAACTAGTCTTTTTGATGCATACATGTCAGATGCAAACAGAATAGCGACTTACGAGGCTGCTCTTCAGTATTACAACAACTCAAAACAATTAAAAGTTACTGAGTATGTTGATGATAGATTTATAGATCTGCCTCCAAATAAAATAGATTTCAGAAGACACCTTAAAGACGGATATGTTTTAAATAAAACAATATTAATGGCAGCAAATGGGAGACCAGTATATGCTCTTTATAAATATGAGGATGCCGAAATAGCTAAAATTAAATTTGAATTTGAAACTAACGGATTTAATTTAGTAACAAGAAGAACTGAAAAATTATGCTATTTTGACTTAAATGGAAATGAAAGCCAAGATTATATAATTTCAGATGAAACATGGGACTTATCTCAAACTTATTACTTAGCAAAAGCTCTTAATGAAAGATATGCAGCAAGATGTAAAATATTTGATGAGATCAAGGCTTATATAAATGCAGTTATGTTAATCACATATTTGGGACAGGGTTTGACATATCAAAATGTATTGACAGATGGATACAACTTCTGGAAAGAATATTCTTCTGATATAGATGCATGGTTACATATAGGTGCTAGTGGACCATTTGTAGATAGAATTACTAACGATTCAGTGTTCGCATTCTTAAGTTTTGAAATATCACCTAATATATCAATTAGAGATTGGATAATACAGAGAGTAACATACTAATAAAACAAAATAGAAAGCGGCAAATTGCCGCTTTTTTTATAACTAAAATTTATTATGTTCTATAAAATTTAAACACATACTGGCAACTTTTGAACTCCAAAGTAGATTAACATGATCAACATGAAGGCAAGCATAATCTGAGATGCAAAGTGTGTTATTTTCATTTTCTGACAACCTAACAACTCCATCATGAATAAAGTTGTCGCCTAAAATCATTCTTCCTAATATAATGGGTGGGTTCCAATAAGATTTGTGCTTATTGCCGACGATTACACCAACTTTGCATTTTTCAATAATATTATATTTAAGCAATGCAGACCCATAAGACAGTTCTTCAACTATAGGGAAAATTTTAGTCATGAAAGGTATTTTTGTAGAAATTTTATTTGCAAGAATTGCCCCAGAATGAGGAGATCCTAATGTTATTATTTGTGATACTTTACAATATATCCGCTTTGATGACGCTAGCTTTGCTGCTAATACTCCTCCCAGCGAATGTCCAATTATGCAAATATCGTCATGATAAGAAAAATTAGAATTAAATAAACCTTCTAAATAATCCAATATTTGATATATATCGGAAGTTATAGAATAATATGAAAAAACATGTGTCTGGTAGTCTGAAAAAATATTAATATAAGCCTTAAGAAAGCTCATTGTTATACCATGACTACCTAAACCATGTAATAATACTACATGTTTCATAAAGCGGTCTCCTATGTTATGATTCTACCAACAAAGAATACACTATTCCAAAATAAATACAATACGGGAAATGGATATGCAAATGAATAAGAATGTTCTTGAGATTTTTGAAAAAGCAAACATGCTTAGAGAAAATGCACAAAATGCAATAAAAGAACAACAGGAAGTTACTATTGTCACAAATCAAAATAAGTCACCAGCAACATATATTGGTGTTACTGGAATACAAATACGAGATAATGGAACAATAACAAAAGATAATTATTTAAAAGCTTTACAACTAAACGAAGAAACATATGCACAAATGCACTTCACGGAAGAGGAAGTTAAAGCTGTTTCTCAAGCAATAAAAAGACAGTCTACTGGTATAAACTCTGCAATACCGATTAGGTGCACTGGAGACGCATGTCCATTTAAAAATTCTTGTCCATATATAGCTATAGGCAAACCACCAATAGCAAAGCCATGCCAGCCCCCTGGAACAATGGTGCTAACATCGAATAGAGGCTATGTTGCAATAGAAGATTTAGATGAATCGAATGATTTATTGGTAAATTTTGGTGCTGCGCCAGGAGGTGGTGGCACAAGAAGAATAAAATGGTCTGGCTCTAAATTTAAATTAGGGGCAAGGCATTATTCTGGAGATCTAATCAAGATTGAAACAGATAGCAAGTCTCACGAGTGTACAGATAACCATATTTGTTTAGCAAAATTTAATAACAACGCACTAGATAAATTTATTGTTTATATGATGGAAAAGGATGGCAAATTTAGAATTGGGAAAACACTACTGTATAGAATTTCAGAGAAAGGCAAGATTCACTCAGGGCTAATGGCAAGAATGAGGTCGGAAGAAGCCGATAAGGCTTGGATTTTGGGCTACTTCAATACAAATACTGAAGCATTACTTGCGGAAGAATATTTTTCTTGTAAATTCGGCATTCCAAAAGCATGTTTTGTGACCAATTCTAGAAAACAATCAAAATATGATGGACTATATAGATGGGTGACTCAGGACCAACTAGATTGTCATTTTAGGAATCTTCAAAAGCCTATATGTGAATACGATTTAATTCTAAGATCAATTGGGTTAAGATATGAATTTCCATTTATAGACAAAACCACACAAATAGATAAGCGTGCAGAATTTAGCATGACAAAAGCTTTTGAAATACATGCTTGCAATCTAGTAAGCGATATTATGGACGTTATAGTGGTTGAGAATGAAAATGATAAACTTAGAAATACATCACCCAGTGTATATAAACCAATAAAAATATCCAGAAGGCATTATGAGGGTATGGTATATAGCATGAATATAGATAAGCATCCAACATATATTGCAAATGGAATTATAACTCATAATTGTCTAGTTGAAGCACAACTTGTACATTATTGGACAGAGCAATATATTGAAGAGTTTAATGTTAATCCTGCAAATATAACAGAGCTACATATGGTTTCTGAATTAGCAGAATTTAATATATACGAAATGAGAATAACCAAGTATTTGGCAGAAAATCATCCAACATTAATGCAGGACGTTGTGGTGGGTATTGATAATACTGGAACTGTAATAGAAAATCAGGAAATATCAAAGGCATTTGATTTAAAAGATAGAATAAAAAGAAATAGAATGAAAGTTTTAGAATCCTTAATGGCGACCAGAAAAGAAAAGATGAAAGTTATATCTGAGGTTGTTAGTGGTTCTTCAAGCTCTCATAAGATGGCCGAATTAAAATCTAAAATATTATCATTAGCACAAGAAGTAAAAATGATGAAAGCTGTAGATGCAGAATATATAGAGGTGTAATTTTATGAAGAAGGGTGGAACTCATGTTTACTTTAATACCCTAAATAAAGATATAAATATGTACAAATACAGAACTGGGATATTTTTTTCGAAGAAAAACAAAAGCAGTTTTACATATAGGTCTGGATATGAGTATGCCTATTTTTTAAAACTAGAAGAGGATAATTCTGTAATAAATTATGTTGTTGAACCATTTACAATTCCATACATTGATGATGGTGGCAAAAAAAGAACATACAAACCAGATATAGTTGTACTAAAGGCAGGAGGTATAATGGAGGTTATAGAAATAAAACCCAAAGTTATGTTAAAAAATACCACAGTACAAAGAAAAGCATCTGCTGCTAGAAGTTTTCTAAAAAGAAATTTCAAAAACAACATTATTGAATATAAATTCATCACCGAAGAAGATATATTTGCAACAGAGAAAGAATACTTACAGGTACTTAAAACAATATGAATTATATAGATAAATATCTACAAACCTTGCCTCAACAAACACAAAGTGGTAAGGATTTCAGTGAAACTTTTAAGCTAAACAGGCGAGAAAAACTTCTATCAGATTTAGATAAATACTCAACTGACTTTGGAGCAGTTGGTTTTTCTGTTGACAGTTATGCTGTAGCAAGAAAGCCAAATGGAGGTACAATAGAAGGATTTAGAGAATTCATAGAAGATCATGTAAGGGCAAAAGGCTTTGATGTAAAAGATGGATACGTAAATCCGAAGCTAATTACTCCAGATCATATTTCCAAGACGGCAGATAATATACTTTATAGACTAGAAGACGCTGAAGGAAGAGGGCCTTTTCATGACGGTACAATTGGCAGAAAGTTAGTTGACAGTCAAAAAAATAGCAGCTCTATGTTTACATTGGCCAGCGAAAAAGAAACAAGATACGAGAGAAATTTTAACGAAAATGCTGGACAGGCAATGTTCGGAATGGACAGCCAAGAAGCGCTGGAGAAGTATTTTGCAGGAGATGGAGAGCTATATAGTGATTTAAAAAAGAATGGATATAGTATTAAGGAGTATAGATATAACTTATCAGATGCTAATCCATCCGACTTTATGTTTGAAGATGGCCAGATTATGATAAATAGGGCTAGGATTGTTGGTGGGCATGTTGTGAATACTCCACCAACTCAAGATCTAGCGTCAGTTGTAGCTCCAACACCAACACCAACGCCGCCTTTACCAGTTGCGCCTGCGCAAGCACCTATGAAGCCAGTAGGCGACAATGGTCTCTTCAAGAAGATGCCAGAAAAGATCTTATCTTTTGATATAGAAACTTCTTCTCTTGATCCGCGCAAAGGTTTTGTGTGGCAATCTGGTTTTGCATCTTTTAATAATGGAAATATAGAAAAATCTGGATCTTTCTTTGATCCAGAGGCAACAATAAACAGAGAAGCTGCACTTAGAGGCTCTAGATTTGGAGAAAAACAATTCCAGGCAGGCGCTTTTGCTGAATATTTAGCATCTAGTGGTAATAAAAATCAAGAGCAATTTATAACAAGTGTTGTAGATAAGATAATAGAAGGGCATAAAAACGGTAAAGATATACTTCTTATACAAAATGCAAACTTCGAAAGAAGATGGCTCGAATCTATAGCAGAGAATTCTGATTTTGCAGCAAATGAGTTTAAAAGACTTAATGGCATAATGAGTCACTCGTATTCAGTAAATAACGTACCATCATTTCATCCATCTCCAAAGATACTTGAATTAAGAAATACTGCTTTAGGCAATTATTATAGCTTCCTTAAAACTGGAAACGATTCATCTTTTGCAGCAGCATCATCGGCATATGAGAATATAATATCCGAGTACAAGTCATATTTTTCATCTAATGACAAGAAATTAAAAGTCATAGATATGATGGATGTTTCACGGGGCTTACTATTTAAATTGGCAGACAAAGGTCTTATAGATAAAAACATGGCATTAATAGGAACAAGTCAAAGTTTTTTGAGTAGCATATTCCTAGATAGGCCAGAAAAACATTTGGCACCAGATGACGCAGGAGATGCACTAGAGATATTTACAAAGCATCTATTCTCAATGTATGACGAGGTTACATCAGGAAACATATCTGATTCAAGCAAGATGTTTATAGCAAAACTCAAAGATGGACATAGTAAAGAAGCAAGAAAACAATTTATAAAATCTATGATTAGAGCTGTTGATGAAGGTTCGTCAAGTTATGGATATAGATATAATGGTAAAATAGGAATAGAAACAGAAGCCCCAATAGAATTTAGAAACAACCAAAACAACACAACAGAAGTTGCAAATAGATCCTTTAGAAATGGTTTCTTGACATTAAAAACAGAAACGGATCTTGATTTGATATTATCAGATGTTGCAGATAGATATCATGGCGTGTCATTTGATCAATATAGCGCGCAAACTATACTTGATGATATATTATCAAAAGGCACCAATCAGGAAAAAATAGCATATCTTGCATCACTTGAAGATGCAGTCACACTACCTGACATGGCAGATAATGTTGACTCTCCAGGTATTTGGTCATATATTAAACAAAACAAAATTAAATCAATCGCTGGTATTGGAGCCGCCATAGGAATAGGATCAATATTATTCAGTGATGACACAGAACAGGCATCTATTGATAGACGTAACGCAGAAGCTGCAACATCTCTAGAGAAGAGTTTAAAAATATACAATACGATTCCGCAATATCATGGAAGTGGATTTGCAGACTGGAATGAAAGAACCAAACATCATTATTACTAGGTAAAATATGGACAAGAACTTTTTTAAAAAATGGAAAAATGCTGGGCCAGGAGATGTTCAAGACTTTAGCTTAATGAAGGGCTATGATGCTGCTGGACCAAGAGAGCACCTTAGCAGGGCAGCTTCCTTTGCATTTGGTAGTGGAGCTTTTCATGCTGGTAAAGAAAATTTTGCAAATGCTTTTGGATTTTTAACATCTCACCAAAAAAATAGTTTCTTAAACAGACTACTTGTACCACTAGGTACTGCATATATGGGATTTTCTGCAACACTTGACGGAAACCCAGATGACTTCTTTGGTACAGCAGCTGGCTTTGCCGCTGGCCTAACAGTAGCAAGACCATCGGCGGAAATAGGGCATGCAGTTGGCAAAACACTAAGAATGGGTGGCATGTCAAGACTTGTTGGATGGGGAGCTGGGGCTGTTGCTGGACTTGGTGTCGGCGCTGCAGCATATGTTGGCACATCTGCAGTAATGCAAAGTTATAAAAATAATAATTTTGTACAAAAAGCAGTAATGCCAATAAATAGCGACTTAATGACAACAACTGGACTACAGACAAACAATACACTAACAGCAAGACAAAGAGCACTAGGAAGATTATCAAGATCTGGGCTTAACGACAGGGGTCAACTTTTAGGCGCGGAATCCATGATACTTAAAGGCATGTTATAAGGGGAATTTATATGACAGAAATAGGACGTTTTAATGGAATAAGTGGGGAAAATACAAATCTATCAGAAATACCCTGGAGGGATTATTTGACTAGAAAAGCCTACAATAAGGATATAAACCAGATGTGCTCAATGTGTATTAAGGATCAGATATCTAAACATGGCCAGATTACAATTAAGTGTGACGGTATATTGAGTGGTAAAGCAAAGATACCAGAACAGTTCATGCATCACTTTTCTGAAGAAGAAATGGATATAGTGGAACAAAGTATTAATCCATACTACTGGGCCGAAAAGAACATAGATATAAAAAATGATAATCCATCAACAAAGCTTTTTATGCCAAGATGGTACCAAGAGCAATTCTTAAGATGTTCTGCAAGAAGAAAAACAATTAGGGCTGGTAGACGGATTGGAAAAGCACTAAGCGTGGATACATTAATACCAACGCCATCTGGATTTAAAAAAATGCTAGATATAGAAGTTGGCGACATTGTATTTGACGAAAATGGAAATCAAGTATCAGTAGCAGATGTTACTGATCCTATGTATGATCACGTTTGTTATGAAGTTGAGTTTAGTGATGGCACATCAATAATTGCAGATGAGGAGCATTTATGGACTGTTGAAACTAAAAATATAAGAAAAAATAATGCAAGAAGAAAAGGTGAAAAGCTTGCCCCTATAACTATATCTACAAAAGATATGCTTAAAGACTTAAGAGTTGGGACAAAAAATGAAAGCAATTACTCAATAGCACTAACTAAGCCATTAGCAATAGATTCTACAACCCTATCAATTGATCCATATATACTTGGATATTGGCTTGGAGATGGAAACTCTGCAGATTCATATTTTACAATTGGAGATGAAGATATATTCGATGTTAAAGAAATATTTAACAAATGTGGACAAGTTTTAGAAAAATCAAAAGAGAAGTACAGATATGTAGTTAGGGGTTTGTATAAACTTCTAAGAGAAGAAAATTTGCTTAATAATAAACATATACCTGAAAAATACTTTTGGACATCCGAGGCACAAAGATTTGCGTTAATGCAAGGCCTTCTAGATTCGGATGGTCATTGTAGAGATAATGGAAAGGTAGAATTTTCAAACAGCAATAAAAGTTTATCAGATGGTGTCTTGAGGCTTGCACATTCACTTGGGATTAAGGCAACTATTAATGCAAACAAGTCATATCTTAATGGTAAAGAACACAAGACAAGATATAGAGTTTATTTAAACACTAATCAAAATGTATTCAGAATACAAAGAAAAAACTTAAGGATTACAGATAAATATAGACCAATTGCGAACAGAAGATATATTATAAACATTAAACAAGTCGACACTGTTCCAGTAAAATGCATAGGTGTTTTATCCAAGTCTAATCTCTATCTTGCTGGAGAGCAATGCGTACCAACACACAACACTCAGGGCATCACTATGGGCTTGCTACACAAGATGCTAACAACAGAGAAATATTATGTTCTTGTGGTTGCTCCTTACGATGCACAAGCGGAAGAAATATATGTAAAAGCAAAACAAATATTAAATAACTTAAATGAACCATATGACGAGATTGTTGAAAGTGCAAAAGAATCTCCAAATTATCAAATTAAACTAAGAAATGGATCAAGATTAAGATGTTTTACGGCTGGCTCAAGTGGTGCTGCACAAGTAAGGGGGCAGCCTGCAAATTTAATATATATAGACGAGGTTGATTACCTTGGGCAAAAAGACTTTAACTCAATATTGGCAATTTTACTTGATAAGCCAGATACAGAACTGTGGGTAACATCAACTCCAGATGGTGAAAAACAACTTTATAGATTATCACAAGATAAGGCATATAAAGAGTTTCATTTCCCGTCATTTGTTTTACCTCACTATAATGATGATATTGATAACGACTTAAGATCACAGTCAGATGACATGGGATATGTGCAAGAGGTTATGGCAGAATTTGGCACATCTCGTGCTGGTGTGTTTCAAAAATACTTTATTGATCTATGTTCAAAATTATCAATAAACAACACAGATCAGGCATCTGTTCTTGCGAATAGAAGGAACTATATTATAACAATGGGGTGTGATTGGAACCATGAGGGAATAGGGACAAGAATAGTTGTTCTTGCTTATGATAGGGTTAATAAATTATTTTTTATTGTTGATAAGGCGACTGTATCCAAAGAGGGCTGGACACAAACAGCAGCTATGGAAAAGATAATAGAACTAAATAGAAAGTATGTATTTGACAAAGTATATGTAGACAGAGGTTTTGGATATACACAAGTAGAAACACTAAAATCATTTGCTATTGCACAATTTGGAAAGTTGCCAAAGGGTCATCCAGACCTAATGTTGGCAGAAATAGTCGGTGTAGATTTTTCTTCAAAAATAGAAGTTCAAGATCCATATACCAATCAAATGGTTAAAAAAGATGTTAAGCCTTTTATGGTTAGTATTCTTAATAAAGTTATTGAAAAAGTTGCAATAAAATTTGATGAAAAATTCGATCTTGCAATAATAGCTCAATTAAAAGGATACGAAGAAAAAAGAAGTGCAAGCGGTAAACCAACATACTTTGCATCATCAGCAACAGTTGGTGATCATGATCTTGATGCTTTACTATTAGCGATGTTTGCATTTAACGTTGAATATGATGAAATATTTTCAGCAATGAAATCACAACTTGCAATAAATGTATTAAGTGCCAAAGATGTTCATGGTAAAGATATAAAGCATCTAAATCCAAATCATAATCAAACTACACTTGAAATTAAAACGAAAAAGAGAGACAATTATTCCCCTGGATCAAGAACTGCATCGTTCAAAAGAACAGTAGCAATAGAAGAAAAGGGAAGTCCTGGAGAAATAAGAAGCGAGCTTTTTGATACAACAAATTGGCATGGACTAACAAACAGAAACAGAACTACACATAGAAGAGCGTCATTTAAATGATAAATATAATAAACACAGCATCAGATACTATGATAAACGCTACAACGGTTAGTGATATTGGTATTTGCTATTACGACTTTAGCACAGAGACATTAAAGGAATTGTCATCACTTACCATTAATGCATGTTCTGTTGTACCATTGGCTAGAGTTATAAAAAAATACTATCTAATAGTCGACAATGCATATGGGTATGCAAGTGTACAACTTTCATCAACTGAAACAAATAAATTATTTTTTGACGCAAAAGTTATAATAAACGAAATAGAACCATCAGTTTCAGATTTTGATAACCTGATTAGTTTCAACAAGGCAAAAGTATTAAATCCATTACAGGGACACTTGATTCCTGTATGGATATACATAGAGCAAAAGGTTTCTTCTTCTGCAAATATAAATATGACATTAACCTTAGAAGCAGACTAATGTATACAGATCATGATCAATTTGGAATATCCGATGAAATGATGGAGGTCACAAATGATGACCTCCAATTGGTTTTAGAGGATCTAAATAATTTTAAAAAAGATATGGAATCAAATCTTGCAAATGTAAGGTTTAAATATGACCCAATTATAAATCAAGATTTATACGAATCTGTAATAGAGATGTATGGACTAGAGTTCTATGAAAAAACTGGCCCATATATTACATATAATATGTTTATGCAAATGTTGGAAGTAACAAGATTAGCATCAAGTGATAAAGCAGAGCAATTAGTGGGGAATTATATCATATGACATTTGCTGGCAATCCTGAAAACACAGAAAGTATAAAAAGAAAAGCAAAACTTTATACAGAAATATATCCATATGCTGCAGAAGATTTTGTTAATTATCAAAACATGCAACAATGGATACTGGGTTTATATTCATATATTAGACAACTAGAAATGAGAATATTTAAATTAACTCAAGTGCTTAACACACATACTCATAAAGTTGCACCACACATACACACTATACAGCCGCATACACACATATCTGCAACTCCTGGCAATCCAACGAGTCCAAACATAGGAGGCTTTGCAACGCTTCCTAATGCACCAATAGAAGGCTTATTATCTACACAGCAACCATCAATAGTGTGGAACCAATCACAAGTGCCACAAAACATAATAAACACAACTGGTGCTATAACAAACATGGTTAACGCAATAGGACTGTCTCAATCTAGTGTAGAATCAGATGAGCTTGGTGTGCAGAAAGCAAGACAAGTAAAGCCCCCAATTTTGCTTACTCCAAGCATACCTCAGTATATAGGTATAAAATAATGCCATTATTAAATTATAACTCAAACAGCACAGAGCAAACACTATATCACGCGCAAAAGATAATAGATTATTTTTCTGGCAATCTAAAAACATCTGGATGCTTATCAAGTATACCAATAACACTTGTGGCCGAAGCAGATCATATTATAGATAAAATAAACGGCATAAAAGATGCAGTGGATAACAATACGGCTGGATTAAATAACAACATAACAAAATACCAAAATGATCCAATAGCAGCAGCTATAAGAAGAGCATCTGGAAACAATTGTCTAGACTGTAGACCTACGTTGCCCAAGATCAGATTTGAGGGCATGAAGGGTCAGGCATATTTTGAAGCAGTGGATTTTTTGAATAAAATAAAATCTATTGGTGCTGCTCCCTTTTCGGCATCTTTGCCATCATTAGCATTTATACTTTCGTCTTTTTGTATACCAGATTTAATAAAATTACTATCTTTGCTATTAGCATCTGTTATAAGATTGGGATTCTCTCTTGATGTTAGTAAATTTAGTTTCATGAAATTACTAACAGCTATACTTTCCAAACTGTTATCTCATCTTCTTAGTTTTGCCCATACAAGTGTTCAGTTCTCATTAAGTCCCATAATGTGTGTTCTTGATGCATTGTCACAATTAAACTCTTCACTCACTCCAGTAAAGGAATCAAATTTTAACTTGTCAATAAATCAAGCTGGAATAAATATAAATGATAAAGATACATTAAGTAAGGCAAAAGCAATAGAAGAAAGAGATAACGAGTTTAAAAAAGTAGATGAAAGATCAAACACTAATATATTCTTAGGAACAAGCATAAGAAGCAAATCAATAGATATTGAAAATTTTCAGGTAGTAGGAGCAGCTAGAGATTTCATTAAATCTATAACACCAAACGAAAGAGAGGTGGAGCAATTAAAGGATTATATAGATGGCATTGTAGAATCAATAAATCTTTCATTAATTGATATGGAATCAACAATACTTGAAATTTTTAACATAGGACAAGCAATACAGTGTGAATCTGAAAGATCAACAAGAAAGGCATCTGACTCTATAGAATCAATAGTGCAGTGGGTACAGTTAATAAATCTGATTAGATCTGTTATAAAAAAGAAAACAAGAACAATAGCAGTTGGAGTTGTTAGCAATACCGATTATCAAAACAACATATTAACAAATCAAGATATCGCAGACATACTGGCAGACACTCTTGATAAGACTACCGTCCTTGTGGATACAGACCCCGACAATATTGGCGTGCTAATTATAGATAATAAAAATAACATCACTTCATCATCGCCATTGTCAATATATAGTTGTAACATAAATGACTTTATAGAGTCTACACACATGGATAAGATAATAGAAGATGCAAAAGCTTTTGCTGAAAACAACACCGTCGGGAAAGGCAATGATCCAAAGTATACAGCATCAGAATATATAAAGGTTGGTAATGATAATTTTTTACCTTTTAATTTACAAAACAAAGATATTTTATTACAGTTAAACAATATTTTTAATTTCTTAAATATTAAAAATCCATATGACAACGAATTGCCAACAACAAATACACCTCCTGGTGATGTAAATAGTATTTTATCAATTACTGATAAGATCAACGCTACATTTGGCAATATAGGACAAATAAGAATATAGGCAAATAAATGCACAATGTTATATATAAAACAAACTTAAATTTAACGCCAGGCTACATTAGTGATTCTACTATTAGGAAATTCAAACAAGTAAAGAATCCAACGTTGAGCTTCTTTGGCCCAAAACTAGACAATGTTAAAGCAACATATTGGCAATCTCATGCCTATGATCTTTACGAATATGGCAGAATAATAGACACAGAATCATTTGTTGCTAGAGCCTTCAATAAAAAGGCTGCCTTAATGTTTAAGAATGGCTATACAATAATGTCTGAAAATGACAAAAATGCTAAGTATATAGCACAGAGAATAAATGAGATCTCTTATGTTACTGGAAAGCCATTTGACTTATTCCTAAAAGAAACAGCAATGAACCTAATAACATTTCATAATGCTTATATAGTAAGAGCAAGAGATCCCAACAATTCAACTGGCAAAGAAGTTGTTTATGGCAACACAACAAGAAAACCAATAGCTGGATATTTCAATTTACCACCAGAAACAGTACAGGTTAAAGTAGACGATTCTGGCAAAGTGTTGGAATACAGAGAATACATATCAGCATCAAGATATGTTGTATATAGAGCATCAGATGTTATACATATACACTTCAACAAGAGAACCGGGTTCTTAATGGGTACACCGCCATTAGAAGCTGTTAAGGACGATATACTTGCACTAAGAAGAATAGAAGAGTCTATTGAAACATTAATATATAAATCTTTATTTCCAATAATACATGTAAAGGTTGGTACAGATAAAAATCCAGCAAAAGTGTTTCCAGATGGTACATCTGAAGTTGATATAGCAACTGGATATCTTAAAAACATAGAAGATGATGGTGGGATAGTCACATCAGAAAAAATAGACATTAAGGCAATAGGGGCTGAATCATTAGCACTTAGAGTAGAATCTTATTTGTCACATTTTAAAGAAAGAGTATTTATAGGACTTGGAATGTCTGGAATAGATTTTGGTGTAGGTGATGGATCTGGAAGAGCAACTGGTGAAGTATTATCAGAATCTTTAAAAGAAAGCGTAATGTCGTATCAAGATGTTTTTTCTGTATTCATAAGTGAATACATAATAAAAGAGTTGCTATATGAGTCAGGAAAATATAAGGGCATATATCTTATACCAGAAGAAGATCAGGTATATTTTGAATTTAATGATTTAGATGTTGCAAGTAAAATTAAACTTGAATCTCATGAATTAAATAAACTAACTCAAGGTATTCAAGGCATAAATGAAACAAGAAAACGCTCTGGATTAAAAATGCTTCCAGACGCAGAAATCAAAAAAATGCAACAACAGCAACAATATGACCCAAACCAAGAAGCTGCAAATGAAATAACAAAACAGCAAATAAAAGCAAGTGCTGCAGCAAAATCTGCAACACAAAGCAAAGCCAAGAAAAAGGCAAGTGGATCATCAAGCCAAACCAAATCCATTACAAATCCAAAAAATCAACATTCTGATTTTGCTACAGAAATACTTGGAATACTAGATTCAGAATCACCAATGAAAAGAGGCAGACTATATGGTTATATACTTTCAAATGTATTAGACAATATAGATTGCAATGCAATTGTGGACAAACACGTATCAGAATTATCGTTAAGATTAATTAATATGCATTCTACAATTGACAAAAATAAATTTAAATATATTCTTGATAAAGAAATACTATCACTTATTTTAAACACTATGGAGCAATAATTGAAAAAGTTTAATACAGAAAATAGATTTTTATTAACATTGAAAGACGAAGATATAAAAAGAATAAAAACTAATATATCAGATTCTACAAGTGTAAATAAAGGCATAAGAATTAAAATAGAAGCAACACATTCTGGAATAGTTAATGGCAATAAAAAGCTATATTTACCAGTAGGCATGAAAGCTGGAACAGATTCTTTTATTCTGCCTTATCCAAAACCAGTAACGGTAAATCATGATCCTCATGTTGCACCAATAGGTAGAGTGCATTCTGCGAAATATGTAAGTTATGGTATAGGTGGCACAATTGACACTTTAAGACCAGTAGGTGCAGTAGATGAAAAATCTATGGCTGCTGTTAGAAAATTTGTTAAAAGTGCAGGATATAAAAAGGATGGATACAAAGGGCTTGGACATGTTGAGCTTATAGCAGACATTACAGACATGGAGGCAATTGAAAAGATCAGCGACAGAAGATACTTAACTGTATCAATAGGTGGCGCATCAAAAGCAATCTACTGCTCTATATGTGGTGTTGACAATAAGCAAAAATACTGTGATCATTATCCAGGTCAAATTTACGACGGAGAAGAATGCTTCTTTGTTTCTGGAGACTTAATGGATTTTGATCATGTATCATATGTAAACTCTCCAGCAGATAAAAACACTAATACTGAATTACTAGATTCAGATGATTACAGAGTAACAATACTAGACTTTATAGAGCTAGATAAAGGTACAAAAATGAATTTAAAAGATTTTCTTCAAGGTAAATTTCCTACCTATAAAGAAGTACAAGATCACATGACATCTATTGGTATAGGTGCTCATGCAAACGCAGATATTGCCAATATCAAACCATTGGATTTTATTATTTCTGATGAAAGAATATTTCCAATACATGATAAGGCACACGCAATAGCTGCTAGATTAATATTAGCTGATGCAGAAATATCAGACGATGATAAAAATACAGTTCTAGAAATTATTGACGAAAAGCTTGGTATTTTAGTTGGTGATAAATTTTCACTAAGCGATGAGCTAGAAAAATTAAAAACACCACCTGTAGAGCCAGCAAATGTTACGGATTCTAATGGTTCAAATTCACAAATTTCTATTAGTGATGAAACAGTTAACGCTATTGTTCAAAAAATGGTTGACGAAATTAAAAAATCATTTAATGTATCAGATAGTTATTCATCAGGAAGATTAAAATCAATTCAAAAGGTTAATGACTCATTAGAATTGGAAGTTCAATCCTTAACAGAAAAGCTAAGAAAAAATACTATAAATCAAATCTTGACATTAGAAGATAAAATGTCAGATAATGAATATAGACAAAAATTAGAGGGTAGAAATATAGCTTCCCTTGAAGACAAATTAGAAGATCTTATTAATAATAAATCTACTAAGTTAGATCCAGAGAATGTTGAAGATAATAAATTAAATCCAGGCTCTCTAGACAAAACAAATGTTTCTGGTTATGTTGTTGAAGATAATCAAAATAACAACGACAATCAGAATACAGATACAAATACAAATAACAAATTATCGGCATCCGAAATTATAGATGAATACAAAACCTTGGTAAGAACCAAAGGTATATCTGCTGCAAGAGCATATTTCAAAAATTTAAGAGATGAAGATAAAATACCAGATAATTTTACTTTTAATGGGGTTTAAACATGGCACTAAGTCCATTTGCAATTAATCCAGCACAAACAACAAAAGAATGGGACGATTGGGGTCATATTACTCCTAATTTTGAATTCTCGGAAGGTCAGCGTCCAGCAGGCGAATTCCAAGTAGCTAAATATTTAAATCGTCAAAGATATGAAACATTCTTTAGAGAACACATTGTTCTTTCACAAGGAAAGGCTGTAGCATTTGATGTTGACGGTTATGTTGTTCCAGCTGGTCTTAAAATACAGGCCGCAGCTTACAAAACAGCATTTGATGGAGCTGCTAACCCAGCTGCAGGTATAGTTGCTGCTGACGCTTTGGCTACATTATCAAGATACACAGTCGAAGACGTAAGAAAGGGTCAAAAAAACTTTGCTGGATCATTAGTAGTTGCTGGCGAACCAGTTGTTAAGTCATTCTTTACACTAACAGCACAACCAGCTGTTCAAAACAACAGAATATCTAGTGCAGTTGGCGTTAACTACATGAACTACTGGCCACATCCAGGTGGTGATGGCATTAATCCAGCAGGATTTAATACAGCAAACTTTAACTTGCAAAGCCGTGTTGGTTTCTTAAGATACTATCAAATCGAGTTGCCATTGGTTGCAAACGACACAGACTATGCAAATGCTCCATTTGTTGGAATTGCTGCTTGTATTGCTGCTGCTGGAAGTGCTAAACCAGGAATGTTTGTTTCGTATGATTACAACTCAAATCTTGTTGTAACTGGTTATGACTATGGCTCATTTAACGAAGAAGATATTATTGGCAGAGTTATGTCCGTCAGAGGACCAGGACCTTTCAATTTACTAGAAAGAGTAAGATCTGCTAAAGTTGGAACAAATCCACTGGAAGCAATGCCAGGAACAGCTACTAACGGTTTGCCAGATGTAGTTACATATTCTAATGGATATGGCTTAATCAGAATATGCCTAGGCCGTTAATTAAAATAAACTAAGGAAAAATAAAAATATGAGAATTCACCAAACTCCTTGGACAAAACAAGAACTTGAAATCAAAGACGAGATTTTTGATTTAGACGGTACTTTTAGAAACTCTGGTATAACACCAGAAGGCGTAAAGTTAACTCTATCAGATGCCGTTAATACACCATCAGCACCAATGGCATTTAAGCGTGTTATTACTGAAATGGTTCAGGAAACAATTGAGCCAGTATTAGTTGGAACAAGATTATTAAACATTGTAAGAATGGATGGATATGGTACACAAGTAAACTTTGGAACATTAGGCGCTATTGGACCAGCAGATCTTTCTATGACTGAAGGTCAAGAATATCCAGAATTCAGTATCCAAAAAGGTGGCGGAACAGCTACAGCTAATATCGGTAAACACGGTATTGCGGTTAAGATCACAGAAGAAATGTTAAAGTTCTCACAATGGGACGTAATGCAACTTCATGTTCGTCAAGCTTCACGTGCTCTTGCAAGACATAAAGAAAAGTTAATTTTCAATATGATCTCAAATGCTGGTATTGTTGTTTTTGATAACGCTAACCCAACAACTGCAGAAATTGGACGTACAAACGGACGTAGTATTACTGGTGCTGGTAACGGATCAATGACAGTGGATGACTTCTATGATATGTATGCTAAGTCATTAGAAAGAGGCTTCACTCCAAATGTTGTTCTATGCCACCCATTAGCTTGGGCAGCTTTTGTAAAAGATCCAAACATGAGAGCAATCGTACTTGAAGGTGGCCCAGGAAGCTGGTTCCAAGGTATGCCAAACAACGTATATCCTTCAGTAAGTCAAGCTTGGAAATCAGCTACCAAAATGACTGGAGCTACAATTACTAACCCAACTAAAGAAGAACGTGAAGGTACACAGCAATCTAAGATTGGCTTCCCTGCAATGTTCCCATTTGGTGGATTGACAGTTATTCCTACAGCAATGGTACCATTTGATCCTGTTACAAAAACAACAACGATCATCATGATGGACACAGCTGAAGTTGGAGCGCTTGTTGTACAAGAAGATCCAAACATGGAAGAATGGAAAGATCCAGCAAGAGATATTGTTAAGTTAAAAATCAGAGAGCGTTATGGTTTCGCTTTGTTTAATCAAGGTTATGCTATCTCTATAGCAAGAAACATCTCAATAGAGCCAAATGCTATTGTATTACCTCCTACTGCTACAATAACTAACATACCAGCAATCATTCCTAAACCTTAATAGGAACAAATAAGGCCACTAATGTGGCCTTATCACTCTTGGAGAACTAAATGATTATAAACTTACAACTTTTAAGATCTGCCTTCTTTTTTCTTGGCGAGCTATGTCTTTCTAAAAATGGAGATCCAGTAGATGTTGATATTTCAAATAAAGATGATGGATTCATCAAAAGCATTGCACTTAGTATTAGATCTGGCGTATTAAATACAGATGCTGATATATCAGATATTGTAAAAAATATTAAAGACTTACCATCACGAATAGAATTACAAAGAATACTTGGCTTGGCTGAAGATGTCATAGAAGTAGTTGCTGATTCTGTAGAGGTCATATCCGATTTATTTGATGGCGACGAAGAAACAGAAACAGAAACAGAAGAAGAGAAGCAGCAAGAAAAAGACATTAGTTCATTGCTATCTGGTCCTATAAAGCAAGTTGTTTTAAAAATAAAAGAAGCTAACCTAAGCGATGAAGAAAAAATAGAGCTAATTTCTATTGAAGAAGCTAACAAAAATAGATCAATAGTTATAGCTGCAATTAACGAGGCATAATCATGCCATTACAAATTGATGTAATAGACATAAAAAATAGCATGCATCAATTGAACGCTCTCCCAATAGAAGAGAGCGTTTTTGTTTTATTTTCCTCAAAACCTGATGCTGAACAAATAAAGAAATATATTCACCTATTAAGAATAGATTCAGAAAGCACATGGCCATCTGTTGGCGATCCCAATTATACTCAAATATTATACTCAAAAGAAAAGTTTGGTGATGTTGAATACACATACAATATCATACAAGATAGTCCAAATTTTATACTGGAAATAAATCCAGTAAAGCCATTATATACAAATTCAAATTATGTTCTATACATAGAGAAAGGCATATCTGCTCAATATTACTCAATCAACAAAACTGTATCCAGAAGTAATTCAGAACTTAAGGTATTAACACACAATAGTGCACCAATAAGCGAAATATCAGAATATATAATCCTAATAAAGCAATCATCACAGCTTAGTAATGGCAATCATACTGTTGTATTTGATGTTATTAAAAATGGCAACACTACACATAGCGATGTATCCTTAAATATACTATTAGACAATACATTTATACTTAATGGTGCCACTTCAGTATCTTTTAATCCAAATATCCCTTATATAGCAACAGAAAGTTTTAATATAGTTCTAGACTCATCACTAAGATTGGTAAGTAATAGAATACAAAACATATCAACCCATGTTGATGCTGAAGTTATAAAAACAGAAGATAACGAATCTGGAAGACTTCAATATCAGGATATTATAAACTTTTATAAAGATAATGTTTTTATTCAAAATCAACCAACACAACCAAATCAGATTTCAAAATCTACTGTTAAATATATAAGTATAAATAAATTTATAGTTACATTTAATAAATCGCTTAGTAATATAACAATAACGCCTTTATCATTTAACTTGTCTTTTTCAGAAGCATTTGGAAATTATATGTTAGCTAATATGGGTAGATATAAAAAAGATAATAAGTATCTTGTTTATTATAAAGTTTTGGATAATTTTAACATTCAATTTAGAGTTGAACTTGATTCAGAAAATGTTGTACCAAGCAACTTAAAATACACAATTATTCAGGATTCTTAAAATGAACGAACTTATAAATATATCATTTAATTTTACAGAAAATTCATTACCAGTAGCAATTGAAAGTTGTAGTGCTAATATTTTAATAAATCCAATGTACTGCACAGAAGGTGATATATCTGCAGAATTCCTACAAGAAGATTCATTTCAGTACACTGACTTTATAAGATCAAAAATATTTGATGGATCACTAGAGATTGACAACTACTTATCAATGTATGGTATTACTCCAAATTTAACGCCAGAACATCTTTTTATGATAAAAAGAGATTATGTTTTATGTTATTGCACATATCATGTTGGTAGTAGGCTTTATTTGGACTATATGTCAAGCTCAAGAAAAGAAAAGTTCTTGGGTGATGTTAAGGTAACACTTGAAGTAAAAAATGACCCAATGGTTATAAAGTCAAAATTTGAAAGTGCAAAAAACTGCATGGATTCAATAATTGCAATATTTACAAACTGGAATAACTCCAAAAGTTTAATAGGTCTTTTTGTTAAAGGAGAAAATAATTCCTCTAGTAAGACATCAAGCAGAGAATGGTGGTGGAATCAACCAGGAGTCCCATTAGTGAATTCACCAATAGGTGCCACTAAATACCTAAATCCAAACACAAATACATTGCAAAAAATATCATCTGTAAATGTGTCCTACTATGAACAGTTCAATTAATATGTGGTCTCAAAATAAAAATAGCGAATTAAACATTAGAGATGAAGTCAATATGATATTTGATGGCAGAGACTTTGGTACTGAAAAATTCAACATTATGCTTCATAGGCAAATAAGAATAGACTCTAGCAAATATCCATATACAAATAAAATCAAATGCAATACATGTAATCATGATTATAATAATGCTGGAAAACCAGGATGCCCAAGTTGTGATGGTATTGGATATCTTTGGGATGAGCATTTAATAATAGGAAGACTTTATAGGCCTCAACAGTTAAGATTATCTGACCAGCTTTCACAATTTGCAAATGTAGGTAGAGTAAGTAATGCGTCTATGATATTAATATCACCACATTTATACAAATTTCATAATGGTGATATTCTATACGAAATAGACTTAACAAATGATGGTGGAATTACATTTCCAATTATAAAGAAAGTAAAATATATGTGTGGATCATCAATAGAAATGAGGCTTGACAGAAACAAAGTTGAGTTTAATTCTGTAGTTGTTACGGAGATAACATAATGAGTGAATATGATATGTTATTAAAAGAGCTTAAAATTAATAATAATAAAAATTCTTTATTTTTTAAGCCAGATGATAATATTGAAAGATATATAGACGTTGACAAGTTTTATAATCTGCTTTACCATCTTTTTAATTCAAACAATTTGTTAGAACAAAATAACAATGCACCAAACGCTGGTGCTGTAAATAAATTTGTTTTCACAGAAGAGTATCCAGAAGATGTAATGAAGGACGAATCAACAGTTACATTCGAGATAACAAGAAGACAATGTGCGTCGTTTTCAGCAAAACATGAATTTATGAATGAGTCTCATACTCAATATAGACCAATGTTTTTATACGAAAAAGAAGATCCAGACAATGGTGGTGTTAAAGCATATTATATGCAGCCATATGATAATGAAATAACACTATATTGTTGGGCAAATGAAATAAAAACAGCAAGAAATACAGCTGGGCTTATTGAAAATATATTAACATTATCTTATCATTTTATAAGACAAAGGGTTGGAGCATTTAACTATATTGGTAGATTTGCACCAATTACAAAAACACAATATGGCAACAAAGGTATGATAGCAATACCAGTTAAAATACTTGTTCGCACATATGAAATTAGTTGTGTTAAAAAACAAATACTTGATAAATTACCACAACTAGTTATAGAAGAAATAAAATAAATGATTATTAAATAATAATCAGGAGAAAATTAATGCCTGTATATCAAAATTTACCATCAAACACAGTAGAGTTACTAGATGGTAATTTAATTATTGATACACCAATAGAAGGCAATGTTGTTTTAGTTATTGGTACGGCTCTTTCTGGACAAAGCAGAAAGCAAGTTTTAATGACAGATTCTAACGTTGCAAGAGCTGTTTATGGTGCTGGATCAAGTATTCTACAAAAAGCATCAGAAATAAAATTAGGTGGAGCAAAAAATGTACTTTTATATAGAATTGGTGGAAAGTCAGCAAGTATATTAAATCTATTTGGTACAGATTCATATATAACAACAGTTGAAGAAACCGCATCAGCAGGATCAAAATATTCAGTTTATATTGGACCACAACCATCAAATCCATCAAAAGCATGCATCATAGTGTTTAGCGGAGCTAAAATTGTTTACTCTAATATTCCTGGAAGCGAAGTTGACTTAGGAAAAATTAAAGTTGAAGGATTTGTTGACACATTCACTGGAAGAGTTGGTACACCTACAGCGCCAGTATTGTTAGAAAATGCATTGTCCGCATTAGTTGCAGATGTTATAACAACAGCTACGGCAACAGCAGGGCAGACAAATTTTAACTTACCATTGCCATCTTCTGCATCTACGGTTATTAAGTATGTTAAAGTTAACGGTACAGCAACAACTGCATACACGCTAAGTATTGGAAATAGTACAACTCCAGACAAAGTTGTTTTTGGCACTGGCCTTACAGACGGACAATCTGTAGAAATCAAATTTAGCAAACCTCTTGTAGTTGCTGGTGCAACATATGTTGCTGGAGAAGATAATATCAATCCAAGCTGGAAGAAGCTATACGAAATGCTTGATACTGCCTATGCCGACCTAGAAACAACTATCGCTACAGAAATCTATGTAGATGGCGCTATCCTTGACGCTCCAAACGTTGCAGACGGATCTACAGCTTCAAATAAACTTGGATACCTACTAAGAACAGAAAACGACGCTGGTGAATTTACTTATGAGTGGTCAAATTCCAAGACCCTATATAGAGCATCTGAAACATTTAGCGGAACTGGGGAATCTGTTGAATATACTTTAGCTGGAGCTGCAAGTGCAGATACACAGATTATAAGTGTGTCTATTGGCGGAACACCTACATCAAACTATGCGTTTAGTGCTTCAGGAAATACCGTAACTTTAAATGCTGCATCTGGACTCAACAATATATCTGTTGTTTACGCAAAACCAACAATAACAGCTAAGACATCTCTTGACACTTCTGGTCAACCAATAGTTTATAAGCAGTTTAGTGAAGTAAACTTTGCACATCGTTTTGGTGAGTTCCTACACGCACTAACGACAGATGACAAGTTTGCACTTGGTTTTATTGGCACAAGCACTCCAGCAGCATATTCAAATGCTAAAATTGCAGAATGGATGGGTAAATTACCAGAAAAAGATATTGAAGGCACTATTATAGCAAACGGAACTGGTTTGCTTGGAAATAAATTCATGTCTGGAACAACAACAAGAACACCAGGCTTTTATAAAACAGACACTGGACTTGTAGATGGTGTTGCTCAACAAGATAGAAACGGTGCATACATTGATTTGGGTAAATTCTTATCAATCGTTCCAGGACTATTACAGTTGCCAGTATCGCCTATTAGTGGAACAAATGGTGGTATAGTTAATGGTGCTGCAGTTTACTGTGGTATGGTAACGCAAGTAACACCTGGAAATTCTACAACTAATGCATTAGTTCCTAAAGTTAGTGTACCATTTGTAATTAAGAAACCTAAACTAAACTCATTTGCTGGTTCTGGATACGTTATGTTCCAACTTAAAGATCAGGGAGTTGTTGTTTCTTCTGGCGAATTGGCTACAAATGCAAATTCAGATTATGACTACATTTCTACATCTATTATAGTTAGAGACTTTGTAAACTCTATCAGAGTCAGATTGGATCCATATATCGGTAAAGGAATTGATCAAATTAGCCTAGCAGCAATGCAAACAGCAGTTGAGGGTGTTATTAGAGACAAAATCGAAGCAGGCGCTATTAAGAAAGGTGTAGCACAAGTTATTCCAAGTAGTGTTTTTGGTGTAGAGATACCTTACACATTAGCTCCTAAATTTGAGCTAAGAGAAATTGACAATGTTGTTAAATTATCATACGACATTTAATACAGAGGGCGTAAAAGCCCTCTTTGAGGATATAAAATTATGACTACTACTTTTACAAGTTTTTCTGGATCGGATATCCATGCAGTGTTTGGAGACACCATTTTTGCACAATTGCAAATGATCTCTTACAAGCAGGATAGAGAGAAAGCCCCAGTTTATACTATGGGTTCTCCAGACCTAAGAACTATAGCTAGAGGGAAAAGACTTATTACTGGCGCATGCGTGTTTGTTGTATTTGACAGAGATGGATTACTAGAAGCTGTTAATAACAATACAAACAAAAACAGAAGTCCACACATCAGTAAAGATGAAGCAGCTATGGCTGGAAAACTACCAGTTGCTGATAAAGTGGATCCTAATGTTACCAGTGCAAACAGACAAGCTGCACTTAACCTTGGCGGGACAGTAAGTGTTCTTGATGGCGAAAATGGCACAGATGCCAAATTCACAGAAAAAGTGCCAGCATTCCATCTTGATCAATTGTTACCATTCGACATTACAATTGTTGGCGCAAATGAATACGGTAGAGTTTCAAAAATGATCATTAGAGGTGTTGAGCTAATGACTGAGGCTGGCGGAATGTCTATTGATGACCTTGTTCTTGAAAAACAGGTCGCATTTATTGCTAGAAGCATAGAGCAATGGAAACCACAGGTTTAATATAACAACACAATAATAAAATGCCCAGAATAGCTGGGCATTTTTATTGGAGAGCATACATGGCAACTAAAGAAGCAATTATATCAAATTTGTCAAACAACACAGAAGCATCAAGACCAACTATATATGAAAGTATTGGCGGATCATCAACACATATTGTTATAAATTTTCATCTATTAAATAGCTTTGGACAAATAATAGAAATTCCAATATATTTTGGAAGCATGATAACAATCAGCTATTCAGTTTACAGATCAAAGCAATCTGTATTTAATATGGGTTCTAAATTAATTGATGGATTTGCAATAGGAAATAAATATGTAGCTGGAACGTTAATAAAAGGTGTATTTGATAATGACGAATTAAACAATACATTAAATACCATCAGAAATACACTTATTGATAATTTTAAAATATCAGATATCTCTACAGTATCAAACTCAAAACTTATTCACTCAATAATGAAAGATGATATACTTTCATGCGATATAAATATAATATATACAAATGAGTATTCAGGTAAAACACATATGGAAGTTATATACGATGCAACATTTATTAATAACGGACAAGTTGCATCTATTAATGATATTATAACTGAAACAACAATATCATACATAGCAAGAAGTGTTAAATCTATGCATGAAACAAAAGAATCTGCAAAGGTAAGTGGCAGTAAAAACTCAATAGCGACTGCTACATCTTTATTACTTGGATAAAGCAATGTATAATCAATACTACACAGCATCAGACTGTAATGTTTATTTGTCTAAGAACAATAATAATATTTTAGTAGATAAGATGAACGGAATCATGATATCCGAAGAATTAAATTCATATCCAGTATATGGACTTGGAAGCAGTTTATTTGGATTTACAACTCGTGGAAATTATATCGTCAATGGATTATTAGATATCAATTTTACGCACTCAGCATATCTTACAAACGCTATCAATTCCCTAGAAAAGAAAATAGAACTTGGAAACATATCAAACATAAGTGCAAATGCACTTCAGAATCAAAACATATTAATATCAATGAGCGTTGCAGATATAGAGCAACTAAAACAAAACATAAAAGACAGCCCATTGGTTAAGCCTGGAATAGGATTGGATAGTTTTAATAAATCATCTGCCTCCGCAAATGGAATTTCTTATCTTAAGTCTGGATTTAATATACAAATACACTTTAATAATTCTAACGAATTAAAAGAAGATGGCATGAGTTCAATTATAGAAGTAGTTAACTGCAGAATAATAAGCTCTGACATTTCATCATCAGTCAATGATGAATCTCAACTAATAAGAAGATATCGCTTTATAGGACAAGTAATAAATGAGCAATCAAGAAAATGAAACAATTATAGACAGTAGCACAATACAATCTCTTGCAAATGAATTTGCAGAATATGAAAACGGTCCAGATGAAGCAATTCTTGAAGCATGGAAAGCAACATATGGTAAGTTTTTTGTATCTTCAATTCTCGGTGAGGAGGATATGTATGTGTGGAGAACCTTAAATAGGACTGAATACAAACAGCTTGTCAATTCTGGCGTTGTAAAAATACAATCCGCATATGAAGAAGCAATAGTAAGAAAATGTGTACTCTGGCCGCAAGTAACTGTAGAAGCAATAGCATCTAGTGATGCTGGTACAATACCGACATTAGCAAAACAAATATTATTTAAATCTGGATTTGTTTCTGACCAATATGCGTTAAGTTTAATTAAGGTAATATAATGAATGATAATATTTTTCAATGCGGTGAGAATGGTATAGCAATAACACTAAGTGGCTTACAGGTATCTATAAATAATAAAATTTATAATGAACCTGTCTGTATAGCAAGACTGTTGACCGTTTCAGAGCTGGAACGTCTTTCTTCATTTAGTAATGAAACTGCATTGGAAAGTAGTACAATAGATGAAGAAATAGTACATCTAACCTTCCATTCTTTTCTTGGTATAACTGATAGTGTGAATTGGGACGAAATCGAGGCTGGTGTTATATCAATAATATCGCAATCAATTAGACTTAAAAGCATCAGTATGATATCTGATCCAATAGGTGCAATAAATCAAATAAGGCAGCAAATAGGATTATACGACTCAATACAGGCCATAGTATCAAGATTTATGGCTACGCCATTCGATGTTGTTAAGAAACTACCAATTAATGAATTACTAAAAAGATATGCTATATGCATAGAAACATTCCCAGAAGAAGTTAAACCTCCAGCGGAAAAAGAAGAATAATGGCAGTAATAGGCACATCTTCAGTAAATACATATCAACATTTCGAAGAAGAAAGAAATAAAAATCAAAACAATGCAATATTAAATGTTGGTATTGGCGCTGGTGTTTTGTCTGGTGCAAACTATTTATTAAAAACAGATGCTGGACAAAATGTAGCAAATAGAGTCTTTAAGCTAAACACAACAAATGACTATTTCAGATTTAATAACTTCAAGTATCAAGATATTAAAATCAAAAAGAATATCACTCTTGGTGACATAGCATTAGATTTCTCTAAAACACTAGAAGAAGTTTCTCCACTTAAAATATTAAGAACATTTCACGTTTCAAGTTTTATATCCCCATATACAATTCCAAATTCAAATTTAAAAACAGTCTTCCTTAGCAATGAGCAATTATTATTAGACCAGACATATATAAAAAATTTAATATCCGAGAATAATCCATCTGCAGCTCAAGATCATATATCAGACCTATTTGATAATGGCGGTAAAATACAAAACGGAAAATTATTAACGTTAAACGATCAAGTCTTACTTGATAATGTAAAGATGGTTAATCTTGCTCCAAGTGCAGATAGTGCAGATGATGCTACTCATCCGTTTTTAAACAGAATATATGAAAAGTTTAGAAACATATATGGAGCAAAAGACAAACATGGCTTTATAAGATCTGCACTATCAGACAAGGGTGGAATAGGCATAATAGCTGGAAAGTCCGAAGCAGATCTTGCAGTCAAGTGGGCTAGAGCATATGGCAGACTGGCTGTTGAACCTGGATTTAAATTATTCGATAGACCTCTTGACATATTGGCAGAGGTTGTAGACAAAACTGGACTTAATGAAAAATATGGAATATTTGAACACTTAAGAGATAGATTATACCTAGGTGCTGGTGCTGGTGGTGACTATACACAATCAGTGCCAAGAATGTTTTATAACATGGGTAAAAATATAGCTGGATTAACTATTGCTGGAGCAATAGCATACAACTATGCAGACAAGGCTATAAGAACAATATCACCAGACGAATCGCCATTTTCAGAAGGAATAATGGAAGGTGTTGCTACTGGCTACGTTAATGCCAGAATTGGCATAGCATCAATGTGGTCAGACAACTTTCAAGAATATAAAGCCAAACAAGAAGAACTGGCAGAAGAATCAACATCACTATCAACACTTGCTGGATTTCCATTGGCTGGTGCGTTACTTGGTGCAAATATAGGGTATTTTACAAGAGTAAAGAATGCCATAACAGATGGAGTTGCATCAGCGGATATTGATGCCTCTCTTGAGAAGAGTAGCGCAGTTCTAAACTCACTTGTTGGTAGCACCAATGTTAAGCCTCCAGCAATGAACAGAGTTGGCAGATTTGCCTCAATAGGCGCAGTATTGGCCAGTATACCAGTGTTACCATTTTTACCAGGGGCATTAATAGGTGAGTCATCTGAAGAATTAAGAAAGAAATATTCTGGCGAAGAAGATGTTGAAATTAGATCTACAAGATTTTGGGGCTCTGGTGGATCGGAATGGGAAGGTGGAAAGATAAAATACTTCACTAAGTCTTGGTATGCTCAATTAATGAACGATGCGGAAGATATTGGTAAGTATGGCGATCAGTCCACAAAAGATGAATTAAATCCAGTATTAAACCCATTTGACTATTTAAGAAATCCATACAGACTTGAAGAAAGAAATCAAGATCAATCTCCATATGCTACATGGGGAATGGAGGTTTCATATGGTAGTGTGTTTGGAAAATTATTTCAGGCAACACTTGGGTCGCTAATAAAACCAACTATAGTAAATGAAAGACTTGAGGAATATATTGAATCTGGAGATTTAGAGTCTAATGATGGAGTTGAGTTAAAACAGCAGATAAAAGAATCAGAACAGTCACTAATTGACTCTGGCATGATGTTAGCCCCAGAAGCTGCAAAACTAAATACAAAATCAGAATTAGCCAATACTGCGTATTCTGCACTAACAGACTTTGCAGGATTAAAGGGATGGATGGTATCTATGGCATCAGATGAGCTTCATACTGGTGCTGGAGATCCAGGATTGCAATTGGGTGTATCTGGAGAGATGAACAATAGTGCAAGAGGCATTATAGAGGCAAATATTGGTGGTGCTGGCCTAGCTGGTGAATCCTTAAGAAGATTCATACCAACAAACGCAGGTTCAGTATTAGACAGGGCAAACCCATTAAGAAACCAAATGCCATGTTTGCTAAAGGGCACAGAAGTTGTATTGGAAGGTAATACGCTAGTTAAGGTAGAAAATTTAAAAATTGGAGACATGGTGATAAGTGATACTGGGTCTACAGAGATTGTAACCAATATTGGTGTGTTTAAAACTAACAAGTCTGTGGAATTAAAAGTGTATGGAACAAATTTATATAATTTTAAATTTTCTTGGAATCACCCAATTCTTATATACGGCAAGGGCTATGTAAATGCAGAGGATGTGAATAAAAACGATTATGTTGCGTATCCAATAACCAAATATGCAGAGAAAGACAAGTTGATAGATTTAGTAGAATTATCTACAGATCATAGAGACTTTGATGATACATACATATACTACGGAACAGATGTGCATAAAAAAAATACAAAAATAAAAAGATTTTGGGATGATATAGATTTATTTTATCTATTTGGAGTTTATGCCGCAGAAGGTTCTAAATCATCTAAGAACAATGGTATAAAACTATCAGGTGCTATATTGGATAAATGGGATGTAGCAATAGAGAGAATATTCGAAAAATATAATGTTAAATATAGCAAACAAATAGTTTTACCTGGGGGTAAAAATTATATATTTTACGCAAATCCATTAAGATCTATCTTGACATCATTGATACCTGGTAAAGCTCATAACAAGGTTTTTGATAAATACATAATTGACCATTCAAATTCTAAAAAAGCAATGATGATGCTATTAAAAGGCCTAATAGATGGCGATGGATATTATATAAAAACAAGTGACGAAAGAGTAAAACTTGGCCTACACACTGTGTCAGAAAATCTTGCGTATCAGACTAGAAATTTATTTATAGATATTTACAGTGTAAGTGCAAGTGTTACTGCAGAAAGAAAAATTGATAATTCAATAAAAGCTATACATGTATCGGTTAATGGCTCTGAGTGTGCAAGGATTGCATCGGAATTTGGATATGTAGTGCATAACAAAACATATCTCAAAAATATGAAACACTCATGGACAGATGGTAAGTATGTTTATATTAGAGTAAAAAGCGTACTAGTCTCAGATGAAGAAGTAGATATATATGCGCAAGAAGTATCGGGTAATCATACATTTTGCGTATCGCTATTTGCCACGCATAATACGTGGTTGCCACATGATATTGATAACTTTTATATAGATTTTTCTTCTGGTGATCCATATCAAAAAATAGAAAAAGGATATTATAGACTGCCAGGCGCTGGATATGCTGCAATAAATCCAGAATTAAAAGATATTAATCCAGAAGATTATTCATATATACAAAGGTTTAAAATATTATCAGACGTAGCAGTTGGAAGTGATGAATATTATCAATACAAAGATATAATGGATGCAAGATATGCAAATAATCAATTAACAGACTATGAAAAGGATATATACCTAGACACAATAGATAAGCTATCTAAGAAGTCGATTGCTAAGGATTTTTATACGGCCCCAGAAGGAGACAATGGGCTTATTGGTTCATCTGTTTCAAAATACTGGAAAATGATAACATCGCTATCAGAGTCGCCAACAGAGTCATTAACGTTTTTGAGACCATCTGCTAAATTTATACACCAAAGAACAGCAGTTGAAGATTATGAAAAAACACAAATATATGGTAGCGATAATGCCATGTGGACAAGTCCATATTCTGACTTTATAAAGCCAACAATTAATGATGTTTTAATATCAGAAAATATACCAGAAGAAACATTAGACAGAAGAGGCATTGACGAGTATTTTGACAAACTAGAATATATAAAATACAGAAAGCTATACAAAGAAGCATTAAAAAGTCAAGACTTGGAATCTGCTAATAATTATAAGAGAAAATATGAATCAACCATAATAGGTTCTTTAAATACTGGGCTAGATGAAAATATGGAGGTTACAAGAGCTTATATTGCACTGCCAGATAATGAGAAACCATACTTTGGTGCGTTTTCAAATATGACCTCGGAAGAAGATAGGGTTGCTGTCATAAACATGCAATCACCAGAATTGGCAGACCTTTACAGTAAGTTGTGGAAAAGAAAAGATGCATTAATTCAAAATGACAATCCAGAGGACCAGGCAGCAGCAATAAGAGATATTGTTGATACAGAACTTGACGAGTTAATATCCAATAACAAGTTAGCATATGCAAAATATTTATCTGGTAATAATAAAGATTCAACCTTCCAGGAATATCTATCTGATATAAAAGCAGAAGAGTATATAAAAAGCACAACTGGTATGCCAGATAGCAACTTTTATGGATGGGATCCAAGAATTGAAATTAATGATATTAAATTAAAAACACTAACTTTAGGAAAAGAGGATGTCAGAAGATATGGCTTCTGGGAGGGTGACGAAGAAAGACTAAGAAGATTAGTTGCATTGGATAATGAAACACAGGTAGTGAATAGTATAGAGGAAATAAAGTCTGGAATAAGACAAGAAAAACTTCAGTCTGCAATTATAAAATCAGAACTATATCACAGGGGAATATCAGCAGACGAAGTTAGATTTCATAGAAGTCAAAATAATAATACAAATATATTAATAGGTGCGTAATGTCATTTTTAACAACAACAGTTGGAGCTACAGCTGGATTCTTATCTCAAGATCCATTTGATAATCCTTTTTCGTCATTGATTGGAGCAGCAATAGGTGGATTTGCTGGAAGCAATTTTGTGTATCAAAAAACAAATAGACCAATATTTTCCATTTCAGACAAAATAAAATACAACAAGGATTATATTTCTGGTGAATACAATAATAAGTATTTTACCAAAACTGCACAGCAAAGATTTAATAAGCTATATAACATGCCTAAAGGAATACAAAGACTTAAAAATAAACTTAATAAAAACTTATCAGATAGCAAACGAGCAAGAGTTGAAGCAGTCTTAGCAGAAAGAGAAAGAAGATATGGGTCACTAATGGCAAACCTACAAACATTGTCTACTGGCAGAAATCTATCTTTAAACCTGAATGATCATTCATCAATAAGCATGATGCTAAAATCAAATAATAAAGATGTTGTAAATCTTATTAACGATACGTTTAAAATAGGAAATGGACAATTTGGCTCAGGTGTGTTTGCAAACCAAATGAAGAGTGGAATATCTTATAGAGCAAACATAACAGAATCAATGGATAAAAATATAGCACTTGATGTCATCAAGAAACATTTTATGAACATTGGGAATAGTGAAGCGATAGCAGAAAGAAAAGCTGCGAATATGCAATTTGCATTGGAAGGTAAATCTTTTATCTTGGATAATACTTCATTGTTAATAAATGATAATGGCAAAAACTATGATATTCCATTAACAGGGCATACAAATGGTAATACAAGATTCACAAAAGTTAATGATACCTTCTATGTTTCGAAACCATTTAATCCTTTTATGAGAATGGCAATAAATGGCAATGCAATAAATAACGACGATTTAAAAAATCTATTTAATGGAACAGTTGACCCAAAAGACCTACTACGCACAGCATTTGATCCAGAAGAAATGCTAGCTTTCAAAAAAATAGCTGGAGAAGACGTATTAGGTGACACCAATCAATTCGTAAGAGAAAGTATAGAGTATTTACAGTCAGAGGCGCATCTTGGCGTAGCTGATATTAGAGACTTAAAAAACATGACAAATAATGATTTTAGCCAATATGCACAAAGAGTTTCTGCCCAGTCTATAGGCTTCTTGCAGTCATTTATTCAGAGAAAAGATGGCACATTAGGATTAAAAGAAATTGATACTATGGGGGATGTTTCTGGCGGAACAGTTAGTATGTCAGAATATTCTCATTCATATTCATATTTGAAGTCAGTATTTGCATATGACCCACTAAATGGGCAGCCAGTTAACACAATAGGCAGATATACTATTCCAGGACTAAATAATACGTTTGGAGCCGAAGAATCATTATTTCCAACAGCAGAGAGAGGGTATGGTTCACAAATTGTTAGATCATACATTGATAGCAACAACTATACTTTGAGAAGACTAGACATAGATAGTGATATTGCAGAATGGATATCAAAAAATATATCTGATTCGTATTCAATTGATGATGGCTCTGGGCTTATAACATACAGAGATAGCAAACAATTAACTGGTTCTCATTATTTAAATTTTGAAATACCACGATCAGCAAATGGATCTTTTTTGGCACATTCAGAAATTATTGATGCACTTATTGATCCAGCAAAAAAGCAAAATATACTTAATCATATATCTATAAATAAAGATACGGTTTTGGGATTTGATAAACACGGAACTGCAATAAGACTAAACAATGTATACTCAAACGCAACAATAGAATCAGCAGAGGTTGTCAATAATGAATTAAGACTTAGACTTAAGGCTTCATTTAATGCCAATAATGAGTCATGGGTAAAACTATTTGGAGTATCATCAAAAGCTGGATACACAAAAGTTTCTCAACATGCCCAAAGAATGATTATTGCCAAAGTTGCAGAAAAACAATTGTCAAATAATGCAGACTTATTAAAACTCGTAGCACAAGATACTGGAATTGATGAGTCTCATATATTGCCTACTCTAAGATCAATGAGTTCCGCTACAGATGTTGTAGATTTAAATATTATTAATAACACAGATGAGATACTTAAAAGATTAAATTTGAATGATATAGATATCATAACTGGCGTATCAGAAGCTGGTAATAAATCATTGCCAGGCATAATAAGAGGAACTGAGACAGAAGCACTAGAATCTGCATCAGCAATATTAAAACAAGTATCAAATGCAAAAATTAAAAGAGGTGAAGCTGATCCAATATTCCAAAAACATATGGGCATACTAGGAGATGCAACTTCTTCAAGATTAGATTTAGCAAAATCTGCAATGTTTATGCTTGCACAAACAGATTCAAAGGGAAGTGCAGATATATTAACAACCCTAAGAAGTTTAAATCCCTCAAATGGCAGTCTTGAAAAGCTATCACAAGCTGGAGCAGAAATATTCTATTCAGATATAACAGAGGCATACAAGCTACTAGATGACGCTATTAACAACTCAGTAACAAGTGTCTCAAGCCTTAATGCAATAAGCACAAATGTCGTCATAGATCTTGGTGTTGGTCTTCATGGTATTGGAAATGTTGGATCAATGTCATGGATTGAAAAGACACAATTAAGAGCAAATGGCGTCACAGATGCAATGATAGATGAAATATCAAGAGTAAATAATGATGCTTTATATGAGATAGACTTAATAAAAAGTTCGACATTAGATGGTGTAAAATTAGATGATGAAGTAAAGAGCTCTAGAGGTAGAGATATTATATCACTATTTAATATAGAGCCTCAAAATAGAACAACTATGCTGCAATCTATATATGGAGATTTTCAGGATTATGCATCCCACAACTTATCATTGCCAGATAATTACGATGGCATTATAAAAAGCATTCCTATATCTACTATCTCAACAAACAGAACAAACATGTATGATATTGATGTAGCAGAAGTTTTATCTGATCTTGAGAAGTCAAGAAGAAATATTATATCTCTTGACCTTGAATATGCAGCAGCAAATGCCAAGCAGAGAGCTATTTTATCCGATAGATATATTGCTGCCCTTGGTGATTATGAACAAAAGGTAATTTTACTATCAAAGGGTGAGGGAAATATAATAAAAGAAGCATCTAAAAGATCTATGCATGGTAGTGGTATATTTAGAGCTAGAAGCGTTGGTGGTTCTTTTGCTGAGTATATGTCAAAAACAAATCAAGCTGGCATGATAATGTCTATGGATACAATACTTGACTTGGCAAAAAGGTCTGGTGTGAAGGTTGATTTTCAAAGTATAAATGGGCAATCATTTCAAAAAGTAGTAATTGCTGGGACGGATAAGGAGTTTACAACCCTCGTAACAAGAGAACCAGGACAAGGAGCTCTATCGGCGCTATTTGCAAATCTTTATCTTGGCGATGATTTAGACTATTACGATGTAGGGATAGCAAACACCCAAAAGAATATGTTTAAATCTGGCATGTTTCTTGATTTTGACTATGACATATTAAAAATTGCATCTGCAAATTTTAAGGATGCAGACAGCAATCTTAAAGTTAAGCAAATAATGGAAAGACAAGAAAAGTATTTTGCAGAATTTGAGGGTTTAATAAACACCCTATCAAGAAAAGGCAATAAAGCTGATCCTCAAATGCACGCGTCGTTTGGTTCGTTCTCAGAGTATTTAGAACATAGTATGTATTCAGCAATGAAATCAAAACAAAGAAAGATTTTGGCACCATTAGCAACTGACATAGCCATGAATATGACAGACTCTCTACAGAGGCACTTATCAACATTAAATCTTAGTGAAGAAGAGTTTACTAGAAAATCAATACTTGGTAGAACATTTATTCATAACATGACAGAAGCTTTAATTAAATCGGCACATAGATCATCAAAAGATCTTGCCAATACTGGTGCGGTTTCAGAGATAGAAATGATAAAAGCTGCATATGATAAAGTATTAAATGGCGACAGGTCATCTTTTGATTTGGATTTTAAGAATGCTGCATCTCATTTGTTTGGAGTTGACAATATGGATGATTCAGTTAAGGAATTATACAATGAAGCAATTGGCGACATAACAGAGGGAACAAAAAGGCAAGCAGCCATGATCGCTGCAGAAGGCGGTAGAATACAAGATTTTAGAGGTGTTCAAAATATGCAAAGTATGATGTCTCAATTAAATTCTTTTCAACAAAGAGAAGGTATTCCATCTTCAGAAGCAAAAGTAAATTTAAGAAGGGCAGCTAATGGAATTGGCGTGCTTGCCGAGAATATAAAGAGAAATATATATTCAAATAGAAAGCCTCTTGGGTTTGGACTGGGAGGTCTTGCTGCTACTGCGATGTTTGTAGGATCTGAAAAACCAGAAATGACAAAAGAGGTTTTGCCCTATAAAACCAGCGATGGTATACTTCCAGTACCACAATCAGAAAATGCCCATATTTATAAGAAAAAAGAATTTGGACAAACAACCAATATAAAAGCAAGACACTACGAAAAAGGGTCAAAACCTTCACAAATCAGAAGAGATGCTTTTGGAAACCATAATCAAAGAACAAATATTACAATAAGAGACAAAAGAGAGGATAACTATTAATGGAAGTAACGGATAAAAACTACTCTGATCAAGAAGAATTTATAATCAATGATATTCTATTAAGAATAAATGCAACAGATATACAGGTGTTTGATCAAAAATTTACAGATTCGTATGCGTCAATAAGAAATAATTCAACATTTTCTGTATCATCAAATGCTTCAATTGCAACATATGTATCAACTCTTGCATTTGATTTAGATAATGAAAATGATTTTTTTAACTTAGTCAAGCTATGCACTGAACTATGCAAGTACCCATTTGTTTTTATAAAATCACAAAGACTAGATCAATTCATACCAAGTGTTGCAAAGTCTATAAATAGTTATAATATTTTTGCCGTTAAAGAGTGGAGTATTAGACATGACGCAAGAGCTAAAAATGCAATATTTTTAACTATTGATATGTATTATTTTAATTATGTTCCATACATAAAAGACTTTTCATTTCTTAACTACGTGGTGGTGGATTCAAATAACAACAGAAATGACATAGATACAAAACAGAAAACGCAATTAGTTACTGTTGATAATCTTTATGAGTCAAAAATATTTTCTGACTATTTTTATAGTGACCTTAAAACAAAAGAAGCAAGAGCAAAAATCGGCATTAGATCATTGCTTGGTTCGTCAAATGAGATAATTTTTGGATCTCCAGAAATCATAAGAGCAGAGGGTGAAAATGCAAAAAGACCAATTGATATAATCAATTCAAATATTGAATATTCTGGATTTGAAGATCAGGACACAATACTTGTGTCTTATATAAATGAAAATAAACAATCTAGCGGAAGTGTTGAATCAGAAGTTTTAAACTATTGGATATGCTATAGAGATATGCCAATAACATTAATATCGGATGGTAATGGCAATAAGATATTTGATGTTCAGGCAATGACCATCACAAGAAGAAATAATATAATTGCAAATCAATTGCAAATGTATAGAGAGCCATTTATTCAATATCTTGGAAAGTCTCCAGCAGTTATGACTGTTGATATATCAATAAACAACTCAGAATTTGAATACTCTGACTTTGGGCAAGATGCAAACATTAAGCCATACGAAGTATTATCTCACGAATTAAAAAAGGCAGAAACATTCAAAGTGGTTGGTGGAAATAAACTCCCATTTAAATCATTAAGAATAAGAAGCCTATTGAACATCCTAGCAGATTCAAATTACTTTATCGTGGATAGTGAATCATCTATAGAGTCTGCAGATGACAAAGGTAGACAGGGTATCACTATCAATTTTATTGAATCAGATATAACAAAACTTGTAGGATCAAATAATTTAAACCTATCATCACAATCCATACATGATAGAGAATTATATCCAATGATTTTTGTTGCATCAGAATTGTTAAAATTATATGCAGAACAATCCTCAACCACCGAAAACAAATCCAAATCAGGCAGTGGAGGAATACCACTTGCTAGCGAAAATTTAATTAACAATATTGAAGAAGCAAAAGTAGCCTCAAACAACAAGTATAATGCTGAAAATTTAAATATAGCAAACAATGTAGGATCTCTTGTTAAATTAACATTAAGCGAAAGGGTAAAAATATTATCATCTGGTATTGATAATGAACCAAACATAGACAGCTTAGTAGCGTTGATTTTTATTGGTGCAAATAACTTTATAAAATCCATAGCAAAAGGAAATATGCCATCTTTTAACAACTATAAAGATGGAATTCTTAAAACATCAAAAGCGTTATCGCTATTGGCATCAAAAATCAAAGAAGATAAAATTAAAATAGATACATCAAATCAAAATTTTATAGAATTTTTTGGTGCGGTTAGTATTGCCCTAAATCTAATACTGGGGAAAAACAATGGCAAGAATGAAGAAAACTTTCAAAGATACCCAGAGATGTATTCACAAATTTTGCAAAGTGTATATTCAAATTTAAATGTCAGCATGTCCAAAATTGGATTCAACGAAATCAAGGGTGAGGCATTGCCAGACTTGGATATATTTAAATCCTTAACATCTGGTCGCAGACTAAGAGAAGCAACAACAGAACAAGGATATCTTGGAGAATCTGACAATAGAAAATTCTCACCATTTTTCTTTATTGACCAAAACGTGTACATGGATCCGTTGTCTTTAATGACAACAACAAGCGCAATAATGAGTATTGCTGGCAAAACACTTGAAGATAAAGAATCCTTATTTAACAGAGATGGAGTGACGATATCTGATGCTGCAAACTATATACCGTTATATGACGTAAAAGAAGTTGACACAACAAACCAAATAAAATCAAAAAGTAAAAAAGTAGGGAAGATTAAAGAAGTACAAGACAGACTTCAAAGATTGGATTATTACTCAAACTTAGCATTTAATGAATACAAAGCATACTTGCAAGCAAATTCTGCAAACAAGAAAATAAACAAATCAATAGAGCTTACAAAGGATTTGTTTTACACAATTATCGCAATAGAATCTGATGGGTATCCGAGTGCACACTCAAGTGGAAGTAGCTACTATGGCTTATTCCAAATAAGCAAAGCTAATTGGGATTACTACTATGGCAAAGAAAACTTTTCAGAAACATGGAATAATGCGACCTCTAATACAAAAGCAACTCTTGATTTTTGGCACAAATATATAATACCAGGATTAACAGACAAGCAATCAGTTGCCTTAAATTTAAATCCAAATTCTTATTTTAATTTATACATGATGCATCAACAAGGTGTTAATGGATACCAGTCAATTATCAAGCTATACAGAAATATATCTACTAGGTCGTCAGTGGTTAAAGATTCTGGACTTAGAGATAAGATGGCTGGCAATTTTCCAGGGCAAAACAAGAGTAAAACAGCATGGGACTATAGACCAGACTCGTGGCTAAAAGCATGGCAGGACAAATTTTATAGTAAAACTGGAATAGATTCTCAAATTTTTGGATACACAGAACCAGTAAAAGCTAGCAAAAGTACACCATATAAAGTTGGCAATTTAACTACTGGAATTGGAACACCGTCAAATATGAATTTGGTTTCATTAATACATAAAAAAGATGAATCTCCAGAATCAAAAGCTAAAATACATGTTAATGATGGTGATACCTTTTCATTTCCAAGCTCAATGTTTGAAGCAAGAGAAGGGTCGTTGCCAAATGGAAGACTTAGAATATACGGAATAGACACAAGAGAGGGGAGTCATACACAAACTGGTGTTGGTCAAAAATATAGTAAAGATGCACTAGTTGCAGCAGAACAAATATTGTCAAAAATGGTATACCCAATAAGAATATACTCTCTTGGTGAAAAAACATCAGATAGGGATCTTGTAATAGTTGTTGATAAAAATGGTTCTGATTTTTCTTATGAGATGCTAAAAACTGGACTTGTCCAATTTTCACCAATGACAGAAAAAGAACTAAAACAAAGAAGTGGTATTTATAGAAATATATACAATCAAACACAATCACTGCTAAAACTTGACAATCAGGAAACGTCACAAGACGCAACAAAAAAATCAGTTGGTGGAGCAGAAGCATCAACTACATATGATATACAGTCGTATCAAAATAAAGTTGCCATTGCTATTGGTGATAATACTAATGATTACACTTTATCAGAAAGATCAGCTGCATTAATAAGTGGACTAGAAGACCAAAACAATTTAACAAGACCAGACGATGGATTATTAACTAGACCTGGAATATCTGCATATAACACTATAGACATAGAAAATAAAAAATATGGCATAGAGTTTGACGAAGAAATAAATACACAATTTAGATGCATCAGAACTGGAAACCACATAGCAAGTGGCCTTGACCTGTCTGTTCCATCTGTAAAGGCGTATATTGTTGAAGGCTTAAGAAGTGATGAGTTTGCAAGGTATAATCTTGTAGCACCAAGAGAGACAAATCTGTATGAAATATCAGGGCTAACAGATGTAAGAATAGAAACACCAACACCAGATAATCCAGTATCCGTTGCTGCATTTACTGTTCTTAATCCAGGATCCATATATACAGATATAGCAGCCATAGCCAGAAGAGGTGGTGGTTACTATAATGATTATTCACAAAACAATTTGGATCCAAACTATGCCAACAAATCTGGAAAACTAAGACTTGTTGCTGGGACAAGAATTCATATACGCATTGGGCATTCAAATAATCCAAATGACTTAGAAACAGTATTTAATGGCGAAATAGTAGAAGTAGAAGGAGAAGAAATTTTAGAAATAATCGCAGAAGGATATGGAAGAGAACTTATAGCAATAGACAAAGCTTTAAACGATGTTGAAGACTTTGGAAGTAAAAGCGCAACAACAAATTTTATTATACATAGATTGTTAGAAGCGGATGAAATTTATCATCTTGGATTAAAGAAATATGCAACTAATGTAGTTAATCCAGTGGGAAGAAACTTACTAGATGGCCCAACCGTTGATACTTCGGATAAAAATATATCATCTAACTGGACAAAAGCATGGAAGTCTATATATAACTGGATTGCTGGAGACGACCCAAATGGTATATGGTTTGGCGACTGGTGGGCTAAATCTAGTGAGCTGTACACAAATGTGTATAGTCCAATTATACAAGCTATGGATCCAGAGATGTCTGGTGATATAAAATTTAGATATTTATTTTCAACAGACACAGATATAAATATATTGTTTCCATTGTATAAGTCAACAACATGGGAAGCACTCAGAGAAGTTCAATATAGGCATCCAGGAGTCTATATGAATGTCATGAATTACAAAGAAAGATGTTCTCTATTTTTTGGTATCAAAGAGCAAATGTATATCTATACTGATCCGCCACTTTCAATGTTTACTTGTGCTACGGAATCTTTCGAAACATACAATAAAGAAGTAGCTAGCATTAAGCATAAATTATTAAAACCAGCTACCGATATGCACTTAATAACCTCTGAAAGAGATATAATTTCAAACCAAATAAAAGTAAATGCTGGATTTAAAACACAAGTTAATGTTAGATATTTTACTGGTATGCCTTCTTCTGAAGGTATTGATGATATGAGTGATTTTGAATTTTACCCAATGCAGCTAGATGACAACTTGAGACCTAATGCAATAAGGTCAACAACATTATATATGAATGCATGCCATCAGAAATTCATGGCTTATAGATACGGAACATCTGCGCTGGTTAGTGAAGCAGAAAAAATGTATGATGGTAAAATTATAATTGTTGGCAACCCATATATGAAAGCTGGTGACTATGCTTACATTAGTGACTCGTATAGAGGTTTAAATGGTATTATTAAGATAAGAGAATGTTCTCATATAATAAATAGTAAAGATGGGTATATAACTGTAATAACTCCAGGATTATTTGTAGAGCCAAGAATATATAGATATTCAAACTTATATACAAAACTAGGATTAGCATTTACTGTTGCTGCAAATAAAATAAAAGCAGATGCAAAAACTAATTTCTTCGACACAAGAAAAATAAAATATACAACTTCATTTATGGAAGTATTAACAAATCCAGAACTGAATAGTAAATTAAATTCATCACCATTTGATTATGGCAACAGGTCGGCACTAGCATTAGATCTTACACTTAAGGCTTCACCAGGAGTTATAGGTGGAGTTGCGCTATATAAGGCTTTTCCTTGGCTAACTAGACAGGTTATTGCAACAGCTGCAACAATAAGCTCATCAACACTTGGTGGTACAATTAGCGCTACGGCCACAACTGGGGCGCAGACATTGCTAGCATTAAGAGGTGCTGGTGGAAGTATACTTCGTTCAAGAATAGCCGCTGGTGGTGCACTAGGATTGCTTAGCAGGGTTTCTTTGGCAATCCTAAGTGGACTATCTGCTGGTGTTTCGATGGGGGTTAGTGTAGCTGCAATAATAGCCTCAATCCCAGCACTTGTTACTGCTGGTGCAACACTAATTGGTGCTGGTCTAGTTGCATTGTATATGTATCAAACATATCAAGAAATTAACAGTACAAGACAACCTATAGTTATGTATCCATTATTAAACAACGGAATACCATATCAGGCTGGACTATTTGGTTATGAAATAAATACACTAAATGAGTCATTTGGTACTGAATTTAACAAAACAATGAGTGCTATCAATACCATACATAAAGCAGCAAGAGCAGAGCATCTTAGATCGTCAGATAGAGACAGTTTACAACTTGAAAAAACATTAAAATATTTAAATTCCATAAATAAAACAGCATCTCCAGATTTGTTTTATAAGACAAAGGAAATAAAATGATAAAAAATGAAATAGGAACAATAGAATCAATCTCGCCACAAGGCGAGATTGTGTATGCAGTAATAAGAAGAAAGGGAGACTTGGCAAATGATATAGAGGGAAATATTGTATATATCAATAGCAGTATATGTACAGTTGACACCTCATATACTTTAATACCAGATGAAAATAAAAATTTAGCAGAAACCCTAATACCTCTTGATATTGGGCTGTCCATATATATTGCAAAGCTTGAATCACTCATTGGCAAGGAAGTTGTAATATATGAAGAAGATGCTGTAATAAAATATGCAAGCATTATAGAACTTGAAGACACTCCAAGAATAATTTCTGCTAAAGACGTAGCTATAGCTAGAAAAATATCTTCAAATATTTCACAAATAGATAGTTCTGGAATAAAATATCTAAAACAACAAGGGTACACAGCTAATCAAATATCTTCTATAGTTTCAGAAACTATAGGAAATAACAAACTTAGTGGAAGAGTTATCAAGTATGGAGATGCATCAGTTTATGACGCAGTTTCAAAATCAGAAACAGCCTCAAGACTTGATATGGAAAAATCTATAGCAATTTCAAATAACATACCATCCTCACAATTAAAAAATAAAACTTGTCATATACATATCAAGGCATTCAGTGCAAAATGAAAATTAAAAACAAAATAGACTCTTCCGTATTTATAGAGGCCGATTCTGATGCCGCTAGAATTGCTGCTGGGGCAGTTTCTGTAACAGTGGATAGGGAAGCTGGTGCATTTATAAACGGTGCCTTATCAATCAGTAGTGGGGTGCCAAACATAAGAATAGGGCCAATACATAAGTTTAATCCTTTAACAATTTCTTGTGTTCCATCAACATTAGTAACACCAATATCAACTTTTATATTTGATATTCCAGCAAAACATGCAATAGCAACAGCGGCACTTGGTGCATTATTAAGGTCAACGTTATGAATATAGAAGCAGATATACTTTTTAATGACTATGGTGATATAGAATTTGTAAATGGTAATGTGTTAACCATAAAAAACAAACTTGACATATTAAGACAAAATGCAACAGACAGGATAAAAACAAATTTTGGCGACTATAAATTAAATAAGAATATTGGAGCAAACATTCAAAGCTTCATAGGAAAATCAACACAAGAGTCTCTTCTTTTGCAGATAAAAGAATCAATAATTAAGTCGCTTACATTTGATAATTTTTTAGAAAGAGACAATGTACAGTGCGTTGCTATTGAAACCTCACCTGGTAAAATCTTTATAAAAACAGAGATATACACAAGCATACTTGGATATTCATTTACAACAATGTCTATTAATTCAATTTTTAACACTACAAATGGTATTTTAAATGTCTATAAATAATATAAATAAAAACATATTATCAGTAAAAATTCTTGATAGTATAAACACAAATCTTGGTGTGGATAATTCATATGCATCATCAAAAACAAAACTTATTGCAGATGCACTATCGGAAGAAATAGCCAACATATCATCCTCTACTGTTACAACAATGGATAGATATAGTGTATCTACTGCAAATGGATTTTATCTTGATATAATAGGTTCTGAAGAAAATATATATAGAAACAAGACACCATATATTACATCAGACGAAAATGTGTCATATATTTATCCATTGATTGATGGTGACGGATTTGATGACCTATTAATAGGAAAAGAAATAATACAAACTGGAGAGCAGGTAACAATAGATTCAAATTATATTGTTACATTTCTAAGACCAGTAGTTGTTGTATCAAAATTTAGTAATGTGCAATGCTACATTAGATTAGAAGCATATGATGTAGATTCAAATATATATATTAACAAGGATACATCTTTTACCATGAGTGGCGACAGCAATCCATATCTTGATTTTGTAAAATTAAAAATAATGGTTGATATAAATAACATGACATCAGAAATAAATGATGATGAATTTAGAGTAGCAATTCAAAAGAAAAAAGTGTTAAAAAATAAATCTGCACTTGAAGCAATAAATACAGAGATGCTACTTGTACAAAATCTAAATGGGTATTCTGTAGAAAGTAAAACTGGAGATATCAATATATTTATAGTAACAAATAGTATGATTCAAAACGATGGACTTGATTCAAAAATAGATAAATACAAATCACACATTAAGGCAAAACTGAATACTGTTATATCTGCTGGGATAAATATAAATGTAACAACTCCAGATAAATATATTTTACAAATTGTTTATGAAAATATAAATTCTTCAATACCTGCACAAATAATTAAAGATGTAATAGTTGAATTTTTTAGAAACAACTACATTTATGCAGAGGCACAATCATTTGATTCCTCAAACATAACAAGAAGACTGCATCTTGATTATCCATCAATAGTAGGTATCAATATTACAAAAATAGGTTTATTTGATCCAATATTAAACAAAACAATTATTGAACCAACAACACTATTAACCCTAGATAGATACAGTTACATAACTTTAAATACAAATAATATTATTGAGGAATATGATGAATAGATCACTAGATATATTAATCAGTAGTGGGCCATACTATATAGGTCAAAACTTAACAGCAAATGCAGTATTAACGCCACCACAGTCTGGATTAATGTATGTGTGGATTGACCAAGATGGTATTGTTATTGACAAAGGAATAGACCTAAGCAGTATACCTATCGGTATAACAGATGGTCCATTTAATAGATCCATTATTGTTTCTGTGCTGGAAAACGAAATAGCAATAAATGCATCAGTAAGCTACACTTGCCAATACCAGACGGTGGTGGTTCCGCCAAGTGCGGTTAATAAGGTTGTAAGAAAGAAGTCAAATATGGAGCTACATAGATGGCTTTCATATATGCCCAAATGGTCTTTTGCAAACAAATCACACTTATCTTCTTACGCTAAATTATCAAACTACAGCTATTCACTTATAACAGATGTTGCATCTAAACCAATAATAATGTCAGCCTCAAACATGACAAATGCCATAGAGTCGGTCGACTATAATAAAAACGTCTATAAGTTACCAGTACATAAAAATACAAAACTCGTTGTCTCAGATTTGGGTATTTGTGAAAATATAGGACCAGATGAATACACAAGTTTTGATCAGTATCCAGTAAGCAATTGTTATATCCAGGAAGGCAATATTTATATACACGAATATGAATTTAATACGGACACACCTTTTACAAGGTTCAATTTTCCAATAGGGTTATTTTTGTATTTGACATCGTACGACAACACCGAAGATGAAGTTAAAATTGTTGGATTAGACCAAAATGGCAAACTTGTAAGTGACACATTTAAACTACACCCAAGAATAAGCCATAGAACAATAAATAAATACAAAGCAGTAATAGGAGTTTATAGCAAAACATCTTTTAATATATCAACAACAACTAAAAGTGATTCATATATAAGCGGATATATCAACACAAAAAGAATAGTAGATATTGATGGAAATTATTTTGAACCATTCTTTAAAGTTGATGATATAGATCCAACAATACTAAATATAACAAAAGATAATGGCATTGATGTATATAAATTTAGATTAAATAAAGTCATTGATAAATTTGTTGTAACAGAAAATTTAGATATATTCTTCTTGTCTGAATCAACACTTTATTCTGCAAAAATGTATTTAGATGTAGGGCTAAATATTGGCATAACTTCAACTTATAATAATAATGATATATGTGAGGTAATTTATGAAAATGTTATAGATGGCGACAAAATTGAAGTTGATATAAATATTTTAAACATTTTAAAACTAGGTAAAAATTTTACAATACAGCTTAAAAACTCGAACAATATAAAATGGTTTGATCAATACGGCAATGAAGTTAATGAAAGGGTTATTATCAACACAAAAACGTGTCCAGACAAAATAACAATTAATAAGCAAAAGTTAAATAATTTACCTTACATTTTCAGTGTTGAAGTAGAAGGAATAAAGGAAGTTTTTCAAGCTGGTGTAATTGACAATAATATTGATACATATAAAATATGCGAAGACGTATATGATATCAATATGTTTAATGGACATATATACATAAGTTCCCTAAAGAATGCATCACAAAAAGCAACAGAAAATAATCTGTATCCTTACCACTCAAAATTAGTAGATGAAAATCTAAACATAATCACATCAACAACAAGTTCAAAAAATACATTCAAATTGATACCAGCAAGGTGTTGCTACTCAGTAACAAATGGATCAATTGTGTTCCCACAAAAAATAAAAATAGAAGAAGTGCTATATGAATGATTTACTAGAAGTAAAAATTTGCGAGAAAGGCAATAAAAAACACAATGGTAGTATAGAAAGCCTCAACAAAGAAATTAAAAAAGCTCCAGTAATATATATAGATTCCGAAGTAGCAGTTGAAATATATGGAAATATTTTAAATATAGATGGCAACAAATATGATCTTTCAAAGTATAAGATATTCAACATTGTTGATATATTAAATCAACATGGAGTTAATGCAAACTTGACAAATATTAAATACTTTAATTATCCAGCAATACTAATGTCAGATTTTAAATCAGTCAATTTAAGGTTAGAAAAAATACAAGAAAGCCCAGTAAATTTATTTACATATGGACTGTCCTATATGGATGCTGTGTACAAAATTACAGAGTCAATTGAATTTAACGTCATAGAAGTAAAAAATAATAATACAGATAACTTATTTGAAGAAGCAAATGGGATAGTTTATTCAAGAGCAACTGATGGTTCAGTTATAATGTATGAAGAAAAATATATTAAATATTTATTAAACGTGCAAGATTATAAAATTATAAATGGTTTTAATTTTGACAAAGATTCAATAATGGGAAGTTATATAACCTCTGGAGCCTAACATGATAACAAAAACATACAATATAAACATAACATTAGCAGCAAATACATATTCTGAGTCGGCATACAATAGGGACACAATAGAAGGCGGTATTGATAATTTTAAATACATATCAACATTGACAGATGGCAACTATGATGAAGATACAATCGTTATTGATGGGAAATTAGTTTCAATTAGAAATAATGGCCACACAATACTGATGGACTCATATATAAAGAAGGATGGTAGAGAATTTTACAGTATACAATCAAATGATGAGTTAATAGATACTGCATATATATACGAAAGATACAATAATACAATATCAATAAGAGATAAATTTGCAATCACCACAGATAGTCTGTCATTTATTAAAAATCAATTAATATCGAATCTAAATTTGCTTGGTATAAAATCCCAACTATGTACACATTCTGAAATATCAACATTTATTAGCTCAATAAATCCACTAGATGAAAATTTTGAAATAATAAAACCAATTACATTAAACAGCACAAGTATGGCAATAAAAACTAGATTCTTTCCAATATTGCCAATATTTAAAATATATGGGTATGTCAACACAACATCGTCATATTTGGATGTATCAGATAATATAATATCTATTTCTCAACATACAGGAGAAATAGAAATAGAGACATCTGATATTGATCATGTAAAAATAATATATTTTATAGCACCAGCAATTATAAAAAAACAGATAAGTGACGTTTTAATTAATGACGAACAGTATGTCAATGTAGGGCCATATGCAGAATCAATATATACTAATATTGTTTCTGAAAATGAAAATATGTTACTAGGCACACTTGAAGCTTCCGACTGTACAATATTCCCTATTAATAAAATAGAGGGAATAGAGTTATCAAAGAATATGATAATTAACGGAAGAATATCAAAGACTAGCAATGATTATGACGTATATAATATATCTCCATCCCACAATATTTATGACAATCTGATACCAACAACATTAGATTTTAATCTGCCAAATGTGGATAACAATATAAATATTGCGATACTTGGCCTTTTTGAAAATACACACAATAGGCTAACTACAATGGCCATTGGTGTTGATGCAATACCTTTATCTTATCAAAATATACTAACATCACCATCAGTATATAATACAATACTACACAGCACAAACTCACCTATTCCATCAGCAAATAATGGCCAATTAACATACAGCATAGACCACACAATAAATGATGGATACGGTATAATATTGCCAGCATGGGCAGACATATCAACACTTGTAATAAATAAGAATGACGGTGTATCAATATCTCCATTTTTAAATTATACTTTTATAGAACCAGATATTGTGATTCTAGACAAGGACTACACAAGCAAAGATGATATATATAATATTCGGTTTACTTCATATGTGAGTCCAATCATTTCTATTATTGATAGCTACAATCATAAAGCGTATATTTCTTCAGTTGGAAATCTTTTTACTCAATATCCAACACTACAAAAAATATATCTTTTATGCAAAGACACTGTTTCTGTAATGTATATTAATAAACAAAACACATACGAAAAGATTTATTTTAAAAATAAGTCAAACTTGACAATAGATGTATCAAAAGAATATATCAAAACAAATTTAGACAAATACAAATCTCTTATTTTGGAAATATAATAATGAGTCAGTTACAAACAAATATAAATCTACCATCTGTTGATAGTATTGATGGATTTGCAACAACATCTAGCGTTGTATCAATTATAACATCTATGGAAGATGAATTAGACAATTTTGGTAATGCCATAGGCAATATATATAATGATGGTGATTACAGCAACAATACGCCAAAAATGATAAACAGCGTTGGAGAATCAATAGGATCTGAATTGATTGATCCAGCAATGCCATTTGGTAAAACGTTTTCAAATTTTACAGAAAGCAAGGTTTTGTCTGGGTCAAAAACAGCAATTTTAAAATTAAATGCTAATACGTCCAATTCAATAACAGTACAAGGTTACAACAGTTCAAATGCCCCAACAACAACCTATAATCTTGCAACAAATCCATACTCTATGTTGCCAAATGAGTGCTATATTAATGGAAGATATATAGTGTTTAAAGATCCACCATATCAATTTAGCATAACATATGATGGAACATATGCAGATTCTTCGTATTTAGAAAAAGATGGATATATGCCAAATATTATTCCAAACTTATATAATCCATCATATTCTAGACCAACGCTAACAATAGAATCTGGTAAAATAAAAGTAAGCATAAATAATGCAAATGCTATTAAATCTGAATCGGCAATAGACGACCAATATACAATAACACTTGCAAACTACCTAGCTCCATTTGTTGATCCAACTGGAAATACCCCATGTCCAAAGGCATATATTTCTGCATTCATATATAGAGCTTCGACAAGCAAATTCTCAAAGCTCGAGTGCAATAATATATACGTATTGTCACCAAAATCTTACTACCTAGATACAGACGAATCAGTAGACCTTGCCAATGATTTAATTTTAATATCTATTGCAAACACAACAATAAAAGAGTGGTTATTGGTTGCAATTAGAGAACTTGAAAATCATAAACATGACGGCATGGATATTTCATCACCAATAAGACATGAAACATTAGATGGGTTGCTTCCTTCATCTGATAATCCAAATATTAAATATGCAAAATCAATAACTCCAAATAATGAACATGTGCAGTATCTTCACAGAGAAGGTTATAATGCGTCCGATGAAGGTGCGTATGGAAATGCTATGCTTGGCGATTTATTGATCGGATCAACAAGTAGCAGTTCTTTATTTAATAATACATTGCAAGATTCAAATAAGGTACTATTTGGATCTACTAATGGCAATGGACATGGCCTTTACAGAAGATCGGTAATAAATGGTGATGTATTAGATATTGCGTCCTCAACAAATGGATTGCTTGTTTCTTATGAATATAATAATCAGTATAAATATGGAATTGGCATATCAACAAACAGTTCTGGCATTCACAAGTTTAGTAATAGACACGATAATAATAACTTATTGATATCATCAAATAATGACAAAACAACATTCGGCAAACATAACAACACGTTAGAATCATATGTTTTAAGCTCTGTAGAAATGGGAACTCTTGATGTTGGTATAATAAATTTAAATCCAGTGTCAATTTCTAAAAGTGGTGGTACAAGCGCACTAATATCATCTAGTGACACAAATTCATTTTTAAATATAACTACAAAAGTTGGAATATATAATAACACTATTAGTGGCGGCATACGTTTCACAGATGGAGCAAATACGTTTGCTAAAATATTTGCATCAAAAGAAAATGGAACATTAGCTACGGCAATAGATAGCAAGACAGTATTTGCAACTTCATCAGACTTGTATCTGATTAAAAACATTACAGATACAACCGCTGGCATATCCCTAGAGAATCGTGCAAATATATATGTAGGGGATGTATTTTGTTATACAATTGGTACAAGTAAAACTAGCGGATCAACAAAAAATGGATTTAAAATAGGAGACGATCATTCTATATATTTAACAGAGAATGTTGACTCAACTGCAAATACATTAGTCTTAGAGGCTAACAATAAAGTTATACTAACAAAGCCATCACTAACAGTTAATGTAACATCTCCAACATATACAGATTTGCAACTAAATGATTTGTACGCCAAGGATGTGATACTTAGTGGAAAAATAACTGGAAATACAGAATCTACAAATTCAACAATTACAAACCTAACAGTTAACACCTCGTTTACGTGTGCTAATACATGTACTGCAACCTTTAATGGCCCAGTAAACTTTAACGAAGCTATTGATTTTAACGATAATGTAACAATAGATGTATTGTATTCAGAAATATTAAATGCAAACAATGCATATGTGCAAAATATTACTGGGGAAGTATCTACAAACCTAAAAGGACAAATAACATTTAGTCCACACGTTACAAATCCAAGTAGCTTTACATGTAATGTGCCATCAGTATTTAATAAACCATGTATTTTTGCATCTACTCCTACATTTAATACTGGTGTAACATTTTCTAACTCCACTATAAGTACACTAACCTCCACTGACTTTATATCAACAAACGCTACAATAACAAGTGCAACAATAACATCATTAACGATCACAAATGTGTTGAATGCAACTGGAATAAACACTCCAACACTTGACACAGATAATGACGGAATAGTTGTAAATGGCAGAATACAGCAAATAGGTTCTACAAGCCCAAATGTGTTTCAAGCACCAATGCACATTGCTGGAGGAATAGAAATAACATCAACTGGGCAATCTATTGACTTAAATAATGGATATGTTGAAAATCTACAAATGAAAACAGCACCAGGCAACAAGGACGCAGCAAATGTTGAATTTGTTAATCTAAAAGCCAATAAGAACGGAGACTCAGCACAAGTTTTTCAGGTAGCAAATGGTGTTAACGGAAATGACGCAACTAATTTATCTCAAGTTGCAGGACTGATTCTAACTCAAATATCAACAATTCTTCCACCAGGTGTTATAATGCCATATGCTGGAGTGACGCCACCAGCTGGATGGATAGAGTGTAATGGTCAATCTACATCTGGATACACTGCATTGGCGGCAGTAGTAGGAAGTAATGTTCCAGATCTTAGAGGAGAGTTTATAAGGGGATGGGATCATGGACGTGGAATTGATACTGGGAGAGGATTATTGACATTTCAGCAGGCAACAGCTATTGCTGGGACAGTAGAGGCATACAACTATATACAAATAGACAATGGAGAAGATTCATATAGTGCTGGCTCTCCGCCGTCAGATTCTGGAGATCCGACATATATCGCAAGAACAATGTACAGAGTAAGACCAAGAAATATTGCACTAATGTATATAATAAAGGTTTAATTTATGATAACAAAACAATATAACATGAAGCTCCAGGAGGAGCTTCACACATCTAAATTATCAACATCAAATTCAGCAAAAAATGTAATACTTTTAAATATATCTGATAAAAAACAGTCATTAACAGAAGTATCCAATAAAGATTTTTTAGAAATTAACGCAGAACAATTATCAAACAAAGCTATAAAAACAAACACAACAGATGTTTTGTCAACAGACATTAATCATAATGGAGTAGCATATTACTTTAAGTATAAAAAATTATCCTATCCATTGCATACAATAACATACAATACAGATGTATACGAACCATCTGGGCAGCTTATTTATTCAAATGAAAGATATGTTACTGCTGAAATAAAAGATGTAAATGGAAATCTTGTTAGCAAATTAGAATTAGAATTTGTACCAATATTTATTGATAAAAGATTAACAAATTTAAAAAGTTATATTGACATTGATGGTAAATATTTTACTCCAAAAAGAAAAAACGATAAAATACTAATATCATTTAGTATGGAAGTATCAGAGTATAAAGTAAATAACAGTATATTTGTATGTGATAAATTGTTAAAAGACAATTTAGCAACATTAACATTAAAAGAATTTTTGTATGTGCAAAATAAAAATATCCAAAATCAAAATTGTATAGTCGAATATGATTATCTGAATCCTTATTTTACACTAATAAGAAAAGCTGTTGACTTTATAGAAGTAGATAAAAGTGGATATTGCTATTTGGCAAATAAAAATATAGACGTATCAAGCGTGTCAATAACAAGCATTAATAATGTTTTGGTCAATATAAATATTAACAAATTTGTACAACACTCTTCTGGTAAAATATGTATTTCAGAACTTATTAATTCAAACGTATTAAATCATAAAGATATAATAGAAATTACATATAACTACTTACACAAAGATGAGCAATATATAGATGTTGATATAAACAAACTTAATGGAGATTCAAAAATTCACTCGTATGTTAGTGCAACCAAAATAAAAACACCAACAGGCACAACAGAATTAAGTAAATCCTTTAATGTGTTTATTTCACAAAATAATTTCATTGTTACAAATATATTTGATTACACAAGTATAAATATAGCACAAAGCGGAACAGAATACGTTTTTGACTACAGCGTACAAAATCAAATATCATTTACCCCACTAGGATCTATTGAACAGTTTTACACTAACAATATTGGAAGTGTAGATGCATATTTAAATGACAAGCATTATAAAGAGTGTGGAACATTTACATTAAGTAAAATTGAAAATGAATTTATTGGTGTAAATAAATCAGTAAAACAAAAAGATTTATTTTTTGAGCCAAGTAAAATTATAGTAAATAAGCTATCTATTGTTGTAGCTGGAAATGGCGACACAGAAGAGCCTGCTGGTATTAAAAAGATAAAGTATAAAAATGTATTACCATTAGATTTCTTTATTGATCACAAAACAACTTCAAGTATATTTATTAAACTAAATATAGCAAAAGAATTATTATTCAATACTATTTCAACAGACACAGATATAATTAATTTTTGCATAGTTTCAGATGAAATAAATAAGAATTATGCGTTTAATCCAGAGAATTTTAAATTAATATATATTAGCAATAACACTATTACGGAGATTGTGCCAATATTCTACACGGATAACACAACTAAAGATTTATATCTTAAAGGTCCAAACATAGTAAATAATGAAATAAGAATAGGATATGCAGACGCAATATCTAACTATGGGTTTTTAATATGAAAGAATTTATACAAAACTCAAATAATTTATTATTAAGGCAATTTTCAGTGCACAATATATTGCATGATAATTCATCAATAGATAGGATAAGTGCAGTAGTTAATAATAACTTATCAATCTCAGAAGAAGCAAAAGACACATCAGACAAGTTAGATACATATCTTATAGAATTAGAAAACTTAGTTAATTCTATATATTCAGCAATAGAATTAAAAATAGAATTTATGGAATCATATTGCGACTCACTTGTTGCTAACGCAAAAGAAATACCAATAAATAAAGCAGGAAGTGTGCATTCATATTTTACTGATATTGAATTAGAAAACATGACATACATCAAAGGTGTTGGATATATACTGGGAGTAGATTAATGGCAATTGTAAAATACACAAAGACAATAAGTGTAACATCACATAATATAACAATGATAAATACAGAAATATCTAATTTATATATAGATAGAATAACTGGCATAAATAGAAAGGGTGAAGAGGTCCTAATTAAGCACATTGGAGAGTTTGTAAATAATTCAATAGCGTTTATATATGAAGACAATTATAGAATATTCAACATATATTATGATGATGACAGTGGAAACATAGACAATGCAACATTGGATTTAAATTTAAAATTTGTTTCATCTTACTCCAAGTATTCAAAATATGGCTCAATACACCTAAAGGAAAAACATATAGGCCCTATTGCGAATATAAAGCCAGTTGTAGACATGGCAAACATTGGTGATGCAAACATATCAATGTCACTGTTTGTGAGGCTATACGACGAAAATAACGCCATTATACACGGCTACGAAGTTATGATTCCGTTATCATCAGATTCTGTAATGTTTGATAAGTCTAAAAAAGAAAGATACAGCTCCATATATGGGTATATAGAAGACAATAAAATAGATGATGAAAGTTTACTGATAGATAGAGACGATATTTTTGTATTTGGAATACCAATTAACAATGATAAATATATAAAGTTTAATAACGAAATTATAAGTATTGAAAATATAAATGCATCATACATATCATTGTCTGGAGTTATAAATATAATAAATACAGATTTTTCAAAATCAAATCACACACCAATAATAAAAAATATAAATTTAGTGACATATTCATAATGCTAGAATTTAAAAATTGTATAAACAAAAAAGAAATAGTGGCCTATGTAAAAGAAATTGGTGATGAACTTAATAATAAAATAGAAGACATAAATTCTTTAAATAGAAATATGATGCTGGCAATTGAAAAAACAGCATCTTATGGACAGTCTTTAACAGATGGTTTAAAAGTAATTGCAAACCAAGTATCTGATTTAATTATACTTGACGGACATCTAGCTAACATAATAACACCATTTGATAATGTATATGTTGATTTAAAAAATTGCGTTATTGATAAAGATACCTTAACAATAAGATTAGCAAATAAAAAGATTAGTAATTCCACCATAAAAGATATTAAAGTTTTGATAAACAATAGTAATCAGTTTTTTGACACATCTTCTTTTTTATCGGCAAATAGCCCTATGGAATTAAAATCAATAGGCAAGATTCTTGATGCCACGATAGAGATAAACCTATCAAAGGATTTTATAATATCTGAATTTCTATTAGACATAATAGAGGATGGAACAAAGATGCCAAAAATAAAAGAAATCTCTATTGTCTCTTCAGATGGTCTATTAGCAAAACCACTCATATTAAATAGCAATTCAACAAATTATAATATTAGATCAGCAAAAGACATCATAAGAATTCAGCCATGTATTGGAAACAAAATTATAATCAACATAACTAAAGATGATTCATACCTATCCGAAAATTCACAAATATATGAAATAAAAGCAAAATCACTAACAATAAATTCTGCAGAATCATATAGCAATGGAGAGGTATTAATTGGCCCAATCAAAGCATCAAGCCCAATATTAAAAGCGGGTGTTTTTTTAGAATCTGATAGTCAAATAGGAATTGAGATATCAACAAATAAAGAAGAGTGGTTTAAAGTTTCAAATATAAATTCAATATCAAAAATATCATCAATTTTTAACATAAACAATGTAGATGAAAATAGTACAAATTTTGACAACGACATCAAAGAAATATATGTAAAACTTATAATATCGTCAGAAAAAACACAGCCAATCAATTTCAATGATAAATATATAACAAGAACTGTTGTGTCTTCTAATGGTTATGTCGAAGCTGGATATGAATCAGAATACATGATTTCTAATGTTTTTGAATCGCTAAATAAATCATACGGAAGAAGCTCATTATTTAAATTAAAACCATATGAGTACAGCAAGCCATATGCAATACTTGACAATAAAAAACTATCCCTAATTAAAGACAAAGAAACATACATCTTTGATGAAACAAGCATTACTATCAAATCAGACATGGACAAAATGTTCATAAAAGAAAAGACAGGCAAGACAACAGAACTTTATGCTGGAAATAATATAGCGCTATATACACAATCAATACCAATATTGTCTCGGGTAAATGCACTAACCAGTATTGAATGCTGCTTAAAGATGAAAATACCATGTGGTACATATCACTTAAGATACGAAGACAAAGAGTGGTCTATTGATATGTCAAATATATCTTGTAAATCTATAGATACATTTAATTTTCTATCAAAAGAAGGTGATAAGCTATATATAAGAAATTCATGGAATAATGAAATTACAACTATTGAAGCTGTTTTGGTAGAAGGTCAATATATTATATCGCTATACGACTATTTCTTTGAAAGTATTACAGATTTAAAATTTAATAAATATTATCCATACGGAAACTTATCTGGAACATACTCTATAAGCAATGGGAAAATAAAAACAAAGCAACAGTCACTTGCTGCAGCTGATGCGTTTATTCAATATGAATCACAAATTACAAAAAAGATAATAAAGAATTCTGCTTCTAAAGTAATAAATTTAGATAGATCTTTTGCAGCAAAATACAAGGAAAATCTAAATAATTTTGTATTTAAAAGAATAGCAAAATTACAAAATTCAAATATTATCAATGGATCATTAAAAATTGATACATCCAATGCACCAATTCCATCAATCATAAATGAAGTAAATTTTATAGACGGCGTATCCGAATTTACAAAATACGGAACAGTTAAAAAAACAATAGAGACAAATGTAAATATAATTAATGTAGAAGATATCAAAAAAGATGGACAAATGTTATTTACTGGAGAATCAGACTTATTTGTTAATAGAGTATATTCAGAAAATGAATTAATCTTTAGAGGAGACTATTTTGTAGAAAATGGCACTATAAAACTACCAGAAGGGGTATTTACATCGGAATTTATTTTTACTGAAATTACATACGAATCTATATTGTCAATTAATCAAAATGGGCTGTATTCAGTTGATTACAAAAAAGGAATACTATATTCACAAAATCCTATATATGAAAATATAGAAATTGAATACATGCACTCAACATTGCATGCGGTATATAACGCAGTAAAAGAATTAGAACAATTTGAATATATTGATACAGGCAATAGTGTAATTATAAATGGCAATAAAGAAACATATATTGTAGAAACAGTATTAAAAAATCCAGAAAATCAAAATATCGAAATAACACCAATAATTAAAAATATTCAAATAAGATACGCAATATGAGTAATTTTTTATCAACAAATTTAAAAAAACTAGCACTATTAACTAATGCAAATTTAGACGAAGTAAGTATTAGTAATTTAGAATCTGAAATAGCTAGCATATCAGATATAAATCTCAATACGTTATCGTATGCAAAAAATATAGAGCTATATAAGTTTTTTATAAAGACACTAAATAATGTTTCAAAAACACAAGACAATGAAACAAAACTTAATAATATTTTAGAAATAATAGAAGACAAATTTGAATATATAAATAAAAAAATTAGAATTTCTTTATACGAAAAAGTAAAAAGTGCACGCTTATTAAATGACTACACAATACAAAAACAAACTTTAGCATTTGATATAGATATTAATCCACAAACATTCAAAACAATGACTGGGGCAATAATTGATTCCACTATATTTGCAATAAAATCAAAAGATAATGGAATGCAAAAATCAATAGATACAGAAATTGTAAAGAATATACAAGTAGAAGGTAATAACGGTTTATCAAGTATAGGTGGGACAATACTAAAGAAAGTCACAAATGGATGGGTAGTAGCAAACAAGGAAGAGATAATAAAAGAAGAGGGGATGTATTTAGCTAAAACACAATCTATTTATGATGGAGAAAACGATATAACTTTATCAATTAATTTTGGCAAAGTAACTAATGTAGAAGCAATAACACCAGTCTTTAAAAATGCAGAAGTTGTAAAAATATACACATCAAAAAACGATAAAGATTTTAATTTGATAGCCTATAAAATAGCAACAAAAAACAAAACATTTGTCTTAGAAGATAAGAATATAAAGAATATAAAAATAGTAATTAATAAAAAAGATGCATCATATAAACTTGGCAACACATATGTATACGAATGTCCTTTAAGTCAAATAAAAATATCTAGCGATTACGAAAAAGAAGATGTTATTTTTGAAACAAAAAGCATAAATGTAAATGCAGCATTATCCAAAATAGCAATCACAACAAAAGATAATTACGACTCTAATGATGTAGATATAAAATACTATATAAGCATAAATGAAAAAGACTATGAAGAAATAAGGCCAAGTGGAAAAATAAAAAACAAAGATATTTCATCAATAGTAAATATTGAAAATGAAACAGAAAATAAATTAATAAAACTTGCAACATCAACAAAAATAAACAACAAATTTGTTTATGATTTACCATTGCCTCAGCCATTTGTAATGACCAATAATTTAAGAATATTCACAAACCTTAACTCGTGGGAATACAAAGAAGGCTTATATGAATGCTATATTTTTAACTATGAAGAAAAAACAATAAATATAGGTAATAAATTTATTTTCATAAACGGGGGAAAACATAGTGGAGATATTAAAATAAAAAAAGGAATAAATAAGATACAAATACCAAAAGAATTTTTTGTAAACTTATTTAATAAAAGCTTGTGTAAAAAATACACAATCAATGAAAGTGTAATTACAATCACACTAAATGATGGAAATGAAATAACAATAAATGATAGTATGTACCCATACAATATCAAATTGCTAATAGAAGAAAATTCAGACTTTGTGTTTCAAGAAATACAAGAAAAAATAAATTTTAATTTCAAATTAAATGAAAACAATGAATTAAAAATAGAAAGAATAGATGGCAACAAAGAAATATATTGCGTGTATAAAAATTTATATAAAAATACACAAAATATAAAATTAAAAGGAATATTAAAGTCAACAAACAATAAAACAATACCAAAAATAGAAAGAATTACAGTAAGGGCAGAATAATGATAGTCAGTAAAAAAACAATAGATACAACACCAAACGGAGCAACTAACCTATTTCAGTTGCCACATGCATACATAACAAATAGCATTATTGTTATAGAACAGAGATCAGACAATACAGTTATAATAAAAAATATTAATGAACTAGGAGGTGAATATATTGAAATACCAGACACACCAGCAAATGGTTCAAAACTTTTAATATTTTACGACTATAATGATCCATCTATAGCAATAACTTCACAAGTAATAGAAAATTTCAAACCTTGGGATAGTAAAAGACTATTAGATTTAACTCAACAGTTAATAGTCATAACAACAACTATTGAAAAGTTAACAAATAGTCTTAAAACTAAAGTCACAAAAGAAGAAATGCAAAGTTTTGTAGGGCCTTTATATGACGAGATAAAAAAATTAAACATCCAGCATGGAGCTAGTTGAAACTAATTTAGACACAACATGATAATAAAGCTCATTGCAAAATAAGAATTGATCTCCCACCATAGGGAGATCTTCCACATTTATCGTATCATCTATATTTAAATTCTTAAAAGGATCATATTTATATCTAAAATCTTCTTTATGTACAGACCTACAATAATCTATATAAGATAAATTTAATATTCTAGCAAAAGCATTTTGAAAAAATGTTGTGTAGCTACCAATAGTTTTTCTATACGAAACTTTAAATTGCTTAATAAATTTAACTACAACAAAGGGCAACAACATTGGCCAATCAGATGCAAGCCTATCATAACTCTTGCTATCAGTTACATATCCTGCCTTTAAAATAAAGTGCCTAAAAGCAGGATCATAATTGCCATTTAACAAGTATCTAATTAAGCTATGAAAATCTTGATATTTGGAATATATCAATTCAGCAATTGCATTATCATCAAACCCATTAGCTAGCGCCAAGCTCCATTCATTTTCTGTTATCAAAGATTTATAGTTATGCAAAAGTGGATTTAAATATCTAGCTTTTGCAGCTCTCTTCATTGGATAAGGCAAATAAACTATACCATTTTTAGTTCTAGTATAGGGAGTTCCAATATAAGGGGCGTAAAACCCATCAATTGGAGGATCGTACTTAGGAATTGGTAGATTATTTTTCCTACAAAATTTAAGAATATAGGATCTTTCAATCTTATATTCTATTAGTTTTGCTTTGGCAGAAGCAATCTCATCTTCTGTTGGAATATATTCATTAGACATGTATATCTATTTTATAACATAAATTGTCTGGGTCGTATCTTAAAAGGTATTTAATACCACAGCTAAAAGAAGATCCAGTCACAATTGGCATATCATGCTTAGAGTTATATTCAACTTTTAAATCCCATTCAAGTCTATCGCCACATATGTAACAACAAGACATTAAAGCAGATTCAATATTGTCATATTGTAGATCTGGATCAACATCAGACCAATAATGATTAGGCATCTATTCTATACCCATTAAAAGATAAAGGCTTCATAAATCCCCATGCCCTGTCAATTTCAAATTCAACTTCAACTTCAGATGCAGAGGCATTTAAGCTTAACCCCTGCTCTTCATTTAAGCATGAAGAGCAATCAGTAAGCTTATCAAGATCGACATCGCTAGCAAGCTTATATTTTAATTTAACAGTAACCATATCTGTGCCGTTAGACATTCTTTGATTCCTGTAATTCAAAATGAATTAAAAACATAAGACATGCGGAAGCATGTGCAAGATGAGACAACCCAGTTTCTGGGTCATTTTTTTCGCCCATTAAATGAGCATAAATATGTCTTAAGGCAGCATCAGTATATCTTGAATGTGGAGTTACCAACTTCCAATTATCTGGAGAATATTTCTTGGCACCAAGCTCTAAAACTTTCGCTATCTCAATTAAAGAGTCAGTTGGAACAAGAGAAGGTCTTACTTTGCCAGCGTCATATTTAACTCCAATGGGATCATCAGTTCTTATGTTATCTTTACGCATAATTGTACTCCAATATCTCATCATCACCTATATCGTACACAACTGATGATAAAGCATAATTAGACGAAGATGACTCCTGTTGCGCATGTTGAAATGAATTCATGTCTAGCCACTTAAACATATAAGGCAATGGAATATCATAAATATTCTTATGAAATCCAAATAAATTATATATTGGTGCAGCATTGTATTCAGACCAATCGTTACACAGTTGCTCATTTAAACCAACTATGGTTCTATTTTCGCTAAATTGATACTTGTTCCAAGCAAATTCTGCACCAACAAATATGTCAATGATAGACTTAATTTCATTGCCAACCATTTCCATTGCTAACTTTCCGCGACTAGTTTTTAGCAATATACCAATAGCAGTTTTCCAAGTTTGAGCATGACATGCCAATTCATCAATCATAATCTTCTGAACAAGCTGACCAATAGATAAAAATAACCCTAGTTCAACTATACCGAAAGTTGTAGCGAATGAAGAGCCAAATTGTATTCCCTCTAAGCATAGCATAACAACCATAGAGAGAAAAACTATATTAAATAATTCTTGATCATTTTTTATCAACCCTAAAGAATATTTAGCACCAGCATTAGAAAGTTCAGTAAGATAACGCAATGCAGGAGAAAGTCTTTCTTCTATAAAGGCATTATTAACAACCAGTCTAAACACTTCTTTAGGATCAGCTATACATTGTCTAATAATTTCAGAATAAGTAAGACTATGAGTTACTTCCATTTCAGAATTTTTTAAGATAGCAGACCAAAACTGAGAGTTGGTAATAAATGGAGCAAATAATGGAGCAACCGATCTAGCAGCAATGCTATCAGTTTCCCATTGATAAGATAAATTAAGAAGCATTAATTCTTTAATTTTAGGAGGACATGTGAGCATATCTATTCTTGATTGCTCATGAGTTAATTCATCCTCACTCCAGTCGATTGATTTTTGCAACTTATATAAATTATGAAGTTCTGGATGCGGAACATTAATGCTATCAAATAATCCAGGAGCTTGCCCTAATATAAGTTGATTTTCACCAGTCATCCATTCAGTATTATCTTTATTAAATAAAATATTCATATACATTTCTCACAAAGTACAACTTCCACCTGCACATCCTTTTTCTTCTTCATTTATTATATCAACTCCAGCAAAAACATTTAGATAATATCTGGTTTTAACTCCAAGAGAAGCAGCGTACAAGAAATCATTCATAAGTTTTTTGCCACTAACTTTGCGTTTAGATCCATCATTGTTATATTTTAAATACAAATCAGCAGATATAGCTTGTCCAGTGAATTTTTGAAATATAGCATACATATCTATTAAATCTTTAGAATCAATAGTTTCAGCAAGTTGATATTGGTATTTAAGATCTTCCCAATTAGGGGCTATAAAAACATTCTTATCAGTCCCATTGGTTTTAATTACAATGCCTTTTCTTATTGGATATAAACTATTAGTTACATTAGAAGCTAAACTACTAGACTCTGCTGGCATATGCGCCTCAAGCACAGAGAATGCAAGACCACCAAGATTAATAATTTGAGATCTTAATAATTCCCAATCATAGATTAATTTATTTTCGACGACAGAATCAACAGATTTTTTATATGTATCTATTGGCAACCAACCATTAGGATATTTAGTCTTATGAGTCCATAAACAAACACCTTTTTCACCAGTTATTTTAATAGCAGCCTTATGTAAGAAATAAGAATGTCTTTCCGCAACTTTATGGATATAAGCTTTACCAGAAGGATGGTCATAAACAAATCCCTTATTTGCCATATCATAAGCTAAATTAACAACACCAACACCAGCAGACATTCTAGCTTTTGCAGAATATTCCAAACTGGGAAATGGATAATTCATGATATTAATAGCTTCATATATTATAGCTAAACAATAATAAGCAGCCATTTCATAATGAGCATCATCTTTAATTCTTCCTTGACATATAGCCATTAAATTACACAAGCCAATTTCACCATCTGAATCATTTTTAAATAGCTCTAATACGTGAGAATATGGAGAAGTTGGAACAACCACCTCCTTGCACAAATTGGAAGAATAAATTTTATCCAAAAACGGAGTGTGCCTATTTATTTCATATATATTATGATGATAAGATCTTCCAGTTTCTGGCGCTTCTTTTAAAAAAGCAAAAGCTATTTTTCTTGCAGAAACAAACTTCTTCGGAATTGAATCATCTTTCTCATACTTCTGATAAAGAGATCTAAATAAATTTAAATCGTTACCATAGAAAGCATCCCACAAATCTTTTGCATAGTAATAACTAATAAGCATCCAATCTTCATTATTTGCAACTTTATATGCAAAATAATCATTATACCCAGTAGAGTAATCTATATTTGGTATTCTTTTTTCAGCTATAGACATAGGATTTCTTAATGAAATTAAATCAAATATTTCTGGATCAAGAACAGAATAATGGACAGTAGCAGCACCAGATCTAGCACCTTGCTTATTAGCAAGAAGGACACCCTCTAGGGAACGATAATAAGGTATCTTTCCTTGATGAATAATAGAGCCATCACGAACTGGATCACCTATGCTGCGAGTTTGTAAATGAGCACCAATACCAGCAGACATTGCTGTCATCATGTAGGCTATGTGATCTCCTGCAGCAAGCGAGCCAATATTATCGCTAGATGTGTATAAACAGCATGAGCTTAAGCCTCTATGCTTTGTTCCAAAATATAGCATGTATGGAGTAGGAGCATTAATCTCCTTATTGCTTAAAAGGTTATAAACATTAACAACATCCTGAATTCTAGTTTCCTTATTTCTATTATTCATTGACCCTAAAGCAACTCTCATATACACAAATTGTGGTGTTTCATATAATTGACCAGTGCTAAGATCGGAAATAGCGTATTTATTACAAATTTGCTTAAGTTCAGAATATATGCACGATAAATCTCTATCGTGATTAATAATTGTATCAAGATAATCTAATTCGGAATCAGAATAATTCATATTATCCCATCTACCAATTAGAATCATCTTATGATACATAGATTTAACACTTGGGACATTCTTGCAAGAGCCAAAAACTTTTTTATAGATATCTCCAATATACAGTCTTCCAGCCATTCGCAAATGATTAGTATCAGCTTTATCTAGGCAAGCACTAATAAGTGATTTCTGAATGTCAGTAGTAGAACATCCATCAAAGCATTTTCTATATGCTTCTCTTGCAATGTCAGTCCAATCAACGCCAATAGACGAGGACCACTCCATCCATTTGTTAATCTTGTCCGCATTGAACGGTTCATATTCACCGTTTCTTTTTTTTACTTTAGTTATCAAACTAATAACTCATATTTTTAATTTTATTATAAATGTATAAATAGCATCTATATCAGATATCAGGCTCAAATTGACCATTGACAAATTTTCCTTCTCTAATTTGAAGCCCAACTGGAAAAATGGGTATGCCTGTATCTGAATAATTTTGGAACTTTACAGTAAGATATTGATTTATATAAGAGTTAAGATTTTGCCATTGCTCTTCACGAACAGCATTAGGGCCAATGCATCTGACACCAAATGGCTGACCATCTTGAGTTTCACAAATAAAAATGCATTGACCAGCAGAAAGGCCAGAGCCTTCATTCCCGCCAATAATTTTAAATTCAGCATCTTGAAAATCTTTATATTTTTGTAAATCAACACTACGATGTTTAAACTTGTACACGCCATCAGTATTACGAATCATTGTGCCTTCAAAACCTTGAGCGGTAAACTCAGCATGTCTTTCGGCAAGTTCTTGTTCATCATGCACCAAATAAGTGGGCACAAGAACAATAGAGTCAGAATCGGCATCAGCAACCATTTGAGAGATAATCTTATAACGTTCATCAAAGAATAGTCCTTCAATTGCAAGGTCGTAAACCCAGTATTGAATCTTAGACAAATTAATATCTAAGTCGGTTTCATTTTTGATTGCAGTCATAATCTCTTGAAAAGAGAGTTGATGATTATACAGTTCGCCATCCAAAATATCAAATGTATTCATTGCATCCATTAGATCATTTTTAATAGCCTGAATAGCTTTATATTCCTTGCCACCTCTACTTGTTGCGCGCATTTCATGATTTAATTTTTTAATTAAACATCTAGCGCCATTCAGCTTTGGCTGCACATAGCAAGGATAAACAACATTATGTCCACGCTTAGTAAACTCATGAGCTAACATTGGCAATTCAACTTCAACCTGATGCATTAGCAAAGTTTGATCTTCAACATACTGTTCGTCAATCTTTCTATTAAAAGCAGACTGAGCCTCTAATACGGCTTGCTCATATGGAGTTGTCTGATTTTTTTTGCCAATATTTTTAGAATATATCTCTTTTTCATTGGTCTGAAATGAATCTGGATGATCAGCATACCCATGAGTAACACTTACCTTAGCTCTGATATTATCAAATTGTATAGCTGATATTGTCCAATATTTAATTTTGCCTTTACTAGAAAGACCAAAGAGATCTGGAAACTCTTTTATATTATTAATCATTTTTGTCCACAAATTTAAAACTATACCCACCAGTGCTTTGACGCTTGCCATTACATACTCTAGATATATGAGATATTGAAAGATTTAATTTTTCAGCAGCAGCAGTCAAAGAAGAAAAAACTTCATTAAGTTCAATACATAAAACATGTTTTGTTCCCTTATTTTTCTGACTTATGCTCATTTTAAGCTTAGTATCGGAATTAGCTTTTTTACCAAGATTAATTTGTCTTATTTTATTTTTAGTAATCTCAGAAAGAACTTTACCAGAATGAGCAAGTCTAAGTTTGTCTTTAGAAGATTCAGTATGTCTACGCTGTTTCATTTTTGCGATAGTTTCAAAAGAATGCTTATATCCAGTATTGCTATTACCACCAATACATAAATTATATCCATTATCACCAAAACTATTATATTCTTGTATAAATTCAACTTCTTTAGTATTAAGAATTTGCAAATCATCAGTGGTAAATAATACATCCCATGTAAAATTTTCAAATCCATATTTAATTAAAGCAGCATGAAAATACTTGCAACTACGAGAATTATTTCTTGCTTGATTTATATGCTCAATTTTTCTTCTAGCAAGAGATCTTGCGGTTTGACCTATATATACTTTGCCATTTGTAATATTAGTTGCCTTATAAATAATCATAATTCCTCCATATGAAATGATTGATTAAATAATAAAGTAAAAATTATCATCAGTCAAATGATTTACCAATATTTTTACCAACCTCTATTTTTCGAGACGAACTGACTATCTTACCATCAATGTATCCGTGGTCAACAATAATTTCAGAATAGTTGTCATAAGACACAACTGAAACAGACCACTGTTTAATTTTGCCAGAAGAAGAAAGGCCGTAAAGCTTTTGGTAAAATTTTAAATTTTCTAAATTCATTTATTATTTTTCATTTTTTGATATTGAGTTTTTCTATACTGTTTAGCTAAATCAAGTGAAGATTTTTTAGGTTTAGAAAAAACCGTATAATTATAATTTGTATCTTTGATGTTGTTGTTTATTATAGATCTAAGTTCAAATTCATCTTTAGGAAGATTTGAATCATTAAAATATATTATAGATATACCATTTGCATTTGCCCATTCAGTTTTAACTCTATCTTTTTTTATTGAATCAATATATCCAAGCTCATCTTTATGAAAGTGTTGAACATATTCATAGTGCTGGCGACCATTGAATTCAAGTGCAATGCCATAATCTATTAAAAATATATCAAACCTTTGATTTGTATCTGGAATATACAATTCCCAGTCAATTCTATTTTGAGGATAAAGTTTTAAACAAAGATCGTATAAATATCTCTGTCCAGCTGAACCTCTACCGTCTGGAATATTCAATTATCTGATCCTGAGAAATTTTATTATTTTTCTTCTTTTGATTAAATAAACCTTGGGCAACAAAGTAATCATAATATGCAGTAAATTCTTCATCTGTTATCTTTTCAAAATTAGAAGAACAAAACATATTAACAGCAAATTTATTTATAACTCTTTCTATGTATAAAGAGGAAGTGACTTTGTCAACAAACAAAACGATAAAAGAGCCATCATCAACTAAAATACCACAGACCCTTTGGTTTCCCAAAGAGTCAGAAATTGGCAATCCAGAATCAATATCACACAACATTTTAAGCTTCATTTTTTCACCTTAGCATAAACATTGTTTTTAACACATAATTCTTTATTATTACAAAAGTTACAATATGCCAAATTAGCAGAAGATGGCAAAATAAGTTTTGAAAATTTATCAGATATACTTCTTATATGATCCGAAACATAAAGTTTATTTAATGTTATTTTTGAATTAGTAGAGAAAATATTCCAGTCATAACCTATGTAATAAATATTACCTATCTTAATAGATGCTTCATTGCAATAATCTATTGCAGCTAAAAGCTTTGTATTATATGCAACATGAGAATCAAGACCAGACTCTTTTCTTAATATTAAAAATATGTCTGTTTGTTTTTTATCAACCATCAATGCGTCTATATAAGAATAATATGCATTTCTGGGACTAATGCCAACTGTGGTATGAAAATCCAAAACAGTTGCTATATGATGATACTTAGACAAAAGACTATGAATAACTTCATAGCCTTCTACAATTTTGGTATAAAGTCTAATTGAAATTAGTTTATGAATTTCAACATCAGAGTCAAACTTTTTAAAAAACAATAAAGTAGCAATATTCTGCAAACTGTCCAATGACAATTTAGGATTATTTAGATACTCCTTAAAAACATGACTGTATAAAACAGCAGCATACTTATAAGGATCGCTAAAATCATCAAGATTTAAAGAATCATATGAAGAAAAATGCTTAGAGTAATGATCATAATCGTAATCATAGTTTGCAATAAATGGACATATTATATCAATTGGCAAATCTTTAGTAAGTATTTTGTTCATTTAAGGCCTCATAAGCATCACGTTTAGCTTGTTCTCTATCTTGTCTATTGGCATCACACATGTCGCGCATAGCTTGTTCTGTAACCTCTTTACCAAACGCTTTATCTGGCCATGTTTGTATCCAAAAAGTTCCCTTAAAAGAAGATATTTTATTTTTCAGTTTTGTTATCGTGGATTTTTTAATTACCACTTCTATATATTTCTATATAGCTCAGACTATATCATCATCCACAAAAATATGGATGTCGGGCGCTCGTGTCAAGATTATTGGATTAGCTCCTCACTCATTAGTCGTTGCGCTTTCTAGTTTACTTTAATGCTATTCAACTAGCTTAGCTCAGGATTACCTACGTTATACGTTTAGGCTTCCCCTGAATTCACCCGATTCCTATCAAATATTACTATCTGTAGGGGCTGTGATCGGTTCAAAATACCAATCAATAAATTTAATTTTTTCAGACAAGCATCTGCTTTTAACAGTATGATGACTAATATTATGAGCTTTTGCAGCTTCCACTAACGAAACATAAACACCAAGAGGAGTGTGATAATAGCCACAAAATTTATGATGAGCCATACCACTTTTTGGTTTAGGCATTAAGCCTAAATCCCACCTTTTTTTGGTGTTTTTGCTTTTTAATTCAAAAAGCTCTTCTTTTGTTAGTTTTTTCTTCTTAGATGGATAAATACCACCATCAGCATGTAGTTGCTTTACAGACTGACTAATTCTAAGTTTAGTTAAATCGCTATAACCATTATTAAGCAACATAGATTTTCTTGATACAGACTTTTTTATTCTAGTTTCATTACTGTCTTTTTTGCCAAACTTAGATGTATTTGCTCCACCAGGAATTAAATTATAAGAATTAGGATCATTAATAATTAAATCAGTAATGATTTCTTTTTCATAAGCTAAAGCTAAATCCCTAGTTTCAAAATATTTTAATATTTCTAGTTTAAAATTTGATCTGCCATATTTTAAAATAGCAGACTTTATAATTTGACCAGAACCAAGATATTTGTCGTTTAGTTTTGAGGTGCTATGAACACCTATATAATATTTATTATTAATTAAATTTATTGTTTTATAAACATAATGATACATTATTTATCTCCCAAATATGTTTCATTATATAATATTGTATATTTTAAACGATATCAACCAAAATAGGCTTCGAGGCATGGCATCTTATATGTGCCATCATAGTTCCAATGATAGTAGTCAGAATCATCTCTTCTTGAGTGAAGATCATTATAAATATGCAAAATTGCATTTGCATCGTATTCAAAAGACGCCTTTGTATTAATATTCAGTCGTTACCTGAATATCTGTGTTTGTAATGTATTCTTTTATAAAACTAGTGGGATTGCTAATTATTGTTTCTGTATATCCATTAAATTTGATATCAGAATTGGAACCAAATTGTTTAATAACTTCTTGTTCTAATATAAACAAATCCATTGGGGTGCCATTATAAATTGACAATATTTCTATAAAATCTGCTTTAACTTCAGATTTTATTTGGCGCAATCTATTTTTAATATTTCGAGATAATCCAATCTTGTAAATGATATTATTTGAAATATGGATAGCTATTATATAGCACTTAATATTCTTAATCTTTCCATTTAGTATATTCTTAATATTAATTACGCCATCTGCTTTGCTTTTAAAATCATAGCATTTAGGGCATTTATTTTTACGACCAATAATACCAGCAACGCTTTGCCGAAAGCCTCCATGTGCTGGACAATACCTAAGTATCTTGGAATGATATCCATAAAAATCACTAATATCATAAGTATAACCATAAAGAATATTATCTTTATCCAAAATAGCAACCAACTTATCTCTAGTCTTATTTAATTTATTTTTACATAATTTTTCAATAGAGCATTTTTTACAACCAGTACCTCTAATTATATTGGTTGGTAATGCCTTAAATTCGCCATGAAAAGGGCACGTAAATGCCATATAAGATCTGGCATTCTTATAATCTGAAATATTATAAGAATAGTCTGGATGATGCTTTTCAATAGACTCTATTAATTTTTTCATACATTACTCACAGCTTTATGTTTCCATAAAGAATAGACTATATCTTCATCCCACACATCATGTGGGAGTCTTGTGTTTCGGAATCACTTAATTCCTACGCTATAGCTAGCTAGTCGTTGAACCTTCCTCTGTTCGAGGCTCGGCTGCTGATTGCCACACTACTAAATTATTTTTAAGCATTCACACTTAGGCATATTTCATCCTTATGTTGTAGCTAATTTAGCTTACGCGGTGTTCCAGCAATTAACAAGATTTCAATTATATATTACTATATAACGGGCCAAAATTTAGCCTCTGCAATATCAGAGTTTGTAGGCTTCATGCCAGGAGGTAATTTTCTATACTCAATTGTGCCTATAAGTGTAACACCATACTTAACAGTCATAGATTTTAATTCATGAGAAAGAAACTTATATTTTTGTCTACTTTCATCATAATTAGGTACTGATAATAAATGTATATTGTCAATAAATAAAAATATATGCCTATCTGGATATTTAGAAGTGTAATGCTTTAAGATGCTTCCAACAAATTCAATACTTTTACCATGTTCACTATCAAGAATAATAAACTTATCTTGTTCAGCCATAGACAAAAGTTGCTTATATGTTGTAGATCTTTCAGCCATTAAAGAGTCATATTCTATTGAATCTTTATAAAGATAAGGAGTGGCAAATTTATTAATATTTATCATATCAAATAAATCATGATACTGACCATGTATTCTTTTAGAAACATCATAAGAAATAACTCTGGGTAAAAATTCCTTAGCACTATCGTCAATAGTTAAATAAATACACATAGCACTTTCATTTAATGTGGCAATATTCCAAGAAAGACCAGCAAGCATGGAGGTTTTGCCAGCGTTTGCAGTACCTCCCACAAGCATCATCTTTTGTTTTAAATCACCATTAAGTGCTATATTAATAGATCTATAATCATTACCAAAATTAAACTGAGTATGTCCTTCTTCCGACTCTTGATAGGCTTTAATACCTAACATGTCCGCAACTCTTGCTTCAGTATCCAAGACAGAAGTCTTAAATTGCTTTTCAACATCTTGAATTTTATCTATTGCAGAATTTAAAAATGTCTCAATTCCTGCAACCTCTCCAGCAGATAATTGATTAACAAGCTCATCTAGTATAGCCTTTTTAGCTTTAGCTATTTTAAGATCATCAGCATTAACTATCTTGTTTACTTCTTCCCTGATAGCTTTTTCAGAAACACCAGTATATTGAGAAAGTTCTCTTATCATACCTTCTCTTTTAATAGAGGAAGGATCTGCAGATATAATTGGTATCATAGCAAAACATATTGATTCACTATCTCTAGCTTCATCATAATCAAATTGCTGAAGTCTCCAAGAGAAAGGATCTATCTTGGGAAGCTTAAGAAACGATTCAGCACCAAATTCTCTAATATATTCATCTGGATCAGATTTTACCAAAACAGTGTTACCAGAAGCGTCAACTATTTTTTTATCTGGAAGAAAAATAAATCTTATTTTAATATCATGAACTTTTCTTAAAGCGTCATCAAGGATTTGTTTCGCCTTGTTTTGTCCAGCTTCATCGCCATCAAGACAAACAATAATATCATAAATTCCATTTCTTCTAAACATGTTTAAGTGAGATTCGTTAAGACTCAAGCCACATATGGCAACAGCATTTGTAATGCCATTGAAATGTGCAGTAACAGCATCAGCATTACCTTCAAAAACTATAGAAGGAGAAGGTTTAGTTCTGGCAACGTGAAACATATATAAAATTTCACTTTTTTTGCCAACACCACATCTTGGATTCACTTTACTGTTAAGAAACTTAGTGCCATTAATCAATCTACCATTTTCATCTTTCAAGCCATCGTAAGTTAAGTTTCTGGCAGAAAAAGAAACAGGTCTTCCATATTCATCAAACAGCGTAAAGATTAAATTATTTGGATTAAAAAGACGATCATGGTCAAGATCATTTTCTTCCATAAATTTATAACTATAGCCAATATTTTTTAAATGATCTTTTAAATGAGAAATATCATAACAACATCCAATGCCAATTTTCTTTGCAAACTCTGCAGTCCATCCTCTTTTTTTAAGTTCATTCATGTGGTCAGAAGAAAAATCTTGAGAAATAATATAGGTATGTATGGCTTTATACATATTAATAAGATTCATCTCGTATATTTCATCTTCTGAAAGTTTTGCCATTTCTATTGGAATGTCATATTTTTTAGATAGATACACAACAGTATCATCTATAAAGCCAGGACCAACAATTGGTCTGTGTTCTGTAATATGACAAACATTAAAAATGTCTAAAGTAATACAACAGCTATGACACTTTAATAAAGGTATATTGTCAGAAGTTCTAAACATCGACATAGAGGGAGTGCTGTCGTCGTGCAAAGGACTAAGACAATGTATTTTTTTACCAGATGAAATATCTACGTTATATTTTTCGTTAACATATTCTGGTAAAAAAGATTTTATTTTTAATAATTGCTCTTCAAGGTTTTTTATTTTAATAAAAGACATTTAAATTCACTAAATCTTAAAGATGACCATCAATATTTTTCTGTATTAAACATAAATCACTATAACTGCAATAAATATTACTGCATTGATAATCACCAATAGGCTTTGTTTCTGGAGACTTACAGTAGTCTTCATATTTTGTTTTATAAATTAGTCCAAGTTTATATTTTTCATGCACTTGACTATCTGTATATTTATGCTGGAATTCTGGATCTGGAATTTTCTTTTGTCTTAAAAATCCAACTAAAGATTCAAATCTATTCTTAATGGCACGATAAGATATTCTTCTATCAATATAAACCAAAGGTTGACCATAAAAATTTGAAGTAGTAATTCTTGGATAGATTTCATCATTCTCTTCATATATGTGAATATGAAATTCCTTATTATTTTCAGGCCCACTACATGACCTGTCTATGTAATTTAATATTACACAATCAACTTGATCTCTAAAGGTACACAAATAAATAAAGGATTGTAATAAATTAGAATCTTTTGGTCTTGGAGGATTATCTTTACTTCCGCAAATTTCTTTTTTGGCAGAATAATTTGAACCAGTGTACATTGTGTTCAGCATAAGGCGTTAACTTATGCCCGCTTAATGTTTCTATTTGTATTTCCAGTAGTAACCATATCCAGTCTTTGATTTTCCAGTTAGAGCTTTTGTTATACCATCTTGACGGGTACCAAGATAATTTGCTGCTAATTTAATAGAGCCAAATTCTTTCTCGTGACCATCTTTGTCGATCATAATAACAGGTTTTGCTCTATGATGAGAGCTGCCCTTGCTTATATGAGACAATGACATTTTATTTCTAGTGCTATCAGAATGCTGCTTGCCAAGCATAAAGCCATATTTAAAACGTCTTTCTTCGGCAGACATATTCTTGTACAAAGATATCATTGAGGCTCTCATATTATCAATATGCGAATTAGATAGTTTTCTACCAGTAAGATTGCTTTTTGATTTAAAACCAATTTTGAATTTGTGCTCGTCGGAAAAAACTCTACCAATTAAGGCATTTCTAATTTTTATTTTAGATTCTTCAGAATGAAAATGTCCAGTAAAAGCAGCACCAGCAGCGCCACCAACAGACATATTTACACATCTGGGATTTTTCAACCAAACCTCATCAACAAGAAGTTCTTCTATTTCAAGACATTCCTCTAGTGTTCCATTAAATATGGATTCATAAACAACATTTGAAATACCAAACTCTCTTATAAGTTTGCCACACAATTGTTTAGATCTAGAGTGCTGTTTGAGTCTCAAACTGAAATTTTTAGTAATTCCAATATAAATTCTGGAATCAGGAAATACAATTTTGTAAACACAATACATATTATAACCACATAATATGAATCTTATTAAGCAGCTGCATATCACTATGCAGATCAGACTATATCTTCACCCTATTATAAGGGGCTAACCTTTTCCATCCACTTGGATGTACTCTCACTACGAGATAGTCGTTGAACCTTCCCTAATAAGGGCTTGGCTGCTGATTGTCTTATTGGGTAACTAGTAAAAGATACTAGTGTGGTAATTATACAGCCAATAAGAGTTTCCAGCAATTAAATTAGTTATTTTTACATACAATTACTCGTATGCCGACCTATACATTTAAGTCTTGTTTTCTACAATATACTTACCAGTACCAGTAGTAGGGTTGTAATTTGGACCCTTTATCAATATATCTATTTCGCCAGAGACAATCAAGTCTGTATTAACAAACTTTACATTGTTTGCTAACCATAATCCCATCTCTTTTAATTGCTCTGTTAAATAAGATTCCCATATATTTCCAGAAGCAAATATCCACTGGGAATATAAAGTTGGAGGATTTGACTCTTGATAACCAGCAAACTTATAGTATTGCTGTCTTATACAAGAACCAACAACACTTTTATCGTCAATTTGATTTACACAAGAAGCACTAGATGGATAAAAAGATGGAAATCTCTCGGTTTTAATATGAGAACCACTCATTAAATGTTGATTTATCAAATCATTTAAATACATTTTTTACTTTCTATTAAAAAATTTTTTTGTGCAGTGTCTATTGTACTAATTTGTAAAATGCTTGCATCACACAAGCATTTTGTTATAGCTTCTACTTTTAATGTTGTAGCTGCCATAACTGGCAACGATTGCTTCAAGGTTTCTTCTATAGCAGTTAATCTTTTTGCAATAGCATCTAACTCATAAGACAGCATTGTAATTGGTTTGCCAGTATGTCTTTTAAAAACAGCATTTAGCTCTTTTAATAATTCAGACATTATTTAGTATCTATTCTTGTTATATAAATATCAGGAATCTTATTAAAATCTCTAATCATTTCTATTTGATCAGAATTATTTATAGGAACTGACTTTACAAATAGTATTATATTGTCAATATCAATATAAAGATCCAAAAACGTGGTTCCGTCTGATTGATAATATTGATCAATTTTATTTTGTATTGTTTTTAATCTGACAGAAGAAGGAATTCCAATAATATGTAATCCTATTTTTTTATGGACTTTTGTGTAAGCAATATTTGACTTTTGTATTTTTAAAGAAAGGTCAAAAGCATTTAAAACAACACTACTAAATCCTCTATCACCAACAGTAAAATCAGCAAATGCCATAATGTATTTATTTTCAACACAAAAACTACTACATTTATTCCAGACTTCTGCAAAAAAAGTTAAACTAAATAAAGATCCTTCATGATCCCTACAATCAACAAATGCCATAATGTTGCCATTTTTTAATTGATGTTTTTTAACTTTTAAGATTTCACATAAAACATAACTTCTAAATTTAACAGAAGTGTTCTCTATTTTGCTTTCTATATATTTTACTGGATAGAAATCTTCTTCTACTATTGAACCTATAATATCAAAAGGATTACCAGAAATATAAATACCCATAAGCTCTTTTTCTTTTTGCAAAATATCAAAAACAGAATACTCTTCAATATTGGTATTAAAATATTCAGACTCTTTATTTATAAAATTCAAAATATAATCTTCTGAAAAATCTTTTAATTTGCCATTATTGGTAAAATCTAAAATAAACTTTTCAAATGATTGTTCCATTGAAGAGTGCTTAATTCCAAAACAATCAAGAGATCCAGTATTAATAAGAGCTTCTATTGTTTTCTTATTGGCACTTTTATTTATAATTGATTTAATTAAAAAATCAGAAAAAGAAGTAAATGGTCTTATGTCCATAATCTTTTTAACAACAGAAGGCCCAAGTCCTTTTATACCATTAAATCCAAAAAGTATTGATCCATCTTGGGAAATTGTAAAACCATTAGAAGAGAAATTAATATCTGGTGGCAATACATTTAGTCCATTAAATCTTGCATCATCAATATATTTTGATTTTTGATCTGGGTCATCTTCTAAAGAAATACAAGCAGCAAAAAATTCAGAAGGATAATTAGTCTTTAAATAAGCCGTATAATAGGTTAAATGAGAATAAGAAATACTCTTACTACTCCCAGTCTCCTGGGCCATGTAAACATGTTGTAGTCTGGACCGTACCACATCCCCTAAATTAATAGTAGGGATTCCATTGGCGGCCTCTGAGAGCTTGCCATGTCGTATAAACGATTTAGGCCTATCTCTGCTGATTGTCTCTATTTATTGCATTTTCAGATATTTATAAAGTTTCCAATATAAATTACTAACAATAACCTAACGAGAGTTTCCAGCATATTCTGGATTTTCATCAGTCATTACTGACTGATGCCACAGTTTTAAAATTAGTATTAAAATGATTTTGAATAAGATTATATTTTCTAGACATTCCAAAATTTCCTCGATATATAGAATTGGCAAGTATAGCTATATTAGCAGGCTTAGCAGAATTTAATTCCCATAAAACATCATTAATTTTACGTTTATTAATATCTCGCATACCTATAACATTCAAAGCCCAAATACACCAATCTATAAAATTTTCAGATGCAGATATAATTCTAAAATACATAGAAGATGAATTATTGGATGGAAAACCTAATGTACCATCACCATCTATAATACCTCTTAGTATTTGAGGTAAATATATTAATTCATCACAAGAAAGCCTTGGTCCTTCTAGGGTGTGAGTTTTATTTTCCACAACACCTAGTCTTTTTAAATCATTAACCATTTCCACAGAAGCCAATACAACTCTGTATTCCGTAGATCTATTGATAAGATTGCCATTAGGTCCTATGTTGTTAGAATTTCTATTAACCACTTGAATTGGCTTTCCAGTACAAAGAGAAATATATTCAGCAGCATCTTTATCTACCGAGCTATATCCAATTACATCTACCACTCCATCCTTTCGATGAGTAATCCAACCATCAGTTAATAGTAACCCTAAATAATAGGCTTTCCATTCCGTATCTATTTTTTTAAAAATATCAGTATTATAAATAATTGTCTGAGAATTTTTATTTTGTCCAGTTCTTAATTTGACACCAATTCTAGTCAGTTTATCACTAATAGATTTTGGTGTTTTATAGCCAAATATTTTAGCTATTTCCATACAACTCATTCCTGAGTCATATAATCTTTTCATTTCATTTTCTTGCATATATAATCTCCATGCACAATATTATTTTAAATGATTTATAAAATCAACTAATAAATAATAGCATGTAATTAAATATACTCAATACTATTTTAACAGTTTATGGGATAAATTAAAAGAATATCTTGAAAATTCTTCCATTTCATTAAAGAGCTTTTCAACTTTATTTGCATCATGCCCTTTTGTAACGGCACCATTTACAAAATCATTCTTAAGAGCAACCAGTGCGTCACGATCCTTTTTGGCAGTTGCGCGTCTTAGTTCATCTGCTTTTGGACCACTAAATCCACACATATCCATAGAGAGTCTTGAAAGTTGTTCTTGATAAACTAAAAAATTATACGTTTTATCAAAAATATAATTATATTCAGGAAAAGGAAAATCGAATGTTTCAATACCATTACAAGCCTTAATATAATTTTGAACTAATCCAGGAATATTTAATGGGCCAGGTCGATAAATAGCAATAACATTACTTATATCATATATATTTTTTGGATTACATTTGTAAGCAAATTCAGTGATACCAGCAGCTTCCATCTGAAACACACCTAAAGTATTCTTAGCAATAAATAACTTATAGGTAGCTTCATCATCTAATGGAATCATTTGCATATTTAAGTCTAATTTTTTAGTTTGCTTAATATAATCAAATGTTTGCTGAATGACAGACAAAGTTTTTAAGCCCAATATATCAATCTTTAAAAACCCAATATCTTCTACGACATGAGCATCAAATTGAGTTACTGGCATATCCTTAGAAGAGAATAATGGTGCATATTTATATACTGGCTCATCTGCTAATATAACACCAGCAGCATGTATGCCGAGAGACTTTACGCATCCTTCCATCTCTCTAGCCATATCCACAATCTCTTTAATCTGAGGATCTTTATTGTAAAGCTCTAACAATTCAGAACTTTCTTTTAAAGATTGATCTACAGATTCATATCCAGCAGATTCTGGAATAAGTTTGGCTAATTGATTACTTGTAGCAAAAGGTATTTCCATAATTCTACAAATATCTTTAAATAAGCCTCTACCCTGAGAAACAGAAAATGTTCCTATATGTGAAAATCCTTCTTTATATTTATCTTTAAGATACTGTAAAACTAAATCCCTTTTGTTGTGAGCAAAATCTGAATCTATCTTTGTGTTCAGAAAGCGTCGTTAGTGCTTTCTCGGATAATTAATCCAGCTTGCAATCACTTGCAAGAACAGGTCATATCATTACCCTTAACTTAATAATAGGGTATCGCGCGCTTCTGCCCACTTGGGCTCTACTCCCTCCACAGGGATGACCGTCACACATTTATGATATTATAATATCAATTTAGCTCGATATTGGCTCTTTTGAGCTATCCATCGAATTCACGCGATTCACGTTATCCATTACTGGATAAAGGGACTGTAACATTTTATATCTATCATATTTTCTAGATAAAAATACATTAGCATTATTATAAATTAAATTAAGTTTAGACAATACGGATATATTGCCACCATAATCAAGCGAATATGAATTTTTATTATCTTTGTTTCTTTTTTGCAATTTACAATTAGTTTTAAAAATCAATTGAATCCAATCAAGGATTTCTTTTGTTCCTTCAAAACGCAGCTTATAAGAGTCGACATATTTTGTCTTAGAAACAGATATGCTACCATCACCATCCATATATCCTCTAATAAAATGCATAAGCAAATTATCTGGAATATTCTTAGGAGGTAATAAAATTAAAGACTTGTTGTAAAAAACACCGTTATGAATAAGGTCTGAAATTAACATATCAGATTTAATAACAACCCTAGAACCATAGACGTCTTTGTATCCTGAATACTTGTATGTGTTAATTGGATAAGTAGACTTAATGCTTTCTGAAAATTTATAAAGATGGTCTTTATCAATCTCGGATAAAGTTATTCCAAGATTATTATTTGATATATAGCCATCTGCATAAATAAAGCCCAACCAATAGGCTTTTTCTTCAGTATCAATTGTTTTAAAAAATTGCTCATTGCAAGTATATTTTCTACTATTTTCTTTATTAGACCTAATATTAACATTAGACTTTTTAAGTAGGTGGTATACTGTACTGGCGCTCATATTCATTATCTCTGCTATTTTAACAGTAGATAATTTTTCATTTACATAATAATGCTGAATTTGTTGTATTTTATCCATACTTATTAATCTCCAAATTGATTTTGATTAATAGTAAAATAGAATATAAAAGTTGTCAATCTGGGCTAGTACCACCTTTGGTTTTTATTCTAGAAGTAGGCTTCTCATTTGTAAGACCAATAAGATAAGCTATATTAGAATTATTTTTATTGCTTAAGCCACTAACTTTCTTTATAAATAAGTTATATAAATAATCATCAAGATTATGAACCTCAAGATGATTCAATTCAAAACAAACAGGCTTGAGATTCAGCCTACCATGCAGTTCTATTGGAATACTCTAGAAAAGACTACTATCTACATTTTTGAAATGAAGGTAAAAGGCGAATGTAGTCTTTCAAAAGAAAGCTTTGCTCTAATT